>VOFJ01003157.1_pt1 | contig 37277 bp, 51 predicted proteins | sample 5384081 | NCBI WGS metagenome assembly VOFJ01 (sample SAMN12384729, study PRJNA508395) | human gut metagenome | isolation source: healthy gut I | host: Homo sapiens
TATTCCATTTCGTACTTATGAAGATTCACAGTTAAAACGGAATCATTTATCAATAAATGTCTGTCATAAAATGCTTACAGCATTAAGACCGACCATTATTAGATTTTCACTTAACTTCTTGAGACGTTCGTACTTAGCCTTAGCATCCTCAGCAGCGTTGTTGAATAACTTAGCAGCTCTTTCAGGATTCTTCTTCTCAAGGTTGATGTATCTTGTCTCACCCATAAGGAACTCTTTGTAGTCCTTAGTTGGAGCCTTGCTATCGATAACAAGTGGGTTTTCACCATTCTTAGCTCTTCTTGGGTCATATCTGAAGAGGTTCCAGTAACCTGATTGTACTGCAGCCTTCTCTTCTTCCATGATCCATCCCATACCCTTACGGATACCATGAGCGATACATGGAGCATAACCGATGATGATTGATGGACCATCATAGCTTTCAGCTTCTCTGATAGCCTTTAAGCACTGGTTCATATCAGCACCCATAGCAACCTGTGCTACGTAGATATAACCATAAGACATACAGATTGCTGCAAGGTCTTTCTTCTTAACGTCCTTTCCAGCTGCAGTAAACTGAGCGATAGAACCTTCTGGAGAAGCCTTTGATGACTGACCACCAGTATTTGAGTAAACTTCTGTATCGAATACGAACATGTTTACATCCTGGTTAGCAGCAAGAACGTGATCTACACCGCCGTAACCGATATCGTATGCCCAACCGTCACCACCGAAGATCCAGTGTGACTTCTTAGACATGAAGTTCTTATCCTTGAGAACTTCCTTAGCCTCTTAAAAGTGGATCATCACACTTCTCAAGAAGTGGAATAAGCTCATCTGTAGCCTTTGCACTTAAGTTAGTGTCATTTAATGTACCAAGATACTCTGTAATAGCCTTCTTGAGCGCTTCATCAGATGTTGTATCGTTGATTTCCTCAAGCTTTCTTGCGATACCGCTCTTGATTGCATCCTGAGCAAGCTTCATACCGTAACCAAACTCAGCATTATCCTCGAATAATGAGTTAGCCCAAGCCGGACCTCTGCCGTTAGCATCTGTGTTATATGGTGTTGATGGTGTTGAGCTTGCCCAGATAGATGTACAACCTGTAGCATTTGCAATAATCATCTTGTCACCATAGAGCTGTGTAACAAGCTTAGCGTAAGGTGTCTCACCACAACCTGCACAGGCACCTGAAGAATTCAAGGTATGGATGTTTGAACTGACTGAACCCTTAACTGTTGTCTTAGCGAACTTCTCGTATATTTCTTCCTTCTCTTCAATGTTACAGCATAATCAAAGAATGCCTGCTTATCCTGGTTGATCCTGGTATGAGCTCATTGTAAGAACTTAGCTGACGCCCTTGTTTCCAGGGCACTGTGTTGAACATAAGTTACAACCTGTACAGTCATCAACAGATACTACATTACAAAGTTGTAAGGTCCTTAATCCTGTCATTGGTGTATACTGCTTTGTACCCTCGGGTGCTTTTCTTAATTTCTTCTTCTGTCATGGCAACAGGACGGATTACAGCGTGAGGACATACGATTGCACATCTGTTACACTGAATACAGTTTTCAGGATTCCATTCGGGAACATCAACTGCGATACCTCTCTTTTCATAAGCGGCAGAACCGTTAGGAGCATGTACCGTCAACATGATCCATAAATGTTGAAACAGGGAGCTTGTTACCCTTATATGCATTTACAGGCTTCTTGAGGATTTCGTTTACATACTCAAGAAGCCTTCGAGAGCACCTGCCTTGTCGGCAACTGAATTATCAACAGCATTAGCCCAATCAGCAGGAATTTCAACCTTTTTGAGGTCTTCTGCATACCACGGTCGATAGCGGCGTAGTTCATATCTACGATAGCCTGACCTTTCTTCATGTATGACTTCTTAGCGGCAGCCTTCATGAAGCTCCTTAGCCTTGTCGGCAGGAATGATATCTGCAATTTTGAAGAATGCTGACTGAAGAACTGTGTTGATACGACCGCCAAGACCGATTTCCTTACCGATCTTGGATACCGTCAATTGTGTAGAAGTTGATGTTGTCTTTCAGCGAGAATCTTCTTCATCTTACCCGGGAAGACGCTCAGGAAAGCTCTTCTGTATCCCATGGGCAGTTAAGAAGGAATGAACCGCCTTCTTTAAGGTCATCAACAATATCGTACTTGTCAACATAAGACGGTGAATGACAGGCAACAAAGTCTGCCTTTGAAATGTAGTATGTTGACTTAATGGGAGTTTTACCGAAACGAAGGTGAGAAACTGTAAGACCGCCCGACTTCTTTGAGTCATATGCAAAGTAGCCCTGAGCGTACATATCGGTGTTGATCGCCGATAATCTTGATTGAGTTCTTGTTAGCACCAACAGTACCGTCAGCACCAAGACCCCAGAACTTACATGATGTTGTTCCGGCTGGAGCTGTATCAACATGCTCACCTCTTTCAAGAGACTTATGTGTAAGGTCATCAACGATGCCGATTGTGAAATCATACTTATCTTCGTTGTTTAAGATACAGCCGATGATATCCATAGGTGTTGTGTTCTTTACCAGCAAGACCATATCTACCGTTAAGAATCTTAACGCCAGCGAACTCACTCTTGCTGAGTGCAGCTACAACGTCAAGGTAAAGTGGGCTCACCAGCAGAACCAGCTTCCTTAGTTCTGTCAATAACGTTGATAGTCTTAACTGTCTTAGGCATAACTGAAATAAATGCTTAGCTGAGAAAGGTCTGTATAAACGAACTTTGATAGCACCAACCTTTTCGCCCTTTGAAACGAGATATTCAATTGTCTCATCGATAGTTTCACAAACAGAACCCATAGCGATGATAACTCTCTCAGCATCTGGAGCACCAATATAGTTGAATGGCTTATAATCTGTACCGATCTTAGCGTTAACCATATTCATGTACTTCTCAACTACATCGGGGAATGCTTCATAATATGGGTTACATGCTTCTCTAGCCTGGAAGTATGTATCAGGGTTCTGAGCTGAACCATGAAGAGTTGGGCTCTCTGGAAGAAGAGCTCTCTTTCTGAATGCTTCAACAGCATCCATGTTAACCATTTCCTTAAGGTCATCATAATCCCATACTTCAATCTTCTGAAGCTCATGAGATGTTCTGAAACCATCAAAGAAGTGAAGGAATGGTACTCTGCCTTCAATAGATGAAAGGTGAGCAACTGCTCCTAAGTCCATTGCTTCCTGAACACTGTTACTACAGATCATAGCGAAACCTGTCTGACGACATGCGTAAACATCCTGGTGATCACCAAAGATTGAAAGAGCATGTGCAGCGAGCGCTCTCGCTGAAACGTCGATAACTCCAGGAAGGAGCTCACCGGCAACCTTGAACATATTAGGAATCATAAGGAGAAGACCCTGTGATGCTGTATATGTTGTTGTAAGGGCACCGCCAAGAAGTGAGCCGTGGAATGCACCTGCTGCACCACCTTCGTGCTCAAGTTCTACTAATTTAACGGGATTACCGAAAATATTCTTTCTTCCCTGTGTTTGCCCAGATATCTGTAAGGTCAGCCATAGGGGGAAGAAGGAGTGATAGGATAGATAGTAGCAACTTCAGTAAACGCATAAGATACGTGAGCTGCAGCTGTATTACCATCCATAGTTTTCATTTGTCTTGCCATAAAACCCCAACCTCTCTATAATTAATCATAAAATTTAGAATTATGTTTTCTATTTTATACAATTTTTTTATTAAAGTAAAGTGGACAAATGACTAAACTTTTATAAGTTTTAAAAAAATAGACTTTGGAGATTAATATGAGAATATGGTTTAAGGCATTTGATGACAGTAATCATTTGGTAAAAATGACATAGTTGTCGAAGATAATTCAGACAGTTCAGAAAAAAACAGAACCACAAAAATATTTGAAGCCGTAACAGCTGCATGTCACAAATTTGACTTATCAGAGCCGATCTGGCTTGAAAGTAATATAAAAAAAATTCAAAGCACATGCAAAAAACAAGATTCTATAAGGACAACTTTGTGGATGAAATTGATTTCCTGTTTCTGGAAATACATGTTATAGAAGAAGACTAAATAAAGATTATTTATTCTCATTACATATAATATATGAAATGTATAATATATGTAATTTAATTTAATTTAATTTATGTTCTATATAGAGTAATAATAAGATAATTTAATTTAAATCCATCCAGGTTATATATAGCAGTAAAAGATGTTACATTTATATATAGAACAAACACCACAGGCACTTAATGTCTGTGGTGTTTTTATATTGTGTTCTCACACTGTCGATTACGCTTCGTATCCTGGTCTTCCTAGGAGCTTGAACATATTCTTTTTTATAACCTTCTACACCCGGCTGGTTAAATGGATTAACTCCTAGCATATATCCACTTATTCCACATGCAAATTCAAAGAAGTAGAATAAGCATCCGAGATAGTACTCATCCTTTTTAGGAACTATAACCCTGATGTTAGGAGTACCGCCATCAATGTGAGCATTCATCGTTCCTTCAAGAGCACATGTATTAACGAAGTCCAGAGTCTTTCCGGATAAATAATTAAGACCGTCGAGATTGCACTCATCTTCTTCTATAACTATAGTGTCATTTGACTGTTCCACAACGAGAACTGTCTCAAACATAATTCTCTTTCCGTCCTGGATATACTGTCCAAGAGAATGTAAATCTGTTGTGTAACTTAATGTTACAGGGAAGAGACCTCTGTGATTCTTTCCTTCAGATTCTCCGAAAAGCTGCTTCCACCACGCACCAAGAGTTCTTGTTGCAGGCTCATATGCGCAGAGAACTTCAATTGATTTGTCATGATTCATCATGATATGTCTTGCCGCTGCATACTGCATTGCAATATTTTCATCAAAATCATTATTGACGCAGGCTTCTCTCATATCCCTTGCTCCGACAAGTAACTGTTCAATATCGCCTCCGCTTACGGCGATTGGTAGAAGTCCAACTGCAGATAATACAGAAAAATCTTCCGCCTACATTATCAGGAATGACAAATGTCTCATATTCGAGATCATCAGCCATTGTCTTTAAAGCACCTTTATGCTTATCAGTCGTAGCATAAATTCTTGAACTTGCCTCTTCGCCATACTTTTTTCGAGTTTCTTCTTTAAAACTCTGAATGCTATAGCTGGTTCAAGAGTTATACCTGACTTTGAGATAACATTTATAGACCAATCATTTCCCCTCGAGTCTTCTGATAACAGAAGCAAGTGCATCTGTACTGAGAGTATTACCTATAAATATTACCTTCATCTCATCGAATTCATGAATAAGAAATTCAATTCCGGCTCTGGCACCTAAATACGAACCGCCAACTCCTACAACAACAAGAATATTTGATTCACTTCTTATTTTATCTGCGGCTTTTTTAATTCTTGAGAGCTCCTCCTGATCTATATTAATAGGAAGATCAATCCATCCAATATAGTCATTGCCCTTGCCCGTTCCGGACATTAATATGTTTTTAGCCTCTATAGTCTTCTCTTTCATGGACTCCATGTTGTCCACTATTTCCTGACTCATAGAATAATCTAACTTTACATTTAACATAATACCGTTCCATTATAATTCATTGAAATATGTACAAAACTTTTTTAACAATTTTCACTTCATTGGCAATTGCCTTTTTTCTCAAATGTAGGATAATCAACTGTTGCTGTTATCAGCCTTATCAGAAATAGTTCTGATAATTACAAATGGAATATTGTTAAGGTGTGCAGTCTGTGCAATTGCAGCACCTTCCATCTCTGTACATAATCCTGCAAAATCATCTACAATTCTCTTCTTAACTTCTGTATCAGATACGAACTGATCTCCACTTACGATTCTGCCTGTATGAATTCCTATCTCAGGTGTTGTTGCTTCGCATTTTTTTTGCAAGTGCAACAAGGCCTGGATCAGCCTTAAATGAAAGTGTATCCATTCTTGGAATCTGTCCTAAAGGATATCCGAATCCGGTCGCATCCATATCATGATGAAGAACATCTTCTGATAATACTACGTCAGCTATTTCAATTTTATCATGAAGAGAGCCTGCAATTCCTGTATTGATAACTGCATCAACATTGAAGTCGTCAACAAGGATCTGTGTACAGATTGCTGCATTAACCTTACCAATTCCGCTTCTTACAATTGTAACAGGCATACCATCTAAATGGCCTGAATAGAAATCCATTCCGCCTTTTTCTCTCCCTTAGTTACATTCATAGCAGAGATAAGCTGTTCAACTTCCTCCTGCATTGCTCCAATTATTCCTAACACATCAAATCCCCCCATAATATATTCATTTTATTCTAACAAAGTAGCATATCATTTTCAAATATTTACCACTTACTCTATTTACTTTTATTACATTTTGTTTAGTATAATACTATGAAAAGTATAAAAATAAAATATTTATACAGTATAAGGATAAAGTTATGAGTGAAAGAAGACGAAGAATAATAATGACCGGTGGTGGAACAGCCGGTCACGTAATGCCAAATATAGCTCTTTTTGCCTGAGCTTAGAGCAAGAAATTACGCAATAGCATATATCGGTTCAGAAGACGGCATTGAAAAAGATCTTATCAAGGGTCAGCACATACGTTATTACGGCGTTAAATCAGGTAAGCTCAGAAGATATTTCAGTTTAAAAGAATTTTTACGGATCCATTTAAGGTTATTCACGGTTATAACCAGGCAAAAAAGCTCCTTAAGAAAATGAAACCCGACGTTGTATTTTCTAAGGGCGGATTTGTTTCTGTTCCTGTAGTTATGGCTGCTGGAAAGCTTAAAATTCCTGTAATTATTCACGAATCCGACATGACTCCTGGTCTCGCCAACAGGATTGCAATTAAAGAGAGCAAGTATTGTATGTACTACATTTCCTGAGACTCTCAAATATATCAGTGAAGATAAGCATCCCGTTCTTACAGGAACTCCAATCCGTGAGGAACTATTAGTTGGCAGTGCCGCTGCAGGTCACAGATTTACAGGCCTCTCAAGCATAAAAACCTACTATATTGGTTATGGGCGGAAGTACAGGTGCCGTTGCTTTAAATGAAGCCCTTCACGCAAACCTTGATGCATTACTTAAAAGTACAATATTGTACATCTCTGCGGAAAGGATAAGGCGGACAGAAGATATGACGGAACCCCTGGCTATGTTCAGTATGAGTATATTGATAAGGAAATGAAAGACCTTCTCGCAATGAGTGACATGGTTGTTTCAAGAGCCGGAGCAAATGCCATATTTGAATTCCTGGCATTAAAGAAACCTAACCTTTTAATCCCTCTTCCTGCTGCATCAAGCAGAGGCGATCAGATTCTAAATGCAGAATCATTTGAGGAAAGCGGCTATTCAAGGGTTCTTTATGAAGATGACATTACTCCTGAGTCACTTCTCGAATCCATTGAATACGTATTCAACAACAGAGACGCTTACATAAAAAAATATGGCTGAAAGCGAGCAGCGAGACGCAATCGGAAAAATTATAGAATTGATAGAATCTGTGTAATTAATGTGTCGTTAGTTGCCCTCCATATATATAGTATGATATAATAAAAATAATAATAGTTATTATTAGCAGTATATTTTTATGATACGTTAATAATAACATCTTTTATTTATAGACTATTATGGAGGCGATTGTTATGGCAGCTGCTGTTAAACATTCAAAACAAAGAGACGCCATCGAAGCTTATTTAAAATCAACATATGATCACCCTACTGCAGATATCGTATATCAGAATGTATCAAAAGGAATTCCCAAACATCAGCCTGGGTACAATATACAGAAACCTTGCTTTCCTTGTAGATCACGGTAAGGCAATTACGATACCTTGCGAGGATGGCTCTGTTCATTACGATGCAAATCTCAAACCACATAACCATTTTCAGTGCAACAAATGTCACGCTGTTATGGACTTTGATTTAAATGACGAAGTTGTTGAAGATGCATTTATCAATAATGCTCAGTCACATTTCTCAAAGGGTAAGATTTCAGGTCACATTACATTCTTCCACGGAATTTGTAATAACTGCGACACTGATTAATCAGAGATTCGTCACATAGTATTTATCATTCAATAAAAAGACTCGGATTTATACCAATCACTAATAATCAGATTAACACTCTGACTATCCGGATGCGGTATATTACCGGGTCTGTTTTTATATTTAATAACTCTTTTGGGAAAAATTAACTAAATCCAAATTTCACAGGACACATATTCAGGAGTTCATATCCTTTATATAAATGCTCACAAAATAATTGTGTTATAATAGCCCAAATTCTGAACCTAGGAGATTACAAATGAAATTTGCCAACAATATTGTTCTGCCAATTATCCTTATGATTATGGTAATAAGCGGAGCTGTAACATTTACGGTATTTTTCACGCCTCTTTATTATCTGGATGTGAAAATACTGGATATTCCCGGTCAGTCAGGATATTCATTAGATCTGATATCCCGAAACTACGACACACTTATAAATTACATGTCTGTATTTTAACCATGGTGAGTTAGCCTTCCCGGACCTTGCCATGTCTCCAATGGGTAAAATCCATTTTGAAGAAGTGAAAAATATATTTGTTATATTACAGATTCTACTTCCAATAACCGCAGCAGTCGGTATTCCATGGAGTATATATTTATATAGAAAGAAACATGAAAGATTCTTCTTTAAAATTGCTGGAATTATAACACTTGCCCTTCCGGTTTTCCTAGGCATATGGGCAGCCATAAACTTTGACTCCCTGTTTATAACATTTCACAAAATAGCATTTAGAAATGATTACTGGATATTCTACCCTTCCCTGGATCCTGTCATAAATATCCTTCCTGAAGAATTTTCATGCACGCACTTATACTAATTGTAGTTATTGTTATAGGCATGGGAATACTATTTTTAGTGCTCGGAAGAAAGTACTCAAAAGAAAAAAATTAAACGAAATTCTAAAAAAGCTATAAAAATAACACATTTTAACGGCAAATTCAATATTTGTCAGCAAAAAAAACGCCATTGTCACCCTTTTTTCATTGACGATTCTATCTGTATTTGTTAAAATTTATTAAATGTTTTCAGGTTACCGTTTATAAATTTTTTTATTTTCAGGCGGCACACCTTAATAAAAAAGGAGGACAAAAAACATGGATTTTGCAAGTAATGGATTCGTGCTCATTTGTGCAGCATTAGTTTTCATTATGACACCAGGTCTTGCATTCTTCTATGGCGGTCTTGCTCGTAAGAAGAATGTCATTGACACAATGATGGCAAGTGTCGGCATCATGGGATTTTCCATATTGCTTTGGGTAGTGTTTGGTTACACATTATCATTCTCAAACGGTGGCGGCGCTAACGGAATTATCGGTGGATTCGACAACTTCTTCCTTATGGGATTAAGTCCATACGAATCACTCGATGGCACTTCATCATCTATCTCAGTTATTACATATGTAATCTTCCAGATGATGTTCGCTATGATTACACCAGCCGTTGTAACAGGTTGGTGGTGTAGGTAGAATGAGAGCGGGCGCTATGTTCGTATTCTCAATGATTTGGTCTGTATTAGTTTACTTCCCACTTGTACATATGGTATGGGGCGGTGGCTTCTTACAGGAAATGGGAGTTATCGACTTCGCCGGTGGTTTCCCAATCGAAGTAGCTACAGGTATGTCAGGTCTTGTACTTGCTGCAATGTTAGGCAAGCGTGATGGATTCGGTAAGAAATCTTTCGAGCCGCACAACAAACCTTACGTATTCCTTGGTGCAAGTATCCTCTGGTTCGGATGGCTTGGTTTCAACGCAGGTTCAAGCCTCCATGCAGACGGTTTAGCTGCACATGCATTCTTAACAACATGTATCATTGCTGCTACAGCTCTTTGCTCATGGGCAGTTATTGATATCATCAACACAGGAAAGCCAACACTCGTAGGTACATCTTCAGGTCTCGTTTGTGGTCTTGTTGCTGCTACTCCTACTTGTGGTTACATCCCTGTTTGGGCTGCATTCATTATCGGTGCTGTAGTAAGCCCAATCTGCTACTACACAACAAAGGCTATCGCTAAGGGCGGTATCGACGATCCAATGTCTGTATTCGGTTGCCATGGTATGGCTGGTTTCACCGGTTGTATCGGTCTTGCACTCTTCTGCCAGGCTTCTGTTAACCCAACAGTTACTTACGGCGACGGTCTCGTATTCGGTGGCGTTCACCAGTTCGGTATCCAGATCCTTGCAACAGCAGTTGCTGCAGGATGGGCTGCTGGTATGACAGCAATCTCACTTCTTATCACAAGAATCTTCACAAAACTTCGTGTTGATCCATCAGAAGAAATTGCAGGTCTTGACATTAACCAGCACGGTGAAGATGCTTACCCAGCATTCGAGTACAAAGTTGAAGACTAATTAATAAATCAGATTTATTAATTACGACTTTATAAATAAAAAAACCACATCAGAGTTTTCTCTGATGTGGTTTTTTATTTTGTAATTTTATTTTAAAAATGATGAATTATTCTATAACTAATAATAACGCCATTTTAAATTTGCCATTTGCAGTTACACTGTGGAGACCATCTTTCTCAAAACGGAAATTCTCTCCTGCAGAAATATTGTAATCCTTACCTTCACAATTTATTACAGCCTGTCCCTCTAATGCAAATACAATAGCATTGCCAGGAGCACGGTGTGGCTGAAGACCTGTTCCCTCATCAAATGCCATAAGAACGAACTTCATTGTATCATTTCGTACGATATCAAGGTTGCTGATACTACCTTCCTCATACTGTATAAGATCTTTTAATTTAAATACTTCACCTGTTTTTAAAATGTTATTCATAATAATCTCCTTTTTTTATAATAATTTCTGTATAAACAGCTCCCGTATCACATTCCACTCCACAAAGTGTTTTGCCTGGAACGATGATAACATCGCCTGAAGAAAGCTTTAATTTATTCTTTTTCTTCTCCAATAACAAAGTCTGCATTTCCCTCAGCTCCAATATAGACAGATGTCATGTCATAACGTTCCTGACTAATTGAGGTTCCTTTTCCGAGAGAGAAAAAATGTTATTGTGTTTTCGGATCCAAGCCCTGCATCTCTTGATATAGTCATTCCGTCACGGATCGGGCGCATTTGCTCAATTGTAAACACATGATTCATAATATGATACCTTTCTTCACTCTGATATTAATACATATCCCGTTTTATCCTGAAATATCATCTTTACTGAAAAGAAACAGATAAAAATATTAATATACTTTTTATTCGGTTAATGATACAGGAATAATATTTCGAATCCGCTGATTTTGATATCTGACTTCATCAACTATAACGTTAACGTCAAATGTCCGACAAATATTGCTTTCACTGAGAATACTGTCCGTCGTCCCATAAAAATGATTACCTTTGCGATTCATCATAAAAGCTTCATCAGCAATGCGCATGGCATTAGTCGGATAATGAGTATTCATAATGGCGCTTATGCCTTCCTCGTGAGCCAGACGCTCAATCATATTTAGTACCAGAATCTGATTATGAAAATCCAACCCGGTCTCTGGTTCATCTAAAATTATGAGCTCAGGTTCATTGATTAAAAGCTCTTGCAATTAAAACCATCTGTAACTCACCACCGCTTATACGATTACAATCTTTATTTGCAAGATGCTTAATGCCGACTTTTTCCATCATTGCTTCTGCCATTTCAATCTCTTTGACTCCCGGTTGCTGAAAGAGTCCAAGATGTGAGCTTCTTCCAAGCATAACCATCTCCAGCCCCGTATATGAAAAAGAAAAGTTATGGACCTGCGGAATATAAGAAATTGTATTCCAAACATCTTTTGATTTCATTTTATGCAGATCCTCTCCATTTAAAAGGGACCTTCCACTTGTCCATGGAAGCAGGCCCATCATACATTTAAGTAATGTCGTTTTTCCGATTCCATTTGGTCCGAGAACTGACAGTATATGTCCCTTTTTCTAAATGAAGATTGATATCTTTTTAAGATTTCTTTTTTGTTTAGGATATCCAAAACATCCATGTTCAATTTCTAAAATCATCGCAATTTACTCCTGTTTAATAATAAAATAAATACAGGTGCTCCAATAATCGCTGTCAGTACTGAAAGTGGCAACTCAATTACAGTGAGTGATCTTGAAAGTGTATCGATGAGTATCATAAAGCTGGCACCAAGACTTATGCTAAGCGGAACAACATAACGATTGTTGCTGCCAACCAGCATTCTGGCACAGTGTGGAATTAAAAAGTCCTATCCAGCCAATCTGTCCACACATAGATACCGCAGATGCAGTAATAAGTGTAGAGGCAAGAATAAAAAATCATCCTTGTTTTTTTCAGATCAATTCCACTTGCTTTTTGCTTCGTCCTCGCTAAGTGCAAGGATATTTAATCTCCAGCGAAGAAGATAAATAATCACAATACCAACTATAATAAGTGGAGAGCCAATCAAAAGCTTTTTGATAAGTTGCACTTGTAAAAAGCTTCCCATAAGCCAGTAAGTGATTTCCGGCAATTTATCCTGAGGATCTGCAGTATATTTTAAAAGTGATCCAATCGCATTAAACAGCGATGATGCAATTACTCCCGGCAAGCACAAAGGTAAATCATGGAACCATTTTTATTTCTTCCTGCAATCTTTATGGTAAATAAAACCGATACCAGTCCGAAAGCCAGAGCAATCAGCTGTGTTCCCAGTATGCCACAGGATAAAATAATGGCCAGTATTGCACCTACACATGTTCCACTTGTAACACCGAGAATATCCGGTGTTGCCAGCGGATTGGAAAATAGCGACTGGAATGTATTACCTGCACATGTCAGACCTGCACCAACTATAATTGCCATTAAAATACGTGGTAAACGCAAATTCACAATAATTGAATAGTTCTGTATATCAGTTTCCTGACCAGTAAATATGGCTCCAATAGTCTTAAACACATCTGAAATTGGAATTTCCATTCGCCCAACGCATATACACCCCCCCAATCCGATTACAACAGGTAATACAAACATCAAAATAACGGCTAAGGGCGTGAATCTCCCCTTTTTTATTAAGCAATTATTTTTCATTAATACTGTAACATCTCCTGCATTTCTTCATCTGTTATGTCATAGTCGTACCAGTCATGGTAATACTGGCGGATGACATCTTCCAATGGATAATCAGCAAATGCTTCCGGATAAGTATTACATGCCATCCATGCAAGTACTAATGGTGCATCAGGGTTTGGAGTAAACCAGTTCCACATACCAAGAGTTGTATCGTATACACGTTTATTTTTTACGGCTGTTAATGTAGAAAAATCTGCACCTTCTACTTTTATTATTCAGTACATCTTCTGTTTTTTTTAATGGTAAGAGTCCCGGTCCATCAAGGAACAAAATATCCGGATTCCATTTGTATATCTGCTCCATACTGGCCTGTGCAAATCCTTTAGCCTCTGATGCTACAACATCAGTAACACCAAGATGCTTAAGCCATGAATTGCCAAATGTTCCCTGTCCAGATACCTGAGGTACTCCATTTGCATACTTCCATAAAATCATGGCACTTGGACGTTCACTCTCCGGAATCTTTGCAATGCGGGATTCTACATCCTCAATAATTTTATTTCCGGCTGCTTTAAATTTATCCATTTTACCAGTTTCACCGAAAATATTTTCCAAAAGTTCCAGCCACTCCTGATAAATAACCAGAGGATCAGCCTGATTGTCTCCGCCTACAGTTTCAAAACCAATACATGGGATTCCACTGGACTGAAGAATCTGAGCATGCTCTTTATTACCGGCATTATATAAAATTACATCCGGCTTAAGATTTATAATCTCTTCGATATTTAAATCACTCTGAGCATAAACCGTATCTGCAGATTCCATGAGTTCAGGCGCAATATTCTTTTAAAACAGTCTTACTGATTGTATCTTTAAATGAGCCACAATATCCAATAATCTTTGGTGCATTTCCCTCAAAATATGCTGTATAATGTTGAGAGGATTGGAATCTGATCAATAACAACTTTATTAATGGTGTTTGGAACCTCAACAGTATTACCGGCATGGTCGACAACAGTATGTGTTCCGTCAGGATCAACTGCCTGTTTATCAGCGGTTTCAGAAGCTGATACATTTGATGATGCATTTTCATTATGGGCACATCCTGCTAAAATCGGTGTTGCCAGGCAACCAGCCAGTAAAATTGACAAATATGTTTTTCTTCATATGACTCTCCTTAAATATTTTGTAAATACCTTTTTTAAAAAATCCTTATTAGTTAGTTGCAACTAACTAATAAGGAACATTCTAACCAAGTCATATATCTTCGTCTGTTGCTATGGCAACATATCTTTATTTTCTTTGCATAAAATCTCATTCTATTAAAAAATTACGGTCTATTATAGTAATTTTAGAACCGGAAAATGCAAGTATTCCACCGTCACGCATTCGACAGAGTTCTCTGGATAGCGCACTTCGATCAACATATAGGAATATTCAGCCATTTTATTTCTGGAAAATGGAATCTGAATCGTCCCATCTTCAGAAATCTCCTGCGTCTGTAAATAAACTTTGATTTTATTGCGTATTTTTTTCTGACTTAAAATACGCACTTTCGTATTAAAAAATGTAATCTGATTTGCAAATTCCTGAAGCAGATTAGCAGTTACCTGCATACGATTTGGACAACTGAATGTTGATGTATTAAGAAGAATTTGAAAATCCAAAAGCAGAACTTTAGAATCAACAGACGCATTAAGATAATACTGGCTTGCTAATGTATTGCCACAAGTGAGCTCTGCTCCAAAAAAATGGAACCACTTTCTAAATGGCTGATACTGACCGGATTGACATTTTCATCGTATATAAATTCCTCAAGGCTGCCATCCAACAACATTCCGGCATAGAAATCCCTGTCACCTTCATTTACGATAGGAGTTCCGGCCGGATAATATTCTATTCTCCCCCCTGTAAACAATTTAATACAGCCCCGTATTTATCCTCTGGAATATCACGAAAAAGGCTGGATTTCCGGAGGATATTTTTATAAGTGTCCAAATCAAAGGAAAAATTCTTTTTGTTTCCACAATAGCCACCTCCTTTCAATCAATTATATATAATATAAAGTTAGCTTATGGTAACCAGTATTATATATTTGTATATATTTAAAGTCAATCATCATAACTAGCAATAAAAGACATAAGCTTTTCAAGTACGAGAACTTTCTTGCCTCTGCTCTTACCGTAAACTACGGCGCTGATTCCTGCAGGACCTGCTCCGATAATAATCATATCGTACATAATTATTTCCTCCTTATATAATCAGATGTCTATTAAAATTCAGGGTTTTTAACCCATAGTACCCAAATAAAATTGCAAATGTTGATTTGTTTCTTAAATCAACTCTCTAAATTGCGAATGTTTAAAATATACCAATAACATCTTACTATTTTTTACATAATCCAAGTAAGATATTACGCTAACATAATTTCTCGTAACATTAAAAATATGTTATAATTTTGAATGTATAACTTATGTAAATTAATGTATAAATATAAATTGAAGGAGGGTAAAGTTGAAATTTAAATCTATAAAAATAGCTGCGATAATAACTACAGCCCTCGGTATAACTGCAGTGAGTATTTTCAATGCTCCTAAGAGCACTCACGCTGAATCACTTCAGGAAAGCCTGGATAATACTAATAAGCTTATTGATGAATTAAGAGAAAAGCAGTCAGGCATTTCCTCTGAATTGAGCTCTCTTAACAGCGAAATAGATAAATCAAGCCAGAAAATATCATCCATAACTGCAGACATAAATGAAAAGCAGAATGAAATTTCCGATATATCTGCTCAGATAGCTGACCTTGAAAAAGACCAGCAGGAAATGTATGAAGCAATGAAGCTGAGAATTCAATATTCATATGAGAACAGAAGAGGCTCCATTTATGAAGCCATACTTTCATCTGAAGACTTCGATGATTTTCTCAACAGAACAATGTATGTTCAGAATATCGTAAATTATGATAAGGATCAGATTTCAAAGTTAGCCAATACAATAAAAGAGATTGCAGATAAAAAAGATACTGTTACAAGGGAAATGACAGCTCTTAATCAGCTTAAAAATGAAGCCCTTGCTGAGGCTGAAAATCTTAAAAATATGGTTGCTGATAAAACATCTGAACTCACCATATCTGATGAAAACCTCAACAAGCTTTTAGCTCAGGCTGAGGAATATGAGACTAAGTTAGAAGCAGAAAAGCAGGCAAGAGAAGAAGCTGAAAGACAGGCTTATCTCGAATCCATTAAAAACCAGAATAATAATTCCGGTAACTCAAGTGGAAATTCCGGCGGCAGTTCCGGAGACAATTCCAGCGGTAATTCAGGTGGTAACTCCGGCGGTTCATATACTACATCTGAGTTAGATATGATGGCTGCAATTATATATGTTGAAGCAGGTATCGAACCGTATGAAGGTAAGGTTGCGGTAGGCAGCGTCGTTATGAACAGAGTTGCAAGCCCATATTTCCCTAATACCATATCAGGTGTTATCTATCAGAGCGGACAGTTTACCCTGTAGCCAGTGGACGATTTGAGCTTGCACTTTACTAATAATCTGGCAAATGCAGACTGCGTAAGAGCAGCTAAGGAAGTTCTTAACGGACATCGTAACGTTCCATACCATTTCTTCCATATGTACACAGGAAGACCAAATAACTATTCAAGTTATGTAATAATCGGAAATCATATATTGTACGATTACTAATATAAAAATAAAAACCTGACGTTTAGGTAATGTAAACGCCAGGTTTTTATTTTATTTTACATTTGAACTCTGTTTTTTACTTACAAATAATATTCATAAAACTAAGTTATTACATCTGAGTTCAGTCTTATGTTCTTTTTATTATTCCATCATTCATCTATTCTTGAATACTGAACATTCATTAAATCGCTTTCTTCAGTATTACCGTAAATGTCTTTATATACGAATGTAATATAGTATTCTGAATTGAGTGATACATCCACATCTTCTACTACATCATTTCCTGTGCAGATTATTTCGTATCCCTCCATAATCTGAGGTGCATCACTGTCATAGCCATATATATAATAGATAGGTGTTAATTTATCACCGGCCTTAAGAGGAATAATTTCCTTTTCATTATTCTCATCATTTCTTGTTCCAAGAATAGTATATTCCCCCGTCTCCTGTAGTGTTATCCCACATAAGCTTCAATGTTGTCTCTTTACCATTTAATATAACAGGGACGTTATATAATATATAATCTTCTCCCGCATCATATACATAATATGAGATAAATTCACCATTCAGCATAGGAAGATAACCCTCGAAGCATTCCTGAATGTAACCTGTTTCCTCATCTGCGACAACCTGTCTGTCAGATCCCATCCATATTAGGCCATCTTCAGAAGGTATGTAGATATTTAATACAGCATCATCCAGCAAATATGCCGTATCGTCAGTAAATCTCATTTTATAATATCCGTCATCATCTAAAAAAAAATGGTGCTTCAGCAATTGTTAACTTTGTATTATTTACAACAGCATTTGCATTATTTTCATTTTTTATATTATTCAGAAGAATGCTGTAATTGCCTGAATCTGCAATAGATCCATATGTATTAATTAAACCTTCCGCATCATATGAAAGAACATATGGATAAAATATTGAAATACCGTTGGCTCCCTTTCTACCTACGCCATTTATGCAGTACACAACAGCATCCCTGACTGAATTAATAAGAGCGCTTTTTTGTCAGATGGAACATTATCAACATTTTTCTGCTATATCTACAATATCAAATAAATTGTAGAAGCCTTCTTCTTCGCTGGAAATACCACCATAATTCTGTGACTTGCCGACACTTCTTACAAACTCACCATACTCTTCTGTATTATTTACAAGTCCGTTAACATAGCCCATGTAGTCATCCAGAGCTTTATTAACTGCCTCCAGTTTAGCTGTTTCGATGACAGACAATGTGATCATTGAATCAACATCATTCTCCCGGCAATGTTCATAATATGTATCACATATACTTCTACCCACAGTCTCTCCGGTTATATCTGGCGTTTCAATTATACTCTTTAAAAATTGATCATATGCCCATCCGCCTCCCGGCTCGCTTTCTTCAGAAGCAACTACATATCTAGCATCATCTTTTACGATGTTAAGGGTTTCAATATTAGCCATGAGACAGCAGTCAAATCCCATCAGTTCATAACCATAATCTCTTGAATCCATAACATTCTTGAATTCATCAAGTGTTAAAAGATCACCGTCATAGTTTTCATCAACACACAAGCCGTTAATGCCACCACCGTGATTCCACATTACAAGCATGTCCTTGTCGGAGCTGTGATTATCTTTTCCCCAGTCCAGGAAATCCTTCAGTGTGTCCTCTTCACCCATAGATGCATTATCAAGAGTCTCAAGCTCTATTAACTTACCATGCTCCACCTTGTAACGTGTAAGCTGATTGCTTGAAACTTCATTCTGCCAGACTGTACTTCCACCCGTTTCTACATATACATTTACGTTTGGGCTGTCTGCAAGTTCCATCATTTCTTCAAGGTCCGCTGTACCCATTCCATATTCGCTCTCCAGGTCGGAGCCACACATATATACAAATACAGACCATGTATCTGCAGCATTTCCACCATTATCACCGCCTCCACAGGCCGCAAGTGACATTGCCCCAATTAATGAAAGTAGTAATGCGAGTCCCTTTTTTTCATATTTCGCCTTTCCGGGTCAGAATGTTAAATAATCCCCTGTTTTGTAATCCCTTAGTATAATAATTGCATGTTAAATAATTACACCATTAAAAGTTCCATTATTTTTCTCGTTATTTGCCTAAAAATTATATCACATACAATTTCGATTTTAACACTACAAGAGTATTAAAACCGCGAAATTTACCATAAAATCCAGCTCTAAACAATTACATTTTCATCTCATAAAAAGCAAAAAAAAGAGCCATTTAAAAGCCTAAATCCTCTTCTGAATAATCATATAATTATCCGGGGTTATCCGCTTATTAAATGCTCTTTTTATTCTTAGATATTTCCGTAAAATATACATATCCAATATGACTTTCAAATATTTCCGTTGAATATTCTTATCACGTATCCATATCAGATATTCTTATTATAAATTATTCTCAATCCCTTTTAATAAAAGATCCTGATCTATAATAATATCTTTCTTACAATGTGGAACGATAATCTTTGACAAACCACCTGTAGCTACCACAGTGATAGGCTCTTTTATACCTATCTCCTCTACGAATCTGTCAATCATACCGTCAATACAGGAAGCATTTCCGTAAATGATACCGCTCTGCATACTTCCTATAGTATTTTTGCCTATTATTCTTTCAGGTGCCTCTATACTTATTCTTGGAAGCTGAGCTGTTCTTGAAGCCAGTGAGTCAACCGAAACCTGAGCCCCCGGCATAATTACACCGCCGATGTAGGCCTTTGAATCATCTACCATAGTAATTGTTGTAGCTGTTCCGATATCGATTATGATAACAGGCGCACCATATTCATCTGCCGCACCCGCTGCAGTTGCAATTAAATCACTTCCAACTGTTCTTGGGTCATCCATTTTAATTGCAATTCCACTTTTAATTCCAGGCCCGATAACAAGCGGATCAATATCTGTTGTCATTGTAATGGCACTTTTTATGACATTTGTTAAAGGTGGCACAACACTGGAAATAATGGCGCCATCCACATCTTCAGGACTTATGTCATTAAGCTCAAATAATGTCTTTAATATTATTGCATACTCAAGCTTTGTCTTTCTTATACTTGTTTCGATATTCTCTTCGAAAAATATTTTATTATCATCTATGCAGCCAATAACAATATTTGAGTTACCGATATCAACTGCAAGTATCATTCCTTTTTTATTATCTCTCATTATCTGCCTCTGAAAGTCTAAGTTCTTTAATTAATTCCTTCACTTCTTTACTTGGTACTCTGGATTCAATAATCTTTCTGAGAGTTAAAGAATAAGTCTTCTTATCAACTCCCATATTTTTACCGGATTTAAGAAGCGGCCAGATTTTATCAGGATATACATTAAACGCTTCCGCTAAGAACCATGCGGCTCCCATTTGGGAATAAAATCTTCCATCCAGATCCTTAAGTGCAAATGGAAGAAATTTATCCAGCATGGCACTTTCTCTGTCTGTAGATTCAATATCCTTAAGTGTCACTGTCTTTAATCTGTTTAACTTATTGCCGTCAGAGTCGTACTTAAGCAACTGGTTCAGATAAAGAATAAATGCTGTTCTCTCAGCATATTCTGAACCGAACTGTAAGAAAAAAATATAATATGGTTAAGTACTTCTTCTCTATATTCAGGGAAGCTTGCGATTTTGAATGTATTGCAAAATGTATCACATATCATCCAGTTATCAATAAGTGGAAGGTATTCGTCCAACATTTCCAAAGATATAACTACATCTTCTTTTTTTCTCTCAAAGTACCATAACCTATAATTAGTCCTCTGAGTAATGTTTCCTCCAGATACTCATCTGTTGCTTCATCAACAAGATACTCATTGTATCTTCTTATCTTTACAATATTTTCTGCATAATTTCTCAGTATTGGCATTCTTATTCCCAATACCGGTTTATGCTCTGTCGGAATAAGTCCGGCTGTTGTTGCGGCATTCTGTTCATCCGCCAAATCCAAAAGTGCCTGTTTTATTATCGTTTCCATTTTTTACCATAATATAAAGGGCTTTTTGCCCTTTCAAAATTACTTTTCTTATATTTTGTATTTAGATTAATATATCAAAATACAGTAAATATTTATACTTTTTTTATTTTATATAATACACGAAATTTTTATACTATTATTTTATATAATGCACGAGATTTTTACTCTTTTTATTTTAAATAATCACGACTTTTTAACATTATATTATAAGCCGGCGATAGTAAAAAAATTTTTTAAAGTTAGCATTTAGCAACTTATTGCATTATTTTTTTTAACTTGTTATAATGAAAACATGTTAATAAATAAATTGTATGACATTTTGGGGGTATATTGTTATGGCATATTTAATTAATGAAGAGTGCGTTAACTGTGGTGCATGTATTGCTGCATGTCCAGTAGATGCTATTACAGAAGGCGAAAGCATCCATGTAATCGATGCAGATATCTGCATCGACTGTGGCGCTTGTGCTTCAGTTTGTCCGGTTGCAGCTCCAAACCCAGCTGAATAATTTGATTAAACAAAAAATACCTGGCGGATTTTCCGTCAGGTATTTTTATGCTTTTTAAAACAATAAGTCCTTAAGATTATGCCGAACTTAATCTACATAGTCTTAAGAACTTTCTTTTTATTTATCTTACATATCCTGAGGACGGGCAAGGTTAACAAATTTTGTCTGCTGTGGTATCCAGCCAAGTTTAACAGTCTGAACCGGACCATTTCTCTGCTTAGCTACAATAATCTCAGCTATATTTTTCTGCTCTGAATCCTTGTCATAATAGTCATCTCTGTAAATGAACATTACAACGTCCGCATCCTGCTCAATAGATCCTGATTCTCTCAGGTCAGAGAGCATTGGTCTTTATCCTGTCGCGACTCAAGGCTTCGTGATAACTGTGATAAGGCAATTACAGGAACATTTAACTCTCTCATGCGATAGCCTTAAGGGAACGAGAAATTTCCGCTACCTCTTCCTGTCTGGAATTGCTCTTTCCACCGCCTGTCATAAGCTGTAAGTAGTCAATGATAATCAGACCAATATCATATTCAGCCTTATACTTTCTGCATCGTGATCTGAGCTCAGTGATACTGATACTTGGTGTTTCATCGATAATTAAGCTTGAAGCCGCAAGAGTGTCCGCACCGTCAATAAGGTTATCCCAGTTTGCAGCTGTAAGATCACCCTTTCTGAACTTCTGAGCTTCGATATTTGTTTCAAGGGACAACATTTCGGTTAATCAGCTGAATGTTAGACATTTCTAAACTGAATATTGCAGTACCAATCTTCTGCTTTACAGCGACATTTTCCGCAATATTAAGTACAAATGCTGTTTTACCCATAGAAGGTCTGGCACCAATCAGAATAAAGTCTGATGGCTGAAGACCTGAAAGACATTCATCCAGATCCGTAAAACCCGTAGCAATACCTGAAAGCTTACCCTTGTTAATGTAAGCCTTATTAATCTTATCAATGGCCATCTGAAGGATTTCATTAACAGGAGTGAAATCTCTGCCTGTCTTGTTCCTTGCCAGATTGAAAATGCTTTCCTGGGCGGAAGTAAGAATAGTCTCCGCACTTCCATTTCCTTCATAACACTGATTAACTATTGTTTCATTTACTCTGATAATGTTACGTAAAACGGCTTTATCGCATACAATCTCAGCATATCTTTTTGCGTTTACGGTTGTTGGAACTGCATTTACAAGATCCCTTATAAATTCATTTGAATAGCTTTCGGGTGGTGCTCCCTTTTCCTTCAACTTAGTCTGGAGGATTACAGGGTCAACCCTAACGCCGGTATTATTTAATTCAATAATTGTATCAAACAGAAGTCCATAGACTTTATGATAAAAGTCTGCTCCTGTAATGACACCTTCAACCTCATTGATAGCCTTGGTATCCATTATCATTGAGCCTACAACGGACTGCTCTGCCTCAAATGAATTAGGCATTATTCTGGTTGTTTCAGCTGCATTACCTTCCATACTAAATTCCCTTTTCAGTTACATGTGCACGCTACTAATATTAGCCGCTGATTTACATGTGCGTGCTGACTAATATATCTGTTATAAATTATTCTGAAATAACAATTACCTTTTAAAGTTGCTGTTACTTCCTTGTGAAGACGAATAGGAATCTCGAAGAAACCTGGTGCCTTAATTGGCTCGTCTAATTTGAATTTCTTCTTCTCTACCTTGATGCCTGTCTGCTTCTCTAATTCTTCAGCAAGTTCCTTTGTTGAGATAGCGCCAAATACCTTACCGCCTTCTCCAGCCTTGATAGGAATATTTAACTCAACAGCAGCGATATCTAAAGCTAACTTTTCGCAAGCTTCAAGATTTGCTGCTCGTTGTGAGCTTCCTTGCTCTTAATATCATTTAAGATTGAAAGGTTAGAAGCTGTAGCTTCCTTAGCCTTACCCTTAGAGATAAGAAAGTTTCTTCCGTAACCATCACTTACTTCAACAACATCACCCTTCTTACCAAGTGATTTAACATCTTCATTAAGAATAACCTTCATAATTATATCTCCTTATTATTAATCATTTCTTCAACAACTGCCTTAAGACGTTCTTTAACATCTTCTATATTCGCATCCTTAATCTGTGCACCTGCGATTGATAAATGTCCACCGCCGCCCATTCTTTCCATGACAAGCTGTACATTTACCTCATCGAGAGATCTGGCACTTATGCAGACTGCTCCCTTTATAATTAGCAAGAACAAATGCTTGCCTTAACACCCTTGATATTCATAAGCTGGTTGGCTGTCTTGGATGCTCCTACAGTAGGACTTGTTGCACTATTTTCACAGTGATACTCACTGATCATAAATCCTTCTCTGAACATTTCCGCATGTGTAACTGCATCTGTAACGGATTTGTATTCCTGTAAATCATTTCTGAGTAATTTTCTTACTCTTACAACGTCAGTTCCGTGTCTTCTTAAGAAGGCCGCCGCCTCAAATGTTCTTGGACCTGACTTAGATTTGAATCCGTCAGTATCAATTACAATACCGCCGTATAATGCATCCGCTTCAAATCCCATAAGCTTGATATCGATATCAATGTACTGAATCATCTCAGTTACCATTTCACATGTAGATGATGCAAATGTATCAACATATGAAAGATCAGCATTTGAAATCTGACGTTCACATACTCTGTGGTGGTCAAATACTACTATAGATATAGCCTCTTTATCAAGAAGGTCAGGACACTCTACTCTGTATGGGGATCATTTACGTCCACTACTATAGCTACAGTATTTTCTCCAGGTATCTTCATAGCTTCTTCAGAAGTGATAAATACATCGTCCTCGTAGCCTTCACGACCTTCAAATCGGTCATAGAATGGCTTAATTCCCGGTGTAACTTCATTGAGAACTATATGAGCCTTCTTTCCCAAATGTCTCGCAACTTCATAAATACCTACAGCCGCACCAAATGCGTCGATATCAGGGTTCTGATGTCCCATAACAATTACATTATCGTTAGCTTGGATAATCTGCTTCATTGCCTGAGCCTTAACACGAATCTTAACTCTCGTGTTCTTCTCCATCATCTGAACCTTACCACCGAAGTAAGATACCTTTTTCACCATTCTTAATAACGGCCTGATCTCCGCCTCGTCCAAGGGCAAGGAAAGAGCTGCTTTGGCTTTGTCATGAGTCTCTGTATATTTATCTGAACCGGCACCAATACCGATACTGAGTGTAGGCTGAATAACATCCTTACCGATGTCAACAGACTTAACAGTTTCAAGAATACTGAACTGATCCTTGATAAATACAGATAAGCCGTCATATGTAAATGCCGCAATAAATCTGTCCTCATCAATCTTCTTAACGAAAGCATTTACCCTTTCGAAATAGTCGTAAATGTACTTATCAATAAGTCCGACTACGAATGACTGCTTTGATTCAGCGATATTTTCAATAGAATCCTCGTAGTTATCAATATCAATAACTGCAACAACGAGCTGCTTATCACGCACTCTCTTGATGTACATGTTAACTTCGGTAATATCTTCCAATCCCACTACGATAAATGACATTTCTGGAATATGAATAGTCTTAACCTTTGTGATGTTAGAGTAATCACCTGCTTCATTACCGACTTCTACTCTTTTTAATTTCAGCTCTGTAATCTCTGTCTTCAAATGAGAAACATAACTCGGTTTTTCCACCCTTTTTCTGTAGGGAACTTATTTGGTGTAAGATTCTCAAAACAGAATTTGCGATGTTCTGATTGTAATCTCCGGATGTATGAGTAACATTCTGCATGTTCTTATTCATCCATAAGACTTTTTCCGCTTGTATCCAATATACAGTATGGATTACTTATATTGTAAAAGTAACTCCTGCTGCATATGTGAATATGAGCTTGCGAATCCGACCATCTCTCTTTTTTTTTTTTTTTCTTGTGATAAATATCAATGTTAAGGCAAATATGCTATATGCTCCAAATGCAGAAAGCATAATAATGGAAAATACAGACCATGGAACAAGTATGAGCATACACACTAATAATCCCGCAAATGCTGCCCATACTGTTATTGGCCAGCTTATTACCATCTTCAGGTTCTTACCAGACCATAAGCATTTTTTTGCCATTTTTATTACTTGCCATTTTCACAGCTCCTAATTATAAAAAAACTATAAATTTGATATCAGATAATTATATCATTATTGCCCCTTAAAAACAAACATTCTAACGGGTTAGGATACTTATATGAGATATTGTATATATATGGTATGAGTTCCCCTGAAGCACTTCTTTTCAGGTTTATAAAGTCACTGTCTTATTTTTTTATATACTGATGTCATACAAATATACAGCTGAATCAAATAGCGATATTCCGTTTTACTTTTATAGAAGATGTGTAACATTTCCTATACACCAAAACAGAAATATCATATTAACATCTAAAAAATACAATCAATATTCTGCATCAAATTTATATCAGATTTTATACATCAATATCTATAGCACCTGATATACGGACATAAAAAAAAAGTACTATATGCCGTAACGACATATAGTACTTCTTTATATAAATTACTCTATTGTGTATGGTAAGAGTGCAACGTGTCTTGCTCTCTTGATTGCAACAGTTAAAGCTCTCTGATGCTTAGCACAGTTTCCTGTAATTCTTCTAGGAATAATCTTGCCTCTCTCTGAGATGAACTTCTTAAGAGTTGCAACATCCTTGTAATCGATTTCCTTGTTGTTATCTTCGCAGAAGATACAAACTTTTCTTCTTCTTCTAATAGGTCTTCTTTTTTGAAAGCTGGTCTTTCAGTCTTTTCTACCTTTACTTCTTCTGACATAATCTACTCCTAATTCAATACTAAGTTAGCCAAAAGGCAATCCATCATCCCCAAAGCTTTGGTCTACACTCATAAAGTCGTCAGAACCCATGTTGCCACCATTGTTAAAGTTACTCTGTGGCTGAGGAGTGTAATCTCCCTGAGCTGCAGCATTTTTGCTCTCTGCAAACTCAATGTTCTCTACAACAACGTCTGTTGTATAAACTTTCTGACCTTCTTTGTTAGTATAACTTCCTGTCTGAATTCTACCATTCAAACATACTTTAGTGCCTTTATGTACATAATTTCTAATAAATTCAGCTGTCTTACCAAATGCTACGCAACTGATAAAATCCGCTGTCTGCTCTTCACCACTTCTCTTAAATCTTCTATCTACAGCAAGTGTAAATCTTGAAACCTCAAGATCTCCATTTACTGACATAGATGTTCTATTATCAGGGTCTCTTGTTAATCTACCCATTAAAACTACGTTGTTCATATATTTCTCCCGTCTGTTTATAACATATTAAATCCGGTAACCGGAACAACCTGTATTAAGTTAGTGAATGATTCGCTGATTTTGAATTATTCTCCGTCTTTTACGATTAAATAACGAAGTACGTTATTCTGAATACGAAGTCTTTCTTCTAACTTAGCAGGAAATTCTGCATCTGCTTCGATTTTCATAAAGCAATATACGCCTTCATCCATCTTCTGAATGTCGTACGCAAGTTTCTTCTTTTCTGGCTTTCCTGCATCTACTACTTTGCCACCGAAACGAGCGATTAACTCATTAACCTGATCAAATGTTGCCTTTCTTGCTTCTTCATCGACGCTTGCATTAACGATTAATGCTAATTCATATTTGTTCATTTACGTCGCACCCTCCTTTTGGACATTTAAGGTCTCCACCCTATGTGGAAACAAAGGATAATTAAATTATCACAGTTTCAAAGTATACCATATATAGTTTAATGTAGTCAATTTTAATTATTCGCATTCATAACGCATCTGTAGAGAGAGTCATTTGTAAAAATAAGTTCCACCCATATTTAATATGAAGGGATGCGAAACTTACTGCTTCTAAAAATTAGTATGGCAGTTACTTTTCTTAATATTATCTTATTTCTTTTTAATTCATTTACGGCGAAAACAAGATATAGATATGTATATGAAAAAAGAAAAATTTTCACGCATAAATGCAATAAATGCGAATAGCCTATAGCCATTCGCATTTACTTTTTAAGTAGTATTAAGTAGTAATTATTAAGTATAGGTAAATAGTAACTATAAACTATTAAGTTTCAGGTATCAAACATTAAAACGGTCATATTTTGTATAACAATCGAGGCAAAACTTTTTATCATCTTTCCCTATGCGAATCCAATTAGCTCCTGTAACTTCACCACAGCACTCACATTGATATGGAATCAAAATTCTAGCCTCTTCCGGCAACTTAATTGTAGTTTCCTTTACTTCAAACATATCATAAGGTGACAAGCTTTGATAATGTATAAATGATTCTTCACGAGTCATTTTATTTTGAACAGGCTTTTAATACCAAACGAACTGATTCACCTGTTTTTCTATTATAAAAAAAAGAGAATGCTTGCTTTCCCCTGCATATGAAAAAAGTAAATTGCCTTTACCTATACTGCACCCAAGTAAGGCTTGAATAGCATCAACGCCACATGCGTCATTTTCTGCAATACAAATAACTTCTTCATCATCTGAGAATTCTATTCCTAATAATTCAATTGCATATAAAGCAGCCTTGTATCCTATTGTTAAACCACCACATTCATGTCCATGAAACATCACGGCTTTCTTCCATAATTCTTTATTATCGTCCATATATCCTCCTTGCTAACCATCTTATTAATTAGCTACTACTCTTGTTTTTTTTTCCCTGAAATGGTATAATCACCGGTATTTGACCATGATTAATAATTGCTGCATCCATTCCATATACATTTCGTATGGTTTCTGGCGTCATAACCTCTAAACCACCATATGCATATACCTTAGAGTCCTTTAGAAAAGGAACTTATCACAATAACGCACTGCTAAATTCAAATCATGAATTACTATCATTACGCATATATTGTGTTCGTGAGCAATATTGCTTATTGTATTTAATACATCATGTTGATTTCTTGGATCAAGATTACTTGTAGGCTCATCTAATAACAATAATTTTGGTTCTTGAGCCAATGACCTTGCAAGTGTTACCTTTTTGAAATTCGCCACCAGACAGCTCTGAAACATTACGAAGAACATAATCTTCTAATCCCATTTTATGAATTGCCGCTTCAGCAATTGCTCTATCATCTGATGTAATATCCCACTTCACATATGGTTTTCTTCCCAGTAAAACCGTATCAAATACAGTCATATCAATAGTGTGGCTATGCTGCGGAACATAGGCAATATTTTGTGCCTTAGTTCGCCCGTTCATTAAAAAAAAAATGTTTTCATCATCAATTATAACTGACCCTTCTTTAGTTGGATAAATATGATCAATACATTTAATTAATGTACTTTTTGCCTGCTCCATTGTTACCTAATATAGCTACACATTGACCATCTTCTATCTCAAACCCAATATTGTCTAATGTTTTTTCGACGAGCGACTGTAAGAGTAAACAATATTATCTACCTTAACCATTTTTCTTACCTCCCTTGAAAAGTAAAAACAAGAATAATGGGGCACCAAGGAATGAAGTGAGTGCACCAATTGGCAATATAACCGGAGGAATAACCAGCCTGCTTACGATGTCAGCAAGCAATAATAAAGAGAGCCTGCAATTGGGAAGCCGGTATCAAGTAACGATAATCATTGCCTACGAACTTACGCATTATATGAGGAGCAATTAATCCTACAAAGCTTATGATTCCACAAATGATACTGCTACAGCAGCCATTAAGGAGCATATAATCATACTGATAAGCATTACGCTTCGAGTATTAACTCCTAAGCTTTTTGCTGTATCTGCACCAGCCTCCATAGCATTATAGTTCCATCTATTAAATAGAAAATATACCATGGCAGCAGCAAAAATAATTGCTAATACCGGAATCTCATTCCAGCTTGTACTTCAAGATTACCAAATGTCCAGAATACAATAGCACCAAGCTTTGTATCATCTGCAAAGTATTGAAGTAATGTACTTGCACCTGCAAAAGAGAACTAAGTGCAGTTCCTGCAAGGATAAGTCCACCAGGACCAATATTCTTTTTAATTGTGATATTCCTATAATAACTATTGTAGAAACAATACCAAAAACAAATGCACATAATGTAACAATATAAGGATTTTCCACTGCTATGGCAGATTTTGCACTTGAAGAATTGACCATTCCTCCACCAAATACTACTATGCCCATAGCCGCTCCAAATGCCGCACCTTGGGAAACACCAAGAGATGAAGCAGAAGCTAGTGGATTACGGAGTACGCATTGCATAACTGCTCCTGATACAGAAAGTGCCGCACCAACAATTATCGCTGTAACTACTCTAATTAAACGAATATTTAATATGGCCGTTGTATACTTAGGGTCACCATTTCCAAATAAGACTTTTACTACTTCATCAAAGGGTATTTTCATAGAGCCTATACCCATTGAAAAAATAGCTACAATTACCAGTATAATGATGGTAATAATAATACTTATGCGCTTTCGCAAAACATATTTATTATATATTTGCATACCATCATCAGAGATTTTTTTCATAATTGCTCTCCATTATTTCCCCCAAGGTAACCTTTGTATATCCCATGCCACTATTGTTAATTTCAGTTAAGAAATCTGGTCTTCCAAGGAACTTATCAAATATTTCACTTGCTTTTTCTTCTCAAAATCAACATCAGAGAATTCCTCAGGATGGAGCATCTTACCTACATAATATGAACTAACTAAAGGAATTTCAACATTAGTCCAATGCCATGTTGAGTTAGGCCATTGATACAGCTCTCCGTTCTTTACAGCTTTAAGCTGATTAAAATAATCCGGATTCTCGGCATAATCATCATTTACCAATCCCATACTATTAGCATCAAAGAATATAATTTCGGATCCCATTCAAGAATCTTTTCTTTATCAACCATGCTATATCCACTCATAGAATCCTTATCAGTACCAACATCACGAGCTACATTATTGGCTTTGATATTGGAAAATACAGGATACTGTGTATATATTCCGTCAATACTGTGTGCTCCCTTAAATGTTGCACCGGCACCAAGAACTGTTGGCCCTTCATTTTCATTAATATTTGCTGTACGGGATGAGAGGTCATCTAGGCAGCCGTGAATATAGGAAACTAAATCTTCAGCTTTATCCTTTACTCCACATATATCTCCGATAAGTCTTAAATCTTTATCATAATCTTCACCAAATAAAGTTCCATCCGTTACACAAAAAACTTCTACAGGAATTCCGGTCTGAGTCTGAAGAGTGTTGGCTGAATCTGCAGTATCAGTACATATAATAACATCAGGATTTGCCTTAATAATTTCTTCTGCATAGTGAGATACTTCTCCCATTGCACTTGTTCCAACGATTGGCAATTTAGACCATTTATCCTTATTAACCCATGCATATGCCTGTACAGGCTTCTTAGCAATTTCGCAATTTTCAATTCCGACAGCCTTATCTCCAAGACCGAGATATGTGATCATACGAGGAGCATTACCTAACGGTATAATTGTATTAACTGTTGTAGGTATCTCTACTTCACGTCCTGCCATATCTGTTATTGTTCTTGTTTCTGATTTATTTTCTACAGTTGCTTTGTTATCTGTAGCTGTATTGTTGCTTCCCTGACCACATCCGGCAAATACTGCAGGAATTGTTAAACCAATAAGAAGCGCTGCCCATCTGTTTTTTTTTCATAACACTGTCCTTTCCTAACAAAAAATTAAATCTTCGTCCTAATACATGAAATATTTAAAAAATATTGAATTCTATTAATAAAATATCCTATCAACCATTATTTACTTCCCAAAAAAAGCTAACAATTGTTGTGTTTTTCGTGCTTTTTTATATATCCATCTTCACTAATCTTATTAATATATTCAATAACCTGTTGTTCCTCTTTTTCAGTTAACTCTTTGCTACTGTTTAAAAATACCCAAGTACCAATTAGTTGCCTCGTCTATTGGTTTCTTAGAATTCCATGCTACATCTTCATAATTAATTTCTGGTTTATATCCATGTTCCCATATAGCTGTAAATATATATGGTGTTGTATCAATTCTTTCTTTTTTTCAATACCAACCATAGAACATAAATCATCATAGATTTCATCCGTAAATCCTGTATGTTTGCTATAAAAGCAATATTTTCTCGATGCCTCCATCATTTTCAAAAATGTATCATAATCAGCTATGGCAGGAGTCGTATGAGCAAATACTAAATCATACTTCCCCTTTATATTTTTCTCCATCGCAATTATGCCAATCACATTCTATAAATTCAGCATTAGTTATATTCATTCTTTTTTTTGTATCATTGGCAAGTTCAATCATTTTAGGTGAGAAATCTACACCAACGACATTTTTTACCTTTGAAGCGAGTGCAATACTGTATGCACCACCACCACAACCAACGTCTAAAACATTAATATCCTTATTAAGTTTAGCCTTGCTTTGCATAAAATCCAAAAATGCTTTTTTTTCTCTAAATCCAAATTTTCATCATATGCATAATCACAAGCTACGCTATCCCATGCGCGCTTATAAGTACTCTTTAATCAGATCATTGGGATTTTTCCAATGATCTATAATATATCCCAAATTCATTTAATACCCTCCCTATGGATAGGATATCAGAGGTGCTATTATTAACAACCCGTACTGGGGGTTATTTAAATAGTGTTCTTAATTCTATTCTTTCTTTTATATATGTCCATTTTTGAAATACTAATCACTAACACTAGTAAATCGGTTACAATTTCAGTCTTATTTTGTTTTATATGGAAAAAATATGTATGAATTAATATATATTTATATAAATAAAATGTATCTAATTAAAACATATAGATAGTGTCTCAAGGTTTTAATTTAATTAGAAAATCTAAAATACGTATGGCATTGAATTAAAAAAAGAACTAATATGCATATAATTAATATATACAGAAATAACGTCTATGAATTATTATAAACAGAAATATATGAATGGGATCAATATATAGAATATTCTGTGCGCCATTGAATTAAGCAGAAAATGAATGGAATCAATATATAGAAAAGTTCTTATGGCATTAATACAACTTAATAGAAAAAAATAGTCGTCTATGACCTCAAAACGAAGTCAATAGACGACTATTAAACAAAAACATTACATTCAGTTTAAAATAACTTATTAGGATAAACTCCCTCTTCAAGAAACTTAAGAAGTTCTTTTTTTTAACGCAGTCCTTATCTTTCCTGATATGTAACACCAAACCATTTATCTGGTGTAAGAAGAACCTTAACAAATGCCTTATTATCTTTAATAAGATTATCAACTACTGTTGGAATCAAATATTCGCTCTTAATATCATCTGGAGATAAGGATGACAAAAAGTCAACAAAACCATATTCAAGCTCCTTAAATATCTCCGGAGTAAATCCCCACATATTCATAGAAACCTTAGAATCTGGATTGAGCGGAGTATAAGAACCGTCCTCATTCTCTGTTGCGGCACCTGATTCTGATTTGACAATGTTCTCAGTTTCATTTATTCCTGCCAACTCATCATTTTCTCCAAGCACACATATTCCACGAGTAACAGAGCCATTATCACTTAATGTATTCCCTAAAATGAATCCAGCCATGCAGAAATCATATTTCCCATCATTATTCGAGCCGTTAACAAGATAATCATAAATCTGTTTAAATGCGGCTTTTCCATAGTAGTCATCTGCATTTATAACAAGGAAAGGTTCATTTACAGCATCTTTACATTCTAAAATAGCTTGTGCTGTTCCCCAAGGTTTAGTCCTGTTTAAATTCGCAGTTACTCCCTCTGGAACATGCTTAACATCTTGAAAAACATATTCCGTTTCAATAGCATTTTTTAGCTTTTTTAACCACTAGTTCTTCAAACTTAGGCACAAGTTCTTCTCTTTGTAATAAATATTACTTTATTAAAACCTGCTTCAACAGCATCATAAATTGAATATAGCATTAGAATCTCACCATTAGGTCCTAAAGGCTCCAATTGTTTTATTCCTTCGCCAAATCTACTTCCCATGCCTGCCGCCATAATGACTAAAGTTGCATCCATAACGTATCTCTCCATAAAAAACTTATTAATAGTTACTAATAAATTGATATGACTATAATTAAAGCATTTGTAATTAAATAAAAAAGTGATAATCATAAGATCATCACTTGTGAACCCCTAAAGGCGACAATCAGATTCGAACTGATGATCAGGGTGTTGCAGACCGATGCCTTACCACTTGGCTAACTCGCCATATCTAAATGACCCCAACGGGATTTGAACCCCTGTTACCGCCGTGAAAGGGCGGTGTCTTAACCGCTTGACCATGGGGCCTTTTCTGAGTATATAACCCAAGCTCCCCGAGTAGGGCTCGAACCTACAACAACTCGGTTAACAGCCGAGTGCTCTACCATTGAGCTATCAGGGATTAATAACGCTGTTCGCAATAAAAAAAGATTGTTCCTTCAAAACTGCATATGATTAACACCAATGTTTAGGTCAAGTTTTCGATCTATTAGTGACAGTCAGCTAAATACATCACTGTACTTACACCTCTGCCCTATCTACCTCGTAGTCTACAAGGAATCTCTACTTACGTAATGGATAACTCATCTTAGGGGGGCTTCACGCTTAGATGCTTTCAGCGTTTATCCTTTCCGGACTTGGCTACTCGGCTATGCACTTGGCAGTACAACCGATACACCAGTGGTCCGTACATCCCGGTCCTCTCGTACTAGGGACGGCTCCCTTCAATTATCCCACGCCCACGCCGGATAGGGACCGAACTGTCTCACGACGTTCTGAACCCAGCTCGCGTACCGCTTTAATGGGCGAACAGCCCAACCCCTTGGGACCTGCTACAGCCCCAGGATGCGATGAGCCGACATCGAGGTGCCAAACCACTCCGTCGATGTGAACTCTTGGGAGTGATAAGCCTGTTATCCCCAGGGTAGCTTTTATCCGTTGAGCGATGGCAATCCCACTTTATACCACCGGATCACTAAGTCCTAGTTTCCTATCTGCTCGGGCCGTCACCCTCGCAGTTAAGCTCCCTTCTGCCTTTGCACTCTTCGAATGGTTTCCATCCATTCTGAGGGAACCTTTGAGCGCCTCCGATACCCTTTCGGAGGCGACCGCCCCAGTCAAACTCCCCACCAGGCATTGTCCCCCACCCAGTTTCATGAGTGTAGGTTAGAAAATCAATATAACAAGGGTGGTAATCCCAACAGTGACTCCATATAAACTGACGTCCATATTTCTCAGTCTCCCACCTATCCTGTACATGTCATATCAATCTCCAGTGCCAAGCTAGAGTAAAGCTCCATGGGGTCTTTCCGTCCTGGCGCAGGTCGCCAGCATCTTCACTGGCATTTCAATTTCACCGGGTGTATTGTCGAGACAGTGCCCAAATCATTACGCCTTTCGTGCGGGTCGGAACTTACCCGACAAGGAATTTCGCTACCTTAGGACCGTTATAGTTACGGCCGCCGTTTACTGGGGCTTGATTCAAAGCTTCGCTTACGCTAACCTCTCCTCTTAACCTTCCAGCACCGGGCAGGCGTCAGCCCATATACTTCACCTCTCGGTTTCGCATAGACCTGTGTTTTTGCTAAACAGTTGCTTGGGCCTATTCACTGCGGCTGATTACTATCAGCACCCCTTCTCCCGAAGTTACGGGGCATTTTTGCCGAGTTCCTTAACAATACTTCTCCCGTCGACCTTAGGATTCTCTCCTCATCCACCTGTGTCGGTTTGCGGTACGGGTACTATATACGCAATAGTGACTTTTCTTGGCAGTTTATTCAGCTCTTTCGGTACTTTTATTGTTCCCTATCGTTCATGTCCTTACCATTCCGTTAAGGTATTTGCCCCTAACCTGGCCTCCATGTCCAATCAAGTTCCTTCACTTGACTCACCTCTTTAAACCGCGTCCTCACAGTTCTGATATACAGTAGTGCAGGAATATCAACCTGCTGTCCATCGACTACGTCTTTCGACCTCGCCTTAGGCCCCGACTAACCCAGGGAAGACAAGCTTTACCCTGAAACCTTGGATATTCGGTCCTGAAGATTCTCACTTCAGTCTCGCTACTCATTCCGGCATTCTCTCTTCTTAGCCCTCCACCGCTCTTTATCAGTACGGCTTCTACGAACTAACAATGCTCCTCTACCGATTCTTTCGAATCCCTGAGCTTCGGTGTAGTGTTTTAGCCCCGTGTATTTTCGGCGCACCACCTCTCGACTAGTGAGCTGTTACGCACTCTTTCAATGTATGGCTGCTTCTGAGCCAACATCCTAGCTGTCTATGAAGTCGCACATCCTTTCACACTTAACACTACCTTTGGGACCTTAGCTGCAGATCTGGGCTCTTTCCCTTTTGACCATCCGACTTATCTCATATGGTCTGACTCCTTCTCATCATCTAACTGCCATTCGGAGTTTGATATTCTTCGGCAAACTTTGACGCCCCCTAGGAAATTCAGTGCTCTACCTGCAGTAGACTAAAGAAAGGCTAGCCCCTAAAGCTATTTCGAGGAGAACCAGCTATCTCCGAGTTCGATTGGAATTTCTCCCCTACCCACAAGTCATCACCACCTTTTTTCAACAGATGTGTGTTCGCGCCTCCATTGCCTCTTACAGCAACTTCACACTGCTCATGGGTAGATCACCCGGTTTCGGGTCTACACATATAGATCTTCGCGCTTTTAACGCTCGCTTTTTCACTTCGGCTCCAGACCTCTTAGCCCTTAACCTACCTATATGCGTAACTCGCCGGACCGTTCTACAAAAAGTACGCAGTCGCACTTTAACGTGCTTCCACAGTATGTAAACACAAGGTTTCAGGTTCTCTTTCACTCCCCTCCGGGGTCCTTTTTCACCTTTCCTTCACAGTACTATTACTCTATCAGTCACCAGTTAGTATTTAGCCTTACGGAGTGGTCTCCGCTCGTTCACACGGGATTTCTCGTGTCCCGTGCTACTCTGGATACTGCTAGGCTTCCTTCGATTTCGATTACGCGACTCTCACGCCTATCGTTTGTCTTTCCATACAATTCATCTATCCTTAGTCTTGCCACCTCGCAGTCCTAACCCCATACACTTACATGCATGGTTTGGCCTCTTTCCCGTTCGCTCGCCGCTACTCAGGAAATCGTTCTTACTTTCTTTTCCTGCGGGTACTTAGATGTTTCAGTTCGCCTCGTTCCCCCTACATACCTATGGATTCAGTATGCAGTACTTAAGGTTTACTTAAGTGGGTTCCCCCATTCGGATATCTACGGATCAATGGATATTTGCTCCTCCCCGTAGCTTTTCGCAGCTTGTCACGTCCTTCTTCGGCTTCTGGTGCTTAGGCATCCACCTTGTGCTCTTGTTTACTTGACCTTTTATAAAACTATCCTCCAAAAGTATAACTTTTGAATTATATTTTTTTTAGTGACTCCTTAGTGAGTCTCGACCAAGCATTATGTCTTTCTCGTCATATGCAGTTTTCAAGGAACAATTGATGTCAGATTTCTTATCATATGCAGTTTTCAAGGAACAATCATTAGCCTGAGCTCTCCCAACTGGGCTATCAGATAGTGGGGTTAAGTGGACTCGAACCACCGACCTCACGCTTGATAGCTCAACCAGCTGAACTTATAACCCCATCCTATTAAAAGGTTGGCAACCATCTGCTTTCCCATACCGTCTCCAGTATAGTATCCCAGACCGTGAAAGGCTTAAACCATCGTGTTCGAGATGTGTACGGGTGTTTCCCTTATCCGTATCGCCACCAACCATTTATTCACTTTTCAAATCGCTTTGAAAATCAAATAGTAAGACAACTCCCTACTTCTTCCTTAATTCTCTTAGAAAGGAGGTGATCCAGCCGCACCTTCCGATACGGCTACCTTGTTACGACTTCACCCCAGTCACCGAACCCGCCTTCGACGGCTCCTTCCTTGCGGTTAGGCCACCGGCTCGGGCGTTT
>VOFJ01003397.1_pt1 | contig 37273 bp, 31 predicted proteins | sample 5384081 | NCBI WGS metagenome assembly VOFJ01 (sample SAMN12384729, study PRJNA508395) | human gut metagenome | isolation source: healthy gut I | host: Homo sapiens
AGCCGGAAAGACGAACATTAAGTCGATGCAAAATGCAAATTCCGAAGGTTTACTGGATGTAAATCGAGGAATTTGCATGCCGCAGATGGCGGAAAAGACATCGCCAGACGCGCCGCCGAATTGTGCGGTGGTGCCCTAATTTTTTTCCAGAAACCGCTTGCGAACAACTTCAAAGACTGGTATACTTTTTATGATGCGCACGGACTTCGCGGACTTCGTCCGTTCTCTTTGAGCCGCGCAGATTACCACGCCTAAAACACTGCATAAAATGGAGCATCGCATGGTCACACTCAAAGACATTGCCGCCGAAGCAGGCGTAAGCATTACAACCGTTTCCAACGTGGTGCATAACCGCAAAAGCCGCGTTTCCGAAAAGAAGGTTGCAAAAATCTGGGAGATTATCGAGCGCGAACACTACGTTCCCAGCATGTCCGCGCGCTCGCTGGCGAACGACCAGTCCGCCATCATCGCCATGGTCACTTACATCACGCCGCGCACCACCGGCAGCACCGTCAGCGACCCCTTCATGAGCAGCGTCGCTGCCAGCGTCGAGCAGCGCACCCGTGAAGCCGGCTACTACCTGATGCTGCGCTCCGCCGAAAGCGTCGCCGCGCTGGAGGGGCTGATTCACAGCTGGCGGCTCTCCGGGCTGATTATGACGGGGCTGTTTCAGGATTCGTTCTTCGATGCCGTAGCAAAATTGGGCATTCCCGTCGTCCTCATCGACAGCTATGTGGACGACCCGAACATCTGCTGCGTCGGCTTGGAGGATGAAAAAGGCGGCTACCTCGCCACGAAGCACCTGCTGGAGAACGGCCACCGCGTGATTGCGTTCGCGTCGCCGCCGATTTCCCCCGCGGGCGTTATCGAACTACGCCTGCAGGGCTACCGCCGCGCCTTGGCGGAATACGGCGTGCCGTACGACCCGGCGCTTGTCTTTACGCAGGAAATTTCCGTGCAGGAGGGCAAGAAGCTGGGGCATCAACTCAGCACACGTCCCGAAATCACGGGGATTTTCGCCTCGGCGGATATTCTGGCGGCGGGCATCATGTCCGGGCTGCATGAGTGCGGGGTAAGTGTGCCGCGCGATAAGTCGATTGTGGGCTTTGATGATCATTATATTTCGCAGCTGGCGATTCCGGGGCTGACGACGATTCATCAGGATTCGGAGAAGAAAGGCACTTTGGCGACGGAGATGATTTTGGCACAGCTGCGGAAGGAAGAGATTGCGCAGAAGAAGGTTATTTTTTGCCGGTGCACCTTGTGGAAAGGGGCAGCGTGAGGAATATCAAGGGATAAGGAAAAAGAGGATAAAAACGCATCTTTCCTTCTTTGTCGATTCCGTGATGAACCAATTCGGAAATAGTATAAAGAGGAAATTTGTCATCTTGCGAACTCACAAAAAATCATCGGCACAGCGCCAAATGAAAACTTGGTGCTGTGCCGATGCTGTTTAAAAGGGCGCATGCAGGTTCAGAAATGGCAAGTCATCAAGCAAAGCCTTCCTTCGCTCCACCGTTCAGAGGCGCTGCCCTTTATCCCAGCGTGATGCTGACCGCGCCATCCGGGCTGACATTCAGTTTCATACACAGCAAGTATCGCTTGTAAAACGCTTCCTTCTCCTTGTCCGTCATCATAATCCACGAGTTTTGCAGCGCCGTCTCCATCATCTCGCGAACGTTGAATGGTTTCGTGCTTTCTCCCGCCAGCTGCTGATTGATTTGCTCCTGAATTGCATTGATCAGCGTGCTGGTTTTGATGTTGTACGACGCCGCCGTGCAGAAGTCGTCAATGAAGCAGAACGGGATTTCATGCCGCGCCAAGGTGTCCATGATGGCCATGCCCGTTTTTCCCTTCTCCAGCATAACAAGGAAGCGGACACTGTCCAGCTGGCGAATCATCGCCCAGTAGTCGCTGTCCGACGAAACAAGGATGACCGCATCCACGCCGGAGGTATACACTTCGCGGCTTGTCCGCACCGCCAGCGCCATATCACACTGCGATTTGTTCTGGTTCAGCCGCTCGACCTTAATATGTTCCAGCTCAAGGTTCGCTTTTTCATCCACCGTCGTAGAGAGCGTGCGGTCAACCAGCGTTTTCCATTGTGCCGTTGTATACTCGCTGTCAAACAGAATCACCTTGGATATTTTGCCCAGCTGCTCGGTCGGGAGGCTGCTCAGCGCCGCCGCGAGCTTCACGGCATCCGAATTTTCGCAGTCCACCGCAATCAGGCATTTTTTGCACTGCCCCAGCAGCCTGCCCAGATTGCGCATCGTGTGGTTGCCCGCATCGCGCACCAGCGACAGGTTTTCAAAGCGGTCCTCGTGGCGCTCATAGAGAATCGTTACGAATTTTTCATCATTATAGAGGATGTTGCCCTTGCTCTCCGGGCTTGTGGAAACGGCATCCCAGTTAATCCAGCAGTGGAACGGATAGCGGCGGGTATCGCTTTTATAGTATTCCCCTGCTTTTTTGATACCATCTTTTTTCGTCCCGTTCGGCATCAGGAAAATGGGTTTCACATAGTCCCACTTCACCCATTCCGGGAAAAAGCGCGCCACCTGATTGATTCGGTTGCTGATTTCACAATTGATGCTGATAATGTATTCGTCAATATCCGGCTTTGCTTTGTAAATTCTGACGCCGTCCTGTTCCAGCTGCGCCACCGCTTCTGATGGAATGAGGTTCGGCACGCTGCCGATATTGCGGAAGCTCATGCGAAATTCACTCACAATGGCTGGATAATTGCGTTCCATCGCCGTGCGAATGCGGCACAGATTGCGGATAATGCGCGCCTCTTTGTGCGCATCCAGCTCTTCGTAACTTTTCAGCAGAAACGGCCTTGCATTTTCTTCGCCAAAGTTTTCTTTGTCGATGCCAATAAGGTATGCCATCGGCGACACCAGCGTGTACGTTGAATTCTGGAACTCATTGTAGATGATTTTTTTGTCAAGCGCCGATGGCTTTTGCTGATTTTCCGGATTCTCATCGTCTATTTCAAGTGCTTGAACGAGTTTTGATAAATCAGCGAGATTATTGGAGGTGATTGTTTTACGCGCTTTCGGCTGGGTTTTCGTTTTCTTTGCCATGTGGAAGACTCCTTTTCTGTATTTTTTTGTTCATTTCCATCATACCATTTTGGCGGCGGCATTGCAAGGGCAGCAGCGCACAAATATATTCCTGCTTTGCGCATTGTTTTTCCCGGAAGTGTTTGACAAAAACTGCTCGATAGTTTTATTTTTCTTGACAGCAGGTTATTATAGTGCTATACTATTATTAACATTAGATACACACAAATTGATTATATCGGGAGGGTTTTCTGTATGGAATACGTCACCCACCTCCGCGAGGACGGCAGCTATCAGCCGCTCAAGGAGCATTTGGAAGGCACAGCGACGCGTTCTGCGAAATTCGCCGCTTCTTTTGGATCGAGTTCTCACGCCGAAAGAACAGCCTTGCTGCACGATATCGGCAAGTACAGCCCCAACGGGCAGCGCCGCCAGCGTGACCCGGAACACACCGCCAAGTTGGACCACAGCACGGCAGGTGCGAAGGCGGCGGCAGATTTGGACGATATGCACGCGGCGTTTGCCATTGCGGGGCATCACGGCGGTCTGCCCGACTTGGGAACCCGTCTCAGCCTCGATGATGGCACATTGTGCGCACGGCTGAACAAAAAGCTGACCGGCGGCGACGATCCCTCCGCGTGGCGCAGTGAGATTTCACTGCCAACAGGCGTTCAGCTCACACCGCCGTGGCTTCCACGGAATGATGTGCGCCTGACTGCCATGTACATCCGGATGCTGTTCTCCTGTCTGGTGGATGCTGATTTTCTGGATACGGAGCGCGCGCTCAACGAAAAAGAAATGCCGCGCGGCATCGGCGATTCCATGCCCGCGCTGCTGGAAAAGCTGCAAGCGCACGTTGCCAAATGGCTGGAAGAGCCCAAGTCCGACCTCTGCGCGCTGCGCAACGAGGTGCTGCGGCGCTGCCTGCGTGGCAGCGAAGATCCGCAGGGCTTGTACAGCCTGACCGTCCCCACGGGCGGCGGCAAAACGGTTTCGTCGCTTGCCTTTGCGCTCAGCCACGCAGTGAAGCATGACATGAAGCGCATCATCTACGTCATCCCCTACACCAGCATTATCGACCAAAATGCGAAGGTCTTTCGGGAGATTCTGGGCGATGAGAACGTGGTGGAGCATCACAGTCAGGTGGATTTGCCCGATACGGATGCCGAAACGCCCGATGCCCTCCGCAAGCGCCTTGCCTGCGAAAACTGGGATGCCCCCGTTATCGTCACGACCGCCGTGCAGTTCTTTGAATCCTTCTACGCCGCCAAGCCCGGCCGCTGCCGCAAACTCCACAACGTCGCCAACAGCGTGGTGATTTTTGACGAGGCGCAAACCCTGCCGATTTCGCTGATGCGTCCCTGCGTTTCGGTGATTGACCAGCTGGTGCAGCATTACGGCGTCACCGCCGTTCTCTGTACCGCGACGCAGCCCGAATTGCTGTCCATTTTCAGCGGCTTCACCGCGGGCACACGCATTCAAGAGCTTGTTCCCGACCCGGATGCGCTGTTCAGCAGCCTTCGCCGCGTCACCTTCCAGCAGGACGGGACGCTTTCGGACGAGGAATTAGCCGCGCGGATTCGTCAGGAAAATGCCGTGCTGTGCATCGTCAATTCCCGCAAACAGGCGCGCAGCCTGTACGAAGCCCTGCCGGAAGAGGGGCGTTTCCATCTCTCCACGCTGATGAACGCCATCGACCGTGAACGCACCATTGCCACAATTCGCGAACGCTTAGACAAGAAACAGTGCTGCCGCGTCATCTCCACCAGCCTGATTGAAGCGGGCGTTGACGTGGATTTTCCGACCGTATACCGCGAATTAGCCGGACTGGACAGCATTCTGCAAGCCGCCGGACGCTGCAATCGCGAGGGAAAGGAAGCGGCGCAGGACAGCATCGTCCACATCTACCAGACCGAACACGCGGTTCCACCCATCATGCGCCCAAACATTGAAAGCTGCCGCACAGTGCTGCGCCTGTATGCTGAGGACATCGGCAGCCGCAAAGCCATCCACGCGTATTTTTGCGATTTGCTCTTCAAGCGCGGCGAAAATCAGCAGCGTTCACGACCCGTTTCGTCCGAAAATGATTTACTGGATACCAGCAAAACGCTGTCATCCGAAGCAAGATTTGCTTTCCGCGAAACCGCCGAGCATTTCCGCTTTATCGACACAGATACGGTAACGGTGTACATTCCGACACCTGAAAACAGCGAGGACATCAAAGCCCTGCGTGATGGGCACTATTCGCGTGAGCTTTTCCGCCGCCTGGGGCGCTGCGGCGTGAGTATCTACCGCCGCGAGTATCAGGCGTTGTGCAGCATCGGCGGTGTCACGGAAATTGCCGATGCGCACTGCGGCATTCTAAGCGACATCAAATTGTACACGCCGGAATGCGGCTTGCAGGTCAGCTGCACAAGCGGGCTGGCGCTGTTCTCCTGACGTATATATAATGAAGAAAATCAGAAACGGGCGGCAAGCATTGCGCTCACCGCCCGCCCCGTTAGATAATTATCTAACACAGTATTTCAACCCACAGATAGAAGCAGCGAATTACCCGCCGTTTCTATCCGACTTTGGCATTTTATCATCTTTTCGCTGACGTGTCAAACCATGCTTAATAATCTTTCGTTATAATTGTCTAATACAGTGAAAATCAGTCCTTGACTCATGCACTATCCTGTGCTATACTGTTCTTGTCACCTGAAAGGAGGTGGAATTTTCACGATTCCCGTTCGTTCCCTACGACCTGCCACTTGTCCACATCGGCAAGTGTTGATTTTAGCAAAAGCATGAGGAGGTGAACCAATGTCCATCAAAATGGAGGTGTGGGGCGACTACGCTTGCTTCACCCGGCCTGAAATGAAGGTTGAACGTGTGAGCTATGACGTTCCCACGCCCAGTGCCGCCCGCGGAATGGTGGAAAGCGTATATTTTCATAATGGTCTTCGTTGGATAATAGACCGCATCTACGTCTGCAAACCCATCCGCTTTACGAACATTCTCCGCAACGAAGTGGCATCCAAGATTTCCGCCAGCAACGTGCTGACCGAAGCCAACGGCAAGAAGCGCTCCTATATCGACCGAAACGCCGATATTCAACAGCGTGCCACCACCATGCTGCGAGATGTGCATTACGTCATTGAAGCACACTTCGAGATGACCGACAAAGCCAATCCGTCGGACAATCCCGGCAAGTTTCAGGACATCGTGAAGCGGCGGCTGCGCAGCGGTCAGGCGTACATGCAGCCGTATCTTGGCTGCCGGGAATGCACGGCGCATTTCCGCCTTTGGGAAGGCGGCGACATCCCCACCATCGACGAAACGCGGGATTTGGGCTATATGCTTTACGACATGGATTATTCCGACCCGGAAAACATACAGCCGATGTTCTTCCGCGCGCAGATGGTGCATGGCGTGATTGACTTGACAGACTGTGAGGTGGTGAAATGATTCTGCAATCGCTCGTGCGGTGCTATGATTCGCTCGCCGCACAGGGCACGTTGAAGCGTCCCGGCTGGTCCGCCGTCAAGGTGCAGTGGGGCTTGTGTCTGACTGCCGACGGGCAGGTGTCGTCGGTGGAAATGCTCGGCACAGCAAACGATAAGGGCAAGCTGCTTCCTGTGCAGGACTTTCTGCCAACGCCCGTCAAGCGCACCAGCGGCAGGGCAGCCTGCTTTCTCTGCGACAACGCAAAGTACCTGCTGGGCATCACCAATGAGCCGTACAACGGTACAGGCAAAAACCCCGCCAAAGAGGCGGAAGCCTGTTTCAAACCAGTGCCCAGAAGCATCATGCGCTGCTGGACGGCGTGTCCTGCCCGATGGCGCAGGCGATTCTCCGCTTTTTTGACACTTGGCAGCCTGAAAAGGCAGCGCAGTCCCCTGCCCTGCAGGGAGCATTTCGATGACCTGTGCAAGGGCGGCAATCTCGTTTTCTGCATGATGAATGCGTCAAGCAAAGCCACACCAGCGCACGAAGTGTCGGAAATTCGTGCAGCGTGGGAGGCGAGCGTTGCCGGCGGCAAGAGCGATGCGGTACAAGGCCGCTGTCTGGTTACAGGCGACGAGGACACCATTGCCATGCTGCATCCAAGCATCAAGGGCGTTGTGGGCGCGCAGTCTTCCGGCGCATCGCTGGTTTCCTTCAATGCCCTCGCTTTTGAATCCTATGGGCGGAATAAGGGGCAGGGCTTGAACGCCCCTGTCGGAAATCACGCTGCCTTTGCCTACGGTGAAGCACTCAATTACATGCTGCGCGAGAAGAATTATCACAGTCTGCTGGGATCTGCCACCATCGTTTACTGGGCGGAAACGGCGCAATCCGCTTACAGCGACTGCTTTGCCGCTCTGCTGGGGACAAACGAAGACATGACGCAGAATACGCTGGACGGCGTCATGAAAGCCATCCGCCTTGGGCAGGGTCTTCAGTGGGAGAATGTTCCGCTGGATTCCCGTACGCCCTTCTACATTCTGGGGCTGTCGCCGAATGCGTCCCGCCTGTCGGTTCGTTTCTTCCTGCAAGGAACGTTCGGCGATTTTGCCGCGAATTTGGCGCGTCATCAGGAGCGCTTGAACATCATTCGCCCCTCTTTTGACCAGCGGGAGACGCTTTCCGCCTATTCGCTGCTCAAGGAAACAGCGAATCCCAACAGCAGGGACAAGCTGCCGCCGTCGCATCTGGTGGGCGATTTGCTCCGCGCCATTCTTGGCGATACGCCGTACCCTGTTTCGCTGCTGACGCAAACAGAGCTGCGTATCCATGCGGAGCACAATGTCAGCCGCGGCAAGGCGGCAATTCTCAAAGCATGGCTGCTGAAAAACGGCAGCAATCCACAGTACAAGGAGGTCATCGACGTGCAACTCAACGAACAGACGAATTACGCACCGTATGTGCTGGGTCGTCTCTTTGCGGTGCTGGAAAGCCTCCAGCAGAAGGCAAATCCCGGCATCAACGCTACCATCATGGATCGTTACTTCAACGCTGCCTGCGCAACGCCCAGCATCGTTTTTCCGACGCTGCTGAAGCTGGCGCAGAGTCACCTGAAGAAACTTGACACCGGCTATTTCATCTATTACGACAAGCAGATGACGGAGCTGTGCGGGCGCTTGACTGACAGCTACCCCGCGCGCCTGAACCTGCAGGATCAGGGCATTTTCCAGCTGGGCTACTATCACCAGAAGCAGAAGTTCTTCACGAAAAAGGAGGAAAACAGCAATGTCTGATGTGATTCGCAACCGGTATGATTTCGTGGTGCTGTTCGACGTGCAGAACGGCAATCCCAACGGCGACCCCGATGCCGGCAACATGCCCCGTACCGACCCGGAAACGGGTCTGGGGCTGGTGACGGACGTGTGCCTAAAGCGCAAGATTCGCGACTATGTGGCGACCGTCAAGGAGGGCGACCCGCATTACGGCATCTACATTCAGGATGGCGTTCCGCTGAATCGCTGCGACCGTGAAGGGCTGGAGGCCTGCGGCTACGGCGACATCAAGGAGGACGACCTCAAAAAGAAACTGAAATCAAATGACCCGGAGATTGACCGCAAGCTGCGCGACTATATGTGCAGCCACTACTACGACATCCGGACGTTCGGCGCGGTGATGACGACGTTTGTCAAGGCATCGCTGAACTGCGGGCAGGTGCGCGGGCCGGTGCAGCTGGGCTTTGCCCGAAGCGTTGACCCCATCGTGCCGCAGGAAATCACCATCACCCGCGTCGCCATCACGACGGAAAAGGATGCGGAGAAGAAGGGCACCGAAATGGGGCGCAAGTACATCGTCCCCTACGGGCTGTACCGCGCGGAAGGGTTCGTATCCGCAAATCTGGCACGCAAGACCACGGGATTCAGCGAAGAAGACCTCGCCCTGTTGTGGGATGCCATCCTCAACATGTTTGAAAACGACCACTCCGCCGCGCGCGGCATGATGGCAGTGCGCAAGCTCATCATCTTCCGCCATGAGAAGGAACTGGGCAACGCCCCCGCGTGGAAGCTGTTTGAACGCGTGCGTGTAGCGCGTAAGGCGGATGTAACGGTTCCGCGCAGCTTTGCGGACTACGAGTGGACGGTGGATGACGCGAATCTGCCGGACGGCGTCACCTGCGAAGTGAAGGGGTGACGCAGCAGGACGCGACCCTCTCCGCCTTGCAGCATTACGCCTACTGCCGCCGCCAATGGGGATTGATTTTTCTGGAGCAGCAGTGGGCAGAAAATGCGCACACGGCGGAGGGGCAAGTGTTCCACCAAACGGCGCATCACGGCCCGGAAGCGGAATTGCGCGGCGATACGCTGATTCTGCGCGGACTGCGGTTGGAATCCGCCCGCCTGCACCTGCACGGCGTCAGCGACGTGGTGGAGTTCCACCGCAGTCCCGACGGTGTTGCGCTGCACGGACGCGAAGGGCTGTGGCTGCCGTACCCGGTAGAATACAAAAAAGGGTCAGACAAAACGCAGGATGCCGACGAGGTGCAGCTGTGCGCACAGGCGCTCTGCTTGGAGGAGATGCTCTGCTGCGCCATCCCGGAGGGCAGCTTGTTTTATGGCGAGTCCCGCCGACGGACGCGGGTTGCGCTGGATGAATCCCTCCGTGCGCGGACGTTGTCGCTTCTGGCGGAACTGCTGGAGAATCAGGCGCGCGGACATACGCCATCCGTTCGGGCGCACAAGGGCTGCAATGCCTGCTCGCTCAAGGATGTATGCGTTCCGCGGCTCAGCCGAACTGGCAGCGTCCGCGCCTACATGCACGCCCGTATTGCGGAGGATTCGCCATGAGAAAGATGCTGAATACGCTGTTCGTGACGACGGAAGACGCCTACTTGTCGCTGGAAAACGAGAATATCGTCGTCCATGTGGGCGAGGAAAAGCGCGCGCAGTATCCCCTGCTGATGCTGGAGGGCATTCTGACTTTCTCCTACAAAGGCGCAAGTCCAGCACTCATGGGTGCTTGCGCAGAGCGCGGTATTGGGCTGACGTTTCTGACGCCGCGCGGGCGATTTTTAGCACGCGTCTGCGGCAGCGAGCGCGGCAATGTTCTGCTGCGCCGCGAGCAGTATCGGCGCGCCGACAGCCTATCCGCCAGCTGCCTGATTGCACGGAATTTCATCTTCGGCAAGGTATACAATCAGCGCTGGGTGCTGGAGCGTACCATCCGTGACCACGCCTTGCGCGTGAATGTGCAGGCACTCAAGAATGTTTCCGCTGCGTTAGATGCCAAGCTGCCGCAAATTGAATCAGCGGTTGATTTAGATGTGCTGCGCGGGCTGGAAGGCGACGCATCCGCCGATTATTTTTCGGTATTCGACGAAATGATACTGACTCAAAAGGCGGATTTCTTGCTGAACGGCCGCAATCGCCGCCCGCCGCAGGACAACATGAACGCCCTGCTTTCCTTCGCCTATGTTCTACTCGCCAACGACTGCGCTGCCGCGCTGGAAAGCGTAGGGCTGGATGCCTACGTCGGCTTCATGCACCGCGACCGTCCGGGGCGCACGTCGCTCGCCCTTGACCTGATGGAAGAACTGCGCGCCCCGATGGCAGATCGCCTCTGCATCACGCTGGTGAACAACCGTGTGCTGCAGGACAAGCACTTCGACCGGCAGGAGAGCGGCGCCGTCTTCCTGAACGATGCCGGGCGCAAGCAGTTCTTGACCGCGTGGCAAAACCGCAAACGCGAAGAAATCACCCACCCGTTCCTGAAAGAAAAAATCATGTGGGGGCTTGTTCCCTATGTACAGGCGCTGCTGCTTGCGCGCACCCTCCGCGGCGACACAGACGGTTATCCCCCATTCCTCTGGAAATAACCCGAAAGCGAGGCGTTCCCGATGCTGGTTCTAATCACCTACGATGTTTCCACCGTCGATGCAGACGGCAAACGCCGCTTGCGGCAAGTTGCCAAGCGCTGCGTCGTCCACGGTCAGCGCGTGCAGAATTCCGTATTTGAGTGCTCTTTGGATGCCGCACAGTACAAGCTGCTTCAGGCGGAACTTCGGCAGCTGATTGACCCGGAAAAGGACAGTTTGCGCTTTTACAACCTCGGCAATCACTACGAAAGCCGGATTGAGCACATTGGCGTGAAGACGAGCTACGCCCCGGAAGGGCTGCTGATGCTGTAAGGGCGCGCCGCGCGAATCGCCCGTGCGAAGCGCAAGCCTCCAGCCTTTTGCAGGGAGGTTCGCACCGGATTTTGCGGTCTTTTCGGCAAAATTACCGCATTTTCGGCTAAGCTGATTCTCAAAAGGACTGTTTTGTGGTATACTTTTTGTGCAAAGCCTATGATTCTGATCGACAGAATTGTTACTTTGCGCTGTCGCTCCCCGTGCGGGGAGCGTGGATTGAAATGGGATGGGCGGACGGTGTACGTCGTAGAGGGCGAGTCGCTCCCCGTGCGGGGAGCGTGGATTGAAATAGGGAAACTCCCATAGCGGTGCCAGATAAATCGTCCCGTCGCTCCCCGTGCGGGGAGCGTGGATTGAAATACCCCTGCCGGGTCGAAGGGCAGCGTCTCGCTGATGTCGCTCCCCGTGCGGGGAGCGTGGATTGAAATGCCGTGCTGAATAAGCTCACCGATGGCAAAGGCCCCGTCGCTCCCCGTGCGGGGAGCGTGGATTGAAATACGCACAGTGAATGTATAATGTTATCAGAGGTAAGGTCGCTCCCCGTGCGGGGAGCGTGGATTGAAATTCCTGCTCCTGCGTCGGGTAACGCTTGCGCCGCTGTCGCTCCCCGTGCGGGGAGCGTGGATTGAAATTGCCAGTCTTGCCATGTGATTTTTTTGTAAACATCTGTCGCTCCCCGTGCGGGGAGCGTGGATTGAAATTGCAAGCCGCGTCTGGAACGAAATCGTGTATAGTACGTCGCTCCCCGTGCGGGGAGCGTGGATTGAAATTTTTGCAAGGCGCGGTTAGCGACGGCGTGGCATCCGTCGCTCCCCGTGCGGGGAGCGTGGATTGAAATGCCGGGGCTTGTCCCAAGTTGGTGCAAAGTTGGTGTCGCTCCCCGTGCGGGGAGCGTGGATTGAAATGCCTGTGTTGATGGCTGTCTCCGTATCAGAATTGTCGCTCCCCGTGCGGGGAGCGTGGATTGAAATGCATATCCGCCTGTGCAGGCTCGACCGTCCCTTGCGTCGCTCCCCGTGCGGGGAGGCGTGGATTGAAAATGGGATTGAGCTGTGCCGGTTCAGGCTTCGCCTTTTTGTCGCTCCCCGTGCGGGGGCGTGGATTGAAAATGGAAACCTATCGGCTCCCGTGGGCGTCCGGCATCGTCGCTCCCCGTGCGGGGAGCGTGGATTGAAATTACGAGGATACCGAAAGCGAGGATGGAGAGGACAACCGTCGCTCCCCGTGCGGGGAGCGTGGATTGAAATGCTTTGCGGCGGGTCAGGCGTTGCGAGGAGGCGGAGTGTCGCTCCCCCCGTGCGGGGAGCGTGGATTGAAATGCCTACGAAATCGAGGCGAAGAACAAGACATTCTGTCGCTCCCCCGTGCGGGGAGCGTGGATTGAAAATCAGAATTTGGCCAACCTCGTTGAGGATTACGCTGTCGCTCCCCGTGCGGGGAGCGTGGATTGAAAATAAATCAAGCAGCGGGCGTCGCCCCGCAGAACGGAGGTCGCTCCCCGTGCGGGGAGCGTGGATTGAAATGTCCGGCAGCGCCCAAACACGGTCGCAGACCGGGCGTCGCTCCCGTGCGGGGAGCGTGGATTGAAATTGTGATATTTGCGGGCACGTGGAGGTTGCGCAAGTCGCTCCCCGTGCGGGGAGCGTGGATTGAAATGGCGAGAACTGCATCGCCCACATGAATCGTGTACGTCGCTCCCCGTGCGGGGAGCGTGGATTGAAATGCGTGGCCGATGTACGAGCTGTACCACACGGCGTGTCGCTCCCCGTGCGGGGAGCGTGGATTGAAATGCGTGGCCGATGTACGAGCTGTACCACACGGCGTGTCGCTCCCCGTGCGGGGAGCGTGGATTGAAATCAGCGCATGGACGCGATGGAGGCTGCCGACCGGCGTCGCTCCCCCGTGCGGGGAGCGTGGATTGAAATCAGACAGGACAGCGCCGTGTTCAGTGCGTCCGTGGTCGCTCCCCGTGCGGGGAGCGTGGATTGAAAATTTATATGCGCCGCAGTTCGCGCGGCAGCGGCACGCCGGTCGCTCCCCGTGCGGGGAGCGTGGATTGAAATAGGAGAAGAGTGACCGAGGCGGTGCGCGACGGCGGTCGCTCCCGTGCGGGGAGCGTGGATTGAAATACCCAAGCGATTACCACGGAAATAGAGAGTTAAAAGTCGCTCCCGTGCGGGAGCGTGGATTGAAATTGTCATCGCTTATAAATAGGAAAGGATGAGACACGTCGCTCCCCGTGCGGGGAGCGTGGATTGAAATCATCCGCAAGGATCAGCGCGACGAGGCGTTCGCCGTCGCTCCCCGTGCTGGGAGCGTGGATTGAAATTCCGCTGGTTGGTGTAAATGACCATGCCGGGAGGTCGCTCCCCGTGCGGGGAGCGTGGATTGAAATTCTGCGCGATCGGCGCAGTGCTCTTCGCGGTCGCGTGTCGGTCCCCGTGCGGGGAGCGTGGATTGAAATCTGCCGTCATGGAGGCCATACACAAGCCGGGCGCGAGTCGCTCCCCGTGCGGGGAGCGTGGATTGAAATGATGCCGTCCAGTCCGCGCTTTGCCATCACGAGGGTCGCTCCCCGTGCGGGGAGCGTGGATTGAAAATGTCCACGCTGGGCGAGGACCGGAAGAAACTGATGTCGCTCCCCGTGCGGGGAGCGTGGATTGAAATACCTTGTACAAATTGGAACTGGATTCCTTTGCGGGTCGCTCCCCGTGCGGGGAGCGTGGATTGAAATTACCGCCCGCGATGCGAATCTCTCCTGCGTACTTGCGTCGCTCCCCGTGCGGGGAGCGTGGATTGAAATAAGAAAATAACCGGGCTGGTAAACAGTCGGTCGCCGTCGCTCCCCGTGCGGGGAGCGTGGATTGAAATTGATTGCACGGTTTGCACGCATCTGATTCCGCGTCGCTCCCCGTGCGGGGAGCGTGGATTGAAATGGGCGGCTGACGTTAAAGCCAACGTCAAAGCCACTCCGTCGCTCCCCGTGCGGGGAGCGTGGATTGAAATTGCACGCCGGAACGCAGCAGCGCACGCATACGCTGTCGCTCCCCGTGCGGGGAGCGTGGATTGAAATTCAAAAGACGGACTCTGCATAGTATTCTCCTTTCGTCGCTCCCCGTGCGGGGAGCGTGGATTGAAATCTATCTGTCGGATTTCTCCACCCGGAAATTCAAGTCGCTCCCCGTGCGGGGAGCGTGGATTGAAATGCCCAGCGTCACCGCCTCGACGAAGCTACCGTCGTCGCTCCCCGTGCGGGGAGCGTGGATTGAAATAGGGAAACTTCCTGCGGTGTGCCTGCCATATGCTTTGGTCGCTCCCCCGTGCGGGGGAGCGTGGATTGAAAATCACTGTATTCATCGGGAAACAGCGCGTCCACCGGGTCGTCGCTCCCCCGTGCGGGGGAGCGTGGATTGAAATTTCTCTGTTTCCACCTGCTGCTTGTAGTCGTCGAGTCGCTCCCCGTGCGGGGAGCGTGGATTGAAATTTCTCTGTTTCCACCTGCTGCTTGTAGTCGTCGTCGAGTCGCTCCCCGTGCGGGGAGCGTGGATTGAAATGATTTCGCGCTTGTTGGGCTGTGCGAACGACACCTGTCGCTCCCCGTGCGGGGAGCGTGGATTGAAATGCCACAAGCTACAAAACGCGCTGGCGCTGTCATGTCGCTCCCCGTGCGGGGAGCGTGGATTGAAATCTCTTTCGGATGTTGCCGTCTTCGTCCACATACTCGGGTCGCTCCCCGTGCGGGGAGCGTGGATTGAAATCATGTTAGCCGACACCACCTTCCAGCGCTGTGACGCGTCGCTCCCCGTGCGGGGAGCGTGGATTGAAATTGGTATGCAATCCGGGCTTCCGTGCTGCTGCTGCGGTCGCTCCCCGTGCGGGGAGCGTGGATTGAAAAATAATCTCCTTTGCTTCGGGGCGCGGTGCTTTGCGCCGTCGCTCCCCGTGCGGGGAGCGTGGATTGAAATGCGTCGGCAAGCTGCTGCTTGAGCGTGGCGCGCTGTCGCTCCCCGTGCGGGGAGCGTGGATTGAAAAATGGCTCTGCCAAGGGCGGCGATGGACGCGGTAAGGCCGTCGCTCCCCGTGCGGGGAGCGTGGATTGAAATCGCCGCTTCCAGCGCCGTAATCTGCCGGACTTGCTGTCGCTCCCCGTGCGGGGAGCGTGGATTGAAAAATGAGCCGGGCGAAGAGGAAGCCGCGCCCGCGCAGAGTCGCTCCCCGTGCGGGGAGCGTGGATTGAAATCTTGCAGAACCGGGTTTTGTATGCTTACATAGCGTCGCTCCCCGTGCGGGGAGCGTGGATTGAAAATGTGAATGCTGTCTCGTTCGCGGCGAAAATCGCTTTGTCGCTCCCCGTGCGGGGAGCGTGGATTGAAATTTTGTCGTTATGCCGCAATCATAGCGGCGAACTCGTCGTCGCTCCCCGTGCGGGGAGCGTGGATTGAAATGGTCGGCGCGGCGGGGAAAGGAATGATTTTGGACGTCGCTCCCCGTGCGGGGAGCGTGGATTGAAATGCCCCGCCGCCGGGCATTATACGGCGGCAGGAGGGTCGCTCCCCGTGCGGGGAGCGTGGATTGAAATTTCAGCCCGCCCGGATGAAATGATTCGCGGGCGTTGTCGCTCCCCGTGCGGGGAGCGTGGATTGAAATGCCGTCTTTGCTCAAATACACATGGTCATTCGCGTCGCTCCCCGTGCGGGGAGCGTGGATTGAAAATGCCGTCTTTGCTCAAATACACATGGTCATTCGCGTCGCTCCCCGTGCGGGGAGCGTGGATTGAAATCCATGCGATTTCCGTCCAGCCGCCATTCCGGCATTGGGTCGCTCCCCGTGCGGGAGAGCGTGGATTGAAATGGCAGCAGCAGCGGCAGCGCGGGCGCGGGGGTGTCAGTCGCTCCCCGTGCGGGGAGCGTGGATTGAAATGGCGTAATAAAGGGAGTAGCAGTTTCCGAAATTGTCGCTCCCCGTGCGGGGAGCGTGGATTGAAATCACCGTGTAGGTGTGGCCGTTGCAAGTCATGGTTGTCGCTCCCCCGTGCGGGGAGCGTGGATTGAAAATCCTGCTCTTGGGCGGGCGGGGGGCGCTTTCCGTCGCGTCGCTCCCCGTGCGGGGAGCGTGGATTGAAATTACGAGGGAAGTATGCACAAGGTGTACACAGACGTCGCTCCCCGTGCGGGGAGCGTGGATTGAAATCTCTGCCGCCTGTGACCCTCCACGGCTTGCGCCACGTCGCTCCCCGTGCGGGGAGCGTGGATTGAAATGCTTGCCGGAAGCCGACCGAATCTGAAACCCGGGCTCGCTCCCCGTGCGGGGGCGTGGATTGAAATCAGCTCTGCATCCGCCCGCTGTAAAAAGAATCCGGTCGCTCCCCGTGCGGGGAGCGTGGATTGAAATACAACCCGTGGACATACGCCGCCGGAAGTGCCGCGTCGCTCCCCGTGCGGGGGAGCGTGGATTGAAATACAACCCGTGGACATACGCCGCCGGAAGTGCCGCGTCGCTCCCCGTGCGGGGGAGCGTGGATTGAAAATATGCAGCAGCGGCAGATGGAAACCGCTCCGGCAGTCGCTCCCCCGTGCGGGGAGCGTGGATTGAAATATCACCTCGAAAGAGGACGACGGCAAGGCAGGCATGGAGTCGCTCCCCGTGCGGGGAGCGTGGATTGAAATGCAGGGATGCGAAACAGGCGTTAAGCCAAATACCGGTCGCTCCCCGTGCGGGGAGCGTGGATTGAAATATCCGCCGAAATGATTTCGGCGCGTTGTCGGCGTCGCTCCCCGTGCGGGGAGCGTGGATTGAAATAAGGTGCTGCGGGGCGCGTACACGATGGCGGGAAGTCGCTCCCCGTGCGGGGAGCGTGGATTGAAATTCCGATGCCTGGCAAAAGAAGATTCGCTGTCCTTGTCGCTCCCCGTGCGGGGGCGTGGATTGAAATGCGGGGCATCAGCTCGATTGCGCGGAGCTGTGCCGGTCGCTCCCGTGCGGGGAGCGTGGATTGAAATAGTGCGCTACTCAAGGAATGGGACTTTACGCACGGTCGCTCCCCGTGCGGGGAGCGTGGATTGAAATCTCGGTGGCGACTGCCGCCGTACTGGGCGGCGAACCCGTGTCGCTCCCCGTGCGGGGAGCGTGGATTGAAATTGATAGTCCTGCATCGTCCCTGTACCAGCGGCGCAGTCGCTCCCCGTGCGGGGGCGTGGATTGAAATTCTGCTACGCTGTTCCCACAGTATAGGCTGATGGCGTCGCTCTCCGTGCGGGGAGCGTGGATTGAAATTCCACCCACTGCGACACCATCACATAGCGGTGCGTCGCTCCCCGTGCGGGGAGCGTGGATTGAAATGATGCTGTGCGTGTCGACGGGGATGCGGGTGGCGGTCGCTCCCCGTGCGGGGAGCGTGGATTGAAATATCGGCACGGGCAACGCCATGACGCGCATCGGCGTCGCTCCCCGTGCGGGGAGCGTGGATTGAAATCGATGTGTGGATTTCCTGCGCAACTTGCCACAAGCGTCGCTCCCCGTGCGGGGAGCGTGGATTGAAATGGCGCGTCCTCCGAAATGTCGATGATGATGATGGGTCGCTCCCCGTGCGGGGAGCGTGGATTGAAATCTCGAAAACGCGGAAGACGCAATCCGCGAAAAAGGTCGCTCCCCGCGCGGGGAGCGTGGATTGAAATTACTTCATCGCCGCCGAAGCTACGACGGTGCGCCGTCGCTCCCCGTGCGGGGAGCGTGGATTGAAATTGATGACGCTTGCATCGTAGACAAGCGCGGAAGTCGCTCCCCGTGCGGGGGAGCGTGGATTGAAATGCGCGCGCGGAAAGCGTGTTGGCGGTATTCGCAAGTCGCTCCCCGTGCGGGGAGCGTGGATTGAAATGCCCCGCTTTCTGTATTTCGTCCGCCGATACAGTCGCTCTCCGTGCGGGGAGCGTGGATTGAAATCGCCTGCGTTGCGCCATTGGCGTACATCATAGCGAGTCGCTCCCCGTGCGGGGGAGCGTGGGTTGAAATGTGCGATAGCTGTCGTAGGCGGACAGGGCGGTCGGTCGCTCCCCGTGCGGGGAGCGTGGGTTGAAATGTGGATTTCCACGGCGATTGTTACCGTGATGGACTGTCGCTCCCCGTGCGGGGGGCGTGGATTGAAAATGGCAGCAGCAGCGGCAGCGCGGGCGCGGGGGGTGTCGTCGCTCCCCGTGCGGGAGCGTGGATTGAAATTGTATGGCGCGGTCATGTCCATCCAGGCGCGTCTGTCGCTCCCCGCACGGGGAGCGTGGATTGAAATTTTGCACCATGTCAATAACTGGTGTGACTTTGCGTCGCTCCCCGTGCGGGGAGCGTGGATTGAAATTTTTTCGCCAGTTCCTTCTTTGCGTTTTCAAGCAGTCGCTCCCCGTGCGGGGAGCGTGGATTGAAAATGACGAGGGCGCGGCGGAATACCCCGCCGCCCGCGGTCGCTCCCCGTGCGGGGAGCGTGGATTGAAATGGCACAGTCTAATAAATCTCTTAGTTCCTCGACAGTCGCTCCCCGTGCGGGGAGCGTGGATTGAAATTCCAGCGGTGGAGGCGGACGCGCAAGCCGCCGGAACCGTCGCTCCCGTGCGGGGAGCGTGGATTGAAATGCGCACAAATCGGAGCGCCTTGACGCTGGGCTGAGTCGCTCCCCGTGCGGGGAGCGTGGATTGAAATGGCTTGTGTGTCCGTCTCCAGCGGTGGAGGCGGACGTCGCTCCCCGTGCGGGGAGCGTGGATTGAAATTCAACCATGCGGTCAAATGCGCGGATATACGCCGGTCGCTCCCCGGGGGAGCGTGGATTGAAATACATAGACTGGCTTGTTGAGTTCTGCGTGGTGAGTCGCTCCCCGTGCGGGGAGCGTGGATTGAAATGTTCCTGCGTCGAAATCGTATGTGAGGTGTTGCGGTCGCTCCCCCCGCGGGGAGCGTGGATTGAAATCAGCACTTCTTCCGCGCTGTTGTCTGCTACAAGCTGTCGCTCCCCGTGCGGGGAGCGTGGATTGAAATTACGCTGATGGACGGACTTTTCCCGGAGCAGCTAAGTCGCTCCCCCCGCGGGGAGCGTGGATTGAAATTGTCCAGCAGACGCGGCAAACGAACGTTGTTTGTGTGTCGCTCCCCGTGCGGGGAGCGTGGATTGAAATTGTCAGCGGTTGCGCAAAAGGAAGTTGCTATCCGTCGTCGCTCCCCGTGCGGGGAGCGTGGATTGAAATATCCAACGTCAGCACCCGGTTTTGTCCTTGCCAGCGTCGCTCCCCGTGCGGGGAGCGTGGATTGAAATTGCGTTGGAGATAGCATCCCCAACTCGTACAATTGTCGCTCCCCGTGCGGGGAGCGTGGATTGAAATTAAAGGGGAAGGAAAACCCTTAGGGCAAATCATCCAGCTTGTAAACGCCATCGGACAGCTCCTCCATCTGATCCACGAGCTTTCCGTCACGGTATACCTCAAAGACTGCACCACTCAGGTGATGATCGGGATAGTTTTTATCCACCTTGGTCAGCTGAACGCTGCCGCGAATGAGCTTGTTGGTGATCTCGATCTCGATCACAGCGCCGTTCTGATCCACCTTTACAGCATAGTGGGCCTCATCCATCACATAGCCCTCCGGCGCGGCGATTTCACGGACCACATACTCGCCATAGGGGATACCTGTAAAGGAGAAGCTACCGTCCTCTGCGGAAACAGTGGTCAGAATAGGCTCTGTGCCGTCTGTGAGGAACAGACCGATGGTAGCTCCGGCCAGCGCCTTGCCGTCCTCATCCTTCTTCATGCCGTGGATCTCTCCGTAGATCATCTCGTTGGTAATGCTCTTTCCGTCATTGACGGCAAGCTCCACAACGGGGATTTCCTGACCGGCATAGGCAAAGATCACAGGATACTTCTCATCGGAGAGGATGTAGTGGCTGTCGGTGCTGATTTCCTTGACATAGTAGCTGCCGAATGGAACATCGCTCTTGAGCACAGCCTTTCCGTTTTCATCAAGGGACATGATCTCGATGAGACCGTCCACAGGAATGACGGAGCCGTCTGCTGCGGTAAGCTCCTCGGCGGCATAGAAGCCGAAGGTCACGGCGGAAAGCTCGTTATTCATACCGATACCGAACTGCTTGTTCTGCTCCAGCACCTTGGAAAGAGAAATCCGCGCCTTCTGTCTGTCATTGCAGAAGTCGGCAGCGGTTTCGGTGATCTCGACCTCCCCTGCCCGGCGTAGACAAGCTCTGCGGTATGGGATCCCTTGTTAACGACCATGCCATCTGCGCCGGTAGTCAACGTATCCACCACCTCGCCGGTGCTGCAGCGCAGCGTACCGTCCGGAGTGTAGATGTCCTCCGTTGCCTTGATCTCATAGGTCGCTCCCGCAAGTCCCTGCACCGTATAGACCGGCTGATAGCCCCCGTCCGTCGCTGTAACAGAGGCAAACACCTCGCCGGTTTTGGAAATCTTGATGATGCCCTTCTGCGCGTAATTGCCCAGCTTCACTGCAACGACCGTCACACCGCTTTCCTCGGTGGAATTCTCTTCGGCCACATCGAACTTGACCGCCTCATGACTGAGCACATAGCCGTAAGGAGCGGAGACCTCCTTGAGGGAGTAGCCCTTGCCAAACTCCAGCTTTTCCGGAGTAATGAGTATGCCGGCATCATTGGTGTAGAAGGTGTCGATGGTGGTAACCTCCGGATAGGTAAAGGTCATTTCCACCTTGGAGCCATCCGGACGGAAGATTTGGAAGCCCGCACCCGCATAGGGAATGGTATTGCCGGTTTCTGCGTCCACCTTGATAACCTTAATGAAGGACTCGAAGTTGGCGTTGTTGATGAGGTAGCGATAGGTCTCGCCGTTCTTAGCAATAAACACATCAAAGTCGCTCATCAGCTCACGGCCCTCCCAGCCGGAGACCTGATGCACGGTATACACGCCGTAGGGCAGGTCCTTGCTCTGGGCAAAGCCGTTTTCATCGCAGGTCAGGTAGTCCCGCTCCGTATCCTTTGCCGCCTCATAGCTGCCGGCAGATTTCAGATAGACGGCGAATACTGCGCCCTCTTCGGGAGTTTCGATCTGCGTATCGCCGTTATCCGAGTGCTTGATGATGGCGATATTGCCCTTCTGCACCTGCTCGGTAACAGCCACGGCAGGTGCGGTGTTCAGCTCAACAGTGTAATTGGCCGCCTCTGCACCGACAGGATAAACGGTGCTGTCCAGCAGATAACCCTCGGAGGGGCTGATCTCACGAATTGTCCAGTCGTCGCCGCAGACATAATAGCCGATGGTGAACTGGCCAGTTTCATCGGTGTAGTAGGTATCCACAAGCTGATTGCCCTTATAGATGCCGTAGGCGGCACCGGCAAGAGAAGCATCACCCTGCGCCGTTCTGGTTTCGCAGTCGCTCTTGGTGACGGTGACATTGAATTTCTTGAGGATGTTGGAAAAGCTCTTATTGGTTACACTGTTCCATTCCACTGCGGCGCTCTGACTGTTGGGAACCACATAGCAAATGGCGGTGTCCATCTCCTCCAGCGTGTAGCCGGTGCCGATGAGCACATCCTTAAAAGTCGCCACACCGTTTTCATCGGTAACAGCAAATTCATCTACAGGCAGGCCACTGAGAGAGGTTCCAAAAAGGTGGAACTTCACGCCCTGATTCAGTCCGTCCTCGGAGGTCTTGGTCACGGTCAGATCACCGCGGCGGAGCACATTGTTGAAGGAAACCGTCGCCGTCTGTCCAGCGAGCACGGTAACACGGTGGCTTTCCTGGGGCACATACTTGTTCATAGCTCTGCTCGGTGACGGTATAGGTGCCGGGCATCAGATTGTCGATGTGAATTTCACCGTTTCGGTCGGTGGTAACGGTCTGATTGACGCCCTCGCCGGTGATGGTGAAGGTAATGCCGTCCACCCTGCCGTCCTCGCTGGTCTTGATGATTTTGGCGCCTCCATAGCTGACCTTCAGCTTGAGAAACGCTCTTACAGGGTCGCTGACGGAGGCCGTATAGGTGATGGTATCCTGAACGCCGCCGTTGGGGCCGTACTTATAGTCCGTCCAAACAAGAACACCGCAGCGGGAAGCGCTTCGACTTGCGGAGATCGTCACATTGCCGCTGGGAGCCGTATCGGTGGTGATAGTGAGCGTATTGCCCGACACGCTGAAATGGAAGCCCGTCTCACTGGCGGAGAAGGTAAACTGCGACAGCACACGGTTGGTATCCGTGAGCTCGGCAATGTACTGACTGCCGTCCCACGCAAGCTCAATGGTCTTTACGCCGCCGCTGGCTTCTGCTCATAAAGCTCGGGCAAACGGCGTGGCTCTGCACGCTGTACTCGATGCTGTCGTAATAGTCCATGATTCGGCTATACAGCGGGTGATTGGGAGAAACCAGCGACAGGATCGCGTCATAGCCGCCGGTGCTCACATGGTCAAAGTCCGCATCGCGCTCGCCCACAACCGTTTCCCAAACGAGCAGCTGGGTAGCAAAGGCGTGGGTCAGCTTATCCGCATCGGAATCGTTCTGCGATCTCCATGAGGTGGAAAGGTTGCCCTGATAGCCATACTGCATGATGCGGCCCAGCAGCAGCTTAATGTCGTCTGGCTGGATGGTGTTGTTGTACTGGCTGGGATAGTTATCCCAAAAATCCTCACCGAAGCCGTGGTAGGTATCGCCGACATTTTCGGGAGAGGCCGGGCTCGATGCAATAGCATATCTTCCCGTCAAAGGAATCCATACAGTGCAGGGTGGTGTAGTTGCTGGAGCCTGTTGCCCAGCCGTTCATGTAGGTTTTCGCGGAGTGTCCCCATGCGTCCTCGGAGTAAATCTGAGCAGCGTCCCCGTCACGGGGAAAGAAATCATATAGGACTCCACTGTTTCGCTTGCGGCGAAGACCGTGGTCGTGCCAAAGCCCGCAAGCACGGTGAATGCCATGAGGACTGCAAGCAGCTCCGACATTCCCTTTTGAGAATCTTCTTCATTCGTTCTGTCCTCCTTCAAGGCATGAAAAAAGCACCGTATCTCTACGACGCTCATTTCGGTGTATTGATTTGTTTATACTTATGCCGACTCAAATGTTGATCTTCTCCCTTTGGTTCGGCTTTTCCTCGCTCATGATCGACTCGATAACCTCGTTATTCAGCTTTCCGTCCTGAGAGAACCGCTTCAGCTTAATGGCCTGGGCAAGGGACGGCGTGGCATCTGCGTAGGCGATTTGCTCCAGCAGGGCACTCTGCTCCTCCTTTTTGCAGGTACGAAAGCTCCACCGCAGGTCTGAACGCAATGCGTCCCTCACCAACCAAATCCAGAAGCTCCGGAATGAGCTCCGTGAGGCGGATATAGCGTCGCACCTGATCTTGACTTTCACCTAGTTCTTTCCCTACTCGCGGCTCATGACATTGAACAGGCCCGTTTCCATATCGGAGAGCTCAATGTTCGGGGAAGCAAATCCACACCCTCCTGGTGCCGGATAATTGCCCCCTCCGCAAGCGGCTTATCATCAATGACCGACTGCATAAGGGAAGACAGCGATACATCCAGCTCGTCTGGGTTCTTTATGCCGAGGCTCACCGTTAAGCTGCCCTGCGGATCAGCATCCACCAGCAGGACCCGTTTGCCGGAGCTTGCAAGTCCCACGCCGAGATTGACTGTGGTCGTCGTCTTGCCGACGCCGCCCTTCTGATTCGTGATGGCGATCACCTTACAGTTTTCCATGGGGTTTTCCTCCTTTCTCTTTATTTGAATCATTTTCTGATCCACGAAAACCTCAAAATACCTTTTGGGGCTTTCGTCGCTGCATTTCATTTTTCCTCGAACCCAAAATGCAGAAAAGGAAGTCATCAGACGCCCGATAGCGATTCGGGTCCATGGGAATCTCATCTCTGCCGGGTACTCCGCCAGCTCCGTAGAGAAGTATCATTATCCCTGCTGCGTTTTATGGCCGTATCCGTAGCTGTCGGATATTTCTGAATGGCTCGGAAACGCTCGCCTCCTTGCTTTCCGTTATCACCCGGAGGGGCAGGAGGGTCATGGTGCACCTTCATCCGGCTGGGGCTTTCGCCCCCGATCAGGAATGTACCTGTTGAATGTGTATTCGATTGTCAAGGAACAGGTGAGAGGTTATTTGCCCCTCAAGTGGTAGATCACGGGAAAGGGCAAAAATTAAGCATCTGGAGAAATTTCTAAAAAATTTTTTCACGGTCTCCTCCTTCGAGCATTCATCATTGGAATATCAGAAAACAAAAAAGGCCCAGCTGCCGCAATGGGTAACCGAGCCTCAACCATTCGTATATGGTATAAACGGGAATAAACTTCGCCAAAAGGATTCAAAGCAAAACAAAGATACCGGGAGGGAAAATTGTCTCTATAGATGCGCCTCGCAGAGCTCGGAATGGAGGGAGATTTTCCCCTATGGTTAACCCATTAAAAATGGGATAGAGAGCATCAAATTTCCTCAAAAGGAAACAGCAGAATCAAAAAAGAAAAGCCCCGGAAACCGTTGAGTTTCCAGGGTTTGGGGGCATTTTGAAGTCTCGATCAGCGCTTGCTGAACTGGGGCGCGCGACGAGCAGCCTTCAAGCCGTACTTCTTACGTTCCTTCATACGAGGATCGCGGGTGAGGAAGCCAGCCTTCTTCAGGGCAGCACGCAGTTCGGATCAGCCTTGCACAGGGCACGAGAGATGCCGTGACGAATTGCGCCGGCCTGACCGGACACACCGCCGCCGCAGACATTCACCAGCACGTCGAAAGAGGTCGTGCCGGTCAGCGTCAGGGGCTGACGAACGGTCATCTTGAGGGTCTCCAGACCGAAGTAGTTATCAATATCACGCTTGTTGATGGTCACTTTGCCATCACCGGCGACCAGGCGGACGCGGGCAACAGCCTTCTTGCGGCGGCCAACAGCGCTGTAATCAACCTTAGCCATTTGTTTTTCTCCTTTCCGCCTTACACGAGGTCAAACTTCACGGGCTTCTGCGCCGCATGGTCATGATTCGGGCCAGCGTAGACCTTGAGCTTCTTGGCCATCTGGCGACCCAGCGGTCCCTTGGGCAGCATACCCACGACAGCACGGCGGATTGCAAATTCAGGCTTCTCAGCCAGCAGCTTGCGGTACTTGGTTTCCTTCAGGCCGCCGACATAGCCGGTGTGATGATAATAAATCTTCTGATCCAGCTTCTTGCCGGTCATGACGATCTTATCCGCATTGATGATAATGACATAATCGCCGGTATCCACATTGGGGGTGTAAATCGGCTTATTCTTGCCGCGAAGGATGTTCGCGACCTGGCTGGCCACACACGGCCAAACACCTGACCCTCGGCATCGACAACATACCACTGACGGGTAATGTCAGCCGCTTTCGGCATGAACGTCTTCAAAGGTTTTTCCTCCCTAAGTGATGGTTCTCTATGTGTGTGCGGCACGGCATGATGGTCGCATGTCCTCCGCGGGTGTTTCAATAGTTTCCGGGGCTAGCGGAGCTATTGATGCCATCCACTATTGTACAATAAACGTGCCGCTTTGTCAAGCGCAAAATGCGCATTTTTCAAGGATTAACTGTGATAAGGAACTAATTTACTTAGCTGTACTGGCATATTCATCGGTATTCCAGAAGCGTTCTTCGGACATTCGGCGCACCTCCCTTCATTTGAAAACTGAAAGTTGTTTAATTCTTTTCGTAATAAACAATATTCATTTTATCATTTATATTTTCAACCAATCCTGTCCTTTTATATCCCAACTTCTCATATAAATAACAATTTCCTTCTTCTTGAAGAATGGTGTCAAGTTTCCAATTATCATGTCCATGAATTTTTTCGACTTCTTCAAATGCTTTTTGTGCCAACCCTTTATTTCTAAGGCTACCCCTCATAATTGCGCCAAAACCAGCCGTGTCATCTTCGGTGACCCAAAGTTTCGAGAAAAAGCGCAGTTCAAGCGCACTGTTTGCACGTGAAATAAACCTCGTTACGCAACCTTCATTCGATTGCGAGCAAGGTATAAATTCGCAAGTGCAAACAGCGTGCAGCAATGCTGATGCAATTTCTCCCGTCCTCGGAATCGTGTTTTGCAAAAATGAAAGATTCTCTTTATTACGCAAAACACATGTTCCACTTTGGAACGCACCGAGGATTTCGCATGTTCGATTGCCTTGAGCAGCTCGAACCTTTTCGCTGCTTGCTTTCTTCAGCTGCGACGGACGCTTGTTGATTTGATACCGAATAGGATGTCCTTCATTGTTGACAAGAATTGCATCATCCTTCTTTTCTGCACCCAGATACCCGCTGTCACCCATAAACATCCTCCTCCGTTCCTTGAAGAAGCTCGGCAACCATGTTGCTGTCGTGCACATTGGCGGCTGTTGTTTCCACCGTGTGAACCAGTCCGCTGTCCGCATCCACACCGATGTGTTCCTTATAGCCGAAGTACCATTGGTTGCCCTTTTTTTTTGACGGAATGAGCTTCCGGATCACGCTGCTTTTTCCTTGTTTTTTTCGTCGATGAAGGCGCGGCTATCAGCGTCGAATCCACAATCGTTCCCTTTTTCAGCATCAGATTGCACTTCTCCAAACTTTCGACCACATTCGTGAAAAACGCTTCGCCGAGCTGGTTTTGCTCAAGGATATGCCGAAAACGCCCGATGGTATCGCCATCCGGCACCTGATTGCTGGAGTCCACACCGCAGAACTGCGAGAACGCACGGCTGTCGATGATTTCATTGCGCGCCGCGTCATCCGCGAGGTTATAGAGATGCTGCAGAACATAGATTCGGAGCATCAATTCCAAGTCGTGTAGGGGCTTATTGCCGCGCTCTCCTTTGTAATAGTGCGGCTGCACGATCCCCACCCATTGCGACCATGGAATCAGTTTCTCCATGATTCCCAGAAACTCTTTTTCTTCTTCGTTGAGGCCTGCCCCAGCTCGTCGCTGATTAGGCTCATCGTCAATTGCTTCTTCACCTCTTTATTATACCTCTTTTTTCGGCTTTTTTGCTGTTCTTTCTTTGTGCGGGAGTGCCCTAAATTCTTTCACAATAAAAACAGGTGCTACTCTTTTTCTACTTCCATCTTTTTTATCTACAACTCTAATCGCACCAACTAAATTATCCCCGTCAAAAATATAATAGAAATATGTAAATTCTTGTGATAATTTAGCTTCTATTCTTTCTTTTGCCTCATTTCCAGGACTTGTTTCATAGTCTTGATATCTTTCTAACAAATCGGAAAAAGCTTCTGTTTGCATTTTCCATATTTTTTTCACAATCATTTACATTTGCTCTTATTAGTTTTTCATAACATCACCTCGTCAAATTCAACGTTTCTTCTTTGTTTCTTTCAATAAAGTTACTTGTTCCATTTCCTTTTCATAACTGCCATTGGCATAGGCAACGTCCAAAATAGCACGTTCCAGTTTATCTTTCGCCAACCGTTTCATTACGGCGGCGGTCTGCTCGTCCAGCGTGCCACGGCGGAGATACTGCGTGATCGTATTCATGCGGCGATTGTAGATCGCCCCTAATCGGATGATCGTCCGCAAGCTCTCGTTGCTCTCTGCCTTTGAGATTGCCGATCTGTCTGCAAGTGCACCCACGCTTATCCCCCGGAGCAAGTCCTCCGCAGTATTTGGTCTGCCTTGCATCCGTGATCAGAAACCACTTGCCGCAAATAGAGCATAGTTACTTGTCACTATTAAGCCAAGGGTTTTCGGAGTTTTTTTCCCCTTTTGACGCGCCTTTTTGCTGATTTGCCGCTGTGCTTCCCAAAAGCCGTCAGCGTTTCCGCTTTCTCGGCGGACGTTCCGGCAGTTCTTCCCACATCGCCTGCACCATGGCGCGGAGCTTTGCGGAATCGGCGAGAATCGGGACGTGCAGCATAGGCTTCGCGCCATCGTAGGGTGGCTCGGCGGAAGTACCCGGCATGAAGCGCCACGCGGCGGGGACATTCTTGACCATGAAGCCCGTGCCGTATACGCCGCCGAAAATCCGCTCGCGGTAGTAGAAGATGAACCCGCCCATCATGGGGATTCGGCGGACTTCCGGCAGCGGTGCCAGCTGGGCAGAGACGAAATCCGCCAGCTCGCGATTCGTCATGCGCTTCCGCAGATTCTCGACGCGCCCGGCGATATTCGCGGCAAACTGCTCGTCCGTGAACGACGGGTCGCGGGTGCTTTGCCAAAGGCTGCACGGCAGGTCGGGGCACTGCGCGCAGTTCCGCAAGCCCTTTTTCTCCCGCACGCAGGCGTAAATCGAGCACGCGCAGCCCGTCGGCGCATGAAACACGCGCCCCTGACATTCGTTGCAGCCCCGGCACAGTCCCCCCAAAGAATGAACACGCGCCGCAGTCCGTGCCGCAGACGCTGATGCTTTCGCTCATGTTGATACCTCTTCCGGCGGATAAACGCCGTTTTTCTCCATTGTACGCCCATTTTCGCACGATGTCTTGAAGAAATGCGACACGTTTTCCCCGTGATAGCGGCGAAACTCGCGGCACAGGTGCGCCTGATCCGCAAAGTCGTAGCGTGCCACCGCGTCCTGCACGTTATTCAGTGTCCCGCGGCAAATCTCCTGATAGAGCGCCTGATACCGCACCAGCGCACTTCCCTTCTTCGGCGACAAGCCCCAGTACTCGCCCAAAAGGCGCTCCAGCTGACGGCTGCTGATGAACAACTCGTGCGCCCACTCGCTGACCGTCGCCGTCCCGCGGTGGTACAGCAGCGCATCCGCCGCCGTCTCCACCAGCGGATTTTCCCGGCACTGAAACGCCAGCAGGACGCTCTGCGCATACGCCGTGCGCGCCGATAATCCGCGTAATTCCGGCAATCGCGCCCGCAGTGCCCGGTCAAGTCGGCCGAATCGGACTTCCGGCGATTCAAAGCCGTTCAGCGTGCCGCGAAGGGCATCATCCGCAAACGCATACGCGCCGAAGGCATGGAAGCGGATGGCGAATGTGCTCACCGTATGCCCCGGAATCATCGGCAAATGCGCGGTGCCGCACACGTCGCTGACGCCGCAGAAACTCGCTTGGATGATGCGTCCCGCCGTTTCGTCGATGTGGTAGATGAGGTCAGCGCAGACATCGGGGATGATGCGCGTCGGGGATGCGCCAGCGCCGGCAATGCCGCCCCAGAAGCAGCGAATCCACCCTTGCAGGGATTCGCAGGGCAGGATTTCATGGTGCGCCGCCGTTGCGAGGAAGGGAGTAGCCGTCAGGGGCTGCCACATGCGGCGGATGTTTATCATTCGCGGTTCTCCTTCCTTATACAACGCTTTTGCTGCAGGGGATTTCGCCTCTGCGGAGGCAAAAGGTTGGGCTTTCCGTTCGCCCCTTGACCCCTTCGGTCGTCACTTTTCCGTCTCAAACGTCACATTCCGCCCGTCGGAGCGGCAGATAATTGTCCCCTGCTCGTCGGTGCGGAAAACAACAACATCCGCGTCGCGAAGGCGGCTCAGGGTGCTTTCCGCCGGATGACCATAGGTGTTGCCCTTGCCGACGCTGATGACAGCGTACTGCGGCATGATTTCACGCAGGAAGGCATAGCACGTCGAGGTTTCACTGCCGTGATGGCCGACTTTCAGCACCGTCGCCTGCAGCGGTTCGCCATTTGCCAAAAAGCGCGTGTTCCGCGTTCCACTCCGCGTCGCCCGTGAAGAGGAACGACGTGCTGCCGCAGTCCACGCGCACGACCAGCGACATGTCGTTTGTGTCCGTGAAGCCCTGCCCGTCGGAGAGGAACGTCACCTGCGCGCTGCCGAGATAAAGCTGTCGCCGATGCTCGGCACGGTCAGCGAAATTCCCTGTCTTTCGGTGTACTTCACCAGTGAGCTGAATACCTTCGTATCCCACTGCGTCACGGGCGAATACACCGCGCCGACCGTACAGGCATTCAGCGCGCCGGGCAGACCGCCAATGTGATCTTCATGCGGATGCGTCGCAATGATGGCGTCAAGGTGCTCAATCCCCAGCGTCTTGGTCAGGTAGGCGTAGACGAATTGGCTGGCGGAGGCTTTGCCGCCGTCAATCATCATGGCGTGGCCGTCGCTGACGAGAATCGCGCCGTCCGCCTGACCGACATCGAGGAAATACACCGTTAAATCAGCGGATGAAACGGGTGCGGCGGTCGCCGTTGGCCGCTGCGTCGGAATCGGTGCGAGGAAATCATCCCCGTTCGGCGCGTCGCTGCGGACGAACAGCAGCACCGCCATCAGGAGTGTCAGCAGCAGTTGGAAAATCGTCCGGCGTGTCGCCTTGCGCCGCGTCGTCCGGCTTTTTTTCCTCTTCATCGTGTACCCGTGCTGCCGAAGCCGCCGCGGGACGCATTGTCAAGGTGCTCCACCGTCACCAGCTCCGGCTTGTCCATCTTCCTCATCACGCGGAACTGGCAGATGCGGTCGCCGCGCGCGATTGTCGTGTCGCGCATGGCCAGCGCTGGAAAGCCCCACACGTCGTCGTCACCGCAGTAGCTTTCGTCGATGACCCCCATGCTGTTCGCCTGCAGAATCCCCCACTTGCGGAAGGTCGAGCTGCGCGGCACAATGTGCGCCTCGTACCCCTCCGGCAGCTGCATCGACACGCCCAGCGAAATAATGCGGAACTCCCCCGCGTGCATCGTCACGGTTTCCGCCGCGCACAGGTCAATCCAGTCCCCCTGTGGCAGGATGGTCAGCGGCACTGCACCGTCGTGATATCGAACCAGAATCTTCATGCATGTTCCCCTTTCTGTTTGCCTTTTTATCATAGCACAAAAAGGCATTGCCGGGAAGACGAACACGCAGATTTTTCTTTTCCCAAAAAACTTCCGATTCTCGGGATGAAAATGCCCGCGCGCTCCGTTAGATGGGCAGATGCCACCCCAAAGACGATTTAATTAGGAAAGGATTGACCCGATGAACATCACGCTCAAGCCCATTGACGAAAGCAACTTTCTGGATGCATTCCATTTGCAGCTCCGCGACGACCAGACGCAGTACGTCTCCCACCCGATTCGCAGCCTTGCGCAGGCGTATGTCTACCGCAATCAGTGCCAGCCGTTCGGCATTTACGCTGATGCGCGGATGGTGGGGTACGTCATGGTGATTTACGACTACGACGTACCGGAATACGACATTTGGCACATGATGATTGACGCCGCCGAGCAGGGCAAAGGCTACGGCACAGCGGCGATGAAGGCGGTGCTGGACTATATCGCGACGAAGCCGTTCGGGGATTCCGGGCGCGTTGTGCTGACGTGCCATCAGGCGAATATTCCGGCGATGCGGCTGTACGAATCGCTGGGATTCCAGCACACGGGGAATGTGGATGAGGACGGCGAGGAGGAAATGGTGAGGGTTGTGTAAGGGAGAATTTTCCTTTGAAAAAGCATTCTCGTCGCGTCTGCGGACGCGAATCTGCCTCATGCCTGCCGGAATAGCGTATTCTTGTCGAGAAAAGCGCGGAAAGCCACATCAGCCTTCCGCGCTTTTTTGCTGCCTTATACTATTTCCAAATAAGAATGCGCCAAGATGCGAAGCGAATTCTTCATTCTGGCTAACGAGCGTGAAACGCAGCATAGCAGCGCTACGCTAAGTGGAACGACCGGACACCAGAATGGAAAAGGCGCGAGAAGATGGCGCAGGTGAATTTAGAAATAGTATTATCATGCGGTTTTTCCTTCCCTTACCCTTTCCCGCACCAGCTGGTCATCTCCCTCAAACTCGCCACAATCCCCGGCAGCTTCGCAACCACCTCGTCAATATCCGCCTGCGTGGTGTCCGTGCCGAGCGTCAGCCGCAGTGAACCTTTCGCTTCGTCGCGCGTCAAGCCAATCGCCGTCAGCACATGGCTGGGGTCAATGCTGCCCGCCGTACACGCCGAGCCGCTCGATGCCGCGATGCCCTCCAAATCCAGCCGGAGCAGCACCGCTTCGCCCTCGATGCCCGCAAAAGACACGTTCACGTTGTTCGGCAGGCGCTTGTCCATCGTGCCGTTGATGCGCATGTTGGGAATCGCCGCCGTCAAGCCGCTGATGAGCCGATTGCGCAGGAAAGTCATCCGCGCCGCGTTCTCCGCCAAGCCCTCTTCCGCCAGTTCAATCGCCTTGCCCAAGCCGACGATGCCGGGCAGATTCTCCGTGCCTGCGCGATGCCCGCGTTCCTGCGCGCCGCCGTGAATCAGCGGGTCGATTTTCACGCCCTTGCGGATGTACAGCGCGCCGATGCCCTTCGGCCCGTGGAACTTGTGTGCCGAGAGGGAGAGCATGTCCGCGTGGAGCGCCTCGACATCCAGCGGAATCGCGCCGACAGCCTGCACCGCGTCCGTGTGGAAGAGTACGCCGCGTTCGTGGCAGAGTGCGCCAATCTCCGCGACGGGTTCGAGCGTGCCGATTTCGTTGTTCGCCGCCATCACACTGACCAGCACAGTATCCGGGCGCAGGGCGTTCTCCACCTGCTGGGCAGTCACGAAGCCGTCCGCGTCCACCGGGAGATACGTCACCTGCCAACCCTGCGCTTCCAGCCACTGGCAGGTATGCAGGATGGCGTGATGCTCAATCTGCGTGGTGATGATGTGCTTGCCCTTCTCCTGATGTGCAAACGCCGCGCCCTTGAGCGCCCAGTTGTCGCTCTCCGACCCGCCCGCGGTGAAATAGATTTCCTGCGCGCTGCACCCCAATGCCGATGCGACCTGCCGCCGCGCGCGCTCGACCGCTTTTTTCGCGTCGCGCCCCGTAGAATGAATGGAGGACGGGTTGCCGTACACCTGCATATAATAAGGAAGCATTGCCTCCATCACGGGCTGCGAAACGGCGGTCGTCGCCGCATTATCCAGATAAATACGATCCATGTGTGTTCCTTCCTTTTCGCTTTCTCCTTCTGGAAATTGTAGCACGCTTTCTATCGCTTTGTCAACCGCTGACTCACCGCTGCACAACCGTTTGTTTTGTCCTCTTTGCATTACTTCAGCGCCATTTCCCACAAAAAAATTTGCGAAAGATTCACGAAAACGTTTGCGTAAACGCAAAAGCTGTGATACAATAAGATTGCAACAATCACTGCGGCTACGTCCGCTGCTCTGGAGGATTAGGTGCATGAAATACGGTCACTTTGACGACAAAGCCCGCGAGTACGTCATCGACACGCCGCGGACGCCTTACCCGTGGATTAACTACCTCGGCTGTGAACAGTTCTTCGGCATCATCAGCAATACCGCCGGCGGCTATTGCTTCTACCGCGATGCCCGACTGCGCCGCGTCACCCGCTACCGCTACAATAACATGCCTGTGGACAACGGCGGCCGCTACTTCTACATCAAGGATGGCGACACGGTCTGGAATCCCGGCTGGAAGCCCGTCAAAACGGAGCTGGACAGCTATTCCTGCCGCCACGGCATGGGCTACACCATCATCACCGGTCAGAAGAACGGTCTGACCGCCAGCCAGCTCTCTTTTGTGCCAATGGGCGTGAACGCCGAGGTGCATCAGGTGACGCTGCGCAATGATTCCGACGCGCCCAAGGATATCATCCTGACGTCGTTCGTCGAGTTCTGCCTCTGGAACGCGCAGGACGACATGACGAACTTCCAGCGCAACTTCTCCACCGGCGAGGTTGAGGTGGAAGGCAGCGTCATCTACCACAAGACTGAATACCGCGAACGCCGCAATCACTATGCGTTCTACGCCGTGAACACCCCCGTGGACGGCTTCGACACCGACATGGAGACGTTCCTCGGTCTGTACAACGGCTTTGAAAACCCGCAGGCGGTTTTCACCGGCAAGATGGGCAACTCCATCGCGTCCGGCTGGCAGCCGATGGCGGCACATCAGGTGAAGGTGTCCCTTGCCCCCGGCGAAGAGCGCCGCTTCAATTTCGTGCTGGGCTACGTCGAAGTGCCGCAGGCGGAGAAGTTCGTCGCGCCCGGCGTCATCAACAAAGCGCCCGCGAAGGCGCTGCTGGAGAAGCTGACGACCGACGAGCAGATTGCCGATGCGTTTAACGCGCTGAAGAAGCACTGGGACAACCTGCTGTCCGCCTATGTGCTGACCACGCCTGACGAGAAGCTGGGCCGCATGGTCAATATTTGGAATCCCTATCAGTGCATGGTCACGTTCAACATGAGCCGTTCGACCTCCATGTTCGAGAGCGGAATCGGGCGCGGCATGGGCTTCCGCGATTCTTCGCAGGACTTGCTCGGCTTCGTGCATCAAATCCCCGAACGCGCCCGTGAACGCATCCTCGACATCGCCGCGACGCAGTTCCGCGACGGCGGCTGCTATCACCAGTATCAGCCCCTGACCAAGAAGGGCAACAACGACATCGGCGGCGGCTTCAATGACGACCCGCTGTGGCTGATTGCCGGTACGGCGGCGTACATCAAGGAGACGGGCGACTTTGGCATTCTCGATGCCGCAACGCCCTACGACTGCAACCCCGACGACTGCGGAACGCTTCTGGAGCACCTCGAAGCGAGCTTCTATCACGTCGTCAACAACAAGGGTCCGCACGGTCTGCCGCTGATTGGCCGCGCCGACTGGAACGACTGCCTGAACCTGAACTGCTTTTCCGACGAACCGAGCGAATCCTTCCAGACGTTCTCCAACCCGAACGCGCCGGATGAGCGCGTGGCGGAATCCGTGCTGATTGCGGGCATGTTCGTCGCCATTGGGCCGGATCTGGTCGCGATTCTGCGCCGCCGCGGGTTTGACGACAAGGCGGACGCCTGCCAGAAGGAAATCGACGCGATGAACGAAGCCATCCTGCGCGACGGCTGGGATGGCGAATGGTTCGTCCGCGCGTACGACGCTTTCGGCCACAAAATCGGCTCGAAGGAATGCGAGGACGGCAAGATTTACATCGAAAGCCAAGGCTACTGCGTCATGGGCGGTGTCGGCGTGAAGGACGGCAAGGCGGAAAAGGCGCTCGAATCCGTCCACAAGTATCTGGAAACCAAGCACGGCATCGTGCTGCTTCAGCCCGCCTACAAGGAGTACCACCTCGAACTGGGCGAAGTTTCCTCTTATCCGCCGGGATACAAGGAAAACGCGGGCATCTTCTGCCACAACAACCCGTGGATTATCGCCGCGGAAACCGTTGTCGGCCACGGCGACCGCGCCTTCGACCTGTACAGCCGCATTGCCCCCGCCTACCGCGAGGAAATCAGCGACCTGCACAAGATGGAGCCGTATGTATACAGCCAGATGATCGCCGGCAAGGACGCACCGAACTTCGGTCAGGCGAAGAACAGCTGGCTGACCGGCACGGCGGCATGGAACTTCTACGTCATCAGCAACTACATTCTGGGCATCAAGCCGGACTGGGAAGGTTTGAAGGTTGACCCGTGCATTCCGCACACTTGGGACGGCTATCAGGTGAGCCGCCGTTTCCGCGGAGCAACGTATGCGATCGCGATTGAGAATCCGTCGCATGTGTGCCGCGGCGTAAAGCAGGTGACGGTGGATGGACAGGCGATTGAGGGCAATGTTCTGCCGGTATTTGAGGATGGCAAGACGCATCAGGTCACGGTAACATTGGGCTAAGGATAAAAACTTTCGAAAATAAACTGTTTGGTCAGCGCGCTCAAGCCGGGCTGCCCAAAACGGGTCAAGGGGCAATGCCCCTTGCAGGGTCAAGGGACAGCGTCCCTTGTGGGGTTTGGGGCAACGCCCCAACTGTTCCGCGGGCGACCAATTCAAAGGAAGAAGTCAACAAAGGCGCAGGCAGCGAAGCGTCCCTGCCAGTAACTTTGCGCTTCCGCAGAAGCGCCCCCAAGCCGCTTTATCAACCACTTGCACATTGTCGCGCCAGATGGGCGCGACCGACCAGCATCGGGAGAAGTCGTTTCTCGGTGCTGGTCTTTTTTGTTGCAGGGAGATTTCGCCTCTGCGGAGGCGACCAGAGGGCTTTGCGGTCGCCCTCTGGATTCCTTCGCATTGCACTCCCATGTTTCTTGATTTTTCATGTTACAGGGGGTATCGCGCCTGCGGGCGCGATAAGAGCGCAACAAAACAGGACGTCCCCTTTCGAGAACGCCCTGCATTGCATATGTGATTAGTCTTCCAGATGCGCCGCCGCGTAAGCGCCAGCGTCACGACCGGAGACGAAGCAGTAGGACTGCGCGCAGCCGCCATAGTTGGTATACGCCTTGTCCTCGTTGAACAGAACGCCCATGCTGTCCGTGCCGCAGGCGAACAGACCCGGAATCACGTTGCCATTCGTGTCCAGAACTTGCAGGTTCTCGTTCACGTCCAGACCGCCGCAGGTGCTGTAAATGTACGGCGCGCCGGTGAAGGCGACGTAGTATTCCGAATCCGCCGCGACCGTGCCCAGACGCTCGAACTTGCTAGCATCCTTGCCGAATGCGTCGTTCTCCGGGTTGTAGCCCGCGACAGACGCTTTCAGCGCATCAGCAGAGAAGTCTCCGCCAATCTGCGCCGCCAGCTCGTCCAAGGAAGACGCCTTGTAGATGAAGCCCGCTTCGATGCCTGCGTCAATCACGGTGTCGATGTTCGTCAGCGGAACGTCCGCTTTGATGCCGCCCTGCGTCAGATAACGGCCAGACGCATTCGCGCTCAAGCCCTGCGCACGCAGGATGTCAATCTGCTCCTTGCTGTACACATAGTAGAAGTGATTTCCCTGATAGAAAGCGTTCATGGCGATGGACGATTCGTTGATGAAGCGCTCGCCCTTCATGTTGACCGCCATTCCCTCCGCCGTGCAGACTAACCCATAGGGAATGTCGTTGTCCTCGGCAGAGAACTGCGTGGTGATGACCGTCGGCGCAACGAAGTGAGACATCGGGTACATGCCGATGGCGCGGGTCGCCGCACCGTTTTCGATGGCAGACTCAATCATCTTGCCGTCGTTGGTGGACATGCCGAAGAGCTTGTACGCCTGACCGATGTACTTCTCCTGCATTTCGTCGCTGCCAGCGAAGCCGCCCGTGCAGAGGATGACTGCCTTGGCGTTGATGGTCACGCTCGTGCCGTCCGCCTTGATCGCGCGCACGCCGACTGCCTTGCCGTCCTGCATAATCAGCTCGGTTGCTTCCGTTTCCAGCAGGTACTGACCGCCCATCTCGGTGTAGCGGTCATACGCCTTGGCGAAGAAGCAGCAATGGCCGTGCGCTCCTGAT
>VOFJ01001966.1_pt1 | contig 37144 bp, 66 predicted proteins | sample 5384081 | NCBI WGS metagenome assembly VOFJ01 (sample SAMN12384729, study PRJNA508395) | human gut metagenome | isolation source: healthy gut I | host: Homo sapiens
CCTGCGGTAAGAGGTACAAACAGATCGATCACTGACGCATCGAAACAGAAAGCTCGCAAACTCTGCCACAATGTCATCCGGTGTCAGTTTTCTTGCTCATAAGGATATATTCGATCAGGTTCAACAATTTTCTGTGCTCGATCATAACACCCTTTGGCTTTCCGGTGGAACCGGAGGTGTAGATCATATAAGGCCAGGTTCTCTGGTTTCGGAGCTGTAAGCTCTACAGAAAATGCAAAGTCCTTTGGATTCTGCTGCCACATCATCCAGGCTGATCACATTCTGGTCGTAGAAGCCTACCAGACTCACGGTAACGGTAATCACAAGCAGATTTCCTGCCCCGGAATCCTTCAGCATATACTCAATTCTGCTCTGCGGATATTCCGGATCCAATGGAACATACGCACCGCCGGCTTTCATAACACCGATATAAGCTACGGCATATTCCTTTGTTCTTCCGCACAGAATACCTGCAACCTTTTTCCTGCCAAAGCCATTTTCCCGTAAGCTTCTGAGCAACATAATCTGACATACGGTCCAGTTCTTTGTAGGTAAGCTGTCCCATTCCATCGTTTTTACCGCCGGTCTGTCCGGATATTTTGCAACAGCTTCCCCGAACAGGTCTACAAAGGTCTTTTCCGGCATGGGAAGGATCATCTTCCATTTTGGTTTCTTCCTCAAACATCAGTCTGATATCTGCCGGCTCGTATTCTCTTAAGATTCCATCTGCCGTTGTTTCCAGATTATCTGCCAGATATTTTATGGTTTCTTCCTGGTACATATCGCCTCGGTATTCAATGTCAAAGACAAACTTATTTCTCTCAATTGGAAATACTGATGGAAACAGGTGCCTTTGCCGCATTCAGCTGAACAGGTTCTTCCTGCGCATATTCCCCGCCGATATTATCAAAGGCAGAAGTTGTCGCCCTGATAGATCACCATGGCATCTGCCTTGATGTTGAACTCATGGCTGATCTGGGAGAACGGATAAATATCGTTGTTCATGGAATTAATCAGCTGCTGCTGGACAGCATTCAGGCAATCCGCAGTGCTTCCTGAGAAATCACAGAAAACAGGGAGTGTTTTTACCAGCATACCAACTGTTTCCGAAAGTCTGGAATCATTTCTGCCGTGGTAAAAATAGTGGTAAATACAGCATCCTTTTTGAAATTATATTTTCCAAGTGTGATACCAAAAGCGGAAATGAAGAATACATTCTCCGTGATTCCATGCTTTTTACAGAATTCCTTCACGTCCTGTACGGAGAACTCACTGGTCTCACGATGATACATCTCTGCGGTTGGAGCTGCTCCGCTTTCTTGTCTGGATAGAAGTTGATGCTTCCACCCTTATTTTCAAATACGGATTTATAATAGTTCTCTGCATTCTTATAAACATCACTTGCCAGAGCATCCCTGTTATCCAGGGCCAGATCATAGGAAGTATACTCTTCCACTTCCAGCTTTTCTCCGCTGTAAGCCCTGTTAATGTCGTTCAGGATATAATGCCCAGGGGAGGTACCATCTGCAACAATATGATGAATGTCAAGGAACAGATAATTTCCATCACAGGTTCTGTGAATCTCAAAGCGGAAAAGCTGTTCATTAAACAGCATGTACGGACGAACCAGAGTTTCCCGGTTCATTCCATTTATAATCTGCGTCTTATAAGTGAAAGCATCATTACGTTTCTGAAGGACTTCTCCTTCGTCGCTCATAAAGAGACGGGTTTTCAGGTAAGGATGAGCTGCAACGGTGCTGTCAATTGCTTCTGCCAGCTTATCCAGGTCAACCTTTTGTCAAGCTTCAGAAGATATGGAATGTTGTAAATGGTGGATCCCATATTGGCTGTACACTCGATGAAAATTCCCTCCTGAGTATTGGTGAGAGGATAATTTTCCTGGATTTCCCTCTTGGTTTTTTTTCCGGCAGTCTTCACAAAGCTCTCTAACATCTGAATGGTTGGGTGATCCTTGATGTCAGATGTTTTTATCACAATGTCAAAAGCTTTGGAAATAAGGATATTCAGCTTAATAGCAGTGATAGAGGTCAGTCCTGCCTCGTAAATATCTGTGGTAATGCCGAATTCTTTATAGCCAAGAACGTCTGCAATACAGTCAAACAGCTTCTGCTGAGTCTCATTCTCCGGTTTTCACGATTTCTTCCACTTTTTCGCTCTGGCAGTGGAAGGGCTTTTTTGTTTACCTTCTGATTCTGGTTCAGCGGAATCTTGTCGATCTGCATGGTAACTGCAGGTACCATATAAGCAGGCTTGGTTTCCTTAATGAAATCATTTAACTTATTTATGTCAACCTGACCGTCAGATACCACATAAGCTGCAATATATTTTCCGCCGCCATTTGGATCGTCAAAAGCCACTACGGTTGCATCCTTTATGCCTTCGTATCTTCTTATGACCTCCTCAACCTCGGAAAGCTCAATTCTAAAGCCTCTGACCTTAACCTGGGAGTCTTTTCTTCCAATGATCTGGATGTTTCCATCCCGGAAGATATCTGGCAACATCACCGGAATGATACAGGACTTCATAACCTTCTGCATCGTCATAAATATTCTTCGTATAAACTTCCGAAGTTTTCTCCGGTTTATTCAGATAGCCTCTGGAAACCTGCCATCCGGAGATCATCAGTTCACCGCAGGCACCGTATGGAAGCAGATGACCAAACTTATCGGCTATATAAAGCTTGAAATTATCAAGCGCTTTTCCGATTGGAATATTTGAATAATATTTATCCACTTCAAATACAGTTGTAAAAATTGTGCACTCTGTAGGACCATACGCATTAAAGAATTTATAATCCTTCGGCGGTTCCATAGGAACAAGCTTCTCTCCACCTATGGAAAGATATTGCAGACTCTCGCAGCTCATTTCCATCGCAAACTGTCTTCCCACCTGTGTAGTCATAAAGGAATGGGTAACGCCATTCTCTTCAAAATAACGCTGAAGTGCAATAAAATCAAGACGGATTTCTTCCGGAATAATGTGAAGCTCTGCACCGTTTGCAATTGCACCGTAAATATCCATCATGGAAGCATCAAATCCAAAGGACGCATAAGCTGCTATTTTGGAGCTGTGATCTACCATAATAATTTTTTTGTACCAGTGGCAGAATGCAGTGATATTTCCATATTCCAGCATACAGCCTTTCGGCACGCCGGTGGAGCCGGAAGTGTACAGTAAAATAAACAGATCATGAAGCTCTGGCTTCTTAAGTTCCACATCACGCTCTTCCAGCTGTGGGATCTCATCTGTAAATAAAACAGGTCCACGATAGCCGTCTACCAGCGGCAGAAGCTCTCTGTCTGCGATCAAAAGCTTAGCAGCAGAATCCTCCAGCATGTACATCAGGCGGTCTTTCGGGTAAGTAGGGTCAAGAGGCTGGTATGCCGCACCGGCTTTGATCACGCCCATTGGTGCGATGGCCATGTATTCGCAGCGGGGGATCAGAATGGAGACTACATCCTCCCTGCCGATTCCCTGGGATGCAATATATTTTCCAAGTCTGTTGCTGAGCTCGTCCAGTTCTTTTGTATGTATATTTCCGGTCTTTAAATACCACTGCGGTGTGGTCTGGAATGGTCTCTGCCAATTCAGCGAACATGTCAGAAATGGTTTTGCTTCTGTCAAATTCGTTTTCTGTATGATTGAATTCTGCGATCTTGTTTACCCCACTCTGGGAGATCACAGAAATTTCAGAAACATATTTTGTTTTCAGCATGGAGCTCATGGCAGCTTCATAGGAATCCAGGATTCCGTCAATAAAGGCCTGGCTGTACATGTCGCTGCGGTATTCTGCTGTAAGCACATAAGTGTGGTTGTACTCTCTTACCTGGATCAGCAGAGGCATTTTGGCCATATCCAGGGAAAGGTCGTGGCCTCTGGCAATGGTGTCTCCAATTGGATAATCGTCGCTTAACTCTGCCTGGTATGCAAAGGTAAGATCCGAATTCAGCCCGTATTTTGCACAAATATCGGAAAATGGGAAAAATATCGTTTGCCATGGAGGACAGCATCTGCTCGGAAAGCTCTGCCATATACGCCTGTACGGTGGTCTTCGGGTCGAATTTGCAATAAACAGGAAGGGTTTTTACCAGCATGCAGACTGTGTTTTCAAGCCTGGAATCGTTTCGTCCATTATAAATAGTAGAAAACAGACTGTCCTCTGCATTGGAGTATTTTTGCCATAAGGATGCCGAACAGACCTGTAAATAAAATATTCGGGGTAACACCCAGCTTCTCGCAATAGGAAAGAATGGCCTTCTTCTTTCAGACCCATGGTCTTCTCCAGATAACCTTTTTTCAGGAGTTTTTCCATTCAGGTCTGGCATAGGGAGGGATTCCGTTTCAATTCCTTCAAAAAAATACTGTCATAATATTTCTCAGCTTTTTGTATTTGCCCTCTTTCATCTGCTGCTCTTCATCAAGGGCTGCATCAAATCCGGTATAGGTCTCCTTTTCGAGTTTTTCACCCACATAAGCCCGGTTGGATATCCTCGAAAATAATATCATAGGAGTTGCCATCTGCAATAATATGGTGGAAATCAGTAAAGAGGTATTTCTTATCTTCTGTCACATAAATTGCCACACAGGAAGGAGACGTCCCTTTTCCAGCTTAAACGGACGTACAAGGCTTTCCTTCTGGCTGGCAAATTTCTCATTTGTGGTCTCGATCACTTCCGGCACAAATGTCTCATTTCCAGGGCGCTGTACCATCTCCCCATTATCGTCAAGATATACCTGTGTGAGCAGGTAGGAATGGGCGCTTACCATTCTGGCAATTGCATCGGATAATTTCCGGGTATCCACTGTTGGATCCAGTTCAAACAGGAATGGAATATTGTATACAGTACTTTCCGGATTCTTACTGCATTCTGCAAAAATACCCTTCTGGGAACCAGTAAGAGGATAAACCTCTCTCTTTTCGTAGGTTCTGAGCTTCGGCGCCAGCATGACATATTTTTTCCAGCTTCTCCACGGTATTGTTTTCGTGGATATCGCTTGTTTTTACGGTAACACCAAATTCCTCTGAGATCAGAACACAGAGCTTCATTGCACTGATGGAGGAAAGGCCGGCCTTATAAAAGCTGGTGTCGATTCCGAAGAAGTCGTTTTCTACTACTTTTGCCACAATGTCAAAAATCTTCTTCTGCATTGGATTTTCCGGCTCTTTCAGGTTTCTGGGTTGCGCCACCGGCTTGGGCAATGCTTTTTTGTCAATTTTGCCATTCTGGGTTAAAGGCATTTTTTCCAGCTGGATGAAAACATCCGGAACCATGTAATGAGCCAGGGATTCTGACGCATAAGCGGTAAGCGCTTCAACATCGATCTCACGGTCTGCCATAAAGTAGCAGCAAAGATATTTATTATCCACCGGTACTGTAATACTGGTGATAATTCCTTCGAAGCTGTTAACAACCTCCTTCGATCTCACCAAGCTCGATTCTGAGACCGCGAAGCTTGATCTGATTGTCAATTCTTCCGAAAAATTCGATCTCGCCATCTGGAGTGATCTTTGCAAGATCGCCTGTTTTATAGGCTCTTTCTCCGTTGAGAGTGATGAAAACTTCTGCTGTTTTCTCCGGCAGATTGATGTAGCCACGACCTACCAAGACCTGCAATTACAAGCTCTCCGGTCTCTCCGTCCGGAAGGATCCTGTTCTCTTTGTCCACCACATATACCTTAACATTGCCATTTGGTGCACCAATTGTAATGTTTTTGCTGTCTGTGACCACCTTCATGGTACAGCTGATGGTAGTCTCGGTTGGTCCATAGCCGTTCATAATATAAGCATCCGGGTTTACTGCGTGAATCTTGTCAAAAAGTGCAGGCGGGAATGCTTCTGCTCCTACGTCAAATACCTTGATCTGGGCAGCTGCTTCCTGAAGCTGGGGCAGATCGATCATATTGGAAAGATAGGTAGGAGTTGTGGTCATAATATCCACTTTATTTTTTTACAATTAAATCTCCAAGCATAATGGGATTCAGGATCTCGTCATCGCTTGCGATCACTGCAGTCATTCCATTGGTGAGAGGGAGAAATTCCTCCAGTACCGAAACATCAAATGTCATGGCTGCCATGGAAAGGGAAACGCTTCCCCTGCTTACATAGCCATAGGTTTCCGCATTCTTTGGATTAGGATTTACAAAATTGGCAAGGTTGATATGCTCGATCATAACACCTTTTGGTTTTCCTGTGGAACCGGAGGTGTAAATACAGTAGCAAAGATCATGTTCCTTAATCTGGGTATCCGGGTTCCCGGCATTTGGGTTTTCCAGCAGTTCTTCAAGCAGAAGCACCGTACAGGAAAGCCTGGAAAACAGCTCCTGGCGCTCCTTCTGGATCTCCTTTGTGGTGATAATAAAGGGAACTCCTGCATCTTCAAAAATGAACTGCACACGGTCATCGGGATAATCCGGGGCTGCGACAGCAAATGCACCACCAGCCTTCAAAATACCCCTGACGGACTGCGTAAAAAGTCACAGCAGCGCTCCAGTACCACACCTACGATTTTTTTTTTCACAGCCAACGCCTTTTTGCAATAAGAGAATTCGCAATTCTGTTTGCTCTTTCATTCAGCTGTGCGTAGGTAAAGCTTTCCTTGCTGGAAGCTACAGCACATTTGTCGATGAAGCCGCACCTGCTCTTCAAACAGCTTTGTCACAGGCTGAAATTCAAAAACAAAATTGCTCTTTTTCGTTAATGTCAGACATTTCCTGCGTGTCGAGTAGACTTTGTCTCGACTTTTTTTCACATCCTTTTCATCATATATTGTTTTTGCGATGAGAGGTTCAAGTCTCAAAAAGCCCCTCACAGAACCGCACGTGCCCTATTAAGGCATACGGCTCTTCAATAAGCCATTTACCTAATACGCACTTTTCAGATATATCCTTGGATACTCCAGTGGATGTATCTTTAGAATATTCATATATTTCTTCCACGTCAGCCAATACGTTTGGTCTCTGCGTCTTTTGCTTTTCCATAAACTCCTGTCTCACATATTTGTAATATTTTTGCAAACCTATGTAGTTCCCATAGATTCCATAGTATCTGTAATGCCCCGTCAGTTTCACATTCAACGCTTCTATGGTATCGGCTATGCTTTCGTGCATATGCTCCCATAACCATTTCTTGACTGCTTCTCTTTTCATTTTCAGCTTCTTCCTGCTTGTTCTATGCAGTACACAGTACTTGCCCCAGTGACTTGTCGCATTGTAGTGTGTAAAGCCGAGAAAGTCAAAGGATTCCTTTGTTCCCTTGTATCTGCCAAAGGGTAGAATTCTGCTTTTTATCCTCTGCAATTTCAAGACCGAATTTACGCAGTCTTTCTATCAGAAGCTGATAAAACCTTTGTGCTTCATTCTCGTATTGGAACAGACATACAAAATCATCTGCATAGCGTACCATGTACATTTCTCCCTTAAACTCATGCTTTTTCACATAATCAAACCATGTATCTAAGGTATAGTGCAGATACACATTTGCCCAGCACTGGCGAAATCAGCCCGCCCTGTACTGTTCCAGCTTCTGTATCCAGTCGCTTACCATCCTCCATAACTCCCCCTATCAGAAATCTCTTGATATATCTGATGAAGTTCTTATCTGCTATGTCATGCTCAAGAAATTTTATCATCCACTCATGGTCTAGGGTTATCAAAGAATCCCTTGATGTCTGCATCTAAAAATGTAATTGACCTTGTCTGCCATGATGTGTTTGTTTACTCTTTGAATTGCATCGTGACAACTTCTGTTTGACGAAACCCAAATGAAAAACTCCTTGAACTTAGGCTCATAAATCGCTTCCAGTATCTCCTTAAAGACACCTTGAACAACTTTATCCTCAAATGACGGAATGCCGAGTCCTCGCATCTTGCCATTACCTTTTGGGATATAGGCTCTGCGCACGGATATGGTTTATAGGAAAACTTCTTCATTCTGACAAGCAGACTCTCTATGTTTTCTTCTAAGTTCTCTCCGTATTGCTCCTTTTGGTTATTCCATCCACTCCTACTGCTTTCCCTTTGGGTTGTTTGTTGTAGGACTCTTTGAGTGTGTCACTGTTGACATATTTCATTAGCGACTGAACTCTGCCATATCTTTCTACGAGACTGGCTATTTCTGCTTTCTCTTTTTCCATAGATTTTATGCCTCCTGTGCTCTCTATGTTTTGATTGCAAAAGCAACTTAATGTCCGTCCCTTCCCTCCAGCGTCATTACTGCTTTCATCAGTACTATGGACGAATCCGACTCCTCGATGGTCTTCGTTCATACTCACCATTGCATTGGTCGATATTCCCTACTGTCTCATGTACAGAACCATCCAGGCCTCCCAGGTATGTCAAATATAACAATATCAGGTATGCCGTGCTCTAGGACTCCGGTGTGTTTTCATAGTCTCGCTTTAACGACTAATCCTTATTGGTGACCCAAGGAGGTAGCAGACCACCCCACACAATCGATATTTTAACGAAGCTCAATCACTTCACGCACGCTTACGCATTACGGCGTTCCTGTTCCCTGTCCTACGCTTAAACACCATTGTTAGCCTTTGGCGCTCCAAGGACTCGGTACTGGCGACTTGCTAAGTCTTACCAGACTGGATTCCCACCAGTTATATATTTGGCACCGAACTGGCGCACACCTCCTAAAATGATATTATAGTATTATTCATATCAATTGCGCGGATATAATCCATTGATTTTGAAATCTTTTTTCACCAGCTCAATTCCATGGATATCAAACTCCTCATGGTCATAGCTGTATTCCAACGGATTAAAATTCACCTCCGTTGTCTCTTATCCTTAACTGGCAAATGTCATCCTCCAGGCAAAGATTGATGTCGATCCAGTTGGAAGTTTTTCCACCAAATTTAATGATATTCACAGTCATTTCTTCTGCACACACGGCAGCAAGATTGGCTCTGTTTCCGGATACACCGTTTTCCTTGCAGAACTCCAGGATTTTTCTGTTAACCGCGCCAGCTTCTTCCATGGTGCTCTTAATGGAAAAATCAAAATTGATTCCAGGATTTTGGTCCGGAACAATATAAAAAGGTAGAATTTTTGTGTTTGATCTTTTCGGAAAATCCAGGCTGCGATCAAGGTTATGATCTCTGTGGCAACAAATGCAACACCAATTCCATTTGTACCGATTCCATCAATCTGTTTCCAGATAGAAATTCCTATAAATGTTGCAGGAAGAACTGCCACTGCGTTTTCAAGGAAGGTAACAAAGCTTGCAATTGCAGTCTCTTCAATAGATTCATAATAGCTTACGGTAAATTTATTCCAGAGATAAGGCACTACACATAAAGCAAAAAATACGCAGTGCATGAACCATCTCCGTCCCAGCTCTCCGCCGCCTCCGAACATAATGGTGATCTGTTCTGTAAACAGCATGATCAGAACGAATATGACTGCCAGCACGATGTAGCTGTATTTCAGCATTTTTTTGCACAGGACACGGATTCCCACATAGTCTTTTTCTCCAAAAAAAAGAATTCCTGCAACATTAGGAATTACGCCAATGATTCCGCCTGTAAGCATCTCGACGATCAGCAAGCACATTGTCACAGACAGTAAATACTGCCATTCCGTCTTCCCCGATCTGATTCATAATGATGGTGTTCAGGCCAAGGGCTTTTACAAAATTGGTTGCCATGAAAACAAGCATGGGCACACCTGTAATCACTGCCTTCCTTCACGATTCCGAAATCCTTTGCATTCAGCCGCACGAAACTGATATTCCTCTTATCTGAGCGAATATAGAAAAGGAAAAACCACCATGGCAAAAAAGAAAGCCAAGTACCGTTGATAAGGATGCACCTGTAACTCCAAGTGGTGTAAATCTAAGAAATATGTAATCCAGCACAAGATTTATCACATTGGCTGCGATCAGATAAACAGAAGCAAGCTCCGGATGATTTTTCCACCCCAAGGTAGTTTACCATCATCAGACCAATTCCGATTACCGGTGCACCTAACATGCTGATGCGGATATAGTCTCTTGTATAAGTTGTCAAAACTCCGTCTCCGGATACCAGAAATCTGGCAATAGGTCCTGCAGCAGGAAATGCAATAAGAGAAAACAGCAGTCCCACTACGAGTGTAACAATGAAAGTGGCCGAAAACAATCTCGAAGCCCCTTCTTTGTCACGTTTACCAAGCATATTTCCTGCGGCTATGGAACCTCCCACACCCAGACAGTAACCGGTAAGCTGAACTATCGTTTCAACCGGAAGACTCATTGTGACTGCGGACATTGCTTCTACACCAATTAAATTACTTACAAAGATAGTGTCCACAATGTTTCCAAGCTGAAGTGCCAGCGACATCATAATACCTGGAACGATATACTTGTTTAATTTCGCATTCAGCAACCTGTTATTTCTGTTTTCCACCATTCCATCCCCTTTCGAAATTTTGGAGTATTTCTAAACAAAATCAGAATACTCCATATTTATATATAATTTAGCAAAAAAATGAAATATTTTTTTTTCAATAAAGCAACGAAAATAACGTCAAATTAAACAAAAATAGCTTAAAAAATACCGGTTTCCCGAAGATATCCCTTTAATGGAATTCTTTGGAAACCGGTAGTATCCTTCCCGATATGTAATTATTCAGCAGACTCCAGAACATGTTTAAAAAGGCTTTCTACAAAATGTACGTCACAATTTGCGGAGCCTGCAGATTGCAGGAAATAAATTTTAGGCAAGCTCCAAAGCCCTGTGGCAGGCTGCTTTATGCCCCTTTTCCACCTCCCCGAAGCACAGGAGCTTCCTGTCTGCAGCGGTCTGTTGCATAGGGACAGCGGGTATGGAATTTACATCCCGACGGTGGATTGTAGGCACTTGGCACGTCACCCTCCAGAATGATACGCTGACGTTTCTTCTTCACATCTGGAAGCGGGATTGCGGAAAGAAGGGCTTTTGTATAGGGGTGCATCGGATTGGAATAAAGCTGGGCTTTTTCTGCAACCTCAACTACACTTCCCAAGATACATAACTGCAATTCTGTCACTGATATGGCGGACTACACTCAGGTCATGGGAGATAAACAGGTAGGTCAGATTTTTTCTTCTGCTGCATATTTCTCATAAGATTCAGCACCTGCGCGCGGACAGATACATCCAGTGCGGAAACTGCCTCATCACAGACAACAAATTCCGGATTCAAGGATCAGTGCCCTTGCAATTCCGATTCGCTGCCTCTGACCGCCTGAAAAACTCGTGAGGAAAACGATTCAGATACTGTTTATCCAGTCCAACCTCCCCGGAAGGATCTCTTCCACCATTTCCCTGCGTTCTTCCTTAGTCCCCACTTTTTATACACCTCAAGAGGGGGCACTGATCAGATCATAAACGGTCATTCTGGGATTCAGGGGAGCTGTATGGATCCTGGAAAATAATCTGCAGCTTCCGGCGCATTTCCCACATTTTTTTTTCTTGTCATAGGTAAGGATGTCTTCCCCATTGTACATAACCTGGCCCTCTGTTGCCGGGATCGGGCGGAGAATAGTTCTTCCCAGAGTGGATTTTCCGCAGCCGGACTCTCCGACCAGGCCCAGTGTCTCACCCTTTCTCACAGAAAGACTTACATGGTCTACTGCTTTTTACTACAGATGGATTACGGTTCAGAAGCCCTTTTTTTTGCCGTAAAATATTTGATAAATCCTTTGTTTCCAATAAGATTCCTGTGTTCTAACTCATTATTTCTCACACTCGTATCTGAAGCAGCTTACCAGAGAATTTCCAGCATGGTAAACGCCTGGTTTTTCTTTCATGCAGCGGTCTTTTCCGTAAGGACATCGGGGAGCAAATCTGCAGCCTGCAGGCATGGCGTCCGGTGCCGGAACGGTGCCCTCAATGGTATTTAGCAGCTCTACATCCTCATCAAGGCGGGGAATAGAGTTCAAAAAGTCCCTGTGTGTAAGGATGCTTCGGTCTTTCAAAAAATGTCCTCAATGCTGCCGTATTCTACTGCTTTTCCTGCATAAAGAACAAGCACATCGTCTGCGGTCTCTGCTACTACCCCCATATCATGGGTAATCAGCATAATGGCTGTTCCCATTTTTTCCCTGAGCTCACACATCAGCTCCAGGATCTGTGCCTGGAATGGTTACATCCAGGGCGGTGGTAGGCTCATCTGCGATAAGAAGTCTTGGCTCGCAGGATACTGCCATGGCAATCATCACTCGCTGGCGCATACCGCCAGAAAGCTGGTGCGGATATTCCTTCATCCGCTTCTCCGGCGCTGCGATTCCCAACTCTTTTCAGAACGTCCACAGCTCTTGTCCAGGCTTCTCTTTTTGCCGCAGTTCTGGTGGAGCATGATTGGTTCCATCAGCTGGGTTCCAATAGTCAGAGTCGGATTCAGGGGCAGTCATTGGATCCCGAAAAATCATGGCAATATCATTTCCGCGGATCCTGCACATCTCTTTCTCCGGAAGCCCTATCAGTTCTTTTTCCATCCAGTTTGATGCTGCCGCCGGAAATCCGGGCGTTGCTTCCCAGAAGCTGAAGGATAGACATGGATGTGACACTTTTTCCGCATCCGGACTCTCCTACAATTCCGAGGATCCTGCCTTTTTCTACAGAAAAGCTTACACCGTCAACGGCTGTGTTAATGCCTTTTTTTGTCTGAAACTGTACCTGTAAATTCTCTACTGAAAGTAAAGATGCCATAGCTGTACTCCTTTTTCTCTTAATTAACTCACTGTGATTCTTTCACAGCTCCTCGAAATCCGCCAGACATGAGAGTCTTTTTCTCTCATATTTGGCGGGTTCAGGATCAAAAAGCTTTATCCGCTTTTTGTCCTGTTTCCCATTTTATTACTCTTTATCCCACTCCCAGGAAGACCAGTTCAGACAATTAAAGTCTGCAACGTTCGGGTTCTTCATGCTCTTGTTGTAAGCGGTAAGAAGGTTCTTTGTATATAAGTAGCCCATAGCTGCTTTTTCTACAACCTTTTCACGATACTCATCGAAGTATGGTTTTCTTGCTTCAAAAGTAAGCTCTGCGTTTCCTTTGTCGATCGAGGTCAAGCTCTGTATCCTGAAGCTGGCAGAAGTTGCAGGAGCTTTCCGGATAGATCATTTTCACGGCTCTCACTTGGGTCAAGAGTTCCGCCGGAACCAATGATTCCAAGATCATGCTCGCCGTCAAGCATACGGCTCATCAGAGTTGCAAAGTCCATCTGCTCAATTTCTACATTTACACCGACATTTGCAAAATCCTGTACGATCAGGGCTGCACATCTCTCGGTAATGCTGCTTCCAGAGGAGATGAAAAATTTCAGTGTCTGTCCAGCCGGGAAGCCTGCTTCTGCAAGCATCTCTTTTGCTTTTTCAGGATCGTACTGAACCTGAACTTTGTCATTGTAGTATGGGCTTACCGGTGCGATCGGGGTCATGATCGGAGTTCCCTCTCCCATAAGAAGACCATTTACCAGTACGTCACGGTTGATTGCCATATTCAGTGCCTGGCGAACTTCCCTGAGTAAGATATTCCTTCTGAGTATTGAAGATCAGAGTGGTATAGGAAGTGGTAGGAACAGACTCTGTTACCAGGTTATCCTGGGACTTGGCTGTTTCCCAGTCATCAGTCAGTACGGAACCGAATCCGATCAAATCAAGCTCGCCGTTCATAAGACCGGAAAGAACGTTTGCAGACGGTACTACACGGATGATCAGACGGTCAATATTTGGAGTTCAAGATAGTAGTTTTCGTTCTTTGTGAACTCCATACGCTCACCATTGATCTCACTGTCATAGATGAATGGGCCGGAACCTACCGGATTTGCCCAAAGGTCAGGAGCATTGATCTCTTCTGCTGTTTTTCCTTCAAATATATGTTTCGGGATGATGAAAACAGTGTCGATATCCTGCAGGAATGTATCAGGATACATAGCCTCTTTTAATTTGAAGGTTACTTCATAATCGCTGTCTGCAGTTACTTCGATAGAATCCTCGGAAAGCTCTGCTCCGGAATCATCCACACCGGCAATGTACTCCAGGTGATAACGGCTCTTTGCCTCTACAGACGGATCAGAATACATCTGGTAGCTGAATACAACGTCCTCTGCTGTAACCGGCTCACCATCAGACCATACTGCGTCTTCATGAAGCTTAAAGGTAACTGCGTCACTGGCATCGTTTACAGTCCAGGACTCAGCAAGGCGTCCCTCAATGGAACCGTCTGCGTTTGTCTGTGTCAAGGCGGTCATAAATCTGGTCACAGATAAAACGGGTGTAGTTGCTTGTGGTGTTCAGCGGCATCATGGTATCCCATGCCTGGTCCATAGCAGCTGTTACAACTTTTTCCTCTGCCTCAGCAGCAGCCGGAACAGCATAACCTGCTACCATGCTTCCTGCAAGCAGGAGCGCTGCAGCCTTTTTCATGTTGAATTTCATAGGTCTCCTCCTTTTTTTCCTTTTGTCAGGGATGTTTTTCTCTGACAGGTTTTGTGAAGCAAATCAGTCCGGGAAACTCCCGGAACCAATCTTATGTCAACGGACTGTCCGGTCTTGCATCAAGACCTTCATGATCCTGAGACATTACAGTTTGATTTTCGGATCCAGCGCATCGCGGATGCCGTCGCCCAGAAAAATTAATACTTAACACCGTGATCAGAAGTGCAAGTCCCGGCGGAAGCCAGATCCACAGCTTCTGGGAAAGCACAGTAATGGACTGCGCATCGTAGAGCATATTTCCCCAGCTTGCTCCCGGCGGCTGTACACCCATGCCAAGGAAGCTTAACGATGATTCAGAAAGGATGGCACTCGCCATCTGGAATGTGATTGCGATCAGGATCGGGGCAAAAGAGTTTGGAAGAACATACTTTGTCACGATCTTGAAATTGGAGGTACCAATTGCCCTTGCAGATTCTACATATTCTTTCTCGGATACGGAAAGTACATTTGCATAGATCAGTCTGGCAAACTGTGTCCAGCCGAGCACACCGATGACACAGGTTACAGACCAGACAGAACAGACGGTCCCAGAACAGCAACCAGCACCAGGATCAGCACAATTGATGGAAAAGACATAAAAATATCTGCAATTCGCATAATAACTGCTTCTGCCTTTCCTCTGGCATAACCAGCAACCAGGCCAAGAGGAACTCCAATTGCGCAGCTGATCAGTGTGGAAACAAAACCAACCAGCAGAGAGGTTCTTCCGCCATACATCAGACGGGCAAAAACATCACGCCCGATAGCATCAGTTCCAAGGATGTGCGCTCCTCCCGGAGCTGCAGAAAAGGCAGTGTAATCTGAAGTATAAGGATCCAGTTTCAGGATCATGGGAAGAAAAACCACCATCAGGATTTCCACGATCGGGACCACCAGACCTACCATAGCCATTTTGTGTTCTTTCAGTTTATCAAGTACCTCGGAAAGATAGCTTACATTTTCGTTTTTCTGTTTTTTCATTTCTGTCTTCTATCCTCCCTTATTTATAGCTGATTCTCGGATCCAGAATTCCGTATGCAACATCAGTGAGAATATTCGCAATAAAAACCGCTGCCGCTATCATAACCGTGATTCCCATAATAACCGGGTAGTCTCGTCCGTTGATTGCTGTTACCATAAGAGAACCAATTCCCGGCCATCCGAAAACCTGCTCGGTTACAACTGCACCGCCTACAATAGAAGGAATGGACATTCCCACAACTGTAACGACCGGTGTAAGGGCATTTTTCAAGGCGTGCTTCATGATCACTTTCCATTTGGTAAGACCTTTGGACTTGGCGGTACGAATGTAGTCGTCCTGCATAACTTCCAGCATACTGCTTCGCATGTGCCTTACCCATCCTCCAATCTGCTGAAAGGAAAGGACCAGACAAGGCAGGATCATGTGCTTCATCAGATCTCCGAATGTATGAGCTCCGCTTGAGCTGTACATTCCTCCCGATGGAAGAATGTTAAACACAATGGCGAACAGATAAATAAATACCAGTCCTACAAAGAAGTTCGGAGTCGCCATCATCAGCATAGACAGACCGCCGGAAAAGTAATCTCTTCCCTGAATTCGGCCTGGAGGCAGCAAAGATTCCAAGAGGAATGGATACGATCAATGACAGTACAATGGAGCTTGCTGCCAGAATCGCAGTAGCCGGAAGACGCTCCAGTATCATCGCTGCCACCGGTCTCTGGGTGCTGTAGGAAAATCCCAGATTTCCCGTAAGCAATTGTTTCAGCCAGGTAAAATACTGAATGATCACCGGCTGATCCAGTCCAAGTGCCACTCTCTTACGTTCCAGCTCTGCCGGGTAATTCCCGGATCTGCCAGAAGTGCATCCAGCGGTGAACCAGGCGCCATATTCAGAATAAAATAGGCCAATATGGTAATTCCGAAAAAAAGTGGGAATGGCAATCAGTATTCTTTTTAATATGTATTTCCACTTCATAGTGTTTTTCCCTTCATCTCCTTTTCCTAGAACCTGTTTGAAAAAGTATTTCCGCAAGCTCCGCAAATTGTGGCGCACATCTTGCAGAAAGCCTTTTTTCAACCACGCTCTACCATAATCCGGATAATCTCTTTATCCGTTTCGCACATACCTTCCTTCGCCAGCTGTCCCACGTTCCGGATGGTATTTTCCACACCGTGGGTAACGATTCCATCACCGCCATAGAACTGCTGTCCCTGTATGTACATTTCATAGCCCATGATTCCGGCATCGACTGCTGCTGAAATCTTGGCTGCGCAGGAGGCCTTGGCTCCGTCACAGATGATTCGGAAACAATTGCCAGGGGAATTCACGATTGTATGTGCAATTACTTCATAATCGCCGCCGTAGAGATAAGCAATTCCTGCACCGCTTCCCGCAGCCTGCACTTACGGCCCCGCAATATGCAGAAAGAGTTCCGATTCCGTCTTCAGATGAATGGTTACAAGATTGGAAAGCACCAGGGCGCGAAGCAATTTGTCATGGGAAACCTGCAACTCTCTGGCAAATTCAATGACCGGAATGCTGGCAGTCATGCCCCGATTTGCCGCTTCCGGAATTGATCACAACCGGAAGCTCGCAGCCATTCATTCGGGCATCGGAACCGGCTGCTGCCTTGGCTCTGGCACGGATCTTAATATTGTCGCCGTAGGTGTGAAGAAGGACTTTTCCGATATTCGCTCCATAGTTTCCACGAAGTCCCTCCTCAGAAATGGCTGTATTGTAACGGATCTGACGCTCCAGAACCTCCTTTACATCTTCTGTGTCAACAGTATTGGCAAAGTCGATAATGTCTTCTATGTTTAATATGGAATGGTCGGTCTTTTTTCTCTTCCTTACCTGAACAGACATCTTTCCGGAAAACAGGCTGGCCGTTTTTCTCAATAAGGATGATGTTGGTGTGCGTATCTACAATGCGGACACGGGCCGTTTCAGTACCTTTGGTTACGGTCAGATCGATTTCAAATACATGCCCGGTGGATGCCGGAGTGATCCTGGGTTTCACCTGATCCATGTAGGACTTGATTTCTTCCTTCTGACCGGATGTTACTCTTGCAATTACTTCAAGGAGCGCTTCCGCATCGCCTGCGATTACACCCGCGCACAGAGCAGCTGCAATTCCCCTCATGCCGCCAGTATTGGGAACGATGACGCTTTTTACATTTTTGATAATATTTCCACTTACTTTAATATCCAGCTGTTCCGGCAGATTACCTAAAGTTTTTTCTCGCCACTGCGCCTGCATAGGCAATGGCAATGGGTTCGGTACATCCCATTGCAGGAACCAGTTCTTCCTCTAGGATTTTTACGTAAGCCTGGTATTTTTTCATCACTTTTGTGCAATGTTTTCTCCTCGCTTTCGCACAACATTATAAATACTTTAGCACACTATCTTCTTAAAATCAATTAATTCCAGAAATTTTATATTTAGAAAAATCCCGAACTATATTTGTGAATTTTGTTTTTGTTAATCACTTCGCGAATATAATCCGGGTGCAGATTTTTTATTTGGAATCAGATCACAGGATTCTTTTTAGAAATAGTCATATCCGCCATGAATGTCTACAACGCTTCCATTCATGTATCCATTTTTCAGAACTTCGTATGCCATATCTGCCACTTCTGAGATCTCACCAAAGCGGTGAAGTGCAATCTTACGGTTAATGCGTTCATAGCTTTCCGGAGTGCGGTTCTTATGCCAGCTGGTTTCAATAAATCCCGGAGCAATGGCATTGACCCGGATCTGCTTTTGGTTCCAGTTCTTTTTACCAGAGATTTGGTAAGGAAATGAATGGCGGATTTGGTGACACCATACACCAGGGATGAGGAATAAGCCTGCTGTCCTGCGTAGGAGCCTGTAAAAAGAATGCTGCCGCCTTCGCTCATAATGGGGCGAAGTTCTTTCACCAGAAATACCGGAACAGACAGGTTGGTATTCACAATTTTGGTCCATTCGTTGAAGGTGTAGTCTTCATATTTCGCATAGGTGCTGATTCCTACGTTGTTTATCAGCCAGTCTACATGGCTCGCTTCTTCTTTGACCCGGGATACAAATTTCATCATTTCATCATAGGATGACATATCAGCCTGGAGCAACCGGATTTTTTTTCTGATTTTCCTCTGTTTGTGCATGAAGAAATTCCTCCGCCTGCTCCGTGTTATGTCCATAGCTCACATATAAAATATCGTCCGACGCAGAATTTTCCAGAATTTTCTCCGCAATCCCTCTTCCGATTCCAGATGTACCGCCGGTGATTATGGTTACTTTGCTCATGGGGTGTCCTCTTTTTCTGTATATTTTATTACTATTTAGTGTGTTGAAAGTTGTTAAAGGCGGACGCATTCGGACAATGGTGATTGCTCTCTCGCCGGCGCAACGCTCCAGCGAACTAGCTGCTAACTGCGACTAAATCGTTCAGGAGAGCCTTCACGATTAAGTCTCTGTAAGCAGTAGATTTCGCCTACGCTAAAACCGCGCCTGAAATGGCTCGCTAGAGCAATCACCATTGTCCGAATGCTGTGTACTGGCTGGGACTTATTTGTACAGAGGAACTTTCAACAGGTGGGGAGGGGGAGTGATTGGTTTCCCTATACTGTATCACAAACGAAAGTTTATAAGGATTTTGTCCGAAATTAGCGGCTTTTACAATTTCGATGAAGTATTTGCACATTTTAGGGCTGTTTTGCAAGTAAAAAACTTGACATATTATTTTATGCGCCTTCGATATCCCATTTAGATGGTTGATACTTCGCAGCTTTATTAGTTTTACCTAATCTATCATTGCCAAGAAAGTATCGGGAAACCAATCACTCCCACCACCTCCTTGTTAAAAGTTCCTAAACAGCATCAGTTTCAGCCGACACACAGCATTCGGACAATGGTGATTTCTAGCGAGCCATTTCAGGCGCGGTTTTAGCGTAAGCGAAATCCAGCGCTTACGGAGACTTATGCGTGAGGGCTCTCCCGAACGCATTAGTCGCAGTTAGCGATTAGTTCGCTGGAGCGTTGCGCGCGGCGGTGAATATACATTGTGCCAAATCGCGTCCGGGATAAAGAACTTTTAATCAACTAAATAACAATTTCGTTATTCTCTATGATAACAAGAACCAGGTCATACTTTCAATGTGTTATTGAAAATAGCCCGGTTCTTATAAATTTATTTTTTTTATAAATCCATCAGTCTGTCGTAGACGTCCTTCGGGATATACGGCTGCTGGTTGTGGATGGGTTCGCCCAGGCAGGTCTTGGGATAAGCGAAGGTGCCGGGCTCCAGGCGGATTTCAAGGAGTTTCGGCGCTTCGGTGCCATGTAAAAAGTCTGCCGCTTTTTCAACAACCTCATTGGCTTCCATACAGGCACTGCTGATTCCATAAGCTTTGGCTACCTCTGCGAAGTTGCAGGACGAGAAGCCGCTGCCTTCTGAGGTATCAGCATAGACCTGCTCAAAGTAGTCGCGCTGGAGGTGGCGGATCATTCCCAGGGCGTGGTTGTTCATTACCATCATGGTAATAGGAAGATTCTCACGCTTGACCCACTCCAGTTCCCGAATGTTCATCTGGAATGCGCCGTCACCGCAAATGCAGGCTACTGGCTTTCCGGTGGCGTAATAAGCTCCGATTGCTGCTGGAAGAGCATAGCCCATTGCTCCGTGTCCGCCGGAGAAAAGAAGCTTCTGGTCTTTCTGGTTATGGAAGGACTGGTAGCTCCATACCATATGCTGTCCTACGTCAACTGCTACTGCGGAAGTGTCTGCAAGAGCGTCGCTTAAATCTGCGATCATACGATTCGGATAGCGTTCTGGGATGGAATCATCTACTGCGCGCAAAGATTTCTTTATATCGGCGCACACAGCCAGCCATTCACTGAAATCATAAACCGTCGAACCATCAGATTCTGCACTCCCTGCACTTTCCGCATTTTCTGCCATTGCCCGAATCACCTCTGCAGCATCTGCACAGAATTTCATTTCATCAATTCCATTTTCGTGAATATTTCGCTGCAAATTATAGTTATCAATATCTACTCGGATGATTTTCGCGCATTTTTCGCGAGCTCATGAACTTTCGTACCAATCTGACGGGTGCAAAGAGAAATGCCAAGACAAATCAGCAAGTCACTTTTCGCATTGGCGATAATATTGGCATAGCGATGTCCGTAAGCACCGCCGATGCATCCGAAGTTCAGCGGGTCGTCCCACGGTAGTGCTGACATTTCCAATACGCTTGTGATTATCGGGATTTTCCACTGACGTGCCAGAGTAAATAACTGGTCGCGAACTGCTTTGTCGCTGACTCCATGTCCTAACATGATTACGGGACGCTGTGCTTTATCCAGTGCTTCACGGATTGCATCTGCTGCAGAAACAGCACAAGCTGATATTTCACAGTCTGCCATTTTTTTGCAGACTCTAATACTCCACTGTCGTCCGGCTTCATTGCCATGTCCACGCCTGCTGCCCGCAGCTGTTTGCAGTTGCTTCCATGCTGCTCTCGCAAGCTGCACCAAATCCCATCTCATCCAGACTTATGTCATAAACCGGATTTTTTACATCCCCCGCTGTATATTCATAGGAAGATCAATCAATACCGGCCCCTTCCGGCCAGAATTCGCAATATGATAAGCTTTTATTCAGTTCTTTTACAATATCCTCGTCCTCCCGGATCTGTACTGCATACTTGGTCACAGGCTTCGCCATGGCAACAATATCAATCTCCTGAAAGCCCTGCTGCCGAAGTCCCGGGATGCCGGAATACTCATAAGTATTCAGCTGACCAGTAAGAAAAACAACCGGAAGAGAATCAAAATAAGCATCTGCGATTCCTGAAATCAGATTCGCAGCACCGGGCCGCTGGTCGCATAAGCACATGCACACCGTTCCCCCGCCTGGGCATATCCACATGCTGCAAAAAGCCGCTCCCTGCTCATGATAGCTGGAATGGCTTCTGGTATGAGGATTTTTCTCTATAGAATCAACCAGATGGGCGATCATGGTTCCCTGGTATCCAAAGAAATCATGAATCCCTTTTCTCTGTAAAAAAACTCAACAATATAATCCGTTACTTTCATTTCCAGAATTTCTCCACCTTTTTTTTTCAGATTTGTCCTTCCTGCTACCCCCAACATATCCAGATAAAATATGCTGAAGCTCCTCATCCGGAATAAACACCTCGTCATTCTTAAGGCTCTTCACCATAGCCTTTGTATATGGGACAAAAACTTTTTCCAAAGCCGGATAATCTTTATTCTTATAAAGATTTATAATATACTCTTTGTTATCCAGATAATATTTCTCCAATTCAATCTTGGATGCACAGAATTTCACATAATTCCAGCTCCAGTTCAGATATTCCTTTTTTCTGGTTGGCATGTCCCTGCTTTCGTCGGGCATGGCTTCGCTTCCGGATCGAGGCTCTTCTGACTTCCCACTTCCTGAAAATAATCCTCGAATCGGATCCTGGCACTGACCATTTCCGACAGCTTCACTGTATAATTATCCAGAACCTTCTCCTGGTAGTCTTCCCCATAATACTTCTGAAGATACGTATAAGTATCTCCCGGCACCGGAAACTTCCTGCCATCGATCACCACAGTTTCTGTCTCATCAAAAATTTCCCTTGGAAAATACACTGCCTTTTTCTTCAGGCGAACTACATATTCCTGGGTATCCTCCACATTCATCCTTTTACAAAGCATGCGGTAAAGGCTTTTTCCCAGACGGCGCGTCCTGTGACCAGGCGAAGCCGCATGACAAAACGGCAGATTGCCTTTTTCCTGCCTTTTCGGTCTCCATAATAATCAGCCAGCTCATTCCATCCCACTTCCTGGGCTCTTGTCCACAAATGAGCGAGTCTGGAACGCTGTTTTCCACGCAGGGGCAGAATATCCACTCCCATACCCGGATATTTGTAGTTCCTGCCTTCATTCAGACGGAAGCACAACGTATCCAGATCTGTATAGCGAAGGAAAAATCCATAAAAACGCTTATTGTTATTCATGGATTCCACAATTCTGCTATCCGGAGTCTCCTTCTCCACAGCCAGACGAAAGCGCTCCATATCCGCAGTCCGCATATAGACCACGCCTGCATGAGGGCTGGTGATCTCCTGCCCGGTAACACAGCACAAAGTAAGCTGTGGTCCCAGATAATAAGGAATTCCTTCTCTTTTACATATTTTATCTATTTCGGCCAGAAGCTTTTTACAACTTCTTTTATTTCTCTGTTCAAGCTACGTCTGCTCCCATCTGTCTGTTCATAGTGATCACACTGTTACCAACGCCTGTTTGAAAAAAAGGCTTTCTGCGAGATGTGTGTCACAAGCATTCTTTCACAAGCTGCTGTATCTCTTCTATACTTCCATACTTTCCAAGCCACTGATTCAAAAAACTCAGAAGCATCTCCGGCTTTTGCATATACAGCTGCTCTCTTGCTTCCTTCATACAGATCTGTGAGAAATATTCTGGAAAGCTCCGTTCGCACAAAACCGCTTCCATTCTGCCGCAGTGCCTCCAGATAGTTCTGGAACGCAGCCTCCGTCTGTCCCTGTTTTTCTTCTCACATCTCCAATTACCTTGTACACCTGGGCTCGTTTTTTTCCTTGCGGATCTGTCCGTCCTTGGCACGTTCTGCCAGCCATTCCAGATCATCCGCCTCACTGGTGTAAACCAGATCTGTGCGAACCCTTGCCAGCTCACCTGGATAGCCCAGGCGCTCCCATGCTTTTGTCAGTGCACGCTTATAGCTCTGGATGTCATTGTTCTCACCCCGGCTCTCTGCACGCTCTGCATCAATGCGCTTTAGAATTTCCCCGATCAGTTCTTCCACCTCAGAACGCTTTTTTCGCAACACTTGCGCGGGCCAGATAATAATATTCCCGCACAGAAGGATTCTCCGGCAGAAGTCTGTACCACAAAGCCATAAGCTTCATCGCCCCATCCTTCTGTCCAACATCCAGAAGCTGCTGACAGGTCTTCACCGTCTCCCTGCCATAAGGATTCAGAAACTTATCCAACTCCAGTTGGGTAATTCCATTATTTTTGTTTTCTCACGGGCATCTGCAAAAAACTTCCAGAGCATCCGCGCATTTGCCCTTTATCCAGAGCAGTTCTCCCTGGTACTTCAGGAAATACCCGTCCTCCGGGAAAAGCCGCAGTGCCTCATCAATATAAAGCTCCGCTTCCACCATATCAATTCCATTGCGGGCGCGTTCCATAAGAAAACGGCTCTTAAATTTCACAAATCCCGGCACTTCCGGATACCGTTCCATCAGCGGCACCATTGTATCCTCCGCTTCTTGATAACGCTTAAATTCATAATCGCAGACTGCTCTTCGAAACAGTTCAATATCAGATTTCAACTGGGCCAGTTCAGAAGGGAATGTACCAGTCTGCTCTTTCACCACCAGCATTCTCCATGCTTTCCCGATCCGTTCTGTATAAACCAGCGTCAGCATTGCTGCATAAAGGTCACATCGCTGACTTCCAGCAAAACAGGATGATAAAAAGCATAGATTCCTCCAAAATCCTCCCTGCCGATAAACGCAGAGCTCAGCTGAACCTGGTAATATTTTGTAAAGATTTCATTTAATTGGAAAAAGTCACGCTTTTCTACCAATTCCTTCAGGCTGTATCTGCTTTCTGAAATGCGCGCCTCCAGATCCATCACCGTACTTTTTGCCAGCAGAAGATTGCGTTTATACTGAAGGCGGTGGTTCCGCTTCGCACCTGCAAGAGAATATATCTTTGCGCCAGATGGAATCTCTGCGAAGCCTGCCCCCTTGCGGATTCCCGGCAGATAATCATCCTGAAGCTCTTTATAGGTAATTCCCTCTACCGTAACCGCATCGTGGGATTCTCTTTCCCCATGGGGCGGAATATAGGACCATTCATCTCCGTAATGCCAGATCAGATAGTCACTCATTCTGTGCGGCACCATTACCTCTGTGTTCTCAAAGTTCATATATTTCACAGGAAACATCATGTCCTTATCAAAAGGAACGGACAGCCGCCCCAGCGCATTGCATAGCGCGGACAAATCCTCTTCCTTATAGGAATACATGATCTTTTCCAGTTTCTTCAATGTGCGGTCTTTCCCCAGAAATGTATAGGAAAAAAAGCCAGCGCAGATAGGCAGTCACCGGAATTTCCCAGCGGGCACCATATACAACTACCATATTTACCAGCTCAGAGTAGATCATCATATGAGTTCTGTATTTCTCATATTCCTTATCATCTGCGGGAATGGGATCCAGGGTGAGCACGTCGATGATCTCACCGGCACTGTCCCTGCCGATAATCTGATGCTTGTGAAGAGCGCAGCTGTCCGTAGCAACATACCTTGGAAAAGTATTGGTATAGCTGCGGTCTACGTCCACACACTGAAGGGCGCGGTGCTCCGGAAGCACGGATCCGGAAATTTCCACCAGTTTGTTCCAGTCATCTCTGGGCATATAGATGTCCACATCATCATCCCAGGGAATAAATCCCTCGTTTCGCACAACACCGATGGCTGTTCCTCCCGCCATTACATATCTCAGATTATTCTTTTTTACAGATCTCATCCAGCTCACGGAAAAGCTGCAGCAGATGTTCCTGTTTCTCTGTCATTGGTTATCCTCTCTGGTTTATGATTTCCAGAATGTCTGCCAGAGTCTCTGATTCCTCATTAAAAAGTCTGGTACATTCCGTTCTCTCATCACTGATCATAATAAGCAGCTCCTGCAAAAGGTAACGGAGGCCATTGCCTTCGAAGTTAAAAAGCAGTACCGCTTCAGTCCCTTGCTATCGTCTATCTTTGCCTCAAAATATCCTGTATTCCACCAGTCTCCCGGGATGGTCACACGGCCTTTCGTACCGATCACAACAAACTCATCCTCCACATCTACTGTGGTGCCAATCTCGATTGTAGCAAGAGCATCCTGATATTTCATGGTAATCATGTCGTAAATGCAGTTTCCAGATCTGTCCTTCACCACATTGGAATTCACTTCCTGGTAATTTCTGCCCAGTATCTTGATAATAGCACACAAAGGCAGAACTGCAGTTTCGGAAAAACTTCTTCCTCCTTCGAAATGGTCCTGGGAAATAGAGCATTTCACACACACAATATCGCCCACCAAGGCGCTGTGTGTCTGCCAGACAAGCTGGTTAAAGGCCCGCAGATACACCAGATTTATTTTCTCCACAAGGAGTACATGATGGGCTGCTGCAAGTGCAAACAGGTCCTTCAGCTTCTCCTTATTATCTGTCATAGGCGCATCACTTATCACATATTTTCCAAGTTCCAGGGATCTGCGGATATATTTCTCCCTCTTAGGCTGCTCGGTTTTGATATAAACTATGTCTACCTGGGACAAAAAGCAGTCAAATCCCTTGCTGCCATTCCCCATTATCTGCCTCCACGCTGTAGTAGGAATCCAATTCATATTTTGTCACAAAAACGACTCCGCTGCCTCTGCATTCTCAGAAAAAACGCACTCCACATGAAGACCGCTGACATATTTGTCTCCCACACAATCCCATTATCCTGGTCATTATCTGTAACTACACCCACGGTGTAAGTGGTTCCCTCACCGCGCAGCTTGGTACTGGAAATATTCTTGGTACGCTCCAGGTACACCACATCGCAATAATTTTAAGGTAGTCAAATTCGCCGCGCCAGTCAGAACCAAGTACCAGAAGGTCTACCTTATACTTGATGATATCACTGAGCTTCTGCCCCTGGTACTCCTCGATGATGATCTCATCTGCAAAGCCGGTACGGCGTACGTTCTCAATCTTTTCAGAAGGCTGTCCCGCACGTTCAGCTTGCCACGCTCAATATCGTAGCTCTCGCTGGTAACACCTACGATCAGGTAATCCCCCAAAGCCTTCGCTCTTTTGATAATATTGTAATGGCCCTTGTGAAACAGATCAAAGGTACCATATGTGATTACTTTTTTTCATAGTGTTTTCCCCTGAAAAAACCCCTGTCAAAATTCGAAACCCATATCATTCAGCGCGTTTAAAAGGCGCGCGTTTCATACCAAAAAAATTACTATTCGCAATCCATAGCTTGAGCACCAAAAAATGCAGAACCTGTATGTTTTCAAACGGCAATCACTAAATACATTTAGTATAACACAGTTTGCATAGTAAGTCATTATGAAAGAATATCTGCTTTACAAAAAAATATTCCTGGGTTTAACAAAAATATAACTCTTTTTTTACTGTGAAACTACTGAACTGCTGTCTCTTTCTTAATAAGAAAAGAAAGACAATCCGTCAGGACTGCCCTTCTTCATGATCTTCTTTCTCTTCTGCATCAAAGGAGGTATCCCATGTGGCAGCCAGCTCTTCGATAGCCATTCTTCGCTGAGCCAGTACTGCAAACCGGTCTTCCTCTTCACTATCATATTCGTCTTCCAGACCTTCAACCTCAACCTTCTTCTCACGTTTGAAAAGAATGAATGTGATCAGTCCCATAACATTGGTATAGACCCAGTCCACCGGAAGACTTCCAAGTATCAGTACAAACAGAACTGACACTCTCAAACAACGCCCATACATTCATCAGCTGCGGAATATTCAGGGATCATAAGTCCGTTCATCAGAATCATGATGGGATAATGGAAAAAGTAAATTCCCATTGTGTTTCTTCCCAGGAAAATAAATGGATGGCGTTTATCCGGCATCAGCATCAGCAATGCGAAAAATAACCGTAAAGGAAATCAGATACATCATTCCTCTGACTACCATTCCCTGCACATTGTCCATTCCACTTGCAAGATAGGAATGATTGCCTCGGAAAAGGTCTACCGGAATATTATTTCCGATCATATAATTGGTCGCCACAAACAGCAGAATAATCACGAAAAGTGCAACCACGATCTTGCCTTTAAATTTGCGGATCACCTTGGTGTATTCACTCTTCCATAAATATCCTGCCACAAAAAAAAACGGAAAAATACCACAATTCTTGAAGCTGATAAAAATGTACTGAATTCCATTCTGGTTCCTGCCCACAGCGCAAAAAATAATGCTGAGAGGGTACAATAAACCTTATTTTTCCAAATGCTTCTATGGTCAGACGGTATGCAAACAACGCAAGCACATACCACATAACGGTTCCGGAAGGACGGAGCAGTTCATAATCCATTTTATTTCCCAGCCAGATCTGCGCTGCCCAGGTAAGTGTATAGCCCAGAATATATGGAATCAATAAATTCTTAACATTCTTCATCACATCCTGAGGCTTCTTGGACAGATAACCGGAAATAAATATGAACGCCGGCATATGAAATATGGTAATTCCATACCACACAAAACGCACAACCTGATCTGCTTTAACCAGCTGGAATGCAATGATATGATTAAAAAAACCACCAGAAAAATCAAAAAAATATTTTTATATTATCCACAAGGTAGGAATATGGGATTTCCTGTTCCTTCGTATTCTTGCTCATTTTAGCCACCTTTATACTCTGACATAATTATTTTTTTCAAGCATGTCAGTTTTATGAATAAAGGATAACATATTTTTGCGGTTTTTTTGGAATAACTTTTTAATATTTTAACGTGTTTTGAAATATTTTCCTGTGGTTTTGTGTTGCCGGTGAACCGCAATAATGTATTATTTCATATTTCCAAAAACCTGCTGGTGCAGTTTGCACCCTGTAGGTGTTGCCGCCAGGCCACCCTCTGCTGTTTCTTTAAGGGCAGTGGGCATTACATCTCCTACCTTTTTCATAGTCCAGATCACCTCGTCAGCCGGAATTGCGCTTCTGATTCCGGCCAGAGCCAGTTCTGCTGCCACAAACGCCCCTGCTACGCCCGATGCATTTCTCTTAATGCATGGAATTTCAACCAGCCCTGCAACTGGGTCACATACAAGACCCAGAATATTTTTTTAGAGCAGTGGCTACTGCCGACTGAATCATATCAGGTGTGCCGCCGGCAAGTTCCACAATTGCTGCCGCTGCCATGGCAGATGCAGAACCGCACTCAGCCTGACAGCCTCCCTGCGCTCCTGCAAGTGAAGCATTATTGGCAAATTACCATTCCCACTGCAGATGCTGTAAAAAGAGACATGACGCATTCCTCTTCTGTAAGCTGGTACTGCTCCTGCATGGTGAGTACAGCTGCCGGTACAATGCCGCAGCTTCCTGCTGTAGGCGCTGCTACGATTCTTCCCATGGAAGCGTTCAGTTCTGATACTGCAAGTGCACGATAGAGGGGCTCCTCCAAGAAGGGGCCTGTAAGATTTTTCCCTTTGCTCTACAACAGTGCGCATGCGATAGGCATCTCCACCAGTGAGGCCGCTTGTGCTTTTCAGATCCGGGGCGCTGCCAGGCTGGATACAGGATGCCATAACCCGATAGTTCTCCCTCATTTTTTTTATATTTTTCCTGCTTCGGCAGTTCCATCTGCTCCGCCTGCTGCTCCAGAACCAAAGCGGACAGACGACAGTTGTTCTCCTTCGCTGCTTTCAGCAGGGATTCTATTGAGTGGTAGTTTAGATCCACAGTGAATTCTCCTTTACCGTATTTTTTAGTGGGGTGAGAAGTTTTTCAAAAAGGGACGCATTTGACAATGTGTATGTCGACTGGAACTTCAAACACGCTCTAACATCGTGCTGGAATATATATTCTCCAGCCGGTTAATCTTCTCATTGAGTTCCGGAACAAAGTGGCTGTCGCTCTCGATAGTCATTACCGCCAGACCACCCTTGGTCTCGCGCGCCAAGTGAAAATTGCAGATATTCACCCCATACTCTGCCATCAGCTCTGTAACCGCAGCAATCGTCCCTGGTGCATCCTTGTGAAGCACGATCAAAGCAGGATTCTGCCCGGTAAGGGCAACCTCCATTCCATTCACCCGGGTGATCAGGATATTCCCCCCGCCAATACTGCTGCCCCGAAGAGACACCTTTTCCCCGTCTGCTGCAGTCAAAGTGATCTCCGCAGTATTCGGGTGCGTATCCTCCAGTTCACCAGTCTCGATCTGAATTTCCAGCCCCTCCTTTTTCGCCACATCAAGGGAAAAACGGATACGGCTCATCATCTGTCTGCATTCCCAGTATTCCCGCTACAAGAGCCTTATCCGTGCCGTGTCCCTTATAGGTTTTCGCAAAAGAACCATGCAAAAATATGTGCGCTTTCACCGGGTTTTTTCCAAGAAGAGCCCTTGTCACCAGACCGATCCGGGGCTGCTCCCGCAGTATGTGAGCTGGACGGTCCGATCATAACCGGTCCCAGAATGTCAAATACATTCATACTTATTTTTCCTCTTCCTTTTATTCATCCGCTGCCTTTTCCGGCCTGCCTTGCACACACAGCCACAAATCAGCTTACCGAGTTCCAAATCTGGATTTTTATCTGCCGAATCATAAGAATCTCCCTACGCTTTTTCGGCGATTCCACCATGCTGATGTTCCAGCACGCTTTCGGTACATAACTGCATCACCAGTGCGGCAAAGGCCGTAGTCCAGTACCACGCTGAGAAGGAAACTCCGGCACGCGCTGTCCCAGCCGAACATGACAATGTCCACCTCGGCTGTTTTCCACCACAAAGATGTGCAGGAAAGACCGATAACAAGCCCAGCCGCTGTTTCCAATGAGGTCGGCAACCATTTCACCGGTACGCTGGGCTGCCACTTCCGGTCGTAAAGCCCAACTGTAATGGTGGCGATTTCTCTGAGACGCTCGGTTACATTGATATTGGTCCGGTACTCAGCAGGGCAGAGCGCCTCTTGGCACCAATTTACTGCATCAAGACTTTTCAGCACATCGGAGGTCTTGCCGGTGGCAAAGGCAACGGAGGTATAGTTGTCTCATTTCCAGCAGCAGGGAAGCAGCAAAAGCGTTTCGTCACTTTCGCTCATGCCATCCTGCAGGATCATATTGACAGCAGTAAATTCAGGCGCTTCGCCGAACTGTTGCTCATACAGCTCTGCGGAAGATGTACGATAAAGTGATAAACTTATAATTTTCACAGATTCCGAATTTTGCTGTCGGCGGCACACGCACCCCATCGTCGTTCCGCAGATGTTGCCGCCAACAGTGACATTTTAACAATTTTGCCATTTTTTCTGAAACTACCATTTTCATCCGGGCGGCGCCACTGTTTTCGTGCCCGTGCGGGTACGCGAGCTGATAAACTGTGGCTTCCGTGCCACCAGGTTGGCACTGAGAGTCGTCGTATCGCTGTATGCGTCAAAGTAATGCTTCTGCATGCTCAGCATAGTGTTTTTTAATCCGACTGTCCTGCAATAGCGGCACTGTTTAAATGCTCCGGCTGTCAACCGGCTCGGCAAAGGTACCCACAACGGGTAATTACAGATTTCGTTATACTACTTTGTTGACTAATATCTCAAATGGGGTAAACTCAGCCCCGTCTGTCAGCATCGGGGCAGTACAGCCGCCAATACCCTTTTGTATGCTTGTTTTTTGGCATATAAATCGGTTGCGCAGCGTTTCGTGGAAGCTCGGCTTCGCCAGCGGGCTTAAATCACTCAAAAATGACCCGCGTTTTATGAGCAGCTCCGCTGCAAAGCGTGCATACCAGCGCCGCTGCGGGAATGGGGCACGCCAAGGCGTTGAATTCAATGATACAGGCGGCATGGCGCCGCATCATGGTGTGAAGCGTTCCATCGCGATTCGGGGAAGGCGCGTAACCCACTGCGAGCTACTGCAGGCCACCGGCGCCGCCAGCACAGATATTTCATGGAATTGCCCAGCTGCATGAAGCTTTCATGGCGGTTTCTATTTCCGGAGCACCAGAGCTGCAGCCAGAAAACACGGGAAAGACCACCGCCGTTGATCATTCGCTCAACATCCTGCTTGAAGCTTGCTGCTCGATTCACTTATCACGGTTCAGCACAGACCGCTCTGGCACGGGGCAACGCCCGCCTTCAGCTTCTTCACTTTGCATCCTGCGGTTCCAGCCCGTGCATCGGCCAGCTTCTGCTCACCTTCCCGCCTTTGCGAATGAAAGTCAGCCCATGCGCTGTGTCTAACTGACGGCGACCATCCTCAGAAGCTGCCTGTTTTTCATCAACTGTGCCGTGCGGCCGCCAGTTCTGCCCGGCCGGCAGCAAGCTGGAGCTCCCGCCTTCCAGTTCCTGCTGGCAAACTGTATAAGGCCATCACTTAGGCGGCGCTGCCATCGAGGCTGGATTCTTTTCGATTCTTTCAGCTGGCTGTCCATCGCGGCCAGCTGTGCCCACCGCCTCGTCGTCCAGCCGTCCGGCCTATTCCAGCTGGCGGCCTGCAGCAGACCGGCGGCGCGAAATCTGCTGCCAGGGCGTCGATGCCGGCACCGGCTCATCAGCAGCCGCTTCTGTTCTGCCATGGAAGTGCGGCTTGCCTCAGGTCACGCAAAGGCCCGCCTCATTTCCCAGTGCCCTGATTGCTGTTTCGCTCCTCCTGCTTTCTGCCAGTGTCCCGGGCACAGCTGCAGCAGGCCGTACTGAGTTTCCTGTTCCTTGGCGTTCCGGCTTTCCGTCCGTCCGCCAGCTGGCTGTCCAGCTCTTTTTAGCCCGTTTTTTCAATTTCTGCTGCAATCTGCTGTTGCACTTTCTCCAGGATTATATCGTTGCTGGTTCACCGTTTCAGACCAAAATTCAAGCAGCTTTTGATTTTTTTCCTTTACAAAGCGATATTCACCTGACTGTCCAAAGCTTCTTTGCGCGCTGACGGCCCCATACTTTCAGGTATATACCGGCATGTCGAAATCCTCTTGGGAATCAGCACAAAATAGTCAATCGTCCCATCACCAATGGAGAGTGTTTTCCTCTTGTAAAGCTGATATATAAAGGGAGACTCCACCACACCTACGACGATGAGAACGTGTGGGTTTTAAGCTGTCTCAAGGAATTGTCACCTTGTTTTTATCAGACGAAATGCAAAAAAGTATCGCCCACGGACGGCGTGAACTACAACTGAAGCCAGTGGCTGTCCACCACGCATTCGCCGCTTTTTTTTCCATTAAACGGCCCTCTTTCAGCGGGCGAGGTTAATTTCGCCGCCGGCCATTCGGTATCGGCGGAAGGGAGCGAAGCACTGCCTCGACTCCTCTTTTTCAATGACTACATCCGTACTTAACTGGGCATCAGCCGAACGGCTTCATCACCTCCCGGATGGCGTTTGCATCATCTGTAAAACCCATAGTGGAAAGCAGATGAGCGTCCTTTTGGCCAAGCCCGTTTTCATCAAAATAGGTATCGCCCGTGTGCTTGCATGTCAGGGCACCGGTTGCCTTCAGTGAAGAACCCCACCAAAAGGTACCACAATGCCAAAAAATGGCCATAAAACGGCCAAGGGTGTACGACGCGATTCACGGAAAAATCGCCGGAACAGTGTTTTTCATCACCATTCGAATCGCTTTCCACCGGCATGGGTTCCGGATTGAAGTGTGACGGGTCGTTTTTGACCTTGATAACCATGGCAGTCAGGGCAGGGTTATGGGTGACGATGAGCAGTGGTATTCATGCTCATGGCAGGTGTCTGCAGAAGCTTTAAAAATAGCCTTTGCCTGTGTTATAGTCAGGAGAGCACCGGTGGGTTCGTCACACAGGAGCAATTTTTGAGTTTTTGGCGTGCGTTTAATGGCCGCGCTGTTCACCGCGGACAACTGGGAAGTTATCTTTCCGGTCGCCAAGCCCCGCTTCGCAAAACAATATCCGGATTCAGTTTGCGGATTTCAAACTAGCTCCACGTTTTCCTGGCGGTTAAGTTGTTTACAAGGTTGTAAAAACTGAAACACAAAACCACGTCATATCGACGGTAAGTGGTCAGTTCGCTTTTGAGAATAAGCGCTGATTTCGTTGCCGTCAAATGGTTCCGCAAATGCACAGGCGTCCATGCGCAAAAAAAAAAAAAAAAAAAAAAAAAAAAAAAAAAAAAAAAAAAAAAAAAAAAAAAAAAAAAAAAAAAAAAAAAAAAAAAAAAAAAAAAAAAAAAAAAAAAAAAAAAAAAAAAAAAAAAAAAAAAAAAAAAAAAAAAAAAAAAAAAAAAAAAAAAAAAAAAAAAAAAAAAAAAAAAAAAAAAAAAAAAAAAAAAAAAAAAAAAAAAAAAAAAAAAAAAAAAAAAAAAAAAAAAAAAAAAAAAAAAAAAAAAAAAAAAAAAAAAAAAAAAAAAAAAAAAAAAAAAAAAAAAAAAAAAAAAAAAAAAAAAAAAAAAAAAAAAAAAAAAAAAAAAAAAAAAAAAAAAAAAAAAAAAAAAAAAAAAAAAAAAAAAAAAAAAAAAAAAAAAAAAAAAAAAAAAAAAAAAAAAAAAAAAAAAAAAAAAAAAAAAAAAAAAAAAAAAAAAAAAAAAAAAAAAAAAAAAAAAAAAAAAAAAAAAAAAAAAAAAAAAAAAAAAAAAAAAAAAAAAAAAAAAAAAAAAAAAAAAAAAAAAAAAAAAAAAAAAAAAAAAAAAAAAAAAAAAAAAAAAAAAAAAAAAAAAAAAAAAAAAAAAAAAAAAAAAAAAAAAAAAAAAAAAAAAAAAAAAAAAAAAAAAAAAAAAAAAAAAAAAAAAAAAAAAAAAAAAAAAAAAAAAAAAAAAAAAAAAAAAAAAAAAAAAAAAAAAAAAAAAAAAAAAAAAAAAAAAAAAAAAAAAAAAAAAAAAAAAAAAAAAAAAAAAAAAAAAAAAAAAAAAAAAAAAAAAAAAAAAAAAAAAAAAAAAAAAAAAAAAAAAAAAAAAAAAAAAAAAAAAAAAAAAAAAAAAAAAAAAAAAAAAAAAAAAAAAAAAAAAAAAAAAAAAAAAAAAAAAAAAAAAAAAAAAAAAAAAAAAAAAAAAAAAAAAAAAAAAAAAAAAAAAAAAAAAAAAGGTTTTCTCGGCACCGGAGGGACCACCACAATAACAATTCCCCCTTTTCAATGGTGAAGCGTACCGAGACCCAGGAGAAAGCGGCCGGATATCCACCGCACCTTTGTTGAAGCAACGTCACGAATTCGTAACTCATGAACTACCTCCGCAATTTTAGTAGGCAGAAGCCCTGCCGACATGATGGCTTTTCGCGTCCTTTACGCCCACACATGCGGAAATGCACGCAACCGAAAGGTGATACCCGGTAACATCGTCTTCCGGATGGCGCTTAAGGGCAAATCCGTACTCTGCACAGTGGGCCTTCATCCATTTGCAGCTGCCGTATCGGCAAATGCATGGTTCATCACCTGATGGGTAGGCGTAACAATGTCTACCACGAAATTGTGATGCTCACTACCACTTAGCGGCTTCTTTCTCGAATTCTGCTTTTGGAACGAGACGGTTTTGTTTTCCATTTTTTCAACCTGCGCTGCATATAGCTGAGCAGTTTTCAGCGCGCGCGCGCGCTAAGCCGGTAGGCGAAGCCAGCATCAGGTCCACACAGCTACGCTGGCGGCGGCAAGCATGTTCTGCGGCGGTTCTTTTAATGCGTGCGTCCGCACGATTCATGACACTGGGCAAAGACGAGCCCAAAATTATCCGGCAGCAGATATTTGGCGGTACGACAAGAATCAAATTCATACCCGTCCGCCACAGAGGATGATCTGCTGGAGGAACTGGACTACCAGCGAAGCAGAGGAACTGGAGAGGCTGCTCTGACTCTGGGAACTGGAAGGCTGCTCTTGCCCCCTTTCACTGGAGGAGAATCGCTCATGCTGGCACTGTGAGGAACAGAGCGACCCGCTTACACCCTCGGTTTCACTTTTCGAGCAGGCAGAACCGCATAGGAAAAGTAAAATATTCTTAATAGAACAACCAGATTTTTTCAAGACACACCGGCTTTCCTGATAACGGTAAAGAAGCAGAATAATACCACGATACCTTAGCCAGGCGATACGGCGACTTGTTATTAGCACACCTGCTGATGGGAGAAGATAGAAGGACACCGCAGGCGTTATCCTGTTCTTGTGAACTTTATAGTAGATGCACGTTTGCTTCCATTTCCTTCATTCCGCGAGGACCAGTAAAAGTTGGACCTCACAATGTGCGCTTTATTTAAAGAACATTTTTAAATTCGCGATTAGCCGATGCCCCCTCAGATGGAATAAGAGACGGCTGCGCTCAGCAGCTGCTGGTGGGCAGTTCTCTGCGTTCTTCACAGCCAGCAGGGGCTGATTGGCCAGCCAGCGCCACCTCATCCACCGGATGCCGGAGGACATTTTCACGAACGCCCACGGTGGCAAACTGAGGCGTGGGGGCAGAATGTCCCCATTCAACTCAATCGTCATAGTCAGGCTGCGCCGTCGTGCTTGTTTCCAATTTCCCAGTTCGCCGCCAAATACTGCGACTAAGAACACCGCGCCGTACTGCTTGCACGTATCACTCCCGCTCTTTTGGGACTGAGGGCGGGTAGTGGTCCTCAGCTCCTGTGTGTGGTCATAAGAAGCCCCATCTGCTCAGGCAGGCTCACAGGGGATGGAGGAATGGCTATGAACAAGCAACTGCCTCTGTCGCCTTAAATGCACCATTTAACCATCTGACTTGGTGTCCATCAGGGTCACCCATGGTGCTGCTCTTCTTTCGATAACCTTCTCCAGTCCCACTGATCACATAGATAAGGAGTGGATATTTGGCCAGATCCTCATCCCGGCGGATGGCATTCATATGCGGCCCGCTACTCCCGGAAGAAAACCCTTTATTTTTTCCAAGAGCGTAGCGCTTCCGACAACGAGGTTGACAATTTCCAGCATCTCTTCGGGATCTTCCTTAATGGTGGAAGCCGAAGACCATCCATCACCGTTAAGATTACATCGTGCCGCTGCTTTTTTTGTTACAAACAGCGGGGCGCTGACGCGATGTCAGTTAATTTTCTACTAAGCGCGTCTTCAAAAAATCTTTTTCACTTTTTACTTATAGCGGCCTGCGTTGTTCTTTATGTCCAGAGAGGAATGATAGTCCGCTGGAATTTGAAGTTGTCCACCCACATTCTCCTTTATCTTTTATTTCGGCAAAATTTCATAATAGTGCTTACGGCAAAGGCGGTACGCAGTGATATTGGCTTAATCAATTCCCCCGTCACGCAGCACCTTGCCGTTAAAAGTATTTTTTTCCACCCCAGCAGATGGTTTCACTTCTTACAATAACGTCAGCCAGGCAGCCACTGGCTGCCATTTCACCTTTGGTCGGCCCCACACGCAATTACCGGCACGCCGTGTTCAAATACCACCCGGCATAACGCGGTCGTCCGTTACATCCAGCCGGTGAATTTCATCAAACGGCAAGCATGCGCTTGGCCGCTGCGGGGAAACAATTCTGTCCGGAGCCTCCCGTGTGTCACTGCGGAGGGCTTTAGCACCTTCTGCCCCACGTTCCTCATAGTTGCTCATTTAACCATCGGGCAAACATTTGCTGCTGCCATCTGCAATAACGGAAATACAGTTTGACCTTAACCATACAAAGCGCACTCCTAATATGACCATCTGAAAGTGTCGAGGGCTGCCAGCCGTTCATAAGGCGTCTGTGGCCGTTCTCCTCTATACTTCAATAACTGGCGGCACGGCGGTCGAGAACGATTCACTCTACAAACGGAAAAATTCGCTTCCCAAGCCTGCGCCCCGCGCCTGCTCTCTTAGGTAGGTGTTCCCCTCAATCATGACCTGCCGGCCGCCCACACCCTCGGCTTGTTTACGTAAGGACAGCAAAGAGGCGACCCACAGGCACCGAAGTAAGGTTCAAGTGCCAACTCGCTTTCAGAAAGGGCTGTCGAGACGGTACTCGTCAAAATTGTTGAAATAT
>VOFJ01001719.1_pt1 | contig 37124 bp, 55 predicted proteins | sample 5384081 | NCBI WGS metagenome assembly VOFJ01 (sample SAMN12384729, study PRJNA508395) | human gut metagenome | isolation source: healthy gut I | host: Homo sapiens
GTGCCTCGAAACAGATTGTTTCACACGTTGAAAGCAGATTGTTTTGCGCCTTGAAACAGATTGTTTACCGGCATGAACAAGACATTTGATGCATGGATTCTACAAATTACTACATAGTCTTCTATAAATATGCCAAAGACTTACACACGAGACAGCGTGTGAGATAAAGGTATCTAATACACATCTGCAACCGTATCTTGCACTGCATATAAAACAATTGTATATCAGCTAATTGAATCCGATTAGTGTAAGGTGCAAGATGTTTTGCATTTTTCAAACTTTTATAGAGTCGATTAAGTTTTAATTATTTATTTGTCAGTTCACTATTCAGTAATTATAATTCAATCGCAGCCTTTAAAGGTAATTGATTGGAAGCTTGACCGACAAGAATCTCAAATACCCCTTTCTACTACAAAGCGGTGTTGATTCATATCGTAATAAGAAAATGCGTCTTCATTCAATACAATAGAAAGGCGTTGTGTTTCTTCCTTTTCTTCAAGAACACCTTATCATAGCCTTCAGTTCTTCAGTTCTTTCAAAGGACGGGGAACAAAGATTCTACATCATGCACATATACCTGGGCTTATTTCCGAAGCATCCATTTTTCCTGTATTCTTTATATCAAAGCTAACTGTCACCTGATGTTCACCGGTTTTCCACAGCCAAATTACTATAAGCGAAAGTAGAATAAGACAACCCATAGCCAAATGGATAGAAAGGTTCTTTTCCCGAACGGTCGTATCCACGATAACCGACAAAAACACCTCGGAATAATCTACACGTTTAATCTCTGCTTTCAGATTCTCGTAATAACTATCATGCACCGGATTATCTTCCCATTTCTTTTCGATAGAAATCGGCAACTTACCACTCGAGAAATCTTTCCCGGTCAATATTTCGGCTATTGCTTTGTCCACCCTCCTGTCCGGGATACCATGCCATAAAATCGCTTTTGCAGCCTCATGCCAAGAGGTAAAGTCAACTCCACCGCCAGCATTTAACACTACTACCAGATTCGGATGCAGAGAAGCTACTTTCTGAATGAATAATTCCTGATAATGTAACAGAGCAAACGGGCGATCGAACCCCTCTCCTTCTGTATTGCTATTGAAACCAGTACAGAATACAACATTATCCACCTTTGCCAATCCTTGACGAAGTTTCTCTTCATTCAGCCTGGATGCTTTAAAACGGATAATTGCTGAAGAGATATTATCAAAAACTCGATTCGGAAGCTTGTATTTTACCTGCCGCAACAGGCAGTTCCACTTCACGGCTTGAATAAGAATGATTACCCCAGTCGCCTGTAATATGCTTATCATTCACAAACAGGCGATAACCATCATCACCACCAATGGATAGTTTTAATAATCCATCCTTTGAGACATATAACTGGCTGTCCAACGGACAGAAAATCCATCTTCCGGAAAACCTTCCAGTGGTGCTCCATATTGCCAGTCATAATCAACTGATGCTTCTGTACGAATGACCTCCGGTTGTCCCGAAAAGCGTTTTATTCTTAAAATATTCGGCTTTTAAATCCTTTCGTCGCCGAGCGGCATCCGCGTAAAATTCATGAAGAATATCCTCATAAATCACATCGTCCGTCAACAGAACGAGGTTCTTTTTTTTTTCAGTTTTTCCAGTCCCTCACTAACAGATACCGTAGAAAATGGAGTTACAAACCACTTCCACCACCCGTAGGAATGCGGTCGGCATTTGGGCCCCATCACAGCAGTCTTTCCTTTCAAGGGGGGAGTAGTTTTTTCATTCTTCAGTAAGACTACACCTTCGCGTGCCAGTTCTAAAGCAGCCTGGCGGGAAAAAAGGATTATCCTGCGCGATGTTACTGTCTTTCTGTTCCTTATCCAGCATGCCGTAAGCAATCAAGGTCTGCAAGATATGCTGCACTTTCAGATTGATGGTTTCTTCTGTCACCGTACCGTTTTTGATAGCAGGTATAAGATTGTCGACATTCATAAAAACGTCCTTTCGGCATTTCAAGATCAAGTCCGGCATTAGCGGCTCCTACGGCAGAATATACGGAAGTCCAGTCCGACATTAAGATACCTTTTAAATCCCCAGAGATTACGCAAGATATCAATATTCAACCATTTATGTTCGGTAGCATGGACACCGTTCAGAAGATTATAGCTGTTCATTACAGCACTTACATTCGCTTCCTGTACAGCTTTCCGAAAGGCCGGAAAATAAATCTCGTGCAAAGTACGTTCGTCTATGTCCGAACTGGCATGATGACGGCTCCATTCCTGATTATTAGCTGCAAAGTGCTTGATGGTGGCAATAACTCCTTCCGATTGCACGCCTAGGATATATTGTTTAGCCGTTTCACCCGTTAAATAAGGGTCTTCGCCAAAGTATTCAAAGTTACGTCCACACATAGGAGCACGGTAGATATTTACCCCGGTCCGAGCAGTATATTCACCTCCTCTGGCTTTGGCATCCTGTCCCAATCCTTGCCCCAGTTGATAAAGCAGACTCCGGTTCCAGGTAGAAGCGGAAAGTATTCCGGAAGGATAGAGAGTGCTCTTGGGGGCATGATTACGAATTCCCTGCGGTCCGTCCGCCAGTTTTATTTCAGGAATCCCCAGACGGGGGATTGCACGAAGCGAGAGTGCCTGGTATATCCGGAGATATACTCTATTTTCTCTTGCAAAGTCATTTTAGATACAATTTCCCTGGCACGTTGTTCGGCTTGGGGAGTGATTGTCTGCGCACAGGTTAATATGCTCCATGCAAGCATACATAAACCTATGCCTCCTATTTTCTTTTTCATGGTGATTTTGTATTAATATAGCATTGTTAAAAACCAACTAGTCTATCAGTTCTATTTTAACGGTCTGTCCCTGTACCAAAATATGATATTCTCCGGCTTCAAGGAACCGTTTACCATCCTCATTGACAAAACCGAAATCACGTTCCAGGTCTATGTCAAAACGGAAAGTCTTTCGTTTCTCCGGCTCTAATCAACTGTTTTTCAAAGTGTTTCACAGTTCTTTCACCGGGCGGGTAATCGAGCAATACGGATCGGATATAAACCAATGAACAGTCTCTGCTCCATCGCGAGCACCGACATTAGTGACAGTCACTTTACAGACAATCGATCGCCGCGCTTCACTTTAGTAACAGAAGGGGTAACGGTGCCATACTTAAATTCGGTATAACTTAATCCATGCCCGAACGGATATAACGGATCGCTTGTTATATCTTTTATAGAATCCTTGATGTCCACGTCCGCTCTTGGCGGCGATTGTAATAAATAGGAATTTGTCCCGTTGAATAAGGGAATGTCATGGCAAGTTTACCGGATGGGTTGATACGTCCTGATAATATACCATTATCGGCAACGCGCCATTCACACCCGGTTGCCAGATTTCCAGTATAGCATCGGAAATTAGTTCCAGACGATTCAATTCCAACGGACGTCCATTCACCAATACCAGTACGATAGGCTTTCCGGCTTTCTTCAGTTCTGCTACCAGTTCTTCCTGAATCTGCGGTAATGCGATAGAAGAACGGGAAGCATTCTCCCACTCCAGGTCATCATCTCACCCAAACAAAGAACAACTACATCAGACCAGCGTGCAGCTTCCAATGCTTCTGCAAATCCTTCTTTGTTATCTCCTTTCGTAGCACAGCCTGCTGCATAACGCAATTCAAATTTTTCCTGCAAATTCAGTAGCCAGTCCATTATAGAGCATGGCAACATCCGTATCTTTTTCCATGACCACACCAGGAACCCAACAAGTCCCAACCATTTTTTGCCATTGGTCCTATCACGGCAATCTTCTTTTTTATCAGTCAGCGGTAATGTTTTGTTTTCATTTTTCAGCAAGACCATGGATTCCGCCGCAAGCCGGGCTGCAATATCCATACTTTGCGGACGGAAGAAACGTTCTTTCTCACTTGTTGCGGGAGTATAAGGACGTTCGAACAGGCCGAGACGGAATTTCAAAAGTAGAACACGACGTACAGCTTCATCTACTTGAGCTACCGATACTCTGCCCTCTTCTACCAACTCCTGCAAATGGCGGTCGTAAGCATGAGACATCATATCCATTTCAAGACCGGCAGTAAACGCATGCCAGGCTGCTTCTTTTTTGGTCGCTGCCAATCCCTGATTTTTCAACTGTTCGATGGCTCCCCAATCGGAAACAATAAATCCATCATGCCCCCAACGTTTCTTTAATATCTCGGTCATTATGTAAGGATTGGTGAACCCGGCACACCGCTGATATCATTAAAGGAACTCATCAGTGTTGCCGCACCTGCTTTCACACCCATCTCGTAAGGGAGCAGATAAGTATCCCAAAGAGTTTGTTTGGATATCTCGGTATAGACATAGTCACGCCCGGCTTCGGATGCCCCGTAACCTACATAATGTTTTCAGACAAGCTGCCATACGGTTTTCTGCTGACAAGTCATCTCCTTGATAACCTTTGACGGAAAGCTGCACCGAATACCCCGTTTGTATAAGGATCTTCACCATAACCCTCTGCCACACGTCCCCAGCGGGGATCACGAGCCACATCAATCATCGGTGAGAAAGTCCAGTCCACTCCCCGACATACGCGCTTCCTGTGCAGATACAGCACACGCCTGCTCTACCAAATCCGGATTCCAGGAACAAGCCTGTGCCAACGAAATAGGATACACGGTACGGAAAACCATGAATTGCATCGTAGCCGAAAATAATAGGAATACCCAGACGAGACTCTTCCATTGCTTTTTTTCTGCATACTATTACGCAGTGCGGGATTTGTTTCGAAGTAAATCAGAGAACCGATTTCTGCGGGCACTTTCTTCACTTCTTCACCTACATTATTCACATTGTTATTCCGTCCCAGGGTATATATTAAGCTGCATCACTTTCTCTTCCAAAGTCATGCGGGATAGGAGATCATTTACGCGTTTCTCTATCGGAGCCTTCGGATCTTTTATATAGTGCAACATCTTTTTTTATCTTTTTGCCGAAAGGGTGCATATAGAACCTAGCAAACATAATCCGTAAACCAATACTTTCTTTCTCATCGGTGTTTTCGTCGGTTAATTAGTATATAAATATAGCTTTATCAGACAGCCACAACATGGCTTCTTTTATCGTCTTTCAGATAAATCAGTCACCTTATACGGATGCTTCACTGCTGCATGAGCAGCTTTCTGGCAACAGCTTTTCGAGCCTCATCCAGGCTCTCCGGGGCATAAGGATTTCCGATTACATTGCGTTTGAAGATACGTTCGAACCAAGTGCAGGCAGCAGTATAACGTCCGACTTTCACATCCAGATGATGTCCGTCCCGGTTCATATGATCGCCAATGAAAGAGGTACGGGCATTCTGTATGGCAGTGCCCGTAGGGATAATCATCTTAATCTTATATGCCTTACCTGCTTTTTTCACTGCATCTACAATTGCGTGATACATCGTCGCCTGATCGCGGTTGTAGTTTTTAAACCACCGTGATTGAAGTGGATGCATGGTACCAAGTCTGGTGCAGCATCAACTTTGTTTTCTTGGGAAGACGGGCTTTTTTACATACTCTATGAGCTCGGGAAAGAGAGGCTGGATACGTCTCATACATTCCGGAAAAAGTACTTGCCTGTTGCAGGCTGACATAAGCCCAGTCTTCATCCGCCAACACCATTTCCAAAGACATCTTGCCTTTTTCCCGTTTCTTTCCATCCGTACCGATTTTCCGGTAGGCATAGGCAGGAGCATTTTCACGTGCATTCTTCACATGGCGTTCCAGAGAACAGCCACCAATAAAACATATTGCCGATTATGGTTGAAATGCCTTCGGCTTCCGCAAGTTCATGCAGATATTGCTCAAAGGCATCTTGGGAAAGTGCCTGTTGCCAATGGCAAGTATTCTGACCGTTTTTTGCTGGGCATATGCTCCTCCGGCAAGAAGGAGCAGTATGCACATACAAATCACTATATTTCTATATTGCTTCATTGTAATCAATATGATAAAAAACAAACCTTATTTCGGGCCAGGCTAATGCATAGTGCATTGATATGTCCTTCCGCGGCACTACCGGTATCAAGCCCTTTCACCTCGACAATGACCTTTCCCTCCGAATCCGGTTCTACATTCTCAAACTTGGCAATGTACTCCTCGAAGTTTGCGGCAGCAAACGAGGCAGCATCCTTGATACCTGTCTTCACTTCTTTAACCGCACTCTCCGTTTTACCTACCAATTTATAAGAAGAGATACGGGCGTCTTTGCTTCCATTGAAACGGATGGCTAAAATAGTGAAATTATATTTCCGGGCTACATCCAGTTGAGAGATTTCTATTCTTCCTGGACCTACATCACCCTGGTTTTTTTCTCTCCTTTCACTAACAAACCGTCTTTCCATGCAGTCAGAGGAAATTCCACGCCATCCACCGTCACTGGGCTAGCCGGTTCGGAACCGACTCCAGCATGAGTCGCAGTAAATCCGTCAAGCACTCTGACACCAATATTCGTATAATTGTTTTCCACATCTTTTTTATCCAATGCTGGTGGTTGAACTTTCCTGATGAGAAGTTATATTATTCCACGGAGTGGCAGAAAGTGAAGTCGGACCGAAATCAATATAGATGGGGGCTTTCAAGTCGGTGTCAGATATCTCCGGTTGCTTGAAGTCAACCAAATCGGTCACTTCATCAGGTTTCTGCACAGCGTAATGGGCAGCATTTTGTGCAATCTTCACTACCTGCGGGTCAATCGTTTCGGGAGCATACGGGTTGCCAACAACGTTTTGTCCCGTAATCATCTCAAACCAGGTGCAGGCAGCAGTATATCGCCCGTAAGTAACCTCCAGATGATAACCGTCACGGTTGAATGCATCACCCAGGAATGAGGTGCGGCCGATTCTGTATGGCTGTCCCCGAAGGAATCAACAGGCTCAAATCCGTATGATTCGTCATAGCCTGTCGTGCAGCCGTTACGATAGAAGAATACATCGTCATCTGGTTGCTATCATAATCCGGGAAACTTTCATGAGGTGGAACTGGAAGCGTATGCCCAAGTCTGATGCCACAGCAGTTTAGCTTTCGGACAACGTTCCTTTATTCCTGCAATCAAATCAGCCAATACCGTATATGTTTCGTATTTACCGGATTTACCGCTCGCCTGTTGCAGACTGATATAATCCCAGTTTTCATCCGCCAATCCCTGTGATAGTTTATAACCGGTTTTACCTACTTTCGCCTTTTTACTATTTTACGATATTCATAAGCAGCGGCATCCGACTGGAAGTTAGCCCAATGCTTATCCAGGTCACAGCCGCCAATATACATATTTCCGATAATTAACTCATAGCCTGCCGCTTCTGCCAGTTCATACAGATATTGCTCAACGGCATCCTGCGAGAAACTATTGCCAATTGCCAGTATTCGTATAGCATTTTGCTTTACGGTCACCGGAATTGTAGCAACTAGCGGTTTTGTATTTGTAGGACATTCGATAGAAATCGCTGTGCTACCATCCGCAACACCCGTAATAATAATGCTATTATTATCTTCGCTGACAGCTACTGTAGCGATGTTTGCATCTTTGGAAGTACAGGTATATTCCGGTTTCATTTCTTCTTCACCACCAACCGATACGTTCAGAGTGACAGATTCACCAGTCATGACAGTGACTTCCTTAGAAGCAACCACCATCCAGTTTCCATCTACATATACTATTTTTTTTTCTTCTGTCTGGGTTACAATCTTCTCCGAGTCCGAGCAGGAAACCAACGAACTGCCAACAGAAAATAACGTTACTAAAAAAAGAATAATCCGCTCAACAGAAAATTATTCTTTTTATTCTGAAATGCTTTTTATCATAAGTACTTTTAGTTATTTCTTTTTTTTCATGTAATAATCTCTCATCAGATACCATGCCTTCTTGCGCATTCCCCTGATCGGATATTAACCCCTTTGCGGTTCCAGCCATCCTGATTAGTGGGGTGGAAACGGAACGGAGAACGGAAGTCGAACAGAATCCAGGGAGATACTCCACGCAGGTTAGGGATATTGTCGAACATACGGATATTGTCTCTATACAGACGTGCCTGATACTCTTCACTCCAGGAGCTGACTACATTCTCATCGCCGGACTGACCGTACAGTGCTTCACCACCAAATTCAGAAATAATCAACGGTTTGTCCGTCACTACTTCCCAGATTGCATCTTTCGGTTCAACAAGTATGGATGATACCAGCCCATATATTTATTGATTGCTACGACATCCAATTGGGAAGTAAAGGAATCTTCCATTACAAAAAACGCTGTTTCTCACTGTTAAAGCGCACAAGGTCAAAAGCGGCGACATACAGACGGGTAGTATCCAGTTGTTTGCCTGTTTCAAGCAGGGAAGTCAAAAAATCATTCCGTTCTTTGGAAGGCTGTGTTTCATTGGCAACACCCCAGTAACCTACTGCACAACGATTCTGATCGCGCTTTTATCATTTCAGAAAGCATCTTCTGTGCTTTCTTACGGGTATCTTTGTCTGTAAAGTCAAATGCCTTGCCAAATAGGAATTTCCTGCCAGAGAAGGAAACCCATCTTTTTCTGCCAAGCGTACCGTGTATTCATTCTGCGGATAATGTGCCAGACGAATCATGTTCACACCAAGCGCCTTAGCTTCATTCAGCAACATAGCTGCATCGGCTTCCGAGAAAGCACGTCCCATGCGCTGCGGAATCTCCTCATGGAAAGAGATGCAACACATAAATGTCGGTTTCCCGTTCAGGTAAATATCCGTTCCTTTCACGGTGATATTGCGGAAGCCGATTTGCTCTTCCACGCGGTCGGTACTTGAAGAAAGCCACACCATAGAGTTTCGGTTCTTCGGGCGACCAGCGTTGCAGTTTCTTTGCATTCAATACGGTTTCCGCTTTTTCCTTCCGCATCAGTGGTAAGTTCCGCATTGATTTTAAGTTCGGGGATGGCGACTGTCACCTTTTCACCTGCCTTTTTTATCAGAAAGACGTACACGGGCAATGATCCGGTCGGGAGCATTTTTATCCAGTTGGATGAAGTAATCTTCTATAAATGTGCGGGGAGTTTTCACCAGCAACACATCTCTTGTGATGCCGCCATAGTTCCACCAATCGAATGCCATAGCGGGAATGGCGTCTTTGGTACGGCGGTTGTTCACTTCTACCGCCAGGAAGTTGTCGCCGTCTTTCAACAAGTCTGTCACTTCTACTTGGAAAGGGGTGAAGCCACCTTCATGTTCTGCTATTTCTTTTCCGTTCAGGTAGACTTTGCAACGATAGCTGACAGCACCGAAATAAAGAAACTGACGTTTGTCTGCCAAGCGTTTGGCATCAAAGTGACGAGCATACCATACAGTGCCTTCGTAATACTTCAATTCGGGCGATTGAGAGTTCCAGTCTCCCGGAACATTAAGACGCAAGCCGCCTTCGAATGCATATTCGTAGAAATCGAGTATTTCCCTTTCGGTTGCTGATTTTCATAGATTTTCATTCGTTGCCCCTTGGTCGTACAGGTCGCGATGATAGCATTCCATTTACCATTCAGCGAATGGATGTTGCGACCATATACATTCGTTATCAGCTCCTGTGCCGCAACGCTTCCAGCAAAAACGATCAGCAACAATAGAATAGACTTAGTTTTCATTTAAGTATGTTGTTATATTTTCAGTGTTTATCTATTAGTTTGTGGAATAGAATTAAAACAACAGTGTTAATCCGTTAATCCGTGCTATTCGATTTATTTTTCAGGAAATTCATTACCCAGTTCCAGGCTGCGCTCCACTGTTCGGCATAGGCATAATGAGCGGTCGTCTCAGCTACAAACAGCTCTTTCGGAGCATTAATCACGTTGTAAGCGGAGTAAGTGGTGGTAGGCGGACAGACCATATCATTATAACCAAAAGTATAGAATCCCGGAACTTTGACCTGTCGGGCAAAGTTCACCACATCAAAATACTGAACGGTTTTAATCTTTTCCGGTGTCCGGTTCTTCTCATCCTTCAACATATGCAGTACCAACCGCCTGCACGACCGTGGGTATAACCCGCCATATCACACAAGGCTGGATAGAAAGAAACCAATCCCTTGACACGATCATCGAGTCCGGCAATCACAATGGAAAGCGCACCGCCCTGGCTTCCTCCAAAGGTCGCCAGATTACCATTGAATCCGGGAAGTGTGTAAATGAAATCAATGGCTCTCACACAGCCTGTATAAACCCGTTTGTAATAGTACTTGTCCCGATTGTCCATATTGAACGAGTGGTAATTCTTCAAAGCACCGTTATAAAGCCGGTGATACACATCTCCCGTCAGGTTGACCGGAATGCCGTGGATACCGATTTCCAGAATGATAAAACCTTTTCCAGCACGTTCGGCTTCTCCGTTATAGGCACGGATACCTGCCCCCGGCACTTTCAGAATCGCCGGATATTTCCCGGAAGCCTTCGGAACACAAAGGATGCCGTACATACGGGACGCATAGTCATTGTTCGCGAAGGAGACATGATATACGTTCACCTTATCTGTACACCTTTCCGGCAGTAAAGTCATTATTGGTTCCAGTGCCCACTTTTCTGCGGCTTCTTTGGTGCTTTTCCAAAATTCCAGAAAGTCGGCGGGCAACGGAGTGGTCGGTTGCAATTTCTCAGGAGAGAAGCCGACGGTAGCCACGCCTTCATACTCACGCCCTTGGCAAGTGACGAAAGCGCGGCAACGCAGGAACCCTTTTTTTCATAGTCCCTGCGTTAATTTCAAACTTTTCATTCTTCAAAGGCTGTTTGCCTGTCTGATGAGGTTTCATCATGTCTTCCGAAATCTCATAGCGCACTTCCAGATTATCCTGCGGGATATTGCATTTCAATACAGCCACTTTGAATTTCACTTTTCTCCCGGTTTATACAGCCAATTGGTGTGGTCGGGAGTGACCTGCACTTGAATCAGTCTTTCTGCCGGTTGCCCGTATGCAACAAATTGCAGGACGACAAACAAAGCAAGAAAAACAAAACGCAAACTTTTTATCATAATTCCGTTATTGTTAATAGTCTTTTCATGGTTTCACTTCGTATTGATAAAGCGCGAAAGAGTTCTTATCATTCAGTTCGAAACTGACTTTACCCTGTGCGCCGACTTTTGCGGCAAACTTCTTACCACTTCCCATTACAGGGGTAAAAGTAACTTTCTTACCCTCAGGAAGCCAAGTGTCAATGTCCCCTGGCTTGTCTCGTTGTCTTCACGGTAAACAACAAGATAGCCTTGCGTGCCGGAGACGGTCGATTGGAATCCTGTCCACGAGCGTCCCGAAGGTTCTTCACCAACGGGCAGTATGACGCCTTGATGAAACCGGAGTTGCAAAGGTTGGTATTTTTGAGCAGAGATGCCGTAATATAAGCCTCTTCGGGCAGGTTCGAAGCCTCCATCCGCCAACGGCTGTGCCGCCAAGGTGATGGCAAAGAGGTAATCGAAACTGTAACGGGCGGGGGCAAAAGCGATCGGCAGCGTCATACTTGTCGACATTGCGCCATTTATTAAGGAACTCTATCTGCATCTTCTCCGCCGGTACATAGCGAGACAGCATCCAGAGGTTGCGCAAGGTGCGATAAGGGTAATAGTTGCCCCAATCGGTATAACGGTTTTCCAGAAAGATGTTGCCGTACTCGTTCATATAGTGATACCCGCCGCGACGACCGGCAGTGGCATCGAGGTTGAAAATCACTTCATAGTTGGTTTGCTCCAACACGGTATCAAACAGTCGGCGCAGATTCTGTTCGGCTGTCTTGGTAGGTATCTGCAAGCCGTCTATCTTGAAACAGCAGATGCCGTACTTCTTATAAAGTCCCGATAATGGCTTGCGCATCTTTTGCCAATCGGCAAAATCATTTTGTATGCTGGGATTGAACCATAATCCGATGCGAATACCCATTTCTTTGCCTTTCTCTACAATAGGTTTCAGCCCATGAGGGAACTTTGTGGGGTTGGGCGTCCAGTAATCGCCACTTTTCCAGATATCCTTAAAACTACCTCCGGCAGTCTTCGAGTTAGGGGGCTTTTTCCGCTCTGCCAGCCATCGTCCAGTTGAAAGAGGGTGATGCCCATGCGTGCGGCACGATCCAGTTCTCTGCCAGACAGAAAGCCTCATCTATTTTGGCATCCTGGCTACGGTCGCCCCAGGTATTGAGCATAATCATCTCATCCTGTACGGCGGTATGATGGCGCAGTTGTTTCTGGATAGAGGCGCAAGGGCAGTAAGCGCTTCTTGCTCGCCGCCGGTATAGATGCCGGTAACGCATCCATAAACGCGGGTCCAGCTATCCGGCTTTACATCATGAGACGCAAATGCCCAGCCCCACTACCATAAAATCGCTAAAGTCCGCCACGAAGTCAGAACCCGGATAATGTAATTGGGTACTGCTGCTAGGAGCCTCTTTCAAAAAAAGAAGCCTTGACGCGTAACTACGTCATGAGCAAAAAGCAAATTACCACGATATGTATTGCGACGGTAAAGGAAGCCAAGGGTACGCCCGGCCACCAGATTGTCGTTCAATCGGTGTAGTCGAAAAACTCTATTGTGCGGGCACTCCAATGATTGCCGGATAGTTGCAACCTGTCGAGCGTGGGAGTTTTCACCCCGTAGCCATATCGGTAGGTAGTGCCTCTATATTTTTGCGGTCGGCGTTAGAACGATTATCATCTTTATTCTGATAAAAAGTTCCACTTGCCCTTTCAGATAGGTGTCGCAAGCAATGGCGGGACAGTCTGCATAAATGCGATAACGACGCTCTATATTCAGCGAACCAGATTTAGTGCAAGCCACGGTAGCCTGCAAATAACTGGCGTGGATGCCGTTCGTCGGTAATCTTCGTTCACGGTAAAGTGTAGCATCCGTGTAGAGATGCCTTTCATCGAGAATCGGGTTGTTTACCCCCTGTGCCGGAATGATTTTTCCGTGTTGCTTGTCGGTAAGGCTGATGGTAACAGGGCACCGTTATTCCACAGCATGACGCGTTCCATATAGTTATTGCCCATACGTAGCGTATCACCTTTCAGAAAAGCGTAATACTGTTGTCCCCCCAAAGCGGCAAGGTAATATGGTTGATAGAAATATCGTAATAATATTTTTTTTTTGCTCATAGTTTGTCTACGGTTTGATGTAAGCTCCCGGAACTTCCAACAATTTGTTGGGTTCGTTGAAACGCGTTGGTTATCGGGCATCCGCGTTTGCCCAGCCCCGCTTGCCTAATGTTGCTTCAATTCGGGCAGGTGATGATGATAGATGTCGCGTGGCTCTACACGATGTTTGTGGCAAAGTCCGGCTGCCATACCTACTACTTCACCCATCATGCCGGTAGTACGCATCACACGTACCGTACCCAAGGCTACATGGGTGCAGCTCATATTGCGGCCTGCCATAAAGAGGTTGTCCACATTGCGCGAATAGAGACAGCGATAGGGGAACGGCATAAGGATGAATCCAACGATGCACCGTAGCCGACTTGAATTCATTGCCGGAGAAAACGTACACTGTTCACGCTGTCGGGGAAGTGAAGGTCGATGCTCAGGTAGTGGTGAACGAAGCATCCTCGTGCGCCACATTCTTGTCTATATCGTCCTGTGACAGTACGTAGTCGCCCAAGAGACGGCGTGATTCACGTTTGCCTGAAACATACGCCCCCAGTCGAGGAACGGTTGGCATACTTCTTATGGTCTTTATAGTGATTCTTCAGATAGCTCCAGTTGAATATATCACCAAAAGTCCATAGTCGCGTACACGTTCAGCTTCGCTGACTTGATTGCGGTTCATACCCGTTTCCCATTTCCACTCGCCTATGGTTACAGGCTCACAGTTTTCAGCGCCAAAGCGCACGCCATATTCAAAATGAGGGAATGAGGTTTTCTTCTTCATGTCCTTACTATACCATTGTATAGAAGGCCCCCATCACCAATGAGTCGGGTTGCTCGGGAGCAAGGCTCTCGCCATATTCATCGCGACCTTCACGTCCCATAGCCCAATCGGCACCGGCTAAATAGCCTATGGTAGCGTCGCCTGTGCAGTCGCTAAAAAGAGGAGCGGTAAGGAAGTTCGGTTTGTTCGCCCGTCTCGATATGCTGGATAGTGACTGACGCAATGCGGTCTGCTTGCATCTTCACGGCTACCGCACGCTGAGAGGCATAAAAGGGTAATGTTCTTTCGGCCTCTATAAAGTCTTCCTTCTTCTGATCTTCATAGTAGTCGCCCGGTTGGGCATTGCCCGCTCATCCAAACTCACGTATCATACGACCCAATCCCTGATTGCGCCCCCCCATTTCGATGATACCGCCGAGATGTACACGAATCTCCGACGAGTTATTGCCGCCAATACAGGACGGTCATTCACTAGTGCTACCTTTACAACCTAATCGGGCGGCAGATGCGGCAGCACACATTCCGGCTATTCCTCCTACTACCACAAAGTCGTATTGATGAGCGGGCACCGTCTGTTGTTGTCGCAGGCGGGTACGAAGTGCCGCTGTTCTGCCGTATCCCAGGTAGCGGGTTGCGTGTTCGCATCAGTCGAGATAGATGGCATCGCAACGACCATCGAAACCGGTGAGGTCTTTCAGCGCGGGTGGTAGTCCCTGCCTTTCAATACTGTCTTTCCGGCAAATTGCCATTGCCAGGAATTACCGGTGTGTCCCCAACGTAGTTTTCAGTAATTTGCCGCCTAAAGCCAGGCGGAATTTTCCGGGACCTTCGGCATCGGTCCAAGGTGAAGTCCAGTTGTAAGTACGGGCATATACGTAGTAAAGTGCCCGCCTGGGGAATGTTGATTTCTGCCGTAGCATCCGCCACAGGAATACCCATGCCATGTGCCATGAGATAGGGGTGAACCCATTTGATCCATGAACTGCTGGTCGAGCACCCAGCCGCCTCGCTGGCTGAAGCTTTCTGCTTCGATGAGCAGTTCTCCGGCTACAGCCACAAGGCTACAGGCTACGGCTATGCATGTCAGTAAGATTTTTTTTCATCATAGCACAGCGTTTTTTAATTATTGAATAGTTATATCACCCACTTTCACCCAACCTTCAGCGGTTTGATACTCATCGCGGGCCGAGAGTAAGATACCGATAGCGTTCTCTTTGGTCGTATCTACCAATCCCACTGCCCAAGTGTAATACCTGCGGCTACATCGGTGAGTTTGATATTAGTAGTGTAAGTCTTGGGAGCTCCCTTCATCCAAGTGGCAATGTTTGCTTTGTCTTCTATATAGATGCGGACGGGGCTCCTCTGTATTCTTATCGAGCAGAGCGATAGCAAGTTTGTACTTGTCACCATACTGCGGCAAATTGGTAGGACAGTAACCCCAACCCAAGTTCGACCAGCGGTGAGTAAGTGATACGTTACTGCCACTACGAGCTATAGTAGGAATAGACAGACGGTCGGGATAGAGACGGTAACCACCTTCGGCAATAAACTCCTTCACCAAATGGAAAGCTGTATTGAACCAAGAATGAGTTTCACCTTTGTTCACGTTGGTATCAAAGCGGAGGTCCACTCATGTTGACATAACCACCCTTTGGCTTCATCATATTCTCCCTGGCGCACCTCGGCAAAATTCTTGTAACCATCGCCGGCAATAGAACCACCGTGTGATGATTCTACCCAACCACCTTCCATAGTAATAGGTACGATACCATGATAGGTAGTACTGATGCCACGCTCCCAATCCTTATAATATTGCTTCATGCCGAAAGCATCGTGACGCAAACAGAAGCCTTTAGCTACGGCACGTTTCACCATATCGGCAGCTACATCGGTATCGGTATCACTAAACTCTTTGCCACTAAGCAAACAGCGATGATAATTAATCATGATAGGCACTTTAGTGAAAAGGCGTGACATTACGTCTGTAATCCATTCAAATACTGCTTGTCTAGGGCTTTCATCACCTGTAGAGTATTTCAGTGTGTGAGTCTCGCCCCATTTGCCCAAGCCAAAACCACTTACAAATTGAGTGACATCAGGATCATTGTATTTGGCTGCAAAAAGCAGTAAGGAATGCTTCATACTCTTTCTGGAAAATGGGATCGTCCGGATAAGGCGTCCATACGTTTACACTACCGGTAGTAGTGGTAAATCCTTCAGCACCGACCTCTTTTTACATAATCGGGACAGGCCTTCTCATGCTTGTCGCGACTGTCACACACAAAGGTAGAAGGCGAGATTTCAAGTTGCGTTCTTTAGCTCCTTCCACCAACATGCGGAAGCGCTCCGCCGGTTCGGTCTGTAGAGTTTCATCCCATACATATTTACCTTTTCAGGATTGAAATGGCTCCAAAGACCACGTACGTAGAGCGTATTGCCATAGTGGATACCTTCACAGTACCTTCGGACGACTCGAAATTGTCGTAGAGATCCCAGAAATTCATCATCATGCCACTTCCGATACCAGCGTAGATCACCCATCCACTCATGGGTTACGCAGCAGTTTGTAACGTTCGAGCATGATATTGACGGTCGTGTTGCCTTCAATGTCCCAACTATAATCGGTTATAGGGGCATCATCGTCTGAACAAGCAGTGCCAATGAAAAAGCCGTAGTAGCCAACAGGCACATCGACAAGGTCTTGATGCTGTTTTTTATTATTTTGTTCATAGAATATATGTCGTTAATTGTTATTGTTTAAAGGTAGAATAAGAAGTGAAGTGATAAAAAGCTCCACCTCTTATTCTTTCATTTTGGATTTATTTAATATCAAAGAGTACAGTGTTGTTCTCCAGGTCCACTACCACATAGTTACAGCCCTCCGGGATGAGGAAATAAGCATAGCGGTTATTGCCCTGACCTGTTACGGCTTTTCTATCTTACCCGCTGTTACTGTGGTGTATCCATTGTAGCTATTACGAACAGCATCAGCAGTAGAACCAACGAACCATCCGTTATTAGCATATCGCAGCGTGCTGAAGTTCACCCAACCGGCATTTGTCTTCCCCATAATTATCCTTATATTCATCACGTGGCAATACATCACCTTTATAAACGAATACTTTCGATTGGCAACACTCTGAATAAGATTATACTTCACTTGACAGTACTTGAGGCCTTTTTCCGGTTTCTTCATCAATACCCGAATCAAAGCAAAAACTATTGAAACCACCATACATGTGCAGTACATTGACTTCCTGACTCCATGGGTTTTTCCCCAGTTCGGTATTGTTGAACGATACGGTGAGTGGTTTCAGATCGGTAGCGGTCGAATAGATGGTAATAGATTTCTCCTCCTTATTCAATACAATGCGGTAAGTTCCTGTCTACTGTGGAATTGTCCAATATTGTTTATCCACTTTTGCTAATGAGTACTTGTCCGAATGTTGACAATTGACCATCTTCGATGTCATGACTATCAGCTATTTCCGGTACAATACTATCGCTTGTTCACCTTCGAAGGTGACGGGATGTAAAGGTTACCGGCTTCAGTGCACCACGCCAAGCATAAATCTGGTCATTTTCGAGGACTTGAGCCATCTCAATCTGTTCCCCACCTACGGCACTACCAGCCAGGAATATCTGATCGGCTTCAACTACAGCACCAGCCTTTCTACTATCTTCACCGTCTGTTTACTCATATTCACAGTGATACGATAGGTAGCTGCAGATGGAATTAACCACGAATTGGCTTCAGCGCGATCGGATATGACGCCTGCCATTTCACCTGTGGTGATAGGGGCACGGCGGTTTCCGGTGCCAATGGCATTCAATTCGTCGGCATAGTCAACGGGGAAGTTTATCTTACCGGCAACCAAAGCTCCTTCGTAACTATAAATTCTGTTTGTCTCGTCTTTCAACGTCATCTTAATATTATCATCGCCTACGGCAGTACCTCCCACATAAAGGTTATCAGCTTTATACTGTTTAAATTATAAGTTTTGAACTTCACCGTTGCAGTAGCAATATCGGGCACCATAAGACGGGGACCTTCAAAGTTGGCTGTAACAGTAAAAAGGACTTCGCCAATGGTACTGGTGGTTAGACCGAAGTAATCGACCAATATATCCTGCATCTCTTTGTTGGTGTACGAGCGAAGAAATTCACCATCATCATCAAATTCCTTGATATTTGCAACATCGCTACCGATGTTCGCATCTCATATTTATAAGTTGTGATATAATCTTCACCAAAATTGTGAGCGGTGCTCCACTTCAGCGTGCTGTCTCGTTGGGTTTACTTTCATCGAGCTTTAATATATTCGCCCGAAGGAGTCAACTCAATCTCCGACTGGTTGCGTGAGGCAGTATTGTCTATCTCCTCTTCGCACGAGGTGGCAAGCATGCTCATCATTCCCACAGCCACCATTCCAAGGTTTCTATATAAATGCATTGTCTTCATGTTCGTAATAGTTTATAGGATTAATAACCCGGATTGTTGGGTAACAAGTTGGGACACAACTCCACATCATGTGTAGCAGGGCCACAAATATTCGCGTTCGGGGAAGATGCGTTTAGCACCCTGCGAACAATAACCGGCATTAAAAAGAGAGCATGCAAAGTCTGCTAAACCATCTTCGTCGATTTGCGGAGTCATTCCCCAGAACCAGAGGTTCTTGTTCACGATATTGTTCAGCAATTCTGTGGGGTCAATAAGCATGATGTAATTGTAACCATTCAATGCTTTTTCCTGCCAATTTCCAACGCATCAAGTCTTGCAGGCGTTGGTTCTCCTATAGCAAACTCCATGCGGCGCTTCTATACGCAGGGCACGTCGCAGTTCGGTTTGGTTGGTAGTGGTCACGGCAGGATAACTATCAGTAGCTGTTACATTCACACCATAAGCACGAGCACGTACCATATTAATGGCTTTCAGCACGCTGTCGTCAATCAGGCTCTGTTCTATCATGGCTTCAGCATAAATCAACAGTACGTCAGCATAGCGCATTATGATATAGTCTTGTTCTACCTTTTTTGGTCTACTGTCCACGTAGCATCAATACCTTCTTCCACAACAATCCTGTATATGAACTATATTGATTCACGATACGGGTATCTTGGTTTGCTTTGTGTCTTACCTGTGGTATAGTTCATTACAGTTTTAGCTGCAGGACTGGGGTCGTATTCGAAACCACAGTGCTCGGTATTGAATTCAACGATGGTCATTGTACAACGCGGGTCACGGTTCTTGAAAGGCTTGCGAGGATCAAACAACGGTGATTCGTCAATAGGTAGCCCGTCAGTACAGAGATATGAGGACAAGAGGTCCCATGAGGGATTGTATGAGCCATATCCTCCGGCATTACGAGGAAGACCGTTCTTCACAATCCAGGAATCGAGCATCACTTCGTTTTCAATGGAGCGAGGTATCACGAACACTTTCTCGTCATTCAGTTTGGTGCTCTGCTTGAAAAGTTTAGCATAGTCAGGTTCCAAAGAATAGAGTTTAAGATCCATACAAGTCTCTTTGGCGGCTTGTGCAGCTATCTCATAATCACCCATATAGAGGGCAAAGCGCGCTTTCATAGCCAGGGCTGCTCCTTTGGTAGGATGGATATTTTTTCGTCTTTTCCATAGCTTTCAGGCAAACCGGCAATGGCTTTATCGAAATCAGCATACACCAAAGGAATCACTTCCGCTTTAGGTCTGCGACCACGTTGCAAAGCTTCGGAAATGGTTATAGTCTCTTCCTGATAGGGCACATCACCATAAAAAAGATCAGTTCAGCATATTTGCAGGCACGACAAAATAAGCCTCACCGGCATAACGATTATAAACTTCCTCGGTCACAGCACCCTTTGCCTTGTGAATATTTTCGAGCATTGTGTTGGTGCGGGCAATAAGTTTGAATGATTGCTGCCACAAAGCATATACTTCATACTGCTGGTACCGTTCAGGGTTCCATCAAGCACGGTTCCACCACTTCCCGGGTTACGGTTCGTCTGACGATAGGTTGTGTTGTCCGACCATTGTTCGGATGAGCTAAGAGGTTCTTGCCAATAACCTAAAAATATAGAAATCATTGGAAGCCAAACGCAATTCTGTTTCGGATGTGTACCAAGACTCGGTATTACCTTGCGATTTGGGTACCAAGTCCATGCTCTCGCAAGCAGCAAGACTCAGGCACATTCCGGCTAATAATATCTTTTTGTTTTCATATTCTATTCCTATTTATTTAAAAGTTAACTTGTATGCCCATTACTAAAGAGGTGGTAATAGGATAATCCGATGTACCCATTTCAGGATCCCAACCACTAGGGAAATTGCTCAAACAGAAGAGGTCACTACCACTCACATAGAAGCGGGCACGGTTTATACCGGCTTTTTGTGTCAACTCTTAGGCAGGGTATAGCCCTAATGTGATATTCTTCAAACGGAAGTATGAACCGTTGAACATCCAGAAGTTAGACGTAGCATAGTTATTGCTCTTCGACACATTCGAAAGGCAGGGGATACTTGGCTGCTAAATTCTCTTCAGTAGTATTGAAAGGACTCAATATTTACCCTCGAGAATGGCTGGTACGTTACCATAGTTATCACGCAAAGGTTGTACCATAGAAGTAGAGAGGTAAGAATTTTGCTTGCCGATGCCTTGAAAAAGCAAGACTGGAAGTCAATGCCTTTGTACGAAGCGTTAAGGCTACCACCATACTGGAAACGAGGCAGTGAGTTACCCAAAGGTACACGGTCGTATTCGGGACTGATTACGCCATCGGGTACACCATCGGGACCACTGATGTCACGATACTTCAAGTCACCAACTGTAACGGTAGTACTAGTGCGAGCCGAGTTGTTCACTTCTTCTTGAGTTTGATAGATGCCCTCGCACACATAACCATAGAATTCATTGAAAAGAACGCCGGCGCGCTTAATTTTACCAGCTGATTTGCTCACCATCATTCATATAATCAATCTTTGAAAGGAAATCCGAGAAATTTACATTTTACACCATACTTAAAATCTCCTATCTGGTCGTTCCATGCCACTTCCAATATCATAACCATGTGGACATCTTACCTGCATTCGTACTAGGGTTGTTATATCCCATAAAATAAAGGGATTTCGATATTCAGCAACATGTCCTTGGTCTCTTTCAATAGTAATCGAAATGAAACTGCAGACGGTTGTTCAAAAGTTGACATCCAGACCTAAGTCAGTACTGGTAGTCGTTTCCCAAGTAATATCTTCTACAGCCAACACAGCAGGACGAGCAGTTTTATCCAGAAACTACACTTCCCATCAGCCATATAGAAAAGTGAATTACCAAAACTCATCAAAGCAATGTAGGGAAGTAGTTGCTGCCGATACGTTCGTTACCTAACATACCCCATGAACCACGCAACTTCAAGAATGAAAGCCAATCCCATTTGAGGTTCTTCATGAACTTCTCTTCACTCGCTACCCAACCAGCTGAAAAAATGAAGGGAAAGTACCCCAACGATAACCTTGGCAAAACGTGAACTACCATCGTGACGCACGTTAGCCTGGAACAGGTAACGATCGGCATACGAATAAATAACACGGCCAAAAACAGAGTTTGAAGTATACTCTGAACCTGTACCGCTATTGGTTTGGAAATCTTCCGAACCGATATTGAGGTAAGGATAACCGGTCAGTTCATATTTATCGCGCGCAGCACCGAGACTTTCGCTCTTTCATATAGTAGTTTTTCGAAACCGGCCATTACTGTGAGATTATGACTGCCAAAGGTTCCCATATAGTTGGCAATTGCCTGGCTAGTGACATTATAATCATCGTTACGAGTTTCTGTGAGCGAATTGGTAGTCCAAGTGCTCCCGGAGTCGAAATAACCGCCAAAGGTTTCGGGATCATCGGGCAAGGTGTATCCCATGAATTTTTTAAACGCTTTTTCTTCTTTTGATAGTTGATAAAAGGAGATACGATACCCGAGATGCTTAGCCCCTTGATAGGCTTGAAGGTTAGCGAACCTTTACCTGCCACCTGCGTACTGTGAGCTACCGAATTACCACCGGCTACAAGCAATCCATAAGGATTTGCACCACTCTTACCCGAAGCTAAACGACCATCATCCCAGGTTGCGGGGTAAATGGCGGGCATTTACGCATGGTATCAAAAGGGTCATAGTTTGTGGCAGTACTCTTAGCATGACGGATATTTACGTCTATTTGAGCACTAAGTTTATCATTGATATTAAAGTCGTTGTTCGAACGGAACATGTAGCGTTGGAAACCACGACCGTCATAAAGACCGTCTACTTCGTCATACGAAAGGGTAGCTACCGACTTTACCGCTTTGTTACCGCCTGATACAGAGAGAGTATGAGTCATACGGGGAGCACTTGACTTCAAAATCAGATCAGTCAATCGGTAATGGGGTAGTTGTTCGGATCAGTAGCATTATACTTCACCCAATTCTTGGTTTTGTCAGCCGTATATTCTTGGAAAAAAACCACCAGTAGGGTTATCGTTGTATTTCAACTCGTTGCTCATCTCCAAGTAGCGAGTGACTCCCCACCATACTAGGTTGTTTGGTAGGAATTTCCCCAACCAAATTCAGCATTATATTTCAGATTGATTTTACCGGTATCGTTACCGCGCTTGGTAGTAACTAAGATAACACCAGCAGCGGCTTTCGAACCATGAGATACTGGCAGCCGCAGCATCTTTCAATACAGATATGCTCTACATCATTAGAATTCACATAGTCGAGCCGAACTCTGCACACCGTCTACAATCACTAACGGGCTCGATTCACCCATAGTGGTAATACCACGCACACGAATAGAGGCGGCTCCTGCACCGGGAGCAGAGCTATTACGCGTCACCATCACACCAGTGATCCTTGCAATGCATTGGAAAGCATGGCTGTACGCTTGTTCACCACCAACCTCCCCTTCACGGCTGCCACCGCACCGGTAAAGGTCTTTTTCTTCTTTACCACACCGTAACCGATAACAACTACTTCGTTGAGCGCTCTGCCCCAGCTTCTTCCATTACTATGGCATACATATTTTTGCTATCTATCACACGATTTTATCCACAAAGCCCACATAGCTAATGAGCAATTCGCTACCCTCAGGAACGTCTATCACAAACTTACCATCAAGGTCGGTGATAGTAGCTGCATCACTACCTTTCACACGAACCATAGCGCAATCATCGGAAGATCAGTTTGCATCGACTACCTGACCAGAGATGCGCTTCGCCTTTTTCACTTGAGTAGTAGCCTTTTAGAAGGATTAGCAGTGATGGTTACTTGACGGTTCTGAATGGTATATTTCAAATCGGCTAGCCGACATACTTCCGTCAAAATAGCATCGATCGACTTTCCTTTCAACTCGATGTTCACTTTGTTGTTGAGACGATCTTTTACAGGTTGATCATAGACAAAAAACATATTTGCTATGCTTCTCGATATAGTCGAACACTTGTTTCACTGTCGAATTTTCAGCTTTAAGAATATATATTCCATTTAGCTTCTCGAATGAAACAGTCGACGCACTAGAATAAGCGGGCACAGATAGTAGTCCAGCCAAACAGAAAGCCTTTGCAAAAGCTTACCACCGTAGTTGTGATTGTTTTTCGATTCATAATATTAAGATTAATAATTAGTATTTATTGTATAATGATTTTGCGATGAATGCACCGTGCACCAGTCACTTTCGATTTCGAGCGTACCGACTTTACACCATCCATCGAAAAGAAGATTCTTGTCAACTGCCATCTTCAAACCCGGTTGGTATGCCTTGGTAGTATCAACCAGTCCAATAAGCCACGTATAGTTTCCTTTTTGAAGACCATCCAATTTGATTATTTGTGGTATAATGACCATCATAGCCCTGCACCCAGGCAGAGAGGTCGCCTCCCCTTCTGCAATCTGCTTTTTCACAATGCTATGACCGGTATCCATCAAAGCGATACAGACTTTTTTATATTTTCCTTTCCACTGAGGAATGTTGGTAGGACAGTATCCCCCCAACCCAAATTACGCCAATTGTGCTGCATACTCACCAGTTCACCCTTGACGAGCCTTATTCACGAAACTCACCTTAGTAGGATAGAGACGATATCCTCCCTCACGTACGAAACGATTTACCAAATCGAAAGAAGTATTAAACCATGAAGCTACTTCATCTCCTGTACGAAGATCCATCATATTGACATGAGCATTACGGCTTTCTTCATACTCACCCAAACGCACATCTTCCGAATGCCCTTCGCGATACGCCGCTGGGGATCAATCCAGTAACGATGGTGTGCTCCGGTAATCCATCCACCCCTCCATAATAATGGGTAGACGATAGCGGTAAGCACGGGCAAAATCTTTCTCCCATTGTTCATAATAACCGGTCATGCCGAAAGCATCGTGACGGATGATATATCCTTTGGCTATAGCCCTTTCGAGTAACCGTTTGCTATCAGGGTGTGGTTTTGCCCAACTAATAGTATCCCCCACCAAGCGATATGGTAGTTTATCACTAACGGTACACGTTTGAAAGCTTTTGTGTATAAACATCGGTAATCCATTCGAATACTTCTTCTTTTTTTTGAATAATCATTATATTTCACACCGTGTGCTTCCCCCATTTACCAAGACCATAGGCATCAATAAAATCCACTTTATCAGGGTCGTCAAAAGCAACGGCAAAGGCTTGAAGGAATTTTTTCGTATTTCTGTTGGAATACGGCATCGTCGGGATAAGGCGACCATATTTGGGAATTATTAGGATCCTGAAAACCCTTCGCACCGGCTTCCTTTACATAAAGAGGTGTATTCTGTCCCTGGTCGCGGCTGTCTACATTAATACGGAAAGCCAAACGCATTCCACGTTCACGCACCGAAGCAAAGCAATTTATAGATACGTGAGTCCGGATCGTTCCATACATACTTTCCCTCTTTACTTTCAAGCATATTCCAATTGATGCGAATATAACATGTACCGGCGTAATCGCTCACACGAACAGTGGAATCCCCACCATTTACGGGCATAGCATCATAGCGTTGGGTCTGCCAAAAGTTTTCATCCCATGCACGTCCCAAGTACATTACCCAACCCGTAAGGGATTTTTGAGTACAGAAGTAGTATCAGGCTCAAAACATACTGTTTGTTCAGGCGCCTTCACTCCTTTAGTTATAGCTGCTTGTGTATGTATCGAAAACCATCCACAGAGTATCAGAGCTGCTATAAAAAGCATAAATGTACGTAACAAAGTGTATTTTTTCATATTCTTCAATGGTATTAAAAGCATAGCTTCTCCTTACGAAAAAGCGTATAAACCTCCTCTCCTTGCTATAAAGGCATTATAAATTTTGATAATAAGTTCTTATGTAATTATTTCATTCAGTACAACTAACTACAAAAGCAGTTACTTCTTCACTAAGTAGATCGTATCACCATGAACTTTCATACGGGTTTGCGTCATGGTTTCAATGGTTTGCAAAAACTTCTTTCACACGATTACCAAGTATCAGCTTGCCATAAAGTTTATTAACCGATATCTTATCATCAGGCAGAATCGTCACTCCATAATAATGACTGAGTCGTTGGGTGACAGACTCTACACTTTCACCGGTCAGGCTAATCATACCCTGCATCCAACAAGTATATTCGTCGGTATTTACTAACCGCTTTTCAGCGAAACCACCCTCCTGCAAATTCACCATTTCATTCGGTTTCATACGAACCCGATCATTGTTTGTCGTTTTTAGTTCTACCGAGCCTTGAACTAATACTACTTGCGAATCCGAAGTATCGTAGTTGTTCACATTAAATCTTGTTCCAAGTACTTTCACTCTGAAATTATCCGAATGAACCAAAAACGGATGCTCTGCATCATGTGCCACATCGAAGTAAGCCTCACCTTTCACATATACTTCACGGCAATCGCCATCAAAACGTTTGGGGTAGCGTACAATTGTCCGCGAGTTGGCTACGATTTTTGTACCATCGACCAACATCAGTGTCATCTTTTCTCCAACAGGCACTTCCACCTCTTTCGTCATATGAGTCAGCCATCAATTCTGTAACTTCCATGCGGGACAAACCGCCCATCGCATCCCCTCTGTAATTATATATTTTATACCTATTAAAAAAGCAGCGTAGCAGCTACTGAGCCAATATACATCAAAACGCGTCGCTGCCTAGATTTACGTTCATGTTGATGCATTTTCTTTTTTCTTAATGCCGGAGATATCTATCTCGCCGGGGTACTGTGTTCTATAAATGACTTCAACTTGATGTCACCCTGTAAATCCCCATATGTATAATCATTAATATCTTTATCCATCTTCAAATCTTTTTATCCTTTCAATATCTCTTTTTTTTATAATCTTCTCATGAGAAGTTCCCTTCTATTTATAAAGACGCAAATGTTAGATTTATCTATAGGTTGAAATTCTATTTTTTTTCTTTTAGTGCTTTCTTTTCTAAATCACCCGTCCACAAGTCTCTTTTCTCAAAGCATTCATAGCATATCCTATATGATAATTCACCGTAGGTAGCGAGATTTGCAACATACGCGCAATTTCCGCATAAGGCATTTGTTCCAGTTTAGCCAAAGAATACATGCTTGCACTTGGGCGGCAAACTATTGATCGCTTCATTCAAGCATTGGAGTTCTTCGCGCGAAAGCATATCATCCATTGAGTTTGCATATCAGAAAAGAGAAATCTTGAAGCTCCTCAAAAGATATCTCTTGATTACCCTTTGCCTCCTTGCGCAAATAAGAGATTGACTTACGATATACAATCGTATTCAGCCAACTCAATATACTGGCTATTTCTAAAAGCGTCTTACGTAGTTTCCACACTTCAAAGAAAACATCGCCTACCACTTCTTCAGCCATTTCCTTATTACTAAGGATACCAAAGGCGTGGTAGTATAACTTCTTTGAATATCGGTTCATGAAACTATTAAAAAGCTAAGCTCATCCCCTTTGAAATCAACAAAAGTTCTCTTTCCAAGTCTTCCATTTAATTAGATTACTATTTTATATATTTATAGGCGCAGAATTCTTGTATATCATATAGGTAGAGCTATATAATATTAACGTTCTTTATCAATAATAGAAGAAGCCATATCATTGCTTTGAAACGAAGCTTGATATAGCCCTTCTATACTCAACAGTTACAATCGGAACTGTATAAAAGCAGATATTCTATTTTTTTGGCCTCCCCTCTCTATCTCTCTATATATAAGGGAACAGATTATCTCACCATTTTGTAAATTTCATTGCCCGCCATCAAAAAGCACCAACTCCATAAACCTCCGTCATGTCACGAGTCACTTTCTTCGGGTCAGCACCGATTTGCTGCACATAACCCAATTTCCCATTCGTGTTCCACAGCCGAGACTAATGCCTTCCAACCTTTTACCAACACTGGAAGATAGGTTTCCTTTATTCAATAAACCTTCGTTTATTCCATAAGCAATGGAATAGACAATGAAAGTAGTACAACTTGTTTCTGGTGATGGATAAGAGGCAGGATCAAGAGACTGGCATGCCAGAAACCGTCCGGATGCTGCAATCCGGCAACACGGGTAGCCAGTTTTACAAACAATTCCGTATAGAATTTGCGGTTCTTATCTTTCTTGGGCAGTTCCTTTAATATTTCAACCAGACCACCAAGCACCCAACCGTTGCCACGTCCCCTAAAAAAGACTTTCTTGCCATTGGCTTCGCGCTTATCAAAAATAACGCCAGTCACGGTAGAACAAATTTTCTTCTTTATCGAACAAGTAATCATAAGTCGCTTTATACTCACGATTCATAAATTTGATATACTTTTTTCTCTCCGGTCAGCATATAGAGTTTCACATATACGGGAGGGGCCATATAGAGTGCATCACACCAAGTCCAACGTTCCAGGGTCTTTAAGTCTCCCTCCACCAGCTTGAAACTGCCTTCAGAGGGATGATTGACAATCCATTCCGTACGGGCGAGCGTAGGGATAATCATCGCTTCATCTTTGTACTTGCGGTATAAATCCAAAAAGGACTGTGAAACAGCGATGTCATCAGCATGATAAAACCGTTTGTCCGGCTGCCAACAATTCCGCTGCCCCGATACGAGTCAGCCACTTATAATATGTATCATCATTGTCTTCTTTTTTCAGCTAATTCCGCCCAATCCACCATGCCGACATAAAAAGAGCGCCTTGCGGCCAGTTCAAGTCGTCATGTTCAGGAGCGGGGTGTGGATTGGCAATCTGCCAATCCGCCACCTTTCGCATGATAGACTTAATTTCTGCTTTTTTTTTGAAAAGGAACTTCTGTTGCTTGTATAAAAGTTACACATAACAGAAACACTCTAGTAAAAGTATTTTCTTCATTATATATTCATTTATTGATCACTAGGCAATTCAAATCAACTGTATTTTTCTTAACCGGTTGACAACCGAGCCTGTAAAAGATTCAAATTAATCCGTTAATTCTATCTTCACTTTCTGGTCTTTTACCTGAATATAGTACTCTCCAGCTTCCAGAAAACGTTTTTCCATTTCCGTCTACAAAACCCAAATCACGTTCCAAATCTATGTCGAAACGGAAGATTTTCGTTTCTCCGGCTTTGATAGATTGTTTTTCAAAATACTTCAACTCTTTTTACAGGACGTGTAATTGAGCAATATGGATCGGAGATGAACCAATGTACCGTTTCAAACCATCACGTTTCCCCGTATTAGTAACAGTCACCTCGGTGACAATTTCTCGCCGCGCTTTACTTTAGAAGCGGAAAGAGTAACAACGCCATACTTGAATTCAGTATAGCTCGAGACCGTGCCCGAAAGGATACAAAGGATCACTTGTTATATCTTTTATAGAATCCTTGATGACCACGTCCGCTTTTTACGACGATTATAATAGATAGGAATCTGCCCATTTGAATAAAGGGAAAGTCATAGCCAGTTTACCGGAAGGATTGATACGTCCAGACAATATTCCAGCCATTGGAAGCGCACCATTCACACCCGGCTGCCAAATTTCCAATATAGCATCCGAAATCGGTTCCAACCGGTTCAATTCCAACGGGCGTCCGTTCACCAATACCAGTACGATTAGGTTTGCCGGCTTTCTTCAGTTCTTTTGCCAGTTCCTCCTGAATTTGGGGCAATGCAATAGAGGAACGAGAAGCATTCTCACCACTCCAAGTCATCATTTCGCCCAGACAAAGAACAACGACATCAGACCAACCTGCTTCCAATGCTTTCTTCAAAACCTTTTCGATTATCCCCTTGTGTGCTACAACCTAACGCATAACGCAGTTCAGCTTTTCCCACAAACTCGGTTGCCAGTCCGTTATAGAGCATTGCTACATCCGTATCTTTTCCCATGTCCACACCAGGAACCTAACAAGTCCCATCCATTTTTTTTTTTGCCATGGGTCCTACTACGGCAATCTTCTTTTTTATCTGTCAGTGGTAATATCTGATTCTCATTTTTCAATAATACCATGGATTCAGCCGCAAGCTGGGCGGCAATATCCATGCTTTGCGGACGGAAAAACGTTCTTTCTCACTTGTAACCGGGTATAGGGACGTTCAAACAAACCTAAACGGAATTTCACTCGCAAAACACGGCGGACTGATTCATCCACTTGAGCCATCATTATTTTTCCTTCTTCAACTAACTCTTTCATATGGCGGTCGTAAGCATGAGACATCATATCCATCTCAAGACCTGCATTGAAGGCATACACTGCTGCCTCTTTTTTTTAGCTGCCAGTCCCTGATTTTTCAGTTGCTCGATTGCTCCCAATCGGAAACGATAAAAGCCATCGTGTCCCCAACGTTCTTTCAGAATTTCCGTCATCGTATAGTGATTGGCAGATCCAGGGATACCACTGATATCATTAAAAGAACTCATCAGAGTCGCTGCACCCGCTTTCACGCCCATTTCATAAGGGGAGCAGATAAGTATCCCAAAAGTTTGTCTAGAGATCTCGGTATAAACATAATCACGTCCGGCTTCGGAAGCGCCATAACCGATATAATGTTTTCAAACAAGCCGCTATACGGTCTTCGGCAGACATATCATCTCCTTGATAACCACGCACCGATGCAGCAGCAAATACCCCATTCGTATACGGGTCTTCACCGTATCCTTCGGCTTAACACGTCCCCAGCGGGGATCGCGCGCCACGTCAATCATCGGTGAAAATGTCCAGTCCACCCCCGACATACGGGCTTCTTGCGCAGTAACTGCACACGCTTTTCTACCAGTTCAGGATTCAAGAGCAAGCCTGTCCCAGAGAAATAGGATACACAGTACGAAATCCGTGAATGGCATCGTAACCAAAAATAATAGGAATGCCCAAACGAGATTCTTCCATAGCCTTCTTTTGCACATTATTACGCAAAGTAGGATTGGTATCGTAATAAATCAACGAACCAATTTCCGCCGGAACTTTTTTAACCTCTTCTCCTATATTATTCACATTGTTTATTCCGCCCCATGGTATATTGATTCAGTTGCAGAATTTTTCTCTTCCAAAGTCATGCGTGACAACAAATCATCAACCCGTTTTCAATCGGTACTTTGGCATCCTTATACAAAAGGAATACTTTTTTTTTATCTTTTGCCGAAAGGGCATATGTTACTTCCAACAAGCATAAACCGAAAATTAATACTTTTTCTTTTCATTATGGTTTCATCGATTAGTTATCATTTTTATTTTTCAATTGATTTTAAACTTATCATTACGGAAACCTCAAATAACTTCAACCATCCAGCAGATGTTACATTATTTTTTCACAGCAAGACGAATTCCAATTTCATTCTGTTTAGTTGTGTCAACAATACCAACAGCCCACATGTATTTACCAGCCCTCACACCTTTAATCTGAGTTGTAAACATATAGGATTTAGCCGTACCTTTCACCCAATCACAAGCTTCCGGTTCTCCATCAACAAATACATACTCTGGTTTATCATCCTTAACATCCAATAAAGCAAAAGCTACTTTATATTTATTCTTTTGAGGAATATTCGTTGGACAATATCCCCCAACCAGAATTATTCCAACGATGTGCTATTTCAATCTGCTTACCATTAGAAATGGTTGTAGGTAAAGAAATCCTATCAGGAAACAAACGGTAGCTTCCTTCTGTACTAAACTGTTTAACAAATGGAAAGCTTCATTAAACCATGAATAAGTTTCTCCATTATACAAGTCCGAATTATAACGTAAATCCATCATATTAACACATGCAATTTTAGCCTCATCAAACTCACCTTGACGTACTTCTGCATAATTGGCATATCCATCTCCCTGAATCGAGTTTCCGTGAGAATTTTTCACCCAGCCGCCTTCCATTACTACAGGAACGAGATACTTCCACTTTGGCTATAAAATTGCGTTCCCAAGTAGAATAATAAGTTTTCATACCAAACGCATCGTGACGTAATGAATATCCTTTTAGCTACTGCTTTTTCCTATTAATCTTTCAGTATCTTTATCATAGTTATTGCCGTCCCATTTCGACTTGTACCTATCCAACGATGATAATTTACAAACACAGGAACTTTATCAAATACTTGAGAATATCAAATCTGTCACCCAATCGAAAACAGCCTCACGAGTCGGCAGCTCCGGTTTTTCCCAACTCACGCACCTGATAGTACCATACACTATGATACTTTCTCCCCATTTTCCAAATCCTGAACCACTTACAAACTGTACTTTGTCGGGATCATTAAAATCCTTAGCCAAAAGCCCTGATAAATTTCTCATAATATTTCTGGAAAATAGGATCATCGGATAAGGGAGACCATACTTTTACTGAACCTGTTTGTGTCTCATATCCTCGCGCCAGCCTCTTTACAAAAAAAATTATAGTGCTTATCACGGCTATCCACCACAAAAAGTAAAAGGTAAATTTCATATTTTTTGCTTAGCTCCCCTATCAACATCTTCAGTCGCTTAGCCGAAGGGGTATCACAATCAGTTCCATGCATATTTTCCTTCTTCAGGATTAAAATCAGCCCAGGCACCACGAAGGTATAAGGTATTTGCATAATCAGAGACCTTTACGGTGCCTTCCGATGACGGAAAATTATCATAATCCTGCCAGAATGTGGAAGATAAACCATCACCAATACCCGCATATAATACCCATCGGAAGAGGATTATGCAAAATGATATTTCGATTCTGCTTTACCGTGACAATGCTGTTTCAGGAATAAGTATCTTCTACCAAACCATCATTACCATTATCACCTCCTTCTTCATCATTATCACTGCCGCAAGCGACTAATGATATAGCCATAGAAAAAATAAGCCCACAACTTATTTTTCTCAAACTGCACATATTTTTGAAAATTAATCTTCATACCTATAGCTCTTATTTTTTTATATACTTTCGACAATTTTAACCAGAACCCGAATCCAATAATATATCCCCTTTGGCGGCAATATCCAGCCCTATGAGATCTTTTTTATTACTCCGGTCAACCAAGCCCACAGCCCAAACATAAAATACCCGTTTCAACTTTTGGACATATCCGGCTCAAATACATATTCAGCGGGACTTCCTTTTTATCCACTTCGATAAATCAGTATTCGTATCCACAAATGTATATCGCACCTCATTCGTTTCAGAATCGAGCAAAGCGAAAGCTACTTTATATTTTTGGTTCCATTGCGGAATATTAGTAGGACAGTACCCCCATCCCAAATTGTTCCAGCAATGTTTAATAGTCGGAGTTGTTTTTTAGAGACTTCTAGCGGCAAAGAGATTTCACTGGGATAGAGCCTATACCCCCCCTTCCCGAAGGAATCGGCGTACTAAATCAAAAGCATCTTTAAACCAGGACTCTGTATCACCAAAACGGAAATCCATCATATTGACATGTGCCTCTTTTGCTGTCATCAAACTCACCGCGTCTTTTTACGTCCTCGCTGTGTGAATCCTTGCGATATCCTCTAGGATCCTGCCAATAACTATGTGATTTGACAATCCAGCCACCTTCCATAATAATGGGGCAGATATTACGATATTTTTTTGCGAACCTACGCTCCCAACTGCCATAATAGGTTGTCATGCCAAATGCATCATGACGCAATGAATATCCTTTCTTGATTGCTTCTTCCAACATTTCTTCACTGTCAGCTTAACAAAATGTTCATCATCTACCCAATCTTTTCCCTGCACCAATCCATCTATGGTAGTTAATTACTACTGGAACTTTATCAAAAGCTTGAGAATATATATCTGTCACCCAATCGAAAACTGCTTTCTTTGGAGTATCATCACCTGTTGAATAAATCATTGTATGATATTCTCCCCATTTCCCAAGTCCGAATCCATCTATAAATTCAACTTTCGAAGGATCGTTGAAATCTTTAGCCAGGGCCTTCACAAATTTAGTATAGTACTTCTGAAAAACTGAATCGTCAGAATAAGGTGACCATTTACCCTTTATTCATAAATCCTTTTGCACCGGCATCTTTTACAAATTGAGGAAGTAAATTCTGTTCTCTTATCACGACTGTCAACTACAACACGAAATGCCAAACGCATATTCCGCTGATAAGCTCCTTCAATATATGCTCCTTAAATTAGAATCAAATTTCCAACCATATACATCTTCCTGTGGATTAAAATCTGTCCAACTAGCGCGAATATAAAGCGTATGAGCATAATCTGTCATCACTAACATTGTGTCCAATTCAGGAATATACATATGGTCATACTGTGCCTCAAAAATCCGCAGCATCCCACTCCCCCATACTCATAGAGCACCCATCCTGTAAGCGGGTTTATGAAGAATACGCAAAGAATCAGGCTGAATCGTAACTATGTTATTCTCCGGTAGTTCTTATCAAAATGAAACGGCTGAATTCTCGTCTCCGAAAAACAGGAGATAAAAAGGAACATAAACAGACAAAGAACACAATTACTCTATAATAACTAATCTTTCTTATAACCATACTAATTGTTTTTAAAGAGTGCTATATCATTGTTCTCTTTATTCATATAAAAAAATCACGAGATTGATATAGCACTCTTAATTTTATCCTGCTTGATTATCTTATCTCTTATCAAAGAAGACTGTCAGTTCTTTAATATCTAATTCTATGTAATTAACTTTCCCTACAGGTACACTAAAGAAGGCATAATGATTTGGGAGATTGCCCTCCGACTACAGTCTGTTTTCCTGATTGTAGTCACTCTCTGCAATATCAAGGCAACCGTCATAAGATCCTCTGATGGCATCTGCTGTTGAGCCAAGGTATAGCAACCTGCACTTTTGCGGGTCCGACTTTTAAAGTTCAATCCACCCCGGATGTGCATTTCCATCTTTTGTCTTTAATGGAATTCTTTCTGGGTAACTCCGCTCCTTTGTATATAAAACAAATAAGGATTTGCCCAAACTAGGTGTCATAGAATGAGCCATAGTGAATCCTGTATCACCAGTGCCATCAGCCCATCCATCGTATGGTCCCCAAATAAAGACTCTTTCAATAGTGGTAGTCACCGTATTATTGTTCCATGTCCACGAAACAACCATTGGTTTTAGGATCTTTTCGGGGAGTAAATCATAACTTTTTTAGTATTTATGTTAATCACAATACGATAGACACCCCCAATCTTAATATTCCAATGATAACCAAAGCGCAGCTGTTTCGGACTCATTGTCGAGATATTCATTGCTGTACCATCTGTAAAATCATACAGTTCTTCCGGAGCAATAGCCATATCTTTCTGTCCATTAAACAAGATCGGGAAATAAATAGTACCTGGTTGCAGTTCTGCATGGAACGCATATTGATTTTCATCTTCTATCGTGCGAGTCATCTCTACATCTGCGCTAACACAAGTTCCGGCAATATAGATTTTATCAGCTTCTATAAAATTACTAGCCAAACCTATAGTAACGGTACGTGTTTCAAAATCTACCACTACACGATACCGCCATCTTCAGAATCACCCAATATCCAGCATTATCTATCCCCTTAATTTTTTAGCTTCCATTGCTCCATCAGTAATCTGTTGTTCTGCAGCAACTGGTGAGATGGCATTAATCTTATTTTCATCTTTCCAAACAATCGGGAAGTGAAGATTACCTGCCTTCAAGTCACAAATGGAAACATAACGCTTCGGCTGACTTTCCATTGGCAAGATTTCAAGATCTTCACCTCAACAGCTGTGCCTGACATATAAAGATGGTCTGCTACAAAAGTCTTTTTCAGAATACATCTTTACTTTTATAGTAACTGTAGAAACTTCCGGTTTTTTTTTTTACAAACTTCTTCTTCTACAGAACCGATAATACGGGCTTGTAACTTTACTAAATCACCAGGCTGCTGCTTCCACTTTGACACCAATAAACTCTGCAATTCTTTATGAGTATAACTTTTAGAAAAATCATCATCAATATACTCCCTTATCATTGTGTTTGTTCCAAAACTGTTATTTTCCAGATCCATTTTTATAAAGATAGGAAATATAATAGTCAGAGCCTATTGGGTCAGCTTCCGTCCAGTTTAACGTCAATGCAACCTCATCTGGGGTATCTTCCTTGAGTTCTATTTCATAATCAGAAGGAGTAAGAACTAAACTTGTACGATTGTCGAGCGAATTAGTAGCATCGTCATCATCATTGCATGCTACTATGAAACACGAAGCGAGTGTCAGGAAGAAGAACCGTAAAAGGTTCTTTCTTAAAATATATATCCGTTTTTTCATATCTATATTCAATGTATTAATATTATAACTATTTATGGTTCCCTGACGGTCCAGTCAGGGAGTTTGTACCAAATTCAATTCTTATCAATATCGTCCTGTGGAATAGCCACCAATAGCTTATAAATTTACGTGTCTGGATATATACTGTAATACGAGTATAATATTTTATTTCTATAGTCCGCATCGGATACTTTAATATAAGCATTCATGCCATAAAAATCACCATCCAATACTTTCTCGGCTAATTTCCAGCGACGCAGATCATTAAAAACGAAGTCCAGATTCACAATTCAAATTCCACACGCCTTTCTTGACGAATTAACTCGCGCATTTTACAGGATCTGGATGGGGGCTGTTATCTTGCCTTCTTCAGCTGAAACACTATATTCGGGAATACCCGCACGCTCACGAATCAAATTGACATATTTCAAAATCTCATTTTTGATTAGCAGTATAAGTCCCCCTTCTCAATGCTATATTCATTCAACGCCTCAGCATAACTTAAATAGATTTCTGCCAAACGACATAGTGCACCATGACGATTTTTATAATCTCCACTGCCTTCTTTGGGATTTGCAGATGGATCTACCCTCTTACGTACCAGATAGCCACTCCATGGGGCATCATGAGAAGCACCGTCGTTTACCATCCAGATATAAAAATCAGTATTTCTCTTACCTCCAATATGCCATTGTTCATTATGCAATACTGAAATATAAAAGCGAGGCTCCTATAACAATACATTTTATATGTATTAGCATCTACAACTACATTCTCATCTTTATTACGGTCTCCTTCGGAAGACCCATACTCCCATTTTGTAGAATAGGTTTTTTTTTTTGTTGTACTAAAAAGCCTGTCTCTGAATAATCAGCATCAGGATTAATTTTAGGAGGAGCAATCCAGTTATATACTGTTTTCTGTTTTTTTAGAATTTCCTCTTGTTTTCCTAGTAGTTGTTGCTTTTTATCTCTTAAGCTTTCTAATTTCTTCTATGTCTGGATCTTTCTTTTCAATTTCGCCATATTCGTTATTGAATATCCTTCAGCAGTTCACTTCAACTTCTGGAGCCTCACTCCCTTCATTGCTTGACAAATCATCATCTATCTTTTGGCTGTCTGTTCTTGTTTTTGAAGTCTTTTACTATCAATTTCTTTATGTTTGTTTTTTTTTGTGTTTACAACTTCTTGAATCTTAGTATAAGGAAATTCTAATGCTTTTTCTAACTATGTAGACTGCAGTTCTGGATCATTAGTGCTATTAATTGCTTTCTCTAATTTTTCTCAATATCTTCAGATAAGTCTGAATTAATATCAATATAAATCTCTGGTCCGTACCCATAACGTCAAGCTTTTATCGAAAGAATTAAAAAAAGCTACTGCATCATATCCATCTTGATAATCTATAAATCCAGGAACATCATCACTGCTTTTAACATCTCAACTGTAAACTCTAATTGCATGTTATAGAAGTACCTTCAGTAGCAATACGTAATG
>VOFJ01001635.1_pt1 | contig 37103 bp, 33 predicted proteins | sample 5384081 | NCBI WGS metagenome assembly VOFJ01 (sample SAMN12384729, study PRJNA508395) | human gut metagenome | isolation source: healthy gut I | host: Homo sapiens
TATCTTTTTCGCACTCGATCGTAGAAGACAAATACATGCAGGAGCATATCAACTCGGCCGCCGAGCGGCGCGACGCTCCGCTCAGCGAGAAAATCGAGACCGAGGAGCTGGCGCTGCTCATCGCCGTCGCCGTGGACCGCATGCCCGAACAGCGCCGCCGGGTTTTCAGCCTGAGCCGTTACGAAGAGCTTTCCAACAAGGAGATCGCCGAACGGCTCAACCTCAGCGTCAAAACCGTCGAACGCCACATGACCGCCGCCCTGAGCCAGCTCCGCCGGCTGCTGACGCTCCTCGCCCTCTTCGTCTGAAAACGCGCCCCGAAAACGCCCGTCCGAAGGCGCCTTCCGAAAAAATACGAAAAAAAATCGCTGCTGGGTGGGGGTTGCGCCCCGCCATGCCGTCTTATCTATAAAAGCATATCCCGGATAAAGACCGCATACGATGGAGAGACGACAAATAAGAGAGCTCATCGGCAGATTCCTGCACAACGACGTCCCCGGCGAACTCCAGACGCAATTCCGCCGCTGGATGCTCCAGCCCGGCGACGGCGACGAAAAAGAAGCCGCGCTGCGCGAGGAGTGGACCGCCGTCGTGGAAAGCCCTGCGGCGGCCGACCGCAGTGAAGAGCTGCAGCGGCTCCGTCACACCATCCGCATGCGTGAAGCGCAGCAGCGGCGCAGCCGCATTTTCCGCCGCATACGCTACGCCGCGGCCGCAGCCGCCGTGCTGCTGTTTGCCGTCGGCGAATATTACTACGTACGCTCGGCGTCGGCCGTTCCGGCCGAAATCCGCCTGCTGACGGCGCGCGGGAGCAAAGGCGAATTCCAGCTGCCCGACGGCACGAAGGTATGGCTCAACGCATCGAGCCGCCTGACCTATCCCGAAACATTCGACCGCAGGGAGCGCCGCGTGACGCTCGAAGGCGAAGCCTATTTCGAAGTGGCGCGCAACACGTCGCATCCCTTCGTCGTCGACATGAACCGCATGGAGATCGAAGTGCTCGGCACCACGTTCGACGCCCGTTACGAACGCACCAGCGGCATCGCCGAGACCACGCTCAACAGCGGCTCGATCTGCGTCCGCACGTCGCGTTCGCAGCAGTCCGTCCGGCTCCGGCCCGACGAACGGCTGGTCTTCAACGAGACCACCGGAAGCATGATCATCGAACAGGTGAACGCCTCGAACTACAACAGCTGGATACAGCCCAACCTGACCTTCTTCGACATGACGCTCGAAGACATCATCACCAACCTCGAACGCTGGTTCAACGTTCCGATCGGCACCGACGCCTCGGTGGACCGCACCATCCGTCTGTCGTTCCACGTACGCCACGAATCGCTCGAAGAGACCCTGCAGGTCATCTCGCTCATCACGGGACTGCAATACACGCTCGACGGCGAGTCGGCCACGTTCCACACCGCACGAACCACCAGATCAAGATAACCTGAAAAAACCGAAAAGCCTATGGGAATTCCTCCTCCGTGATCCACGAAAAAAAGCGGATGCTGCAACATCCGCTCCGACTTAAAACCCCGACGTGCTTCGTAATGTAACCGAATTACGAAATGACAGAACCTTAAATCGTTACAAAATTATGAAAAAATCCGGAAAATCCGGCGGAAAAGGGATTATTCCACTTCCGCCCGGAAGATTCTTTTTGCTGACGCTGTTATTCACGCTGCTGGCCGCAGCCGGCGTCCGGGCCCAGAACCCGCCCGTGAGCATCAACGCAAAGGCAATCACAATCAACGAATTATTCACCCGCATCGAGAAACAGGGCGTCTATACCTTCGCCTACAACAATGCCGACATCGACCTCAAGCGCGTCGTGACCGTGCACGCCAAGGAACGTCCCATCGAATCCATCGTCCGCGAATGCCTGCCCGAAGTCAACGTGCAGGTTTCCAACAACAAGGTGATCCTGACGGCCCGCCGCAACGATCAGAGTTCGATGCCGATGCACAAGCTGACGGGCACCGTGACCGACGAAAACGGCGCGCCGGTGACGGGCGCCACGGTGATCGTCGTCGGCACGCAGCGCGGCACGACCACCTCGGCGACGGGCGCCTATACGCTGCAGGTCCGCAACGGCGAGATCCTCGAATTCCAGTATCTCGGCTATGAAAAGCAGGCCGTCTCGGTCGGCGGGCAGACCACGCTCGACGTCACGCTCCAGCCTTCGAAGGCGATGGCCGTGGACGAAGTGGTCGTCATCGGCTACGGCACGGTGAAGAAGGGCGACGCCACGGGTTCGGTGGCCAACATCAAAATCTCCGACGTAAAGGACCTCCCGGTGCTGTCCGTCGACCAAGCGCTGCAGGGCCGCGTTGCCGGCGCCGACATCATGTCCACCACGGGCGAACCGGGCGCCACGACTTCGATCCGCATCCGCGGTACACGCTCGATTTCAGCCTCGAACGAGCCGCTGATCGTGGTGGACGGCGTGATGGACGCCGTCAGCGACCTCAACGACCTGAACATGGCCGACATCGAATCGGTCACGATCCTCAAGGACGCCTCCTCGACGGCGATCTACGGATCACGCGGCTCCAACGGCGTAATCATCGTGACCACCAAGGGGGGGTAACCAGACCAACACCAAACCTTCGATCACGCTCAAGGCCGACATCGGATTCTCGCAGCTGCCCCGCAAGCTCGACGTGATGAACGCCACGGAATTCGCACTCTACCGCAACGACTTCGCCTACTTCAGCACCCAGAGCGGCTACGAGGACATCGGCGAGGGCACGCCCCAGTCGAAATATCCCTTCAAAGACCCCTTCTCGCTGGGCAAAGGCACCGACTGGATCGACGAAATCACCCGCACGGCGCCCTACCAGAACTATTCGCTCTCGATTTCGGGCCGCTCGAAAAAGAGCAGCTACTACGCCTCGCTGGGTTACAACGATTCGCAGGGTATCATCGACAACAGCGGTCTGCAGCGCATCACGGGGCGTCTGAATCTCGACCACCAGCTGTTCAAATGGCTGAAGGTCGGCTACCGCGGCAGCTACACATGGCGCGACAACGCCCAGAACCTCGCCGAAATCGGCGGCACGGCCTACTACCGCGCAGCCATGTATCTTTCGCCCCACATCGACCCGCAGGAGAACTACAACCCGCTTTGGGGCAACGGCCAGCGGATCAATACGCCGCGTGCGACGATCGACCAGAACACCTACTCCATCGAGCGGACCTCGCTCAACCACACGGCCTATCTCGAAGTGGCGCTGGCCAAGGGCCTGAAACTGCGCAGCCAGAACTCCTACTATTCGTTCCAGCGCCACACCTACCGCTACTATCCGGGATCGCTTCCCGCCAAGAACGAGGGTGAAGGCGGTCAGGCCTACCGCGCCGAATTCCACGAATTCAGCCTTTCGAGCGAGAACACCCTCAGCTACAAGCTCGAAACCAAAAGCGGCCACAACATCGACGCGCTGGCCGGTTTCACCGCCTACCGCTACAAGAGCGACAACTTCACGCTGAGCGGACAGGGCTACATGGACGACGACGTGCTGTGGAACAACATGAACGCCGTGACCGACAAGGAGACCTATTCGGCCGCCACGGGGCTGACCAAGCGAACGAAAATGTCGCTGCTGGCCCGCTTCAACTACAACTACAAACAGCGCTACTACCTCACCGTAACGGGGCGTTACGACGGTTCGTCGAACTTCGCCGCCAACAACAAGTGGGGCTTTTTCCCCTCGGCGGCCGTCAAGTGGAACGCCGCCAAGGAGAATTTCCTCAAGCAGGTGCGCTGGCTCGACGAGCTGTCGCTGCGCCTGAGCGCCGGACGCACGGGTAACGACGCCATCTCGGCCTACCGTTCGCTGGCGGCCATGTCCAGCACCACGAGCGGCTATCTGTTCGACGGCATGCAGCCGGGCGCCTACTACCGCAGCCGTCTGGCCAGTCCCAACCTGACGTGGGAGAAGACCGACCTCTACAACGCGGCGCTCGATCTGGCGTTCTTCAACAACCGCCTGATGATTACGGCCGAAGGCTATATCTCCAAGACGCGCGACCTGCTGCTCACGGTGCAGACCGCTTCGGCGACGGGCTACACCAGCCGTTACGCCAACATCGGCAAAACCTCGAACAAAGGCGTCGAGCTGAGCATCGAGAGCCGCAATATCGTCCGCCCCAAATTCTCGTGGACGACCAACCTCACCATCGCCCACAACAAACAGAACGTGGACGACATCGGCAGCGAGGATTTCGTCACGGCGCTCTCGTCGCCCGGCAACAACCCCTACATGATGTACGGTTACGTCAAAGGCTACCCGCTCAACGCACTTTGGGGATTCAAGTACGGCGGCACGTGGAAGAGCGTCGAGGAGTTCGAGCGCAACAGCGTGACGAACACCTACGTTTCGGCGCTGGCGATCAACAGCGACGCCGCGTCGCGCAAGGCCTCGCTGGGCATGCCCCGCTACTACGACATCAACAACGACGGCTCGCTCAACAACGACGACCTCGTCTATCAGGGCAATGCCGATCCCGACCTGTACGGCGGTCTGCAGAACAACTTCCGTTTCGGCAGGCTCAACGTCGGCATCTACTTCACCTATTCGCTCGGCGGCAAGATCTACAACTACTCGGAGCTTTACATGGCCGGCAGTTCGATGTCGAACCAGTACCACTACATGCTCGAAGCGTGGCATCCCGTGCGCAACCCGCAGTCGAACCTGCCGCGCGCCGGTGCGGTGGACGCGCACGTGCCGAGCGACCTGATGATCTACGACGCATCGTACATCCGCCTGAAAAACATCACGGTGGGTTACACGTTCGACCTGAGCAAGCGTTCGAAGTTCATCCGCGACATCACGCTGAACCTGAGCGCCGAAAACCTCCACATCTGGAAAAAGTACAATGGCTTCGACCCCGACGTCTCGACCGACAGCAGCGATTCGGCGCTGCGGCGCGTCGATCTGGGCGCATACCCCAAGCCGCGCACCATCGTGTTCAGCATCCAGCTGCGTTATTAACCGTAATCCGAGAACATTATGAAAACAAAATACATCTTGCTGATTCTCACGGCGTGGCTCACGGCGTCGTGCTCACTGCAGGAGGACACCGAAGGGTTCTCGACCCCCGGCGACTTCTATAAGACCAAGACCCAGTGTCAGTCGGCGGTGAACTCGTGTTATATACCCCTGAAAAATCTCTACACCTACAAAATGATGATCGCCACCGAAGGCGTCACCGACCTGATGTATATCGCATCGGGAACGCAGGACGCGCAGCTCGACATCTCGCCGTCGCAGCCCCGCTTCGGCGCCGACATGTGGACCTACGGCTACCGCGGCGTCATGTACTGCAACATGGCCGTGACGGGCATCGAGAATTCGACGATCGACGAAAAGGACCGCAACAGCCTCGTGGCCGAAGCCAAGGTGCTGCGCGCGTTCTACTACTACTTGCTGACGAGCTTCTTCGGCGACGTGCCCTTCTACACGGACGACGTCTCCGACCACGAAGTGCTCGACCGCGTGGCCAAACTGCCGCGCATGTCGGCCGAGGCGACGCGCACCGCGCTGATCGAGGACCTCGAATCGTGTCTGGGCGCACTGCCCCTCATCCGCACGAGCGAGGCTGCGGGCAACCGCGCCGGAGCCGCCATGGGCCACATGCTCATCGCCAAACTCGCCATGTGGAACAAGGATTACGACAAGGCGCTCGAAGCCATCGCCGTGCTGGAACAGATCTACGGCGACGACCTCTCGGTCTACCCGGTTTCGGACATTCCGTTCCGGATGAAGAACACGCCCGAATCGATCTTCGAAGTGCAGCACACCTATACCGCCGGCGGACTGATCTACACCTCCAACGTCGCCAGCATCTGCATGCCCTATCCGCGCAACAGCGACAACGTCTACTCGAACGTGGTGATCGAGGAGCTGGGCGACGCCGCCACGACATGGTCGCCGCTGCGCCCCAACAGCTTCTTCTACGGCAACCTCATGCCCGAAGGCGGCGAAGACCTGCGGCGCGACATGCAGATAATCACCGAGTGGAACGGCGTGAAGTTCACTTCGGGCGACGCGATCGTCACCCGGCCGTTCATGGGTCCCAAATTCTGGTGCCCCGACCTTCAGGCCGCCTACGACTCGAACAACTACAAGGTCTTCCGCTATGCCGACGCCGTGCTGATGGCCGCCGAATGCTACTGCGCCCTGCTCGACAAGGACAAGGCCATGGAGTACCTCAACAAGGTCAAACGCCGCGCGGGCATCGCCGAATACACGCGGTTCCGCACCTATCCGCTGCTGCTCAACGAGATCCAGAACGAACGCGGCCGCGAGCTGCTGGGCGAATTCCAGCGCAAGTTCGACATGGTGCGCTGGGGCATCTGGTACGAACGCACGGCGGCGCTTTCGGACTATGCGAAAGTCAAGACCTCGATCCAGCCCTGCCACGAATACTACCCCATCCCCGACACGGAGGTGATCTATTCGGGCGGCGCTTTGGACAACAACGAATACAAGAAGTACGGATTCTAAATCAACCGACATGAAACCGAAAAACAAAATATATCCCCTGCTGCGCATGCTGGCCGTCGCACTGACCGCCGCACTGCTCGGTCCGGGCTGTCAGAAGGACTTCAAATGGAACGAGCCGCTGGCCGTCACCCAAAACGGACTCAACCTCACCTCCCCGGCCGGCTCGACGCGCGTCACGGTCTACTCCACGGGGCGCTGGAAAGCCGAAATGGCCGAAGGCGCATGGGGCGAAGTGAGCGAGGTGTCGGGCAACGGCATCGGCGACTTCCTCTTTACGTACGAGGCCAACAACGGCGTGTCGCGCCGCGCACGCATCCTCGTCAGCGGCGAGGGCGAAGAACAGGAGATCGTCCTCACGCAGGCCGGCGCGGTCACCGAACCGACGCTGGCACTCGCCGAAACCGAATTCGAGTTCGTGCGTCTGCCGCGCGAACGCGTCCAGATCGGCGTTACGACCAACATGACGCAGGCGCTCGAATGCATCCTCATCACGGCAACCGACGTCACCGACGCGGAGAATCCCGCCGAAGCCGGCTGGCTGAAGGAGATCCGGCTCGAAAAAAAGACGCCGAGGAGAACATCGTGCTGGTCTTCGGAATCGACCGCAACGACGGCAGCAGCGAGCGCAAGGCGGCGATCCGGCTCGAAATTCCCGACGCCGACGGCAAGATTCTCGCCCAAGCCGAAGCCTCCGTCGTCCAGACCACCGACAATGCGACGGTCGTTTTCAAGGACGAAGATACGATTGTCTCCGTTCCGGGCGACCAGCACAACCGCAGCGCACTGCTGACGGCCAACTTCGACGTCGATCCGGCGCACTTCGCCTTCGACATCGCATACGACCCCGCAGGCACGCAGTGGATCACGGACGTGACCTTCAGCGAATCGGCCGTATCGTTCGTCGTTGCCGAGAACACGGGCGACCAGCCCCGTTCGGCCAGTCTGAAGATCACCTACAAGGATACCGACGTGGAGTGCAGCTCGACGCTCCGGCTGACGCAGGAGGTCAAGCAGCTCTCGATCGCCGACCTGCGCGCACTGATTCCCGGCGCGGAAGGCGAAGTGGAGCTGACGGGCGAGAAGATGCTCTCGGCCGTAGTCATCAGCGACGCCGGCAACTACAACATGGAGACCAACCCCAACCTGACGGACACCTCGATCGACTTCTCGGTCAACGAGAAGACCGCCTACATCGAGAGCCTCGACGGTCAGTACGGCCTGCGCATCGTCGCCAAACTTCCGGCCGACAACATCCTGAAGCGCTACAGCTCGGTACAGCTCTCGATCAATGGACTGAAGCTGGTCAAGGAGTCGAATCCCGAACGCTATACGCTCACGGGCTTCACCAAAGAGCATGTCCTCAACCAGAACGCCGGAACGGCCGCCGACCTCCCGAAGAAGGAGAAGCACATTTCGGAGCTTACCGACGCCGACATCTACACCTATGTGACGCTCAAGGAGTGCGAATTCATGCTCAACGGCGGCGCCTACATCAACGTTCACGACGGCTACTGCTACAAGACCGACCTCAACACGCAGGGCGTACTGGATCCGCGCTTCGACTGCGCCATCCGCGGCGTGATCGACAGCCGCGGCGAGAAGATCAACATGGTGCTCAACACGCAGGTGCGCTGGCGCCGCAAGGGCGACGGCGTTCCTGCCGGTTCCGGCCCCATAAGCGGCATCATCGTCCACACCAAACTGCCGCGCTACGGCGTGAAGGGCGACGTGGGCACCTACCAGATCCGCCCGGTCGAAGAGGCAGACATCGCCTTCTCGCGTGAGGAAAGCACCCGCAACTACTCGACGCTCGTACGCTGGGCATGGCCCGGCATGACCACCAACGCCGGCATCAAGCAGCACGCGGACGGCAGCATCGTTCCCTATCTGGGCGAAGGCCGCATGTTCTCGTCGGTGAGCAACAAGCTCAACACGTCGTCAACGGTGGCAGGCGTCTCCTGCACGCTCGACTACAACACCTTGGACTACGCCAAAGGCATCAAATCCCCGGCCGTGCGCTACAACGGCATCTGGTGGAACTCGTCGCGCAACGAGGGCGAATGGGTGGCCTTCAACTTCTCGACCGAGGGCGTCAGCGGCTCGTGCATGAAGATGATCCTCTCGGCTGCACTGGGCAACCTGAGCGCCGCCACGATCGTCGCTCCGCTCTACTGGGACGTCTCCTACTCGCTCGACGGCAGCACCTTCACCCGGTTCGACACCGTGCCCATCCGCACGCTCGTCTATTGGGCCGGCCCGCAGTGGTACGTTCCGGGGCTTTACGAAGTTGACTTCGACCTGCCGTCGGCCTGCTTCGGACAGAAGGACGTCACCATCCGGCTGCAGGCCGCCAGCAAGGTATGCGGCAGCACCACGGGCGAGGACAACGGCACGACGACGAAGACCTACGTCTATTTCCGCTTCGGCGACGTTTCGGTCAAATATTTCTAACCACGTAAAAAACGCAATCATGAAATACGCAAAGAGATACATGGCAAAGATCGGCTCGGCGGGCATCCTGCTCGCGGCGCTGGCCGCGACGGCCTGCATGGACCACGGCGACGATATTCCGCTGATCGAGCTGGGCGCGGTCGAGAATTCGTTCACCGTCAACGCCACGGCGGGCCACGTCGACATACAGGTATATTCCAACCAGCCGGCCGTGCTGTCGTTCCTCGACGACGGGGCCTCGTGGGCCGACCTGAGCGACACGCGCCTGCCGCTCGACGGAAAATTCTACATCGACTACGCCGACAACGCGGGCTTTCCGCGCATGACGCGCGTACTGATACAGAGCGCCGACGCAGTACGGTCCGACACGGTCGTACTGCGCCAGCGGGGCGCCCGTGTCCCCGCAATGGCGTTCGAGGGCGGCACCTCGACCAACGTACCGGGCAGTTCGGGCGGCAAGGCGTCCGTACGGTTCGGCACCAACATCGCCCCCGACGAGCTGACCTTCACCACGCAGTACGACGCCGGGGAGGAACCCGCCGAAGAGTGGCTTTCGGAAATCTCGCTCCAACCCGCCGGGGAGGAGGAATACACGTTCAATTTCGACTACGCCGGCAACGACACGGACGAACTCCGCACGGCTACGGTCACCGTCTCCTACGTCAACGGCTGGGAGGAGACCGAACAGCTGACGCTCAACGTCATCCAGCGTACGAAGAACGACATGCTGGGACACGACATTTCGTTCGCCGAACTGCGCGAGAAAGCGCTCACGGTCTCGAAAGTCGATGAGTACTGGCTGCTGGAAGGCTACGTCGTCAGCGACCGGGATTCGAAGAACGCCGGCAACAACCCGATGCCGACCGACATGAGCGTCGATTACAGCGGATGCGAGAAGACCGTCTACCTCGAATCGCCCGACGGCCGTTACGGCTTCTGCGTCGAAACGGCCACTCCGGAGGACAACGCCTTCACCCGTTACGACAAGGTGAAAATCCTGCTCAAAGACGCCGAGCTGGTCTTCGAACCCGATCCGGACCGCTACATGATCAAAGGCATCCGCTCGTCGATGATCGTCGAGCGCGTGACGGGCAACGACGCCTCGGTGCTTCCGGTCAAGCAGAAATACATCTCGGAGCTGACCGACGAAGACATCTACACCTTCGTGACGCTCCGCGACTGCGAATTCGCCGTCCGCAAGGGCTCGCTCACCCCCGTGCACGAGGGCTATACGCTGGCCGACGCGCAGGGACGTCTCAACATGTACCCGCGGCTGATACGCGACAACAAGGGCAGCCTGATTCACCTGCTGACCAACACCACCTGCCCCTACCGCCGCAACGGCACCCGCCTGCCCTACGGTTCCGGCGAACTTGCGGGCGTGATCGTCCACGAGCGTTTCCCGCAGTACGAGTACGTCGATACGGCGGACGATCTGGCCAACGGCATCATCGGCTCCTACCAGATCCGCCACATGTCCTTCGCCGACATCCGCTTCGCCGAAGACCGCTCGCAGAGCTTCTCGGAGACGCTGACCGAATACAGTTACGTCAAGGGCAAGGCCGCGGCCGCCGACGGCTACGCCTACTGGTATCCGACGTGGGGCACCAACGGACGCTTCACGCAGACCGCCTCCAAGTCGGCCTACCCCAACGGCGTCTACAATGCGGCCTGCTGGCACTACTTGGGCTGGTGCGGCACGGCGCGCGGCACGGCTCCGTTCCGCAGCCACATCGGCAACGACGGCTATTCGGGTTTCGGCGTCATCCTCGAAGACGGCACCAATTACGCCGTGAAAAGCACGGCAGTCAATACCGACGGCAAAGGCACCGACCAAGCCAACTGGCTGGCGTGGGTGACGACCTATTGGTGGAACGCTTCGACCGACCGGCCCTATGCGTGGGTCGTGGAGTTCTCGACCGCCGGGATTTCGTCCGACCGGGTATCGCTGATCATGAGCGTGCAGAGCGGCCGCGCGACACTCAACGCAGGTCCCTACTTCTGGAAAGTGCAGTGGTCCGCGACGGGCGATTACGAGAGCGACGAGGGGTGGTTCGACGTCGAAGCGGCGCAGACCGCGCCCGACGGCAGCGCCTACACCTTCACGCAGCCCGACTTCCCGGTATTCGCCACGCAGCGCAGCTGGCAGCTCCCGGCCTATAAACAGGTCGAAATCCCGCTGCCCGCCGAGATCATGGGCCGCGAAAAGGTCTGGCTCCGCATCCAGCCCGCCAGCCGGCTCTCGTCGGGACTCGGTTTCCTCGACGGCACGATCCCGATGGGCTACAACGCCGCCGGAGCGATGGACTACTTGGCCGTACGCTACAACAGATAACCCGAACTCCAAGATCTAAAAACCAAAACAATGAAACGATTCCTATTTTCGATAGCTCTGTTATTCACCGCTCTGGCCGGATGCTCCAACCACGAAGGCGAATCCGCAGCCCCCAAAAGCGAACTCAACGTCATGAGCTACAACATCCGCTACGCCAATGCGAGCGACAAGGGCGACGCGGCGTGGGACGCCCGCAAGGAGGCTTCCGTTGCGATGATCCGCGACGTCAAGCCCGACGTGATCGGCATGCAGGAGCCTCGCTTCTCGCAGGCGCAGTATCTGATCGGCGAATTGACCGAGTACGAGCACTACTATCTGGCCCCCGATGACAAGGACTCGCAGCACCGCAATGCGGTCTGGTGGCGCAAAGACCGCTTCGAGATGCTCGCCCAAGGGTATTTCTTCCTCAACGAAAAGGACATCACCCAGCCGATCAAGGGCTGGGGGCACAACCAGTTCCGCACGGCGTTGTGGGTCAAACTGCGCGAGCGAAGCACCGGCAAGGAGTTTTTCTTCTTCAACACCCACCTCGCGCACCGCGCGTCGCCCGTCGAGGGCGGCGACATCGATCAGGTGGCGCGCACCGAGTCGGTGAAACTCATCGTCGAACAGATGAAGCAGATCGCGGGACGCTACGCTCCGATCTTCGTCACCGGCGACATGAACGCCTCCTACGCCGCGGGCGACGGCCGCCGCGCCTGCCTCGACGGTTTCTTCGAATTCATGTGGTCGGCGCGCGAAACGGCGCCCGACGGCGAAGCCGACGACGTTTACAGCTACAACAACTTCGGCGAAGGCACTCCGCGCTTTACGTGGAACATCGACCACATCTTCTACCGCAAGGTGACGCCCGTCCGGTTCCGCACCATCAACAACGACGGCTACGGCGTTCCCTACATCTCGGACCATTTCCCGATTCTCTTCACGTCGGAATTCTGATGAACACTGCATGCGGGGCGGCTCCGGCCGTCCCGCACGCATAAAATCCCGCAACATGAAAAAACTGCTGTTTACGCTTCTGTTCTGCGCCGCGGCTGCCGCCGCAGCGGGCAGCGAACCCGCGGAGTTGAAACTGCTCTCCTACAACATCCGCTACATCGGCGCGCCGGGCGACGAAGGCGACTTCGCATGGGACGCCCGCAAGGAGGCTTCGATCCGCATGATCCGCGACGTGCGGCCGGACGTCATCGGCTTTCAGGAACCCCGCCGCCAACAGGTCGCCTACCTCGTCGAACAACTGCCCGAATACGGCCACATCGAAATGGGACGCGACTTCGGCGCCAAGGACGATCCCGGCGAGCATCTGATGATCATGTATCTCAGGGAGCGATACGAACTCCTCGACCACGGCCACTACTGGCTGAGCGAAACGCCGGACGAAGTGTCGCAGGGCTGGGACGGCCGCTGCCGCCGCGTGACGGTGTGGGCGCGCCTGCGCGACCGCGCCACGGGGCGCGAATTCTGCCTTTTCGATACGCACCTCGACCACATCGGCAAAACGGCCCGGCTCGAAGGCGCCCGGCTCAACGTCGAACGGATGCGAAGCATCGCCGGCAAACGCACGCCGCAGTTCATCGTTGGCGACATGAACGCCACGGCGGGCACGCCGGGCGGTGTATGCCTCGAACCCTATTTCAAATGGCTGAAATCGGCCTGCGAAGAGGCTCCCCAGACCGATCCCCGGCCGACCTACCACGGCTTCGGCAAGGCCAAACCGCTCCACATCGACCACATCTTCTACCGCTGCGCCGAACCGCTGCGCTACCAGCTGCTCGACAGCACGGGATACGGCGTGCAGTACCTCTCGGACCACTACCCGATCGTCTGCACGTTCCGCTTCTGACCGGGCGGCAGTGTATACACGACAAAAACCGCAGAAACCGTTTTATCCGGTTTCTGCGGTTTTTCATTCCGGACGACGCCCGAAGAAAATTGGGCCGCTCCGTCCAATATCGCCGCGCCGCAAACACGCACGCACACAGGATAATCCGCCGCCCGCCGTTCCAGCCAACCGGCCGACCGACTAACCGACCGACCAACCGGCCGCAATTCCGGTCAAGGGCGATCGGAAACGGTCGAAACCGGTCGGCACGACGCCGTTCGCGCCCCGCCGCTTAAAATTCGACGGTGATTCCCAGCGTCGGGATCAGCGTCCCGCTCTCCTGCCTGATGTATTTCATGCGGTAACGCTGTTCGGCGGCGGGCGCTTCGGGATTCTCCACCACGCCCGTGGACATCAGCACGTCGGGCTGGCGCAGTTTGCTCCCCGTTACGTTCTGCAGGTCGATATAAAGCCCCAGCATGCAATGCCGGAAATAGAAGGTCTTGTCGATGCGCAGGTCCAGCTGGGCGAAGGCGTCCAGCCGCCCGTCGTTATAGCGCGTATAGTCGTAATAAGGCCGCCCCTGCACGTTCCACGCCTCGACCAGCGACGATTTTTCGACATCGTAAGGCGTATAGGGCATTCCGCCCACGGCGCTCAGGCGCGCCCCGACGCTCCAGCTGCGCGGCAGGTCGTAGGTGCCGCTGACGTTGACCACGAAACGGTTGTCCCACGCCGAAGCGATATAGGGAGCCGCTGAATCGCGGCGGTATTCGCTGCGGAACAGCGTGACCGAACCCACGAGATTGACCTTGCCGGGAATCTGCCAGCGGGCCATCGCCTCGACGCCGTAGGCGCGCCCCTGCGCCGAGGAGACGTAGCTCCTCGTTGCCCACCACGCCGTAGTCGTTGCCCTTGCACGAGAGCGGAATCCCGTCCGTGACCGACAGCGGCACGTCGCCGTACGTTTGTAAAATCCCTCGACCGACACGATCAGCCGGTCGCGCAGCCGCCATCCGGCGCCTGCGCTGAAAGCCCCGACGCGCATATAGTGCAGGGATTTGTTCACCCACGCATTCGCCTCCTTGAACCCGAGCGCCGTGTAGGGCGGCAGCTGATAGTACAGCCCCGCGCTCCCACTCAGCGACCAGCCCCTGCCGAGCCGATAGCCGACCGAAGCCCGGGGCGAAAGCTGACGCCACACCCGCGCCATGCGCCCCGAGTAGTCGTTCCCGTCGGCCCGCAGTCCCGCCGAAGCCGTGAACCGCTTGTCTCCGAGGCGTATTCAGCCCCGGCGACAACCCCCAGCCGACGATTCCCAGCCGGGTCCGGTAATCGGACAGCAGCGTCTCGTCGGTGAAAAGCCGCTGGAACGTGCGGTTCGTATAACTCGAATAACTCAGCTCCGCGCCTTCGCGCACCGTCCAGCGGCCCAGGTAGGTGCGGTTCTCGGCCCGGAGCGTGGTCTTCTGCTCCACGGAGCGCAGCCGCAGGGTGAGGTTGTCCTCCGACGAAGAGTCGTTGCGCAGGTATTTCAGGTTGCGGTTGTTCAGGTAGTGTGGCTCAACGTCACGGTCTGTACGTGGCGGCCCGCATAGTGGCGCCACGAGGCCCCCGCCGTGAAGGTCTCCTGACGGATGCGGGGCAGGTAGCTCAACAGATATTCGGCGTCCTCGCCCTTCTCGTCGACGTTGAGCCGCATATTGTCGAATCCGGCCAGGGCCAGCACCGTCAGTTCGTCGCGCTCCGAAAGGCGCGTCCTGACCTTCGCCTGCCCGTCGATGTAGTTGGGCAGGAAGGGCAGCCCCAGCATCTTGAAGAGCAGTTGCAGTAGGACTGCCGCAGCGAAAAGAGATAGGAGGTTTTCCCGCCGATATGCCCGCTGCCGCTCAACCCCACTTCCGAGGCCACCCAGCGTCGCTTTGAAGGTCTGCCTTTCGGATTCCCGTCGCGCAGTTTGAAATCCAGCACGGAACTCAACGCCCCGGCCCGGTCGGCGGGAAAGCGCCGGTGTAGAAGCTGATCTCGCGCACGAGGTCGGCGTTGACGATGCTCACCGGGCCGCCCGTCGCACCCTGCGTGGCAAAATGGTTGATGTTCGGAATCTCGATGCCGTCCATGTAGAACTTATTCTCCGAAGGGCCGCCGCCGCGCACGATCAGGTCGTTGCGTAACCCACGGGCGAAAAGGCCACGCCGGGATAGGAGCGCACGATGCGCGACACGTCACGGTTCGAGCCGGGGCTTTTCTCGATCTCCTGCAAACCGATCACCTTCAAACTTACGGGACTCTCCGCCGTGGCGCGGAACGGCGAGGGCACGACGGTCACGGCTTCGAGCTGCGCGGCGTCCTCTTCCATCTCGATCTCGATGAAGGGCGTGGCGGCCGACACGATGTATTCCGGCGTAACGACGCTTTTGTAGCCCACCGACGAAGCTGACAGGCGGTGAATGCCGGGCCGTACGCGCCGGAGCGTAAAGCGTCCGGCAGAGTCGGTCGAGACACCCCGCTGCTCCTGCCCGACCGGCACGACCGCCGCATAGGCCACGGGGCGCCGCGTCAGACGGTCGATGACGCGGCCGTTTACGGGATAGCCGCTCTCCGGCGTTCCGGCCGCCGCCCGCGTACAGGCAAGCAGGGCGGCAAAGGCACATATGATTCGTAATCCGAGAGACATCATATGGCAAAAGTACAAAAAAAGTACAAAACCGTTCCGGTTTTCCAGCGGCTTCGCCCGGCAAATTCCCCGGCCGGTCCGCGAAGACTCCGCGGACCGGTTCCGCACGGCGCTCGCTCCAATAAAAAAGCCGTTTTTACCAACCGGAGGTTTCGAACATTATTAATTCGATAAGCGAACAAACCGCAGCCAAGAAAAAAATCGGCGGTTTTCTTGGCCGCTCCGCAAAACGTATTATTATTTTATATATAATAATAAAACCGCCTGCAACTTTTTCCGCCGGAAAAACACCTTGAAAAATTTCACAAAAAGCTTGTATTTCAGCATATTATCTTTTACCTTTGCAAAACCATTACGGCAGTGCCCGTCACTGCCGCGCCGTGCAGCCCCGTTCTTTTCGGAGGATGTACCGGTTTTTCGACGCCACACCAGACAACCCACATTCCGAACCGGACAAACCGGTGAAACTGCAGCGCACGACACACGCTGTCATCCGGTCGGTTCCATATGCTTTCGGAGGTCTCTGGCCGAAAATGTCTCACCAGTCGATTTATATAAAAATAAAAAGTTATGAGAAAGCAACATTACACAGCCGAAATTCCAGTTTCCAATCCCTACAACATTGCCGCGTTCGAGGATCTGGTATCCAATATCCAAGCGGGATACAACGAAGAAAAACGACTGAAGAACGCGGCTTTCGAATTCATGATCGACCGGGGGATTTATCTGGAATTTCACGAATGGCTGCACGCTCCCGAACACAAGGAGCACGGCAGCGACGTCATGGGGCGCTTGCGCATGTGCATGACGGGCAGCCGACTGACGAAAATTTTCAGCCGGTAACGACCCTAAGACCGGATTCCGATACGACGCAACCGAGGCTCCGGCTCACACAGGACGAAAAAACCACTCCCAGACAGGGAGTGGTTTTTTCAAATCGGAAGGACGACCGCTTCCGGTCACTGCAGATAGACCCCGATGTTTCCGCTGATCTGCTGCAACGAGATTTCGCACAGTTTGGTGTTGTACTGCGCCGTGAGAATACGCTCTTCGGCGTCCAGCAGGCTTTTCTGCGCCTCGCGCATCTCGATGCCCGGCAGGTCGCCCAGCAGGTAACGCTCCATGGCGATTTCGTAGTTCTCCTTGGCGGCGATGAGGTTCTCCTCTTCGAGCAGGATCACTTCGAGGTTGTTGCGGTAAGCCTGCCAGAAATTCGACAGGTCGGCGCGCAGCGACTGTTCCAGCCGTTGCTGCGTCAGCTGCGCGTTTTCGACGCCGATGCGGGCGTTGCGCTGTTCGCGGCGGCGGTTGCCGTCGAAGATCGTGAAGCCCACCTTCACACCGGCGTTCAGCCCGAGCGTTCCCCGCGAAAGGTTCGTTCCCGTGCCGTAGCGGTTGTAGGTGTATCCGTAGCCCGTCGTGAGGTTCACATAGGGATAGTTCCGGGCCTGAACGGTCTTCAGGTCCAGTTCGGCCAGCGAACTGTCGTGTTCGGCCATCAGCAGCGAGGCGTTCGCCGAGAGCGTTTTGGCCAGCAGGTCGTTCCAGTCGAGCGTAGCGTTGACCCGGATCACCGAGTCGGGAATGCTGAACTTCTCGTCGAGGTTCTCGTTGGCCAGCAGTTCGTTGATGCGGATGCGCGAGGCGGTCACCAGCTCGTGCTGGGACATGTATTTCGAACTGTCGGCATTGAAGTCCACGCGGGCCTGCAGCAGGTCGAGGCGCGAGAAGTTGCCCACCTGGACGCGCGCTTCGGTGATGCGCAGCCGTTCGCGCGAGAGCGAGACCGCATAGCGGAAGTTCTCCAGGCGCAGCGTCTGCTGGATGTAGTTGTAATATTCGGCCGTGAGGCTGGCCATGAAGTCCTCGATGGTGATGCGGGTCTTCAGCGCGCCCATCTGCTGCATCTCCTTCAGCCGCTTGTAATTGGTGCGTATGCGCAGCCCGTCGAACAGCGTCCAGTTCACCGCCAGCCCGACGTTGGCCGTCTGGTCGTAGACGCCGGTCTCGGTCGAAGCGTCGCCGTCGCGCGGGGTGGTGGTGCGGTCGTTGTCGAGCGTTCCCGAATATCCGGCCGAGAGGCCGATTTCGGGAGCATCCCGGCGTTTCCGGCCGTGGCGTCGTTGTCGCTGATCCGCTCCTCGTTGCGGACGATGCGCACGTCGTAGTTCTGTTCGAGTCCGATCTCCAGACATTTGCGCAGGGTCAGCGGAGCGGACGCCTCCCGGGCCGACGGCGCCTCCTGCGCTCCGGCGGCGCTGCCGATTCCCAGCAGCAGGGCCGCTAAAAATGCTCTTTTCATGCGTCGTTGTTTTTCGATTTCTTGATTCGGTTCGTCGAGACGTAGCTGTAAATCGCCGGAACGATGTAGAGCGTCAGCAGCGTCGAGACCACCATGCCGCCCACCACGGCGATACCCATGGCGATACGTCCGTTGGCGCCCTCGCCCGTGGCGACGGTCAGCGGCAGCAGGCCCAGAATGGTCGAAGCGCTGGTCATCAGAATCGGGCGCAGGCGCTGCAGCGAAGCCTGCTCGATGGCGTGCATCTTGTCGAGCCCCGCATCCTGCTTCTGGTTGGCGAACTCGACGATCAGGATGCCGTTCTTGGCCACCAGACCGATCAGCATGATGATGCCGATCTGGCTGAATATGTTCATCGTCTGTCCGGCCGCACATGAACACCAGCGCTCCAGCAATGGCCAGCGGCACGGTGAGCATGATCACCAGCGGGTCCTTGAAGCTCTCGAACTGAGCCGCCAGGATCAGGTATATCAGCAGGATAGCCAGCAGGAAAGCGAATATCAGGCTCGAAGAACTCTCGCGGAACTCCTTCGAGTCGCCGGCCAGCGCCGTGCGGAAGTCGTCGCCGAGCGTTTGCTCGGCGATCCGATCCATTTCGTCAAGCCCCTGCCGATCGTCTTGCCCTTGGCCAGTCCGGCCGACACCGTAGCCGACAGAAGCGGTTGTAGTGGTAGAGCTGCGGCGGCGCGACGTTCTCCGCGAGCGAAATGAGGTTGTCCAGCTGGATCATCTCGCCCTTGTCGCTGCGCACGTAGATCGAACGCAGGTCGGCGGGCTTGTTGCGCTGCTGGCGGTTGATCTCGGCAAGGATCTCGTACTGCTTGCCGTTCATGTAGAAGTAGCCGAGGCGCTGGCCGCTCAGCCCGTACTGGAGCGTCTGCGCGATATTGCGTGTACTGACGCCCAACAGGTTGGCCTTGTCGCGGTTGATCGCGATGCGCGCCTCGGGCTTGCTGAACTTCAGGTCCACGTCGGCCATCTGGAACACGGGGCTTTCGTAGACCTTGCGCATGAATTCGGGCAGCACCTCCTGCAGCCGTTCGAGGCTGGTGGCCTGGCAGCACGTACTGCACGGGCATGCTGCCCGCGGCGTCCGCCGAAGGTGCTCTGCTGCTGTACGAAGGCGCGTGCCTTGGTCTTCGAGCGCACGGCGGCCGAGATCTGCTCGGCGATCTCCATCTGCGAGCGTTCGCGGGTCGCGATGTCCGTCAGGGCGATCTGGACGTTGCCCGAGCCGCTCGAGACGCGCGCCGTCACCGCACGAGGCTTCGGCACGAGCGAGTCGACGAGCCGGTTGATGTCTTCGGTGTAGTCGCGCAGGTATTCGTAGGTCGCGCCCTCCGATCCGCGCGTGTTGATCGTAATCTGCGAACGGTCTTCCAGCGGGGCCATCTCGGCCGGAATGCGCTCCACAGCCAGCCGATCAGCGCCCATCAGCAGGACCAGCGGCAGGGCGAGCCAGCGGCGGCGCAGGAACGAGGCCAGCGTGCGGCTGTAGAAATTATTGAGCCAGATGAAGAACGGCTCGGTCTTGTTGTAGAACCAGCTCTGCTTCTCCTGCCGCACGAGCAGCTTGGTCGCCAGCATCGGAGTGATCGTCAGCGCTGCGAAGGTCGAGATGACCACCGCGCCCGAGATCACCAGACTGAACTCGCGGAACAGACGTCCCGTCATGCCCTCCATGAAGACGATCGGGAAGAAGACGGCGATCAGCGTGACCGAGGTCGAAATGACCGCGAAGAAGATCTCCTTGGCTCCTTCGATGCCGGCGTCGATGGGCGTCATGCCCCGTTCGATGCGGATGTAGATGTTCTCGGTCATCACGATGGCGTCGTCGACCACCAGTCCCACCGAGAGCACCACGGCCAGCATCGACAGCACGTTGATCGAGAATCCGGCCACATACATCAGGAAGAAGGTGCCGATCAGCGACACCGGAATCACGATACACGGGATCAGCGTCACGCGCCAGTTGCGCAGGAACAGGAAGATGATGATGATCACCAGCATGAACGCCTCGTAGACGGTGGTCCTCACCTCGTCGATCGAAGCGCGTATGAAGCGCGTATTGTCGAATCCGTAATCGGTCACCACATCTTCCGGCAGGTCCTTCTTCATGCTCTCCATGCGTCTGTACACCTCATCCGCGATCTCGATGTGGTTGGCTCCCGGCTGGGGGATCACCACAACGCCCACCATCGGAATGCCGTTCATCTTCATGTAGCTGCGCGTATCCTGCGGTCCCAGCTCCGCGCGGCCTACGTCGCTCAGACGGATGATGCGGTCGGCGTCCTCGCGCACCACCAGATCGTTGAATTCCCGCGAGGTGTGCATCAGTCCCAGCGTGCGGATCGTCAGCTCGGTGGTGTTGCCCTCGATGCTTCCCGACGGCAGCTCGACGTTCTCCCGGTCGAGCGCGCTCTTGACGTCCGTCGGCGTGATGCCGTATCCGGCCATCTTCGCCGGGTCGAGCCACAGACGCATCGAGTAACGCTTCTCGCCCCAGATCTGCACGCCGCTCACGTCGCTGATCGTCTGCAGCTGCTCCTTGACCGTCAGGTCGGCGATCTCGCTCAGCTCGAGCAGCGAGCGCTTGTCGCTCTGAATCGTCACCATCAGAATCGGCGTGGCATCGGCGTCGGCCTTCGTCACGGTCGGCGGGTCGCAGTCGCGGGGCAGGTAGCGCTGCGCGCGTGACACCTTGTCGCGCACGTCGTTGGCCGCCGTTTCGAGATCCACCGAGAAAGTTCGAATTCGACCGTGATGCGGCTCTGGCCCTGACTGCTGACGCTCGACATCGAGCGGATGCCCGGGATGCCGTTGATATTCTGTTCGAGCGGCTCGGTGATCTGGTTTTCGATCACATCGGCGTTGGCGCCCGGGTAGGAGCACGTCACCGAGATGATCGGGTTGTCGACGCTCGGGAACTCCCGCACGCCCAGATAGCTGTATCCGATGAAGCCGAATAGCAGAATGATGATCGTCAGCACCGATGACAATACAGGCCTCCGGATGCTCAGTTCGGAAATGTTCATGCGGCGGCGGGATTATTCGACGGTGTCGAGTTTGACGGGAGTCCTTCGCGCAACTGCAGCGTACCGGAGGTGATGAGCGTGTCGCCGACGTTGAGTCCCTCGATGATCTGGAATGCTCGAATCGGTCCGCAGGCCGGTCTTCACCTCTGCGGCGTGCGCCTTGCCTCCCTTGTAGAGGAATACCTTGTCGACGCCCATTTCCGGCACGAGAGCCTCGGTCGGCACGGCTATGGCGTCAGGAATGTCGTGCAGGCGGATCTTCACGGTCACGAAACGCCCCGGCAACAGCTTTGCCCCGCGTATTGGGATACTGCGCCCTGACGGCCAGCGTGCGGGTGGCGATGTCGACCTTCGATTCGGTGGCGTAAACCGCGGCTTCGAACCGCTCCTTCCGGCCCCTCGATGGTGAACGAGAGCGCGTTGCCGGCCTTGATCTGGTTGGCATAGCGCTCGGGGACGAAAAGGTCGATCTTGAGGGGCGAAATCTTCGTCAGCTTGGCCACCACCACGCTCGGCGAGGCATAGGCGCCCTCGCTGACGTTTCGCAGACCGATTACACCGTCGAACGGCGCCCGCAGCTCCGTCAGCGCGATATTGGCCTTGACGATGTCGATATCGGCGTTGAGCATCGCCAGCTCCGTGCTGGCCTGCTCGTAGGCCTCCTGACTGACGGCGTCCTTTTTCGAGCAGCGCGCTCTGGCGGTAAACCCGGTCCTCGGCCAACTTGAGCTGCGCTTCGTAGCGCGACAGCTGCGCCAGCAGCGGTTTGTCATTGACCTTGGCCAGCAGTTCGCCCTTGCGGACGACGGTTCCCTCCTTGAAGTTGATCTCCACGATCTTGCCCGAAGTTTCGAACGACAGGTCCACCTCCTCGTCCGGCAGCAGGTTGCCGACCATCGTAATGCCGTCGGCGAGGGACTGCGGACGCACGACGAGTCCGTTCACGTTCAGAACGCTCTTCTTCCGGGGCGCGCTCACCGCGGCCGGATCGGCGTCCGAAGCGGAGGAGCCGGGGCCGAAGTGTCTGTAAACGCCCAGCACGGCACAAAATACGACGAGGATAACGGTCGTAACGATCCATTTCTTTCTTTTATTCATTGCAGCGAGTAAGGTTTGATTTCGGAGTCAGGGCAAAGATACGAAAAAAGCGCATGCAACTGCTATTCCCGACCGGCCCGATTGCGCTCCCTGCGGATAAAATCCGCAGCTTCCAGCCATCCGGCAGACATCGCAGAGGGCCAAACGGCAAAAATCGGGGGGTGAAACGCCGCCGGCATTCCGCAAAACCGGGCATGCGCGCAGCCGGAAGCCGTACCATTCCGGTGCGAAAAATCACGACGCTCCCGCCTGAAATAGGGAATACGCACCCCGCCGCCCTGCGGCAGCCGAAAGGCACAGAATTTGAACGACGAACCGCAAACAGAACACTGTGCCGCAAAGTTTTGCAAGAATCGAATCATTTCATTAGAAACCAAGACTTTCCGGACACGGACGTCGGTCCCGGAAAACATCCGATATTAAAAATTTAACGTATCACAATCCCGTTTCCTGAAAAATTTATGTACTTTAGCCCCTGTTTGCAATTTACACACCCGGATAACACCCGGATTTTCGACCACACGACGAAAGAATGGACAGGCAATCGGACGAATTGATCTTGCAGAGTCTTCGGCAGGGCAGTTACGATGCATTCGATGCGTTATACATGCGTTACGCCCCGCATGTGGAGGCGTTTGCCTTCTGCATGCTGAAAAACCGGAGCGAAGCCGAGGATCTGGCGCACGATATCTTTCTGAAACTCTGGGAAACACGCGAGTCGATCGGGCACATCAAATCGTTCCGCAGCTATCTGTTCCGGATGACCAAAAACGCCGTTTTCGACATCTTCGAACACAAGAACGTGCAAACCCGTTACGAACAGCGGCTCCTGCACGTCGAGGACCTTCTGACGGACGACATTTCGGCGAAGGTCGCCACCGAGGACCTGCTGATGATTATCGACATGGCCGTGGAGCAGATGCCTGAGCAGCGTCAGCGGGTCTTCCGCCTGAGCCGCTACGAAGGGCTTTCCCATCAGCAAATCGCACAAAAACTGGGCGTAACCCCCAAAACCGTCGAATATCACATCCGCACGGCGCTCGCCGAACTGAAAAAAATCATCGGCGTCATCGCCTTCTTCTTCTGATTCTTCCGCCTCACGCCTCCCGGCAGACAAAGACGACACGAAAATTGTTGTCTTTTTTTATTTGCAAAAAAAATTCAGATCCCGACTAGGGACGCCCCTCTTTTTCCCGTCATACTATTACAAACGCACAGAAAGAACGGACATGATAAAAAAGATAATACACACGTTCCTGCACAATCCGATGCCGGAACAGGTACAGCAGCAGTTTCGGACATGGTGCCTGAACAAGGAGCGCGCAGGCGAAAAGACCGACGCCTTATGGAAGGAATGGGAGCGGCTCGACCCGGCGTCCGTCCTCCCGGCGGACGAAAAGGCCTACCGCCGCAAGCTCGACCGGCTGCACCGCGAAATGACGCCTCCGGCCGCCCCGAAACGGGGACTGTTCAGCATCACCCGCCGCACGGCCGCCGCTGCGGCCGCAATCGTCCTGCTGGCGATGTCCGTCGAATTCTTCGTCGTGAAACGTCTCTCGGCCGACACCACGACATGGCTGGTGACCGCCGAAAACAGCAAAGGCCGCTTCACGCTGCCCGACGGCTCGGTGGTATGGCTCAACGCCGACTCCCGGCTGGCCTACTCCGACCGCTTCACGGCTTCGGGCAGCCGCGCGGTCCGGCTCGAAGGCGAAGCCTTCTTCGACGTGAAACGCGACACGCTGCGCCCCTTCGAGGTGGAGATGGGCAAACTCCGGGTCAAGGTTCTCGGCACGCGCTTCACGGCCAGCCATATGCCGGCGTTCAACACGGAGGAGGTGACGCTCCTTTCGGGCAAAGTCGAGGTGTCGGGCTACCGCGCCGACCAGTCGGTCGTCCTCACCCCGGACCAGAGCTGCTCCTACGACGCCGGTTCGGGCGCGGTCGCCGTGCGCAACGTCGCGGCCAGCAACTATTGCAGCTGGACGGGCAACTCGATCATCTTCGACAACATGACGCTGGCCGACATCGCCGTCAATCTGGAACACTGGTACAACATCCGCTTCCGGATCGACGAACGCATCGACACCTCCATACGCATTTCGTTCACACTGCGGCCCGAAACCCTCGAAGAGACGCTCAAGATCATCGAAACGCTGACGCACCTTCGCTGCCGCCAGATAGACAAACACTACGTAATAATACACAAATAACCAAGAAAACCGACCATGGAACGCAACACATGAACGCCGGGAGACCTCCCCGGATCTTCTTTCAAAGAAACTCAAGAAACTATCAATCAAAACTTAAAACTCAGTCATGAAAAAAGATGAACGCCTGAATTTCCGACCGGACACCCTCCGTGCGGAGACTTGTCGTGTCGCTTGTCCTGATGCTGCTGGCCGCCCTGCCGGCAGCGGCGCAGAACAAGAAAATCACCGTCGATCTGGACAACGTCCCGGTCCGGGAATTTATCAAAACCGTGGAATCGCAGAGCGGTTATACATTCGCGTATAACAACTCCGAAATCGACCTCACGCGCCGCGTGAGCGTCAAGGCGGCCGACGAAAACGTCGTAGACGTCGTCATCCGCGCGCTCAGCGCCCAGAACCTGACCGCCCGCATGGAGGGCAGCCGCATCGTCGTCAGCCGCAAACCGGCCGCCGCACGCGTACAGACGGCGCAACCCGTAAGGGGGGGGGTAGTGACCGGAACGGTCAAAACGATTTCGGGCGAGCCCGTCATCGGCGCCAGCGTAATCGTCTTGGAGACCAACCGGGGCAACGTCACCGGTCTTGAGGGCGACTTCTCGGTCGAGGCCACGCCGGGCCAGACGCTCTCCGTCTCCTTCCTCGGCTACAACACGCAGCAGATAAAGGTCGGCAGCCAGACGTCGTTCGACATCACGCTGACCGAGGACAGCAAGCAGATCTCCGAAGTGCTGGTCGTCGGCTACACTCCGATGCGCAAGAGCGACTTTACGGGTTCGATCGCCAGCGTCAAGGCCAGCGAACTCTCCGCCACGACGCCCACCGTGGGCCAGTCGTTAGTCGGCAAGGTCGCCGGCGTCGAGGTCCACCAGACCAGCGGCGCGCCGGGCGACGGCGTAACGATCCGCGTACGCGGCGTCAACTCGCTCTCGGCGAGCAGCGCACCCCTTTACGTCATCGACGGCTATCCCGCCTCGGAGGACGTATTCATCAACCCCAGCGACATCGAAAGCATCGACATCCTCAAAGACGCCGCTTCGGCCGCCATCTACGGTTCGCGCGGCGCGTCGGGCGTCGTGCTCATCACCACCAAGCGCGGCAAGGACGGCGAAGCCGCCAAAGTCAGCTACGACTTCTCGTACGGCATCCAGCAGCTCGACCACAAGGTGGACCTGCTGAACTCGACGCAGTTCCGCGACCTGCTGATCGACGCCCGCAACAACTCCTACCGCCTGCGCGCCACGGCCGCCGGCGTGTCGTGGAGTCCCTACGACGACAACACGATCCGCGCCGCCAAAGGCTTCTCGCTGGCCGAAGTGGGCATCCACCCGATGTTCTACGACTTCACGACCCGCACCCCCGTAACGCCGCAGTACGACACCGACTGGCAGGACGAGCTTTTCTCCAACGCCGGCATCATGCGCCACAACGTATCGGTCATCGGCGGCACGAAGGCCATCAAGTACATGGCCAGCGTCGGTTACATGGATCAGGACGGTATCATCGCACCGTCGAACCACAACCGCATCAACGCCCGCATCAACCTCGACGCCCAGATCACCAAGCGCCTGACGGCGAGCATCAGCTACTCGATGTACGACGCCAAGAACACCGTCGTACAGGCCGAGGGCCGCATGATCAACGACGGCGTGATCCAGAGCGCGCTGATGTACCTGCCCAACCTGCCGGCCTACGAGGAAAACGGCGATTACGCCCGCAGCGCCATGATCCGCATGAAGACGGACTGGGGCATGAACTTCCCCGAAAACCCGCTGGCGATCGCCAACGAGCTGGACATCAACGAGAAGATGTCGCGCCACAACCTCAATCTCAATCTGGTTTACGAGTTTCTCCCCGACCTCAAGCTCTCGGCCCGGCTCGGCCAGCAGTGGTACAACTACCGCTATTTCTATTACCGCCCGATGAGCATCGGCCGCGACGCCGCCCCCGCCTACAGCGAGGAGCTGCGCTCGTCGAACATCGCCCGCACGACCTCGACCTACGACGTGGACCGTCTGGGCGAGTTCACGCTCAGCTATAAGAAGAAGATCGGCCGCCACCACATCGACGCGCTGGCCGGCTACACCCTCCAGAAGAAGACCTACGACCGTCTGGGCGTCGAAGCCACGGGCTTCGCCGACGACCGCATCCACGAGGTTACGGGCCACGGTTCGAACGCTTCGGACATCTCGCTTTACAGCACCCGCAAGGCCGCATGGGCCATGATGTCGTTCCTGACCCGCGTCAACTACTCGTTCGACGACCGCTACACGCTGACCGGCTCGTTCCGCGCCGACGGTTCCTCGCGTTTCGGCATCGACAGCCGCTGGGGCTACTTCCCCTCGGTATCGGCCGGCTGGACGCTCTCGAACGAACCCTTCCTCAAGGATGCGCTCAAGGACGTGGCTTCGATCCGTCTGCGCGCCAGCTGGGGTAAGAGCGGCAACAACGACATCGGCAACTACGCCAGCCTCGCCGGCATCTCGTCGGGCAGCTACGCCTTCGGCCAGACTCCCGTATCGACGACTTACGAAGGCTCCTTCACCGACGCCGCGCTGGGCTGGGAAACCACCCGCCAGACCAACGTCGGTATTGATCTGGGCTTCTTCAACGGCCGCCTGAACGTGATCGGCAACTGGTACAACTCCATTTCGACGGACATCCTCTACAAATACCCGATCTCCTCGATCTCAGGCGCGACCTCGACGACGACCAACATGAGCGGCGCCAAGATCCGCAACCGCGGTTTCGACGTCCAGCTCGACGCGCGCCTGCTGACCGGCAAGGTAAACTGGAACTTCAGCACCAACATTTCGGTCAACCGCAACAAGGTCGTCAGCATGGGCGGTCTGGACGACATCATCTCCACCACCGAACGCTCGGTAGGCTCCCACATCACCAAAGAGGGCAAGCCCATCGGCTCGTTCTACGGCTATCAGGCCGTAGGCATCATGTCGAAGGCCGACTATGCCAACGCCCTGCTCGACCGCGACGTCTACATCAAGAACGGCAACAAATTCCCGAAGGCTACCAGCTCAAGGGTCCGGCCGTGGCTTCGTACGCCCTCGACAACCTCTCCTACGGCAATGCCATCTGGAAGGACGCCAACGGCGACGGCGTCATCACCACCGACGACAAGACGATCATCGGCGACGCCTACCCCGACTTCACGGGCGGCTTCTCGACCAGCCTGTCATGGAACGGACTCGATTTCAGCGCCAGCTTCGCCTATTCGTACGGCGGCGAGGTCATCAACTTCCAAGACTACTACCTCTACAACATGGAGGGATCGGGCAACCAGTATTCGATCGTCGCCGACCGCTACATCTCGGACGCACAGCCGGGCCGCAACAACGTGCCCATCGCGTCGCGCATCTCGACGACCAACACCTCGCTCAAACTCTCTTCGTATTACGTAGAGGACGCTTCGTTCTTCCGCTGCGCGAACATCACGCTCGGCTACACGCTGCCCAAACGCTGGACCAGCAAGCTGCACATCACCTCGTGCCGCGTCTACGTCAGCGGCGACAACCTCTTCACCATTACCCCCTACCGCGGTTACAACCCTGAGGTGTCGTATAAAAGCAGCAACATGATGCCGGGCTTCGACTGGGGATGCTACCCCCTCTCGCGCATCTATTCGGTCGGTTTAAACTTAACTTTCTAAATCTTGTACGAATATGAAGATCAAACATATGTTCATCCTGCTCGCCGCCTCGGTCTCGACGGCGTCCTGCGGATTCCTCGACGAATACGACCCCAACTCCACGACGGTCGGCAACTTCTACAAGTCCGAAGCCGACATCGTCACCTCGCTCAACGGCGTCTATGCGTCGCTCACGCAGAGCTACTACTACACGAACAACCACTACTTCACCGACGTCCGCTCGCATGACACGGCCGTGACGGACAGCGGCGCCAACAGCGGCATTCCTTACCAGTTCTACAACTATACGCTCACCGAGGAGAACTCCTACGTATACAACCGCTACACGCAGCTCTTTAAGACCATTTCGCGGGCCAACACGCTGCTCGCGCATCTGGACGACGTGAGCTATTCCAACGGCGACGCGCGCAACACCTACGAAGCCGAAATCCGCTTCCTGCGCGCGCTGACCTATTTCCATCTGGTGACCGAGTGGGGCGACGTGCCCCTGATCCTGACCGAGCTCAAGACCAAGGACGAGGTGCAGGCCAACAACTACCGCCGTCCGAAGAGCGAGGTCTACACAAGGCGGTCTTCGCCGACCTCGACTTCGTGCTCGGCAGCCCGCTGGCCGACATGCAGCCCGCATCGGAGTGCGGCCGTGCAAGCAAGGCCGCCGCGTGGACGCTCTACGGCAAGGCCAAACTGCAATACGCCTGCGACGAGGATTTCGCCTCCGAGAAGTCGGCGGCGCTCACTTCGGCCATCGAAAAGCTCACCGCCGCATGGAACCTGCGGTCGTTCGGCGAACTATCCGACATCCCCTACAACGCGATCTGGGACCTCTCCACGCAGAAGTCCTGCGCCGAGAACATTTTCCAGATCAACTACATCCAGAACAACGCCGACCTCGGCTCCACTTGGAACTACCTCTTCGGTCCCAGCAAAACCGGCATCACCTCGAACAAGGTGGGCCTGATGCAGAACATGACCACCAAGAGCGTCTACGACGCCTTCGCCAAGGAGGACGTGCGCAAGAACTACCTGCGCGAGACGACCGTTGCAGGCGTAACCTACTACCACACCATGAAGTACGCCGATCTGGAGTGCGGTGCGCGAACGGCTACGGCGGCAACAACTGGATCGTCATGCGTTACGCCGACGTAGCGCTGATGCTGGCCGAAGCCTACTACTGGCAGGGCACGGAGCCGACGGCCAAGAGTTTCCTGAACATGGTCCGCAAACGCGCCGGACTGGGCGACTGGTCGGGCACCGACCTGCGTCAGGGCATCTACGACGAGCGCCGCAACGAGTTCATCCAAGAGGGACTCCGCTGGCAGGACCTGCTGCGCATGTACTCCAAGCAGGAGATGATCGAACATTTCAACGCGATCAACCCCAACTTCGGGCTGAAAGACCTGCTGCTTCCGATCCCCTACAACGAACGCATCCTCAACACCGAGGGACTTTACCAGAATCCGGGCTACGGCGTAAAATAAACCGACGACGTCATGCGATTCACAAACAGAATCATATTGATCCTCTGGGCGATCGGAACCGGGCAGTTCGCTGCCTGCTCCGACGGCGGCACGGAGGCCCCCCGGACCGGAAAACGGGACTCAGACCATCGTCTGGACGCCCGACTCCCCGGTCAGGGACGCCGCAGTCGTCTTCTCGCTCGAAGGCAGTCCGGATAACGTCCGCAGCGTATTGTGGATGTTCGGCGACGGCGCGACCGCGACTTCGGGCGCAGGCGAATCGGCCGAACACACCTACCGGACGGCCGGCACCTACACGGTCAGGGCGACCGTCACCCGGCTGCATGGCCCGATGACCGAACTCTCGGCCACGGTCGCCGTCGCCGATACGGAGGCCGCGATCGTCGTCAGCAACGACCATCCGGCCCGTATGGAGCAGGTCGCCTTCGCGCTCAGCCGCATCCCCGGCGTGTCGGGCGTCGTCTGGAATTTCGGCGACGGCAGCGCGGCGCAGCGCGTGACCGACCCGACGCAGCGGGTGGAACACCGGTATGAAGCCGACGGACAGTACAGGGCCGGCGCCGCCATCTCCTACACGGACGGCACGACGCAGACCCTGACGCAGACCGTCACGGTCGAAGGCCCCTCCCTGAGCCGCTCGTGTCTGAATTTCGACACCGGCAAAATGTGGATCATGGCCCACCGCGGCAACTTCAACAACGGCTACGATCTGGCCCCCAACTCCATGGCGGCGTTCCGCAAGTGCGTCGAACTGGGATGCGTGGACTTCATCGAAACCGACGTCCAGATCACCAAGGACGGGCAGGTCATCTGTCTGCACGACAACTACCTCAAGCGGTTCACCGACTACAGCTCCTATGCCGGCGACGAAGGTTACGTCATCAACTTCACGCGCGAGGAGCTGCGGAAATTCCGGCTGAAAACCACCGACGGCAAGGTGACCGGCGAACAGATTCCGACGCTGGAGGAGGTCCTCACGGAGCTGCGCGGCAAGGTCTGGTTCAACCTCGACAAATGCGGCAGCGACGACGTGGACATCGCCAAGGTCTACGAGGTCGTCAAACGCTGCGGCTGTCTGGACCGGGTGCAGTTCTATGTCGGAACCAACAGCGACAGAGCCGCTTGGCTGGCCCGTCAGGAGCAGCCGGGAATCATCGCCCCGCACGCCAACAACGCCTCGGCGCTGGCCGCCATGTCGGCATTCGCTCCCGTCTACATGATCCAGACCTCGACGGGCTATGTCAACAGCGCATGGATTTCGTCGCTCAATGCCAAAGGGCTTTCGGTCTCGAACCTGCTCGACGACGAGGGCGCGGCCTTCCGCAACGGCAATACCGTCACGATGGACGGCTTCGTCGCCGCGGGCCTGCGCATGATCCAGTGCGACTACCCCGCCCTGATGAACGAATACCTGAGAGGCAAAGGGAAACGCTAAACCTTAAAATTTCAAAAAATCAATTTCAATGAAAAGAATACTATCATATCTGAGTATCGTGTTGCTCTCCGCATCGGTCGCATGTTCGGACAGCAGCGAGATGGACAAGGCCTACAACTCGGTCATCACCCCCGGCTTCACGTTCGGCGGGGAGGAGATCATCGCGGGCATCACTCCGGTCACCTTCACCAATACGACCACGGCGGAAGGGACGACCGTTTCCGAATACTTCTGGCACTTCGGCTTCGCCGGAGAGGGCAACTGGTCCGAGGAGGCCGCTCCCGACCCGATCGTCTACAACCGTCCGGGCGACTACACGGTCACCCTCACGGCATGGGGCGCCGACGGCAACCGCGCCACGACGACCAGAACGATCACCGTCCTTGCGGACAACGTGCTGCCGACGGCCGACTTCAGCTACTCGCCCCAGATGATCAGCATCGGCACGACCGTGACCTTTACGGACAAATCGACCGATTCCGACGGCGAAATCGTATCGCGCGAATGGCTCTTCCCCGACGGCACGACCTCGACGGACATCAACGCGACCTACACGTTCGAACAAATGGGCATGTTCAACGTCCAGCTGACCGTGACCGACGACCGCGGCGGCTCGAACAGCACCTCCAAGGCCATCAACGTCCGCGCAGGCGACGTCAACGCCTTTACGCTGCTCTGGTCCACTGCGGTAGCCTCCGCCGATGCGCTCTGCGCGGCGAGCGTCGTGGCAGCGAGCGACATGGGCTATATCTATTCGGTATCGGGCGACGGCAAAATGGTCGCGCTCAACACCGACGGCGCCAAGGTATGGGAATACGACGCCATGGCAAGACGGCGTATACCTCAAGAGCGAAATCTCCTATCCTTCGGTGGACACCGACGGCACGGTTTACTGGGTGGCGCACGGTTACGGCGGCTCCTCGTCGGCATCGCTCGTCTATGCGTTCGACGGCGCGACGGGTTCGGTGCTCTGGAAGAACACGACGGCCTACGCCCCGGCGGCGCGCATCGCCTTCTCGACGCCCTGCATCAGTCCGAGCATGGTCATCGTCGGCAGCCGCGGCACCAACGGCGCGATCCGCGGATTCGAGAAGGCCACCGGCAAGAACACCGCAACGGCCACCCCGGCCAACGGCGGCGGCACCTCCGGCACGATCGCGCTCAAGAACGGCGTGGTGATCTTCACCAACACAGCCCAGTACGGCTACGGCATCATGGTTCCCGACGCATCGTTCGTCTGGTCGCCGGTTCCGACCTCCGACACGTTCGCTCCCAACAAGATTCTCTCGGCCGGCCGCTGCCAGCCCTGTGTCGATGCCGACAACTGCGTCTACCTTCCCGGCATCGCCGAAGGATCGGGCACTTGGAACCTCGCGAGCTTCGACTGCACGAACCTCACCGCATCGTCGAAGAAAACCCCGAAATGGAGCGTGAACCTGCCCGACGGATTCCAGCAGACGGGCGCATCGCTCAGCGCCGACGGCACGACGCTCTACATCGTCGCCGACAAGGCCACCCCCTCGGTGGTCTACGCGCTGAACACCTCGAACGGTTCGACCCGCTGGTCGTACACGCTCGACGCGGCAAGCAACAGCATCCCGGCCGTCGATAATCTCGGCCAGATCCACCTCTGCACCAAAACGGGCGATTACGTCGTGCTGAGCGCCGAGGGCGAACTCCGCTACAAGGAGCATCTGGCCGACTCGGTGGACGGCTCGCCGACGATCTCCGAATGGGGCTACTCCTACTTCCTCGGCAAGGACTCGGCGGCAGGTGCGCTCAAGGTTTACTCCGTAGCGCTGCCCGGCGTCACCTCGCCCGCAGCTTCGGCGTGGTCACAGTACGGACAGAACGCACGTCACAGCAACTACCAGAAATAACCGAATGTAGAATTCCGGAGGGGCGGCGGTCCGCAGGGCCGCCCCGCCTTCCGGGAAATATAAGGAACCTGAACATGAAAAAAACAATAATTCTCGCGATGTTCGCGGCGCTCTGCACCCTGACAGCCGGATGCGCCGACGATTTCAAAACGGTACTCAACGACAAGTACTACGAGGACGACACGCCCTCCCGCGAACCCGACATCACCGAGCAGACGCTCACGCTCGGCAGCTACAACCTCTGGATTTCGGGCAAGGGCACGGGCGACTACCTGTGGACCAACCGCCGCACGGTGCTGGCGCAGTCGATCGTCAAAAACAAATGGGACATCTTCGGCTTCCAAGAAGCCAACGGAACGATCCAGAACGAGCTGCCGACACTCGTCGGGCAGCAGGGCGGCAAATACGAATGGTGGTTCGTGGGCCGCGACTCGCAGGACGGCGTCAGCGGCGAAGCGCTGGGCATCGCCTACAACCCCGAACGTTTCGAGCTGACCGACAAGCACTTCTTCTGGATTTCGCCCACGCCCGACGAAATGAGCTACGGCTGGGACGAGCTGGGCTATCACCGCATCGCCGCCTGCGCCATGGTGACCGACAAACTGTATAACAAGCAGTTCTTCATGATGGTCACCCACGCCCCGCTGGGCGCCACGGCGCGCGCCGAGGGCGCCAAACTGCTGATCGAGCGCGAAAAGATGTACAACCCCGACGGCATCCCCTCGATTCTGGTCGGCGACATGAACGCCGCCATGGACGACGCCTCGTCGAAGACGCTCCGCACCCATTGGAACGACTCGTTCCTCACGGTGGAATCGGATTTCATCAGCGGTCCCGTCGGCACGTTCAACGGCCACAAAATCACAGCCGACCTCACGCAGGCCACGGCGCGCATCGACTACATCTACTCGCGCGGCGACGTGGAGCTAAAATCCTACAAGGTGGACAACACCGTTTACGGCAACATCTACCCTTCGGACCACTGCCCCCTGACGATTCAGTTCGACACCGACTACGAGAAACCCGCACCCGACGTGGTCGAGGGTTCCGGAACGGCCGCGGACCCGTGGCAGCTCAACTCCGTGAGCGACTGGAACACGGTCGCCGCGTCGATCAACCAGCAGGCCGAAGACGCCGTCTACACATCGTCGGCCTACTACCGCCTCACGGCCGACATCGACTTCGACAACAAGAACCTCACGCCGATCAGCTTCGCGGCCGACAACACGATCTATTTCGAGGGCGAATTCGACGGTGCGGGGCATAAGCTCCTCAACGTGAAGCTCGTCGCTCCGGGCAAATCCTGCGGCGTATTCGGCGCCAACAAGGGCACGATCCGCGATCTGGCCGTCGAAGGCGCGCTTTCGACCGAATTCGAGATCGCGGGCGGCATCGTCGGCATAAACGCCGGCGTCATCGACGGGGCGACCTTCAAGGGCGACATCACGGGCGGCGAAGGCGCCAAGACCATCGGCGGCATCGCAGGCCAGAACAAGGGTACGCTGGTCAACTGCGAGGCGAATTCGGATGGTGCGGGGCAAGTTTCAACGTGAAGCTTCGTCGCCTGGCAAATCTCGTGGCGTATTCCGGCGCCAAGAACATCCGCGATCTGGCTGCCGGCGCGCTGGACCGAATTCCGAGATCGCGGGCGGCATCGTCGGCATAAACGCTGGCGTCATCGACGAAACTCCATCCCGGCGATCGAGTCGGTGATCCGCATGGGCGTCGATATCATGGAGCTGGACCTCAAACTGACCAAAGACAGCGTGCTGGTGCTCTGCCACGACCACACGATCGACCGCACGACCAACGGCCGCGGCCGCGTCTGCGACATCACCTACGACTCGATCCGGCGCTGCGTGCTAAAAACCGGCCACGGCGTGAAGACCTCGCTCAAAATGCCGACCCTGCGCGAAGCGCTCGCCGTCTGCAAGGACCGCATCGCGGTGAATATCGACCAAGGCTACGAATATTACGACCTCGCGCTCGCCATCACCGAGGAGCTGGGCGTCACGGATCAGGTGCTCATCAAAGGCAAACGTCCGGTGGAGACCGTCTCTGCAAAATTCGCGGAATACGGACACAACATGATGTACATGCCGATCATCGACATCCTCAAGCCGCAGGGCAGGGAGCTTTTCGAGGAATATGCCTCGAAGGGCGTCGTCCCGCTGGCTTACGAAGTGTGCTGGGACGACTATACGCCCCAAGTCGAAGCCTGCATGCGGCAGGTCGTCGCAGGCGGTTCGAAACTGTGGGTCAATTCGCTCTGGGACTCGCTCTGCGGCGGTCTGAGCGACGACAAGGCCTTCACCGAATCGCCGGACGAGGTGTACGGCCGCCTGCTGGACATGGGCGCTTCGATCATCCAGACCGACCGGCCCGAACTGCTGATCCGCTACCTCGAAGCGCAGGGACGGCGCAAATAACCGAGCGACATGAACAAATTACTGATCTGCATGGCCGTCGCATGCGTGACGGCCGTCAACGCCGCGGCGCAGAGTTTCTCGGCCGCGACCTACAACATCCGCCAGCTCAACGCCAAGGACACGGCCGAGGGCAACGGCTGGGAGCGGCGTCTCCCGGTGATCTCGTCGCTGATCCGGTTCCACGACTTCGACATCTTCGGGGCGCAGGAGGTCTTCCACAGCCAGCTGCAGGGCATGCTCGCGGCGCTGCCCGGCTACGATTACGTCGGCGTCGGACGCGACGACGGGGCCGCGGGCGGCGAATACTCCGCGATCTTCTACAAGCGCAGCCGCTTCCGACTGCTCGATTCGGGCCATTTCTGGCTCTCCGAAGACCCCTCGAGCCCGAGCAAGGGCTGGGACGCCAAATACGTCCGCATCTGCACATGGGGCCGGTTCTATGACAGACAGAGCCGTCAGCGGTTCTGGTTCTTCACCACCCACACCGACCACCGCGGCGAACAGGCTCAGGCCGAGAGCTGCCGCCTGATACTGGCGAAGATCGAAGAGTTGTGCCGCGGCGAGCGGGTCATCCTCACGGGCGACTTCAACGTGGGCGAGACGAGCCGGAGCTATGCGATCCTGCGCGACTCCGGCATTCCAAGTCCGATAAAGTCAGAAATCTGGGTTATGCTGAAACGGTACCGAAACTGGCTCCGACCTTTCCGATTGCCGAAGCCTGGTGCCTGCCATGAATCCTGACCGATACCTGGGCTCTGTCTGAAAGGAGCCCCTTGGGCCCGACCCCTGTCGACCACTCTCAGAACTGAATTCACGAAGCGGTAGTCATCTGATACCCAACCAACCACCATTTCAAAATCAGAGAGCACACCGTCGGCTGCCCATTGAGAAAAGCCCAGTCTTTGACGCGCCATCGATTTCCTTCCGATCAAACGCTTCATGGCCGTGTCTCTAGGAAAATGTCTCCATGAACTCGAAGCCTCAGCAACGGAGGTATGGCATCGTCGGCAACATGAGGCTGCCCGTCATCATCGCCCTTCCTGCTGCATGAATTCCTGTCGTTCCTGTTCGTCGGCGCGCTCCATCCAACTGGCTGGTTCTGCCCCAGATCAAGCAATGGGTCTTGGGCTGACGCGAATGTGCAATCTCCACCGTGCCTGTTCATTCAAGACGGGCTGGTCGTCAATATCTCCTCAGCATGGATCTGGCGTGGCGCACCGGTGCGGATTCGTTTTCGGCGGCCCGATCGACATCGCAATCGCGCGAAGCGACGGGCGCCGCGCTGGGAATCGTCGCTGCCGGCATCGTCAGCGGTTACCATCAACTGACGAGTTGTATCGTCTTCTGATCGTAAGCGTGTTGGCTGTATCATGTTCATTGGTCGCACTGCAAGCCGCAGATTCAAGATCCCTTTAATTCGCGTCGACCGCCAATTTATAAATTCTATGCGTTGATTTTTAGAAACATCCGGTTCGTTGAATTTATTTGCACGTAAGAAATCCGCGCTGTTTCTTTGCTTTCGGAACAGAAAAACAGCTCCATTTTTCAGTCAAACTAAAAACGCAACAAAGATGAAGAAAATCATTATCGTACTGCTTGCAGCAGCTGCAAGCTTTACGGCGGCCGACAAAGCTTCGGCGCAGGAGAAAGGTTTGTGGATCGGCGGCAAGCTGGGTTACTGGCACGACAAGACGGAAGGCGTCACAACCGATTCGTTCTCGATCGCTCCCGAAGCGGGCTAAGCATAACATTGCAAATTAGAACGTAAAGCACAACAG
>VOFJ01000394.1_pt1 | contig 37083 bp, 45 predicted proteins | sample 5384081 | NCBI WGS metagenome assembly VOFJ01 (sample SAMN12384729, study PRJNA508395) | human gut metagenome | isolation source: healthy gut I | host: Homo sapiens
GCCCTACAAGGCCTTCGCATTGCCCAATCCAGTCTGAACGAGCAACGCAGAAGCCCACGCCGATATGTATAATGACACTTGAATGCACCTTTGACCGGCAAAGGCGCACCAAGGATATAAACATACCCCGCACACACCTACTGTTGCTTTGTTTTGGCTGGATTTTAGAATTTGCGAAGTTCTGTAGAGCCAAGAACAAAACGTCAAGTAAACGGCTTTTCTATATATGTATATTTCCCACCTCCCTAACTTCCTTGCGGAAGTACCGGCGTGGAAAACGTGGCAAAGATAGCAATTTAATAAATAGGACGAAAATATATTCCGCTATTTTTAGTGATGTTTCTTTATTACTCAAAAAACAAACAAGAAACAGATTATCGGTATACTTACCTTGATGCAAATTCTTCCGGACGCATCATCGCCCAGATGGTAAGATATAAGATACAGCAAACAAGGCTACCTGGTACTCGGTACACGCCTACCCTGTCTGCATCACATGCTTGCCCGGTTCTTGGTATGAACTTGGCTTGTTCACCGCATCTCCCTGACGGATGCAAAAACGTCACGCAGCAACATAGCCGTATTTGTTTATTCTAGCCATATCTTCCTTATATTTAATTATCTTTCTGTTGAAACTATGATTGTGGAAAAATTAACATAAAAAAAGGCGTGAAACCAAATGGAATCACACCTAAACTATTATTAAGAGATTAATCAAACGGCAAGTAATTCTTTTCCCAAAAGATGGAGAGCCTCTTTAATCTGCATCTTCCTTATATCACTCGGCTTTTTAATACCATAGATATACTTGGAAAGAAGACTCTTGTTTATTCCCATACTACGTGCAACCTCTGACACATTTAGTTGAGGGAAACGTTTAAATATCATTGCTATCTCATTTTCATAATCCGGCTCCGCTGTATCGAAAAAACTGGATATATGAATATCCTCATCCAATGATTCCCAACGAACATCGTCACCAAACTTTCCTATCTTGAAATCAAGGCGCTCTCTGTCACTTGCATCCTTCAGCAAAGGGAATGCCTCTAAGGGACGGCTGAAAGTTTCTCCACCATCCGTTTTCATATAAATGCGGTTAGCATCAAACCAAATGTCTTTTTATTGTATCCATAACTTTCAGTTTTAATAATCATTCTCCATGATATTTTTAATTTTACTAATACAATATAGGGATAAATATTTATCCCCACAAATAAATAAGCAAAAAAATAGCGACAACTCTTTTCGAACCACCGTTCCATAACCTATGATGTACAAAGGAACTGATTTCCCTCCTGTTTTCCTAACAATCATCATCCGGCACACGGGTTCTTGCGTGTCAGAGCAGAGCTGCCATTTAATTGGAAAGATAATAATTATCTAAAGAATATATTTGTAGTTAAAAAGTTTCCTACACAAGAAACTTTATCTATTTTTGTGGTATGAATACGAATTTGCAAAAAATGTAGGAGAACTTTTGGCCCAATGCCGAAAAAACAAAGGATTGACACAAGAAGAAGTCGGGGTGATGATTGGCGTCCAAAAAGCAATGGTTTCCAAAGTGGAAAACGGTCTGTGTGTTAATTTTGGCACTGTCAACCGCATAGCGGAGGCGTTGGGTGTCGAACCGATAGTGGCGCTCAAGTCCAAAAAAGAAAGCGGACAAGAACCTAATCGATTATGTGATGACGGTCATTGTCGAATTTGCGCGCCGTCACGATTTGACAATCCGGGAGGCAAGCAATTATATCAGACGTTTCAAAGGCATTGATTTTCTCACCGAATTTTACGATGTGGAACACACGCTTTCTTTTAACGACTGTGTGGATGACCTGACCATCGTCTGCCAAAACAATGGAGGAACATTGCGATGATACTTTACCACGGTTCAAATACGGCAATCGACGGCATCGACCTCAACAGATGCCGCCCCTATAAGGATTTCGGCAGAGGATTTTACCTGACCGACATTAGGGAACAGGCCCAAAGGATGGCCGCAAGAACAGCGCGGATGTTCAGCGGAAACCCCACTCTGACTATGTTTGAGTTTGACCTCGAAGAAGCGCAGTCGAGCGAATTGAAAGTCAAGGTTTTCAAGGAGCCAGACTGGGAATGGGCACGTTTTGTCATGTCGAACCGCGATATAAACACTACTCAGCCTTGCCACGATTACGATATCGTAATTGGCCCTGTTGCCGATGATACCATTGCGCGCTTGCTACGTTTATACACCGAGAATTTTATTAACGAAGAACAACTATTGCACGAACTGACATTTTCGAAAGTGACTTCACAATATTTCTTTCACTCAGAGGCAGCGATTAAAATGCTGAAACGACTATGAACACGAATACCGCAAAATTCCTCTTTGAAGGAATATCCGCCGATGTAGTCCGTTACTTGGTGGAACGTAATGATATGGATTTGCAGGAAGCCATCTCCACATTCCACAATTCGGAGACATTCGTCAAACTGGAAGACTTCTCCACCGGCCTGTATATCGAAAGCCCGGCATACGTCTATGACCTGCTGATGTCGGAACTGAAAAACGGAAAGCTGGTGCAATAACAATAGGGCATTATTTATCTTCTGGTCATTTTATTCTTCAATCCATTCTACAATTTCCTGTGAAAGCGGACTGGTAGTAGAGCCGATTGAGGCAACCCATCTACCATTTTCATCAATCAGAAACTTATGAAAGTTCCACCCTATCTTAGCATCCGAAACCCCGTTTTCACTTTTATGCGTAAGCCATTGATAGAGGGGAGCTATATCTTTCCCTTTTACAGATATTTTAGCCATCATAGGAAAAGTCACTCCATAATTCAACGTACAAAACTCCTTGATTTCTTCATTCGTTCCGGGTTCCTGATGCAGGAAATTATTGGCAGGGAATCCGATAACGACAAAATCATCTTTTCCATATTTTTCATACAACTCCTCCAACTTGGCGTACTGGGGAGTGAAACCGCATTTAGATGCCACATTGACTACCAATACTTTCTTACCCTTGAATGTGGAAAGTGGCAAGTCCTTCCCGTCAATAGTCTTGACCGTAAAGTCATAAAAACTTTTTTGCTGTGCACCAGCTACCGATGTAATCATGGTTACAATTATGCTTAATATAAATGTTTTCATTTGAAATGCTATTTTATAATAGAACAATTCATGAAATTGAAAAGTTTTCTCTGAAAGAAAAGATTGGCGGATACCTATCGGACAGCTTCCTCCATGTTACCAAAAAAAAGAAAGAACCTTTGTTTTTGGAGAAGCAGGGAAAAGAAAGTATCTTTGTATGCTATACATATCTTTTTACCAGAGTTTATTCATAAAAAAAAATAATATAACTAATGGAATATGCACCTTCAAACAGGAAACGATTGCCATACGGTATGATGAACTTTGCAGACATCCGTTTCGACAATTATTATTATGTGGACAAAACCGCCTTCATCCCCACTGATAGAACAGTCGGACCGGTTTTTCTTCTTCATCCGTCCCCGGCGATTTGGCAAAAGTCTGACCTTGAGCATGCTGCAACATTATTATGATGTACGCACCCGCGATAAGTTTGACGCCCTGTTCGGAGACCTCTACATAGGAAAGCACCCCACGCCGACCGCAACACCTATCTGGTGCTGAAACTCAATTTTTCCGGTATCAGCGGGGAATTGCACAACTACCGTCAAGGGCTGGACGCACATTGCCAGACCATGTTCGACTATTTCTGCGATATCTATGCCGACTATCTCCCACAAGGTATCAAGGAGAAGCTGGATGAAAAATCAGGAGCGGTAGAACAATTGGAATATCTGTTTACGGAGTGCAACAAGACTGAGCAGAAAATTTATCTTTTTATCGATGAGTATGACCACTTTACCAATGCCATTCTCTCCGATGCCGAAAGCCTGCACCGATACACTGAAGAAACACACAAAGAGGGTTACCTGCGCGCATTCTTCAACAAAGTGAAAGCCGGAACTGATTCCTGCATCAAGCGTTGCTTCATTACCGGAGTAAGCCCCGTAACCATGGATGATCTCACCAGCGGATTCAATATAGGTACCAATTACTCCCTCTCACCGGAGTTCAACGAAATGACAGGGTTCACGGAAAAGGAAGTGCGTGAGATGCTGACGTATTATTCCACAAACAGTCCGTTCAACCATACCGTCGGTCAACTGATAGATATCATGAAGCCGTGGTATGACAACTACTGCTTCGCACCGGAATGCTACGGAGAAACAACCCCTGTACAATTCCAACATGGTTCTCTATTTTGTCAAGAACTATATTCTGCGAGGCAAAGCGCCACAGAAAATGATAGAAAGCAACATACGCATAGACTACGAAAAACTCCGGATGCTGATTCGCAAGGACAAGGAGTTTGCTCATGATGCATCCATCATACAAACCCTGGTAAGTCAAGGATATATCACCGGAGAACTGAAGGATAGCTTTCCGGCTGCGAATATTGTCGATCCGGACAATTTCATAAGTCTGCTCTATTATTTCGGTATGCTTACCATCAGCGGAATGCATAAAGGAAAAAACAAACTCACCATTCCCAATCAGGTAGTGGAAGAGCAACTATACACCTATTTGCTGAATACATACAATGAGGCCGACCTTAGTTTCAGCAGTTATGAGAAAGACGAACTGGCCTCGGCTTTGGCATACGATGGTAACTGGCAGGCCTACTTCGGTTACATAGCCGACTGTCTGAAACGTTACGCTTCACAACGTGACAAACAGAAAGGAGAGTTTTTCGTACATGGATTCACACTGGCCATGACAGCGCAAAACCGCTTCTACCGCCCTATTTCTGAAGCGGATACACAAGAAGGATACGCTGATCTTTTCCTGTGTCCTTTGCTGGAAATCTATCCGGACATGAAGCACAGTTATATCATAGAGTTGAAATATGCCAAATACAAAGATTCTGAAAGTCGTGTGGAAGAACTGAGGCTGGAAGGGATCGCTCAGGCAAATCGTTATGCTGATTCCGACCGGGTGAAGAATGCTGTGGGCACCACACAGCTACACAAAATAGTAGTGGTCTATAAAGGAATGGAAACGAGAGTGTGTGAAGAGATAGTACCTTTGCATGAAACGTACAACTAAAGATATCTTTAAAGAAAAAAGAAGCTACAACGACTTATGAGCAAACAAGGAACCATCATTGTGGTAGATGATAACAAAGGAGTGCTGTCGGCAGTAAAGCTATTGCTGAAAAATCATTTCGAACATATCGTCACACTGCCCTCACCCATCACACTGCCCGCTGCGTTACGTGAAGGAAATGCGCAAGTGGTGCTGCTGGATATGAATTTCAGCAGCGGACTGAATACCGGGAATGAAGGTCTGTACTGGTTACATGAGATAAAGAAAATACACCCCTCCCTGCCCGTAGTACTTTTCACAGCCTATGCTGACATAGACCTGGCAGTGCGCGGCATCAAGGAAGGAGCAACAGACTTCATCGTCAAGCCTTGGGACAATGCCCGGCTGATAGAAACCTTGCTGTCTGCCTGCCGCAATTCCTCCAAGAACAAGAAGAGAGCGGAAATCCCTAAAACCGTATCTTCTATGTATTGGGGAGAAAGCAATGCCATGAAGCAACTGCGGACGCTGATAGAGAAAGTGGCGCAAACGGATGCCAATATTCTGATTACAGGAGAGAACGGCACAGGAAAAGAAATGCTGGCGCGGGAAATACACGCCTTGTCCAACCGATACCGGCGGGATATGATAACAGTGGACATGGGTGCCATCACCGAATCCCTGTTCGAAAGCGAACTGTTCGGTCATAAAAAAGGCTCGTTTACCGATGCCCATACCGACCGTGCAGGTAAATTTGAAGCCGCCCATGAAGGGACTTTGTTTCTGGACGAAATAGGCAACCTGCCCTATCACCTGCAATCCAAACTACTCACCGCCATTCAGAGCCGGAGCGTGGTGCGAGTAGGAAGCAACGAACCGATACCTGTCAACATACGTTTGATTTGCGCCACCAATTGTGATTTGGAAGAGATGGTGGCCAAAGGCAAATTCCGCGAAGATTTGCTTTACCGCATCAATACCATCCACATCGAGATTCCCCCTCTGCGGGAACGCAAAGAAGATATTATCCCTTTGGCCGAACGCTTTATAGACCGGTTCTGCAAACAATATGACAAAGGAAATATCCTTCTTTCTACCGGTGCGCAAGAAAAGTTACGGACATATCCGTGGTATGGAAACATACGCGAACTGGAACATGCCGTAGAGAAAGCGGTCATTATCAATGAAGATGGTATATTGAGTGAGGAACATTTTCATTTTCCCCGAAAAGTAGCGGCTCCTGCGACAGAAACAAGTGTCTCAACTCTGGAGGAGATGGAATTGCAAATGATTCAGAAGGCGATAGAGAAATGCAACGGAAACCTCTCGGCTGTAGCGGCACAGTTGGGAATTACCCGTCAGACGCTTTATAATAAGATGAAAAAATTCGGATTATGACCTATTATCTCATCTCATTCTTCACGATGGGTCAGGATGACAAAACAAATAACAATAATCTATTTTTAAACAGGAACTAAAGGAACATTCAAACGAAATAATAAATAATTAAGCTGTGAAACTATTCTTCTTCCGCCTATTTACCGTACTGGTTCTAGCCATTGCCTGCACCTTACTAATCCAGCAGCGCAATTGGCTGTGGCTATGCGTAGCCGTACCTTCATTCCTTGTTTCCATAGGCTGGTTTTACCGCCTGTACACTTTTAATACCCGGAAGATAGCCTTTCTGCTCGACGCCATCGAAAACGACGACCCCGCTGTTCGTTTTTACGAACATGCCTCCCCTGGCGATTCTTCCATGGTCAATGTCATGCTGAACCGCATCGCACGTATTTTGTACAATGTAAAACAGGAAACGGCACAACGCGAGAAGTATTATGAGCTCATCATGGACTTTGTAGAAACCGGCATAGTGGTACTGAACAGCAAAGGCTCCGTTTATCAAAAGAACAAAGAGGCCATGAATCTGTTGGGGCTGGATGTTCTGACTCATGTCAAACAACTCTCCCGCATCTCGGATGAACTGATGACTGCTTTGGAAAAAGCAGTTCCGGGTGACAAGCTGCAAATTCAGTTCAATACGGAACGGGGAACGGTGCATCTTGCCTTACGGGTGTCCGGCATCCGTATCAAAGACGAGGAACTCCGCATTATTGCCTTGAGTGATATCAATCGGGAATTGGATGAACGGGAAATAGATTCATGGATACGCCTCACCCGCGTACTGACTCATGAAATAATGAACTCCCTGACCCCGGTGACTTCCCTCAGCGAAACGCTGCTGGCTCTTCCCGGAGCTGAAAATGAAGAAATGAAACAAGGGCTGGAAACGATTCACTCTACAGGTAAAGGATTGATAAATTTTGTCATGTCTTATCGCAAACTGACATGACACGACTGCCATCACCTGAACCATCGCTGTTCTATGTCCGTCCTTTCCTGGAACGGATGATCCGACTGGCACAGCACCAGCATCCATGCCCCAACATCACTCTTTCCATCCTCGAAGCCCGGGAAGACCTGATAGTCTTTGCCGACGAGAACCTGATAGCCCAAGTGGTTACGAATCTGCTGAAAAATGCGATTCAAGCCATAGGTAATGCTCCCGACGGAAAGATCACCTTGAAAGCTTATTGTGATCCGCAAGAAAGTATCCGTATAGAGATAGCCAACAACGGTCCCGCTATTCCTCCCGATGCAGCCGGACAAATTTTTGTACCTTTCTTCACGACCAAAGAGGAAGGAAGCGGCATCGGACTGAGTCTAAGCAAACAAATCATGAGGCTGAGCGGTGGCACACTGACCCTGCTGCCTTACAAGGAAAAGGGACAGGCCACTGTTTTTGTGCTGTTTTTAATTAAAAATAAAAATGTACTAATGTGTCAGCCAATTACCATCCGGTACACAGCGCAGCCATTAGCAAATTAGCAAATTATTTAAAATGAAACATTCTCCTGAATTATTAGTTTATAAAGCCTCTGCCGGTTCGGGAAAAACATTCACACTGGCCGTGGAATATATAAAGCTGCTGATACAGAACCCACGGGCATACCGTAATATACTGGCTGTGACTTTTACCAACAAGGCCACTACCGAAATGAAAGAGCGGATTCTGAGTCAGCTATACGGAATATGGATAAAGGATAAGGATTCTGATCCCTATTTACAGAAAATCACAGAAGAACTGGAAATGCCCCCAGAAGACATAAGGACAGCCGCCGGTACGGCACTGCACTACATGATACACGATTACAGCCGCTTCCGGGTGGAAACCATTGACTCATTCTTCCAGTCGGTGATGCGCAATTTGGCACGGAGCTGGAATTGGGTGCCAATCTGAATATCGAACTGAACAATAGGGAGGTATTGAGTGATGCCGTGGACTCAATGATAGAAAAGCTGGACCGACAATCTCCCGTGCTCTATTGGCTGTTGGAATACATAGAAGAAAGAATAGCCGATGACAAGAGGTGGAATGTTTCCGGTGAGATAAAGAATTTCGGACGAAACATCTTCGATGAAGGATATATAGAAAAAAGGAAACGGGCTACGGGAAAAATTACGGGACAAAGACTGTATCAAGAATTACCGCGAAACGCTGCAAGCCATTTTGGAAGAGGTGCAGGAACAAATGAAAGGATTTGCCGACCAATTCTTCGGAATATTGGATACAAACGGGGTGAAAGTAGAAGATTTGAAAAACGGCTTCCGAGGTATAGCCGGCTATTTTAATAAACTACAATCGGGCAAACTGGATGACAGCGTCCGCAATGTAACAGTGGAAAAATGTCTGGACTGCCCCGACGAATGGGTGAAAAAACCTCCCCCATACGCAACGCTATCCTAGGTCTGGCAGAAAAAGAACTGATTCCTCTGCTGAATGAATCGGAAAAATACAGAAGCCGGAACAATATGCTGGCCAATTCCTGCCAACTCTCCCTGCGCCACGTAAACAATATCCGTCTGCTGGCCAATATAGACGAAGAGGTACGCGAATTGAACCATGAAAACAACCGCTTCCTGCTGTCGGATACCAACGCGTTGCTTCATAACCTGGTAAAAGAAGGAGATTCCTCGTTTGTATTCGAAAAGATAGGAACAACCATACGCAACGTAATGATCGATGAATTTCAGGATACTTCGCGTATGCAATGGGACAATTTCCGTCTGTTGCTGCTCGAAGGTTTGTCTCAGGGAGCAGACAGCTTGATTGTAGGAGACGTGAAACAATCCATCTACCGCTGGAGAAACGGTGACTGGGGCATACTGAACGGATTGAAAACAAACATCGAAGCCTTTCCCGTCAAAGTAAAGACACTGACCACCAACCGCCGGAGCGCCGCAAACATCATTCACTTCAACAACGAAGTGTTTACAGCCGCCTGCGAGGTGTTGAACAACATTTATAAGGAAGAACAAAAAAAGGAATGCAAGGAACTGAAGGAAGCCTACAACGACGTGTGTCAGGAAACATACAAAGATCCCGGAAAAGGGTATGTCAAAGTGGAATTTCTATCGGATACGGAAGACATGACCTATATGGAAAACACCCTGTACCACCTAGGAGAAGAAGTGGAGCTACTTGTGGCGCAGGGCGTGCAACTGAAAGATATTGCCATCCTGGTGCGCAAGAACAGAAGCATTCCTTTAATAGCCGATTACTTCGACAAGAACACCTCTTACAAAATCGTATCCGATGAGGCATTCCGACTGGATGCCTCACTGGCGGTATGTATGATAATGGATGGCCTGCGCTACTTGTCACAACCCGAAAACCGGATTGCCAAGGCGCAACTGGCTGCTGCCTATCAGAATGAAGTATTACATAAAGGAATAGACCTCAACACTCTATTGCTGAACGGAATAGATGATTATCTGCCATTCGATTTCATAAAAGAAGCGGAGCAACTTCGCCTCATGCCACTGTATGAGCTGATGGAAAAACTTTTCAATCTGTTCCAGATGTCCTGCATCGAACAACAGGATGCCTATCTGTGCGCCTTCTTTGATGCCGTGACGGAATATCTGCAAAGCAATTCTTCCGAATTATCCGCTTTTATCACCTACTGGGAAGAAAAACTAGGCAGCAAGACCATCCCTTCCGGCGAGGTGGAAGGAATTCGCATTCTCTCCATCCACAAGTCCAAAGGATTGGAATACCATACCGTACTGCTACCCTTCTGCGACTGGAAAATGGAGAATGAGACTTACAACCATCTGGTATGGTGTGCTCCCCGGCAAGCTCCGTTTAGCGATCTTGACATTGTTCCCATCAACTATTCCACAGCCATGCAGCAATCCATTTATCGGGAAGAGTTCCTGAATGAACGCTTGCAATTATGGGTGGATAATCTGAACCTGCTTTATGTGGCATTTACCCGTGCCAAAAAGAACTTGATTATATATGGAAAGGCGGAACAGAAAGGAACGGTATCCGAATTGTTGGGAAGTGCCTTATCCGACATGACCGGAAAGAGCTATGCCACCGGAGAAGAAATATACGAACTGGGAACGCTCTATCTCTCATCTCACGAAGAGGAAAAACAAGTGTCCGGCAACAAGCTGCTGACTGTAGCCCGACGTTTGCCTATCCATCTGGAAACGCTGGAAACCAACATCGAATTCAAACAGTCCAACCGTTCTGCCGAATTTATCCGGGGAGAAGAGGAAACGGAAGACAAATACATCCGGCAAGGACAGTTGTTGCATAATCTATTCTCCGTAATCCGTACCACGGACGATGTGCCTCCCGCCATAGAACGCCTGCGTTTCGAAGGAATCATAGAGTCGGCACAACAGGAAGAACAGATACGAAAACTCACCGAATGGGCTTTGAAGCATCCGCTGGTCAAAGAATGGTATTCGGGCCGCTGGGAACTATACAATGAGTGTGCCATTATTTATCGGGAAAAAGGAGTCCTGCAAACCCGCCGTCCGGACCGCGTGATGATGAAAGACGGGGAGGTGATTGTGGTGGACTTTAAATTCGGTAAAAAGCGGAAGGCTTACAACAAGCAGGTGAAAGAATATATGGATTTATTATCAGACATGGGATATGAGCATATCCGTGGCTATTTATGGTATGTATTTAACAACGAACTGGAGGAAATAGAATAATGGAAAGCTTTTTGAAACTGGTAGCAGCCGATTTATATAAACATACGAAAGGAAACCTGGCACATACAGCCGTGGTTTTTCCTAACAAACGTGCCGGACTTTTCTTTAATGAGTATCTCGCCCAAGAGTCGGATTCACCTATTTGGTCGCCCGCATACGTCAGCATCAGCGAATTGTTCCGTAGCCTTTCTCCGTGGGAAGTGGGTGATCCGGTAAAACTGGTATGCGAACTTTATAAGATATTCCGACGGGAAACTCAAAGTACGGAAACACTGGATGATTTTTTATTTTTGGGGAGAAATGCTGATCAGTGATTTTGACGATGCCGACAAAAATAAAGTGGATACCGACAAACTGTTTTCCAATTTACAGGATCTGCGCAACATAATGGACGACTACACCTTCATTGACGATGAGCAGGAAGAAGCTATCCGGCAGTTCTTCCAGAACTTCTCCATCGAACGGAGAACAGCGCTGAAAGAACGGTTTATCTCTTTATGGGACGTATTGGGAAACATCTACAAAGGGTTCCGTGAATCCTTAGCTTCTCAAAACATTGCCTACGAAGGAATGATGTACCGCCACGTCATAGAGCATCTGGATGTGGACAAACTTCCATACGAGAAATATGTTTTTGTAGGATTTAATGTACTGAACAAAGTAGAACATACGTTGTTCACCCAATTGAAAGATGCCGGGAAAGCTGTTTTTTATTGGGATTACGACGAATTTTATATGAAGGAAAACAGACAAGCCGTCACCCATGAAGCCGGAGAGTTTATCCGCCGGAACTTACGCGACTTTCCTTCTCCTTTGTCCGGTGAGTTATTCAAAAAATCTCTCGAAACCTAAAGAGGTACACTACATCGCATCTTCTACTGAAAATGCACAAGCCCGTTACCTGCCTCAATGGATACGAAACAATCTGACTACACCGGAAAAGGAAACCGCAGTCGTATTGTGTAACGAAGCATTGCTTCAGCCGGTCCTCCATTCATTGCCGGCAGAAGTAAAACATGTCAATATCACCATGGGATTTCCGTTATCGCAAACTCCTGTATATAGTTTCCTCATCGCCTTACTGGAATTGCATACCCACGGATTTAATTTCAAAAGCGGCCGCTACACGTTTCAATCGGTTGTTACACTGTTAAAACACCCCTATACCCGCCAACTCACCGGTCAAGCCGAATTGTTGGAGAAAGAACTGACCCGAAACAACCGTTTCTATCCGTTACCCGGCGAATTGGGCAAAGATGAATTCCTGACCCGGCTTTTCACTCCGCTTTCCGGAAACCTGAATCTGTGCATACGCCTGTCCGAAACTTTGCAGCAAGTGGCAGGCATTTACCAGGCAAACACTTCCGGTACCGAGGACACAGATGCATTCAACCAACTTTACCGGGAGTCGCTTTTCAAAGCCTATACCACCATCAACCGGTTCCGCACACTGATAGAAGAAGATGAATTAACCGTACAGAGCGAAACATTCCGGCGATTGCTGGTCAAGATCTTATCAACGACTAATATTCCATTCCACGGCGAACCGGCCATTGGTATGCAGGTCATGGGGGTATTGGAAACACGTAACCTGGATTTCCGCCACTTGGTATTACTATCGGTCAATGAAGGGCAGCTTCCCAAATCGGGAGGAGACTCTTCCTTTATTCCTTACAACCTGCGCAAAGCTTTCGGAATGACTACTATAGAGCATAAAATTGCCGTATATGCATACTATTTCTATCGTCTGCTGCAACGGGCAGAAAGGATTACCTTAATTTACAATACCAGTTCGGACGGACTGAACCGCGGCGAATGGAGCCGTTTCATGCTGCAATTCCTTATTGAATGGCCTCACCCCATCACACGTCAGTTTCTGGAGGCCGGACAGTCCCCCAAGGCACCTCGCCTATCACTGTAGAAAAGACCCCGGATGTCATGCGCCGGATGCAAAGCCTGTTTGATGTCCGTGCCAATCCCAAAAGCAAAATTTTCTCCATCAGCCTTGAATTATTATCTGGATTGTCCTTTAAAATTTTATTATAGGTATGTAGCCGGCCTCTCCGCCCCCCGATGAAGTGAGTGCAGAAATAGATTCTGCCACATTCGGAAGTATTTTCCATTATGCAGCCGAACATATTTATAAAGACCTGACCACTCATGGCAAAGTCATTAATAAGGAAGCATTGGAAACGTTGCTACGCAATGAAGTGAAGCTGCAAGATTATGTGGATACAGCATTCAAGAAATTATTCTTTAATGTTCCGCAAAACGAGAAACCGGAATATAACGGCATACAACTTATCAACTCTGCCGTTATTGCAAGATATTTAAAACAACTTTTACAAAATGATTTACGTTACGCTCCCTTCACTTTTATTGCATCGGAAATGGAAGTGGATGAACCCATCGACATACAAACACCCAAAGGAGTCATAAAATCACGTATCGGGGGAATTATTGACCGTATGGACAGCAAGGATGGCACACTCCGTATTGTGGACTACAAGACAGGCGGTGATGCAGACACCCCACCCCATGTGGAATCTCTGTTTATTCCGGACAAGAAACGTTCCAACTATGTATTCCAGACGTTCCTGTATGCCGCCATCATGTGCCGCAAGCAACCAACGATGAAGATAGCTCCGGCCCTTCTCTATATTCATCGGGCCGCTACAGAAACCTATTCTCCCGTTATACAAATGGGCGAGCCACGAAAGCCCAAAGAGGCTGTGGAAGATTTCAGTAAATATGAAAAAAAGAATACCGTGAACGACTTCAAGGATTATTAGAAGAGATATTTAATCCGGAAAAATCATTTACCCAAACAGAAATCATAGAAAAATGTACCTATTGTGATTTCAAGGCACTATGTAAAAGATAGACTATAGTGATTAGTGGTTAATACCTGCGGCATGACAGCGCAGTCCACTAATCACTAACCACTGATCTGCCACACTATTCCAACGCTCTCTGCCTGCAAAACATCCACAGAATTTATCTTCCACATTCTCTATCGGTGCTTCGAAAATACCATAGACGGAAGACCCAGAGCCACTCATGGCAGCATACACTGCCCCCAAATCATACAATTCATCTTTGATAGCAGCAATCTCAGGGAACTTTTTTGAAGACACTATCTTCAAAATCATTCTTCATACTGCTTTTCCATGTTTCTATAGGTTGCTTTACAACTTCTTTCAAAGAAACAGCCGGACGCACAGGCTTTATTTCGGCAAACGCATCCCGGGTGGACACAAAGATATCAGGTTTAATCAAAATTATATGGTATCCCTTTAATGACAATTCCACAGGCTCGAACAGATTCCCTATTCCGGTAGCGAAAACAGGTTTGTTCCGAATGAAAAAGCACAGTCTGCCCCTAGTTTTACCGCATATTCCTCCATCCGTTCCGTACTGAGTCCCAATGAAAATTTATCATTCAGAAGCTTTATCATACAAGCGGCATCTGATGATCCGCCACCTAGTCCGGCACCCGCCGGTATATGCTTGTACATGTGTATATCTACCGGCAACAGTCCGGGATAGTCTTTTTTTAATAACTTATAGGCTTTTACTACCAGATTATCTTCGGGTTCACCCTCCAAAGGAGATCCGCTTATGTGTAAAGTGTATTCTTTGTCATTGTTTTCCCGCCGCGTCACTTCCAGAGCGTCTTGCAGGTTTATCGGATAAAATATGGTTTCCAGATTGTGGTATCCATCCGGGCGCTTTTCTACAATATTAAGTTCCCAAATTAATCTTTGCATTAGGAAATGTAATCATATTCTGTTCTTTAAATAGTTATTTTTAGTGTGTTTCGTTAGATTGTTGCCCGTTCTACAAAGATGCACGCCATCTTTTTATCCGGACAGAGCGCCAAATATAGAACAAACTTTTCATTTTACCATATAAAAAAACCATTTACTGTCCAGATTGTTCATTTCTCCGTAGATTCAGGTTCATATTTCTTTTATTATTTTTGGGAATGGACGAGTGTCCAACTCAGCAAAAAGTTCTATCTTTGCCCTACTTTAAACAGACGACAATGGCAGAAACGAGAAAAATGACACGTACTCCCAAAACTTCGAAAGCAAAGCCTGTTGACGAATACGGACATTTACAGCCCCAGGCACCTGAGCTGGAGGAAGCTGTATTGGGAGCCTTAATGATAGAAAAAGATGCTTACTCGTTAGTAAGTGAGATTCTTCGTCCCGAATCTTTTTATGAACGCCGTCACCAACTTATTTATTCGGCTATTACCTCTTTGGCTTTACGCCAGCAACCAGTCGATATCTTGACTGTGGCCGAACAATTACGCAGCACCGGTGAACTGGAAGATGCAGGCGGTCCTTTTTTACATAACACAGCTAAGCGGCAAGGTAGCCTCTTCCGCACACATAGAATATCACGCACGTATCATCGCGCAGAAGTTTCTTGCACGCGAACTGATTACCTTTACCAGCAACATCCAGACAAAGGCTTTCGACGAAACCCAAGACGTGGACGACCTGATGCAGGAAGCGGAAGGAAAACTGTTCGAAATCTCGCAACAGAACATGAAGAAGGATTATACGCAAATCAACCCTGTCATTCAGGAAGCGTATGAGATGCTTCAAAAAGCGGCGGCACGAACGGACGGGCTGAGTGGTCTGGAAAGCGGTTTCCATGCATTGGACAAAATGACCTCGGGCTGGCAAAATTCCGACCTGGTGATTATTGCCGCCCGCCCCGCTATGGGTAAAACGGCTTTTGTGCTTTCCATGGCAAAGAACATGGCGGTAAATGCGAAAATCCCTGTGGCTTTGTTCTCTCTTGAAATGTCCAACGTACAGTTAGTCAACCGTATGATTGTCAACGTGTGCGAAATTCCGGGTGAGAAAATCAAGAGTGGTCAGTTGGCTCCGTATGAATGGGGACAACTGGATTATAAAATAAAAGAATTATACGATGCTCCGATGTATGTGGATGACACACCATCCTTGTCCGTCTTTGAATTACGCACCAAAGCACGACGGCTTGTACGCGAGCATGGAGTAAAAATCATTATCATTGACTACCTTCAGTTAATGAATGCCAGCGGAATGTCATTCGGCAGCCGTCAGGAAGAGGTCAGTACCATTTCACGTTCACTGAAGGGGTTAGCCAAAGAACTGAACATCCCCATCATCGCACTGAGCCAGCTGAACCGTGGTGTGGAAAGTCGTGAGGGTATTGACGGAAAACGTCCCCAGCTCAGTGACCTCCCGTGAATCCGGAGCTATTGAGCAGGATGCCGATATGGTATGCTTTATCCACCGCCCGGAATACTATAAAATCTACTCGGATGAAAAAGGGAACGACTTGCACGGTATGGCAGAAATCATTATCGCCAAGCACCGTAACGGTGCCGTAGGTGATGTACTGCTGCGTTTCCGTGGCGAATTCGCCCGCTTCCAGAATCCGGACGATGATGTCATCGTGCCTATGCCGGGTGAGGCACCGGGTATTATCCGTTCCAAAATGAACGGTGGCGGCAACAGTGTACCTCCCCCATCTCCTGATGCCGCACCTGCCGACAATAATCCGTTCGGAGCCCCTATTCCCGAAGGACCTTTACCGTTCTGACATTTATTTATCCCTCACAGAATTAACACGGATTATTTCCCTCAAAGAAAAATCTGTGTTAATCTGAGTAATCTGTGATGGATAAATAACAGGATAAAAAGAAAATAATTACTAAATTTGCAGGTCATTTTGAAATACATAAAAAATATCATATATAAATATCTCTTATAATTGGCTGAAAGAATACGTCAACTTCGATTTGACACCGGATGAAGTGGCCGAAGCGCTGACTTCCATCGGTTTGGAAACCGGAGGCGTAGAAGAAGTGCAAACAATTAAAGGCGGACTGGAAGGTCTCGTGATAGGTGAAGTGTTGACATGCGTTCCTCATCCGAATTCAGACCACATGCATGTGACTACTGTGAATCTGGGACAAGGAGAACCGGTACAGATTGTCTGTGGAGCTGCTAACGTAGCTGCCGGACAGAAAGTGGTGGTTGCCACTTTGGGCACGAAACTATACGATGGCGAAGAATGTTTTACCATCAAGAAATCAAAAGCTCCGCGGAATTGAATCTATGGGTATGATCTGTGCCGAAGACGAAATCGGTATCGGAAACAGCCACGAAGGTATCATCGTATTGCCGGCGGATGCTGTTCCGGGTACTCCCGCTAAAGATTATTTCAATATCAAAAGCGAATACGTACTGGAAGTGGATATCACCCCGAACCGTGCGGACGCCTGCTCACATTACGGCGTGGCCCGAGATCTGTATGCCTACCTGATTCAAAACGGCAAACAAGCCACTTTAAAACGTCCGTCTGTAGAAGCGTTTAAAGTGGATAACCATGATATGGACATCGCCATTGAAGTAGAGAATACGGAAGCATGTCCGCGTTATGCCGGAGTTTCCATAAAAGGGGTAACTGTAAAAGAGAGTCCCGAATGGCTGCAAAACAAATTACGCCTGATCGGAGTACGTCCTATCAATAATATCGTGGATATCACCAACTACATCCTTCACGCATACGGCCAGCCCCTGCACTGTTTTGATGCAGATAAGATTAAAGGTGGGAAGATTGTAGTGAAGACTGTTGCCGAAGGTACTACATTCGTTACTTTGGACGAAGTGGAACGCAAGTTATCCGACAAGGACCTGATGATATGCAACACAGAAGAACCGATGTGCATTGCCGGCGTATTCGGTGGTCTGGATTCGGGAACAACCGAGCAGACAGTAGATGTATTTTTGGAAAGCGCTTATTTCAACCCGACTTGGGTACGTAAAACAGCCCGTCGCCATGGATTGAGTACGGACTCTTCTTTCCGTTTTGAACGTGGTATTGACCCCAACGGAACTATTTATGCATTGAAAGAAGCGGCTTTACTGGTTCAAGAACTGGCAGGAGGTACTATTTCTTCTGAAATTAAAGACAACTACCCTGCCCCGATAGCCGATTTTACAGTAGAGCTGAATTATGAGAAAGTCCACTCACTGATAGGAAAAACCATACCGGTGGAAACCATAAAGAGCATTGTCACCAGTCTTGAAATGAAGATTGTGAACGAAACACCCGGAAGGCTTGACTTTACAAGTTCCCCCCTATCGTGTGGATGTGCAACGTGATTGCGATGTAGTAGAAGACATTCTCCGTATCTACGGATATAATAATGTGGAGATTCCTACTACCTTGAAAAATCCAGCATGACCACCAAAGGTGAAGTGGATTACTCCCAGAAATTACAAAATCTGATTTCAGAGCAACTGGTAGGTTGTGGTTTCAATGAAATACTGAACAATTCACTGACCGCCGCTTCCTATTACGAAGGATTGGAAACATACAAGAACGAAAATTTGGTTTACTTGATGAACCCATTGAGTAACGATTTGAACGTGATGCGTCAAACTTTGTTATTCGGTGGTTTGGAAAGCATCCAGCACAATGCCAATCGCAAGAACGCCGATTTGAAATTCTTTGAATTCGGTAACTGCTATTTTTATAACGCAGAAAAGAAAAACCCGGAAAAAGTGCTTGCGGCTTATGCTGAAGAATATCATTTAGGATTGTGGGTAACCGGCAAACGCGTCAGCAATTCATGGGCCCATCCCGATGAAAACAGCAGTGTTTACGAATTAAAAGCATACGTGCTGAACATCTTTACCCGTTTGGGATTGAATTTCGGCAACGTGGTATTCGGGGCAACCTGACCAACGATATCTATTCAACAGCCATCAGCGTACACACACGTGGCGGCAAGTTATTGGCCACCTTCGGCATCATCAGCAAGAAGATTCAAAAAGCATTCGATATAGACAATGAGGTATATTATGCAGAAATCAACTGGAAAGAACTGATGAAAGCCATCAAGTCGGCTAAAGTCAACTTTAAAGAACTTTCCAAGTTCCCGGCTGTGAAACGTGACTTGGCTTTGTTGATTGACAAGAACATACAGTTTGCAGAAATCGAAAAAATAGCCTATGAGACTGAAAAGAAACTGCTGAAAGAAGTAGAATTGTTTGATGTTTATGAAGGCAAGAATCTGGAACCGGGTAAAAAAAAGTTATGCAGTGAGCTTCTTGTTACAGGATGAAAGCGCAACACTGAACGACAAACAGATTGACAAGATCATGTCCAAACTGATTGCTAACCTGGAAAACAAACTAGGTGCAAAACTAAGATAATAATAAAAAATAACCATTATATAAAAACTACAATCCAATGGGAAGAGCATTTGAATATAGAAAAGCTACAAAGCTGAAAAGATGGGGCCACATGGCCAAAACATTTACAAGACTGGGTAAACAAATCGCTATAGCTGTAAAAGCAGGTGGTCCGGAACCCGAAAATAACCCGACCCTACGTGGTGTGATCGCTACTTGTAAGCGTGAAAACATGCCGAAGGATAACATTGAACGCGCCATTAAGAATGCAATGGGTAAAGATACCAGTGACTACAAAGGTATGACTTACGAAGGATATGGTCCTCACGGAGTAGCTGTATTTGTTGATACATTGACAGACAACACTACCCGTACCGTAGCAGATGTGCGTTCAGTATTCAACAAATTCGGTGGAAACTTGGGTACTACCGGTTCCTTAGCTTTCTTGTTCGACCATAAATGTGTATTTACTTTCAAGAAGAAAGAAGGAATGGATATGGAAGAACTGATCCTGGATTTGATTGACTATAATGTAGAGGATGAGTTCGACGAAGATGAAGAAGAAGGTACTATCACCATCTATGGTGATCCGAAGAGCTACGCAGCAATTCAGAAACACTTGGAAGAATGTGGTTTCGAAGAAGTGGGTGGTGATTTCACATATATTCCCAATGACTTAAAAGATGTGACTCCTGAACAACGTGAAACTCTAGACAAGATGGTAGAGCGTCTGGAAGAATTTGATGATGTTCAGACCGTTTATACAAACATGAAACCTGCATCTGAAGAGGAAGAATAAAATGAAAATAACCTATAAGACGCAAGGCACTTGCAGCAGCCACATCGAAGTGGAAGTAGAAGATGACGTTATTCAACAAGTTTTCTTTTGGGGCGGATGCAATGGAAACTTACAAGGTATCAGCCGATTGGTGAAAGGAATGAAAGTGGAAGAGGTCTTACAGAAACTGGAAGGTGTAAAATGCGGAAACCGCTCCACCTCCTGCCCGGATCAATTATGTAAAGCGTTGCGTGAAATGAACACAATAAAAAAAGAAGCTGTCTCATCTTGTAATTCAAGTTTGAGACAGCTTCTCTTTTTTCAATATATTATCTTACTTCCGGATCATTGTTCCGTTTCATTTTCTGTTCTCTTCAAGGCCCTTCAAAGTTTGATGGTCTTTACCTTACCCGGAATGATGGTCAGATGCACCGTTCCATCCTTTTCTATCTCCACCTTCTGATATCTGGCCTCCACCACCACTTTTCCATCCAGCGCCATCACTCCCCACTGGCAGGCATTCCCTTCAAAAGCACAATAACCGCCTACGGGAACACAGATATTCCGGTAACAAGGAGGCACTACGATACGATCTCCCCATTTCAGCCCCCACTTCATCCCCATCCGGAAAGGAAGGACATCTTTTATTTCCTCCAGCCTCTTCCGCCTTTTCTCTTCCTCATTCTGTTTCCGTTCCCGCTGTACGCTCTCCGCACGCCGCCCGGCTTCCTTCCTCAGACCTTCCACCACGGAGGCAAAATCCGCCTCGCCCGCCTTAGGAGCATTACAAGCTATATACCGCTTCCCCTTTCCTTTCGCCACATGATAATAGTTTCCTTCCCCGTCCATCACCACGATGCTCCGATCCGCCAAACAACCACAACACCAGTACACCTCTTCATCATCCCCTTCCAGCACGCAGGCGAAGACATCAAATATAGCAGACCCACAGGATCAACTAGCCGGCAAGACTTCGGAACACGGTAATCCGGTATCTTCAAGTAGAAACCATAAAAACAAAGACTGTCTTTGTGCAAACCATGCATAGAGGTATACGCCTTCCGCGTGCGGCTATGGAAAGTCTCCCCCCCCGCAGCAACTCTATGCCGCCGTATGAAAAAAAACCACCGGCCTCTCCTGATAAGTTCTGTTTGTCTTCAAATCGGTATAACAGTCACTCCCATCCTCTTTGGTGACAGAAAGAAGTTCTCCCTTCAGGAATCTCAATCTCCGGCAACAGCCTGTCACCACCATGAGGACTCCGGACTTATCCACCACCCCTGTCCGGCCATCTTTAAAACGGACGGCAGCCCGGTCCGCACAAATATCAAATACTTCCCGGTATTGAGGAATCACTGTGATTTTGTTCCCGCACCTCAAGCCCCACAAACCACTCTGCCGGTCACGACAGGCTTTCAAAACAGTCCATTGTTCCTCACCGGCCGGACCACCTCCTCCCAAACAAATCAAATCCCCGTTCCGAATAGTATCCAGCAGACAGTTGTGTGTCATCACAATTTCCAGTCCTTCATTCCGTTTGCTATCTTCCGATAGCGAACAAGACACAGACAGCCCGTTGTTCTCCATCCGTGTCCGGGGCTGAGCATTTCCCGCCATCCGTCCTTCGAACATCGCCTCCCAGTCACGGTCACGGACAGGCAGACCGAATATCCGGTGCAATCCCACATTATCTATCAGCACACATGATTCCTTATTATCCGACTTCCGCAGCCCCCGTCCCACCTGTTGCAGGTATTTCGCCAACGAAAGCGTGGGACGTGCCAGCTGCACGAACTCCACATCGGGACAGTCAAACCCTTCAGAAAAAATATCCACATTGACCAACACGCTGATCTTTCCCCGCCTGAAATCCTCTACCAGTTCCTTGCGTTCCAGAGGGGGTCCCTTGCTGTCGATAGCAACAGCCTCCACGCCATGCAGGCTGTAATAAGCCGCAATCTGTCGGGCGTGTGCGATGCTCACGGCATAGACTATCCCTTTCTTCCCGGCGGCATATCGACGGACGCTCTCATACAATTGGCGGATACCGGTCTCCCGGTTCAGCACCGCATTCATTTCCTTCACCTGATAATCCCCGTCCGCACCCCGCTTCTTCAACGAGTCAACCAGCCGCTGTTCCCTGCTGTTCGCACGGATGGACACATAGTCAAAGGACGACAACCAGCCCCTCCCGATAAATTCCGCAATGCTCCATGAGGTAATCAGGGTATCAAACAAATCCGTGAATCCCTTGCGGTTCAGCCGGCAGGGAGTAGCAGTCATGCCCAGTTTCCTCGCCTCCGGATACCTCTTCCAAAGCTCCCGGTAGGTTTCCGCCAGGGCATGATGCGCCTCGTCAATGACGATCAAATCCGGCTGTCCGTCCATAATCTTCCGGTTTCGTGACAACCACTGGATGGAAAATACCCTCACCCTCCCGGATTCTTCCGGCATACTGTCTTTCCCCGTCCTTCCGTTCTTTGCCGACTTGTCCGGTTCTTTTCCCATTCCATACCTGGCCACGGTTTCCTCTATCTGTTGCACCAGCTCCCTGCGGTGCGCCACTATCCACACCCGCATACCGACACCGCCACCACAGAGAAACTCTTTCACCACCGCAGCCAGCAGATGTGTCTTTCCCGTGCCTGTAGGCATTTGTACCATCACACTCCGGTGAAGCTCCCACTCTTCAAAGAGGCGGAGCTTCATCTCCTGCTGGTAGTCACGGAGACCGTCGTTTCTTGCCATACATCATCCCTTATTTCAGATGTATCCTGAATACCATCCCTGCACTGGGATACTTACATTGGGTCAGTTCCACCACACCACTAATATAATCCTTCCAAAAGTTATACCCGATACCACAATTCACCGAATAACTATCGTATTCCGCTATCACATTCAGCCCATTCACAGCCTTCATCCAAAAAGAGGTAGCCGGCAGGGCAAACTGAAAATTCACCCCCGCCACAGGTCCGTTCCGGTGATAATCCAGCCGCTTGTTATAGACATAACCGAAGTGCATCCCCAACTCCCCCACATTCTTCACCCCGAAATGCTTGGTGGCAACTATGTAATAGCGGTTCCAGTGTCCGTTACCCACCGAAGACGTACCCGTAAAACCATAATCGTCCTTATTGGGGTCGCCCAGCACATCGTTGGTGGAAGGATCGTTCGCCCCCACCACAATCTGCGGTGTCCACTCCTTCCACCATCCTTCCTTCCATACACGCAGCCGGGCGGAAAAACTGGCGGTCCTGATTGCGGAATTTATATGAATAACCATACTGGGGCAATCTATTTTGTGCAGCGTACAGGTATAGCCCACTTCCAGCCACGGAAAAAGGGTGATGTTTATGTAGTAATTCCACGTGTCATAATTCCAATGCTTCGGGGTAGCCGCCACTTGCAGATAGGAAAACCCGCACAGAAAAGTCTTGTCGCGCTGCATATCCGCGCTGGGGGCGTGAAGAAGCCCCGTGGTGCCATATACATATTGTGCCCGCGTATGCTGCAAACCTGCTACCATCAATAATGCCGCCGCACAAATCAACTTCTTTATCATCATCAGTTTTATTCTTATTTCAACAAACCCTCATAAACTCCCATCACCTGCTTTGCAATCTTGTCCCAATCATACGGAGCCATGTCATACTGCACACTATGATAATCCTCGTCTATCACCTTCTGCAATCGAGCGGCAAGAGCATCCACATCTCCACAATGAAAATAGCAGTCAGAAGAAAGACCTACCTCCAGCAGATTGGCAGGAATATTACTCACCACCACCGGCAAGTGATAACTCATGGCCTCCAATAATGCAATAGGCAACCCTTCGTGCGATGAAGGCAGGCAATAACAGCGAGCATTTGTCAGCAACGAGTGCAACTTATGTCCCTTCACGAATCCTGTCAGCACCACGCCTGCCTCTTGCGCCATCTTTTTCAATCCCAGTGAATATTCATCTTCAAAATCCGTATCGCCCGCCAGCACTAACTTACAATCTCCAGCTTCCAACTTCTTGAAAGCTTCTATCAGGTGATGCAGGTTTTTCTCCGGCACAAAACGACACATGCCAAGGATGTACTTTCCTTCCTCAATACCCAGTTCTTCAAAGTATTCGGGATAGTCGCAAATTTCAGGCTTCGGCACACCATTGTAAATCAGATGTACCCTCTCACGCCGATGGTACTTCCGGGCAATCAGATCCTGAATTACTTCAGATATGACGATTACATCATCTGCAAACCTGCACCCCAACCGCTCCCCCAGTTTCAGCACACTTTTGGCGGTAAAGCCCCACTTGTCACGGTCATAGTCGGGCCCGTGATGCGTGAACACCACCTTCATGCCGAGCATCTTGGCGTATGGCACTAACAGCGCAGGCCCGATGGCATGGGTATGCACCACATCCGCCTTCCACTTTTTCGCCAGGTTGATGGCACGGAATGTATGGACAATCGCTTCGTAAGATTTCTTTTTAGGCGCATCAATGTCCACCAGTTGCACCCCCTTCCATTCCGTGAGTGAATCTCTCACGTAACTCCTGCGGCGGATTACGGTCGTATCCACATCCCTATCCGCAATGCGGGGAAACAGTTCCTCGCAATGCGTCTCTACGCCACCCATGATATCGGGGATACCACGGGTGCCGGTAACTACTAGTTTCATCAAAATTTTAGATTATTATTAATGAAGGCTACAATCCGAATAGGACAGCCACAATGCATTCAGCCTCATTTCCTGATACAGGAAATGAGGAGATAAGTTTTATCGGTAAATATTAGTTATTAAGAATCCACGCCAAACCCCTCAACAACCAGACAAAGGCAACTTCGCCCCAATTATTTGGCTTTCTATAAAAAATTATTCAATTCTTCTACAAGCCTATAAACAGTAGTAGAAGACTCTTGTTGTGCCGGATTATTCCCATCAAATTGTTTCATGATAGTTTTAGCGTGATTAATGGCTTGTTCTTGTTTAAGAAATAAAGCATTAAACATTTTAGAGCTTACGCCCGACTTCTTTGTATAAGCAAATCCGAGCAAAGTACTCAACATTTTTTCATATCTGGAACGATGCAAAGCCCCCTGATACAGATTGAAGTGAAGCAAGAACCAAAATTCAAAAGCCTGGTTGCTATAAGCCACTTCAAAACCATTCTGGCGAGCTGACAGGATTGCGGAGTTAAAGTCATTTTCTGGAAAATCATCTTTGTCAAAGACCACCCAATTCTGATTGTATGTCCTTCCTCTTTGCCTTTCCTGCTCTTTTTATATTGATAGCTTTCTGTACTAATGCTAATGTCCCCATGCCTTGGCCGATAGCTTTCACAGTGGCAGAAGTCAAGCGGAAGGCATTAAAGTAGTCTGGTTCAGTATTAACCCCCTCGCAAATAATCAGAAATGTTTGTTTCACTTCACGCACACCACTGATACGGGTTATCTTTCTTTCGATACGCGGATTCATATTTTTCCTTTTTGTAGCCGCCATAGTTTATTTTTCTCGCGTATTAAACAAACGGGTTAAATCTCCGACAATTGGAATAGCTCCATACTTTCCGGACAGGTAATCTTTTTCAAACGAAGCATCATTACGAACTTTATACTCTGCCAATGAATAAAGTTCGGTTACTCCATAACGGTCTTTTTGTGTAAACCAAATCTGATCTCGTCGGAATATATTAGCACTCAACAAGTTTGTATCGTGGGTAGTGAAAATCAATTGGGCATTTTTCGGATTTGTTTCTTTTGAATTAAACAAGGTAATAATTCTACACGTAAGAAGTGGATGCATTTTGGAATCAAATTCATCTATAATCAGACGCTTCCCATTATCCAAAGCATCAATAATGGGATATGCTAAAGAAAAATACTTTATCGTACCTTCCGATTCATTTTTCCTGAATGGGAAGGTAACAGCTTTGACTTCATTACCTTCATCATCGTATTGTGTATGCGTACTGACAATAGTATTATCTATTTTTTCAATATTTTCAATACCTAAATCAGCATAACGGGAAAACTCCACAATTCGCTGTTTCATTCTGATGTCATCCAGTTGGATGGTGGCGGTATTCCATATCTTCTCATCATTAGAACCTGAAATAATAGTGGTATCGTTCAACCATTTCATGATCTCCACTGCCGTCGGATCATTGAATTGTGCCGCAACAGAAAGTAATAGTGCATTTGCTCTCACCATTCGTTTACCTGCAAGCTCTTTACCAACGGCAAACTTGGTATGAATATCAAAACTGTCTTTTTTCCCGGTAGAATAATTCCACCTCCTTAGCCCTTTTCTTATTAGCTTTTTGATAGAGCCATTCCGAATGTACCGATGAATTGTCAGCTTCAAAACCATAACGATATTGATTATCCTCATCACAGAATATGGCTTCAAAATAACTTGGTTCACCTGCTGTAAGCGAATTTAACCGGAAACTTTCTATATTGACACGTTCCCCTGCCTGAATATCCTTCGATGAATTTATCACATACCACTTGAAGAACTCAAATGCTTTAATGAAATTGGATTTACCGGATGCATTGGCACCGTAAACAACCGCACTCTTCATTAACAATAATCCGGCAGTCCCTACACTAAAGATTATATCTTCAGCCGGAACCTGTATTTCTTTCAAAGCCGATGCCGCTAATGACAATGTAGACTGTTCTTTGAAAGATAGAAAATTTCCTATTGTAAATTGAATAATCATACTTTAATTGCTTCATTCGAGATTTTATCACAAATATAGCTTTTATTTTTCATATAAGGATAACTATCAAGTGAATTATATTATTTTATGTCTAATAACATGCAACAGTTCCTCGCAATGCGTCTCTACGCCAGCCATGATATCTGGGATACCACGGGTGCCGGTAACTACTAGTTTCATCAGAATTTCTCCCTTAAATCACCTTGACAAGAGTCTTGCCCTACATCGCACCATTTCGGTTCCAGACAAATATCTTTCCCTTGCAGTGATTTCAGTTTATTGATTAACGCCCATTTCAGCGGATACTTAATATATTTGTGCATTACCGGCGAAGCCGTACCCACCATCCAGCAGTTTTTGGGACAACGGCGCACCATGGCGCGAACCTCCTGTGCCTGCTCACTCTCCCCATATGGTCATAAAGTCGGGAGTTTCGTGAATATTCCCCATCGACTTTTTCCAGTATTTCTCTTCCAGCCCGTTGCAGGGAAACACATCGCCAAACGGATCAATGAAGAAGTTAGCCGAACCGGCCTCCACAAGGCAACATACGGCGACCGCCTTCAATATAATTTATCAACCCCATATTGAACCAGGCACGGAACCAGCTCTTCGGATGACGCTCCTTCAGCTGCCATTCAATGAGTTGCTTGAAGTCACCACACACCTCATTTTTATTAGTGATTACATTGTCTTCTTTGTGGAAGTAGTACGAATTATGAAAAGCCGCTGTGGCGAACTCCATCCCCAAGCTCTTGCTCAGTTGATAGAGCGAAAGCATGTCTTTAGAGTTATTGTTAGACACCGTGCAGCCGAAACCGATATCCTTCAGCCCCATTTCCTTCAATGTCAGCAGTGTGCGAAGTCCCTTGTCGAAGCCACCCGCATGACCGCGCAGTTCATCGTTCTTACAACTCAATCCCTCGATAGAGATGCGGATGCCGATATTTGGAAACTTCTTTGCCAGCGCCACCACACGATCCTCAAACCATCCACTCGTCGAAATGACAATACGGTCGGTATGCCGGTAGCATTCCTCCACAATCTCTGCCAAATCCTCGCGGACGAAAGGTTCGCCACCCGTCAGGTTGATAAACTTCAACTTAGGCAGTGTTCTCAAATCACTCGCTTTTATCTCTTCGCTTTTGTTGGTGGGATTAAACCAGATGTTGCACATCTTGCACTTCATGGGACAACGATAAGTCAGGATAATACTTGCATCCGTAGGAGTAGGAACAGTTTTTTGATAAGCCATAAATATTATAATATTTTTACATTTTATACACTGTGATTATTTCATTATAATACCTTTCCGCATTATAACGCTTATGTGAAGCGACAGCAATCTTAGTATTGTTGAAAGTCCGACCGTACATCGCTTCAATTTTTTTCTTTAAGTCGGCCGTATTGCGACTTTCGAAAGTCATGCCCGTTTCCTCTGATATCAATTCAGGGATACCTCCAATCCGGGCACCCAGCACCGGAGTACCCAAGCACTGAGCTTCTATCACCGAAAGCGGATTGTTCTCGTACCATTCCGATGGGATGACCGAGAAACGGGCTTTGCCCACCAAGCGCTTGATTTCGCTCCACTGTTTAAAGCCTGCCAGCTCAATGTGCTTGCCTGCCATAGACTTCAACTCGTCTTCCAAAGGACCTCCCCCAATAATCACCAGTTTATGTTGCGGCAACGCATTGGCCGCTTCAATCAGAGTCTTGGCACCTTTCTCGTGCGAAAGGCGGCCGATAAAGCAATAATAATCATCACGTTGACTGTAATCATCGGCCACACATGGGGCTACATCGATAAAATTGCACAATGTGTGCAACTTTGCAGCAGCAAATCCACCCTGCTTCATCTTGTCGCGCATAAATTGTGAAGGACAGACGAAAGCGTCCGTGCAGTTCTCCAAGCGCTCCCGGTGCCATTTCATTGCCTCGCCATAAGAGAGGAAACTTGCTACTTTCGAGTTTTTCATGCATTTATATTCCAACACCTTGTGCTTGTCTGCAAAGCAGGATTCACATACCGTTTCCCCATTCCGCAAACAATCGTATCGAGGGCACAGCAATTTATAGTCGTGAGGGTCCACACCACCTTTATACCCCTTTCGTGCGCCATCTCTGCAATGACCGGCGAAAGTTGCGAATGGATGTTGTTGAGATGTACCACATCCGGATGGAAATCATTGAGCAGCGCATTGAACTTCCGCTGTACCTCCCGCGTGCCAAACGGTCTCATCAATGCCTCAATCATGCCCGTTCCGAGTTTGAATTTCACCTCAGAAGGAAAATACTTGCTCCATTGAGTTTTCAGATTTTCAGGGTAGTCCATAGCAAACACTGCCACTTCGTGACCGTGCGCTTTGAGCAGTTGCTCCAAGTTGAGTGTATGGACACAGTCACCACCCCGGCGGTAATAGAATTTATTAGCCAGTAAGATTTTCATATATAAACATTAATTATATGACCTGCAAGATTTTCAAGGCTGCAAAGCCTGATTAAGTTATTTTGTTATACACTTCAAGAGTAAAGAATATCAACTAATTCTCACATCTGACATTCGCACAACTCCGCCAGTTTTTCCATCGATCTCTCCCGCTCTCTATGCATTATCTCATTCACTTTAGCATAGTCAATCTGCCGGTCTGCTAAAGAGAAATCATTAAAATCTGTGACAATTCGGTCTTCCAGTCCTGTCAGTTGAAGTATACTTTGATTTCGTGCTCCGGTCTTGTTGTTAGGCAGCACTTCCAGAAATGGAGTATGGAAGTTAATGGCAAAAGCTGTTCCATGGAAACTATCGGTAAGCATGTAACGTGCATTCTTGATATACGAAAGGAATGTACCTATTTCCGGACAAAACACAAATCTGCCCCCTCGGGCTAACTGGTGAAACGTAGGAGACACACGTACTAACGGCAGACCGACATGAGCGGCAAAACGCTTGGCATAATCGTCCAACCGGGGATTGTTATGTATTTCATAAATCAATACATACTCTTTTTTCACATCTTCTTCAATATACTCACTCCACTGACTGGAGTCAAGCAATAAAGTAGGATCCAGTACTTGTCCTCCACAGTCAATCCCCCACTCCTCTAAAAGCTTCACGGCACTGCTTTCACGTACGGTAAGCGCATCATATTTTGACAGTAACCGCTTATAAGATGCAATAATAATGTCCGAAAACTCAGTGCGGCCAAAGCTGCCTGCATACGATACCTTACGTATACCTTCCTTTACAAAAGAAAGAAAATAGGCTTCATCATATCCTCCATCCAGCAACGGTCCCCATACCTGGTCACTACCCGTCATAAACACATCCGCTTGAAGCGACTCCAACTCCTCCATTGAATAGCAACGGGGAGTCAGCTTTAGATACCGCCTACGCATTTTATCGAAACGTAACGCCGCTATTTTCTCACCCGGATACCGCAAAGCCACGTATGCCATACGTTTAAACAAACTGTTTTTCCATAATGATTTTCCTTGCAGCGATGTGAGAATTCCTTGCAGTCCCACCTCATCGCGTTTCCAATAATCAATAATCTCACACTGATGTCCCAAAGATTCAATCACCCGGAGGGTTGCAATGGACTGCAACAACGAACCGTAATTATTGGGCGTATGTCTGGTAATCACTTTAATTTGCATCGTTAAAAAGAATGAAGGGTTATTTTAGTATTCTGTTTCTTAAATCGGGCAGTTTAGCAAGAGTCCGATAGCAGATAATGGGTAAGCGAGGCAGCATTTCCACCACCATGCGCAACAATCTTTGCTGCCTCCGTTCCGCACGGACTGCACGGACATAACGTTTCTTACAAGGTCTTCCCCTGTAGGCCGGCTCGGTCACTTGTTTGCGCCACACATCCTTGAGCGAAAGTGCAGGCTCCACTTCGGAAAATGACCGGGGTTCCAGATTCAGGGAAACACATTGTTGAAGCAATTCATCCCCCTTCTGAGTATGAACCGTTACCAAAGTCTCTCCCAACTCATTGTGCGAGCAGATAGTCCAAGGATCCATCAGCGTGATGTCCGCTCCTGCTTCCATACCAAAAGAATCCCCACAGATGCCGCATCCAGGCACCGTCCACAATCGTTTACCGAACGGGATTTGAGCTGCCCTGGAATAGGGCAGCTCAAATCCGTCCACTCTCACGATTCCCGGCCAACCATCTCCGCGATAGCGGGGTCGGAATTTTAAATTTGGAGGAACGGACGTACCCATCATCTTAGCCAGGAAACGTGTGGAGTCCAGTGTTTTCTGTTGCTTACAAAAGATACACACCCGGACAACCTCATCGCATTTATCCTTTATGATGGAGTTCAAGGCTCTCAACTGGCAGGCCGTCCCCACTAACATCAATCGCTTGCAAGGTTGAATCCGGTCAATTTCCGTGCAAGCCATCACGGAGTGATACACGGAATTTGGCATATCTCCGAATGAAGGAATATGCTCACGGGTATAAAACTCACCTTGGGCAAAAGGGAAAGAATCTGTACACTTCAACGAATAAGCCCCGTCTACCATGCCATTCTTTAAGGAATCGATGATCAATGTTTTACATACACCACCCGAAGAAGATTCCCTACGGATACGGTTGTCCGCATGATATCCCAAGTAGTATTTCTTTTGTGCAAAGCCATCAAAATAGCCTTCGTAACCATACTCTTTGTTAGCCGGACAACTTCTCACACATTTGCCGCAAGCGATACAAAGCGCAGCATTTATCTTTATATCGTGCAACCCGTCATGCCGCAAAGATAATGAAATGGCATTTTCAGGACACACCGCATAACACATGCCGCACTGCTGGCACCGGTCAAATGTGTAAGACAGTTTTTTTTGATTTAGTTTTAACATGGCAAAGAAGAATATATAGACCTATTTTCTTGAAAGCAAATAGCCGGCAGGCATAAACGCCAGCACAAGGCATTTGCCGATAAACGAATACACGTCAGTGATGAGTGTACGATAGAAACACTCCATGGTAGCTTCACGTTGATAAGCGGGAGTGAAAATCGTCATCCAATGCACATCGGCAGAAAATGATTTTTCACTCATGCACGTCCATACAGATTGTTTGTTTTGACTCTTCATTGTAACTTTTATTTTATCAATTTTAAATTATCTTTCTGGTCATTCTCTCCTCACATTATTTATCTGCGTACGAATATTACCCGTGGACGTCCCCGACTTGAACGTCAGGAACTGCTGGAGCGCCTCTATGAAATCCTTGCTTACCATACGTTCGGCAGTAAGGATGGTATGCTTATGCATATCATTCACCACAAGGTTCGCCAAGTCCGATGCACTGCGGCAATCAGCTATGCGGCGGATGATATCATTCAGTTCCCAGTCATCAGAGTAGTAAATGCACAACGTGCCACGGGCAATACGCACTGCCTCATCCTCCTCTTTCTCTTCCATACCATTGTTCTGTGTTCTCACATGGGCGAACTCAGCACCATAAAAATTTTGCACTACCTCTGTAGCGTTGGGCAGTATTTGATTGTTACCGCCATGAATGTTGATAACAACACTTGCCCTCGCAGTATTTTGAGATTCTTTAGTCTCGTTTTTCATTATCGTTTTATCTTGATTTCTAATTATTCCCGATTATTTTAAATCATAGAGTGATTATTTTAAATCGCTATTGTCCTCCTGAAAATTTACTCTGTACTTTGCAGACACAAAATTCTACGCTACACATTATGAATAAAGATTTTTTTAAATCAAGCAACCCATCGCGCTTCCACTCCCTGCGCGACACCCGGCCTGAACCCACCACCTGGCAGGTTCTTTTCAAGGAGATAACCAACAGCACCCACACCGCCGCCACCCGTCATTACCGCGCCCATCTGGCCACGCTGTCTGACATCGAGGCGACAGGCGACGCGCAGCAGCTGGAGCAGTGGAAGCTCACCAAAAGCAACCTGAAGAACGCACAGCCGGCATTCATCCCCTCCGTCCTGCTGGAGGGAGGGAGAACCTACGCCCATGTCAAGGGATTCACGGGATTTATCATGGTGGACATAGACGGCATCCCCCCCCGAGCGATTCGCCGCCATCCTGACTTTGGTAAAGGAGGATATTCATTCCTTTTTGGTGTACATCACCATCTCGGGATGCGGCATCCGGGTCATCAGCCACGTGGAGGGCGGAGTGACCAAGGCCAACTACCGCATGGTATGGGAGTGGGTGAACGACCATTACGCTCGCCTGTGCGAAGTGGAGATTGACGGACAATGCAAGAACGCCACGCGCATGTCGGTCCTCTGCCACGACCCCGAAGCCCTGCTCCGCCCCGAAGCCTCCTCCTTCCACACCAGCGGAATGAAGCCCCGCGAGAAGCCGAAGCGCGGCACTGCCGTGACCGTGACGGCAGAACGTGCCTACAAGATTATCCGTGCACAGTTGGAAGAGGAAGGAATAGCATACGCACCGGGCAGCTACAACGACTACGTAAGCCGTTGTTTCTATCATACCAACCGCTACGGTGTTCCGCAGGCGGACGCCGAGGCATGGGCCCTCCGGACTTTTCCCGATTATCCGCGCGAGCAGCTGCTGCCCATCGTAAAAAGTTGTTACTCGCTCACGATGGAGTTCAACACCGTTCCCCTGCCCCGTTCCGTCCGAAAAAAGGAGAAAGAGAATGATTCCTCTCATAAGAAGGCCACCGTGGAGGAGATGGAGGAGTTTATCAACGGCTATATGAAGTTCCGGATGAACATGCTTACCCACCAGATTGAGACACAACTGATTGCTGATGCGTACACCGACCGTCCCGAAGCTTCCGCCTGCCACTGGCAACGGCTCACCGACCACATCGAGAACTCCCTGTGGTGCGCTATGCAACACCATGGCATGGCGGTCAACCTGAACGAGCTGCATACGCTGCTCGGCAGTGATTTCGTCAAGGAATATCATCCGTTGAAAGAGTATCTGGACGGTCTGCCGCCCTGGGACGGAGAGACCGACTACATCGACCGGCTGGCCGCCATGGTGCATGTCAAGGAAAGTCCGCACAGTCCGTTGCAGCAGGACAAAAGCCGGGAACGGAACGACCTCTCCGAAACTCCCGTCCGCTTTGCCGACATCCTGAAACGGTGGATGGTGTCCATGATTGCCGCCGCCCTGGACGAGACCGTGGTGAACCAGGTGATCCTCACCCTGATAGGGCGGCAGGGCAGTTACAAGACCTCGTTCATGCAGCATATCCTGCCGCCCGTATTATCCGAATATTACACCACAAAGAGCAACTCTAGCCGCATGACCAAGGACGACCTGTTCACCATGACCGAGAACCTGGTGATCAATCTGGAGGAGATCGACACCATGCCCCCCTCGGAGCTGAACCAGCTGAAGGCGATGGTGACGCAACGCTACGTGGACGAGCGCCGAGCCTACGGACGCAACAAGGTGCACCTGCCCCATGTAGCCTCGTTCGTAGCCACCGGGAACAACCTCCAGTTCCTCACCGACGACACGGGGAACCGGCGATGGCTGCCCTTCGAGGTGGAGGACATAGACAGCCCGTGGGAGGCGGACATCCCCTACGAGGGCATCTACAGCCAGACGTACGCGCTCTACCAGGATGTAAATTTCCGTTACTGGTTTACCGATAAAGAGATCCAGCAGCTGCGCGGCCATGTGCAGCAGTTTGAGGTGCCCCGTCCGGAGTACGAACTGATCCTGACCTACTACCGCAAGCCCGTGGGGCTGGAACGGGGAGTCTATACCACCAGCAGCCAGATCATCGGTCGTTTCGGCAACACCTCGCTGCGGCTGAGTCTCCAGAAGGTGGGCCGTGCCATGCGCGAGCTGGGCTTCCGGCAGGTAAAGGCCTCCAACGCAAACTATTGGGTGGTGGTGGAGCGCACTACCGAGGAGGTACAGCACTTGCTGCCGGCTGAAGCGGAACAGGCGGATCCCCCCGGCGAAAAGCCTTCCGAGGAGAATACCGAACTCCCCTTCTGACACCCTTAGTGGAGAATATGGAGGATATTTTTCAAACTTTCCATTATATGAAAGTAAGAAGTATCTTCCTTTAAAGGAAAAAAAATAATAAGTATATCATTTATATAAATTATATAATATCCCTCCATATCCTCCACTAAAATTGATATTCAAGCATTTACAAAAAAACAATTCAAGAGCCATGAACAAACAAGAACTCGCCCTGCAATATTTTCCCGATGCCACTTCCGCCACCGCCGTGCGCCACCTCACACGCTGGATAGCCCGTTGCCACCCCTTGGTCGAAGCCCTCACCGGAACCGGCTACCAAAGCCGGAACCGCACCTTCACCTGGAAGCAGGTGACCCTGATCCGCCAGTACCTGGGCGAGCCATCCGCCACACCCTGACCCCATTCCGAAAGAAATTTTTCCGTAGACGGACATAAACAGACATAGATGGACACTGCGATTTTGAGGGGTGATACCTTTGCACACGTCAAAGAGATGCGACGGACAGACTAAGTCTGTTCAGCGGACAAGCTAAGTCTGTTCAACGAACAGGTTAGGTCTGTTCAACGGACAAGCCAAGTCTGTTCAGCACATTCTCCAAGACCTGCCGGCCCGGTGGATATTCCGGACAGTCCGCTACAGCCGCGCAGTGACTGAGTGTTTAACCATTAAAAACAAACCGATTATGTCGATCAATTACAGTATTGCCATGCTTGGCAACCCCATCGATGAGGATGCGCCCCAAAAGGCCTATGCCAAGTCACAGTACACCAACATCCTGACACTGGACAAGTTTGCCGGGCACATCGCCAGCCACGGATCCAAGTACAACCGCGCCGACATCTATGCCGTGCTGATGCAAACCGTGGACTGCATGCGTGAGATGCTGCTGGAGGGAAAGCGCATCGAGATGGGCGATCTGGGCGTGTTCAGCATCAGCATCCAAAGCCGGGGGGCGGAAAACCTGGAAACCTTCAACCCCGCCATACACATCGAACAACTCAACGTGAACTGGACTCCCGGCGACCGGTTCCGAAACTTACTGGAGGACGCCGTGTTCAACCTCGTGCCCTCGCGCCGTGCCGCCAGAATCCTGCTGAAGAGCATCAAGGCGGGCGAGACCACCGTGGACCTGACGGGAGGAGAAGGAGGAGGCAACGAAGCCAACCAGCCCACCGAAGGACAGGTGTGACCCGGCCGGGACGGACTGCATGTCCGTCCCGGTAATTTCCCGAACTCTTATGGAGAACTAAAATTTAAAGAATAATGAGCGAAAATAATAAAATCACATGGCAGAAGGTTCTTCAGGCCATCATCCAGGCGGCAATCGCCGCCCTCACCGCACTGGGCATCACCAGCTGCACAACCTTTCCTTTCAGCCTATGATAGAGGAATCCTTCCCCCTGTTCACCGCCGATGAGGAAGTGGCGAGCGAACGAGAACTGCTGAAAAGCGTCGAGGACGGACCGTACATGCAGGAGGTGAAATATATCATCATCCACTGCTCCGCCACCCGCGAGAACCGGGACTTCACCGTAGAGGACCTGTTGCGCTGCCACCGCCAGCGCAAGTTCCGCACCATCGGGTATCATTTCTACATCCGCCGCTCGGGCATCATCACCCAGCACCGCAAGCTGAAGGAAGTGGGCGCGCACTGCCGCCCCTGGAACCGTTGCTCCATCGGCATTTGCTATGAGGGTGGTCTGGATGCGGAAGGCCACCCGGCTGACACGCGCACGCAGGAACAATGTGAGCAGCTGCTGTTGTTGCTGATGAAGCTCAGGAAACTCTTTCCGGACGCGAAGATCCGAGGACACCGGAACATGCCGGGAAGCATTCCGAAGGCGTGCCCTTGTTTTGATGTGGAAAGTGAATATGGATTTCTGGAAAAGTAAATTTATTTTTATTGAAAGGCTAAGGCGGACAAGTGGCGTTCTGTCTTAGCCTTTTGTTCTAATTTCCTACTTGCTTATGTAAGCACTCAATTTAGGGCATCCCCCCCTTAATTAAAGCACCAAATAGTGTCCCCAACCAAGTTTTATTAAAAAACAATTTTTATTTTAACATTAGCCATTGACTAACAAAATTTTATTAAGGATTAAACTCAGATAATCCTTGTAATCATTAAAGTTTTTTTTTGAAAGCCAAGATGATACATTGGAGAAATATTAAAAAGATGTATATCAAAGCTATTTCAATGACATAAAAGGCGCAAAAATCTATTCT
>VOFJ01002592.1_pt1 | contig 37071 bp, 52 predicted proteins | sample 5384081 | NCBI WGS metagenome assembly VOFJ01 (sample SAMN12384729, study PRJNA508395) | human gut metagenome | isolation source: healthy gut I | host: Homo sapiens
CGTGCTTCGTTCGGTTACGTATTGCTTTAGTTCCTATCAGGAAAAAGCCGCTGCTCCTGAAAATTTCCATTTTTACGATTCCTGTTTTTATAAGTGTGTTGTTATATGCAGGAGGTATCTATTGAAAAGAAATATTTTGCAGTATGCGATCTGGAAGTGGACATGCGCTGAGCTTTATGGACTATATGAACCGGAAGAAGAATATTCCCTTTGAGATACAGGCATTTACATCTGTAGAGAAACCTGATCGCCTATGGGAAACAAACACATATAGAGTTGCTGTTGATCTCCCGGGCGGGCTATGTGCCGGGAAGTCGGGATCTGGATATCAGGAAGATCATCATTTTGTCGGAAGGGTACACCCTCGGAACTGACCAGTATCAAGTGTGTATAAATATCAGTCTTCTTCTGATGTTCTCCGGAAGTGATGGCATGTTATGGCGCCGAAAAAAGACAGTGGCAGATCAGATTGCTGTATTAAAAAGACAACAGAAATTATTGGAATATTTTCACCTCTGGGACGTTGTCGAAACCTCTTTTGCATTGACACTTGGACAGATGCTTGCCAAAAGAACGAGCCGTTCTTTATCTGAATATGGAAGAATATTCCGGATTTGAAGAATTGATGGGAAAAGGTTTTGCCCACAATCTGAGTGATCTTCTTTATTATGTGAGACAGGATAACCAGAATCTTCTCTATAAGATGAACAGTATGATACAGACGATCAATAATCTGGATTATGTTCCACCTGTGCAGATGCCGGCAGATATCCGTACAACAGCCTGGCAGGACTGGGAACGGCTTTTTCAGATGCTTATACTTGACAGTTCTTATGAAGTGATTGTGCTGGATATTGGATGTGGGATTGATGAAAATTTCCAGCTGCTGGATATGTGTAAGAAGATTTATATGCCTGTATTGTCTGATGCTGTTTCACAGTGTAAGATTGCGCAGTTTGAGAATCTGGTCCGAATCTGGGATTATCCTCAGATTCTGGAAAAGACGGAAAAGATAAATCCACCGTTTCATATGGCAACCTGTCTGTCACCTGCGTATGTTGAACAGCTGATGTGGAGTGAACTGGGAGATTATGTGCGGAACCTTCTGAGGAAAGAAAGCCAGAAAAAAGAAAATTAAAAAGTTCGGAAAGATGCTGTAAAGGGAAAAAGGATGAACAAAGATGTATTTAGAAAGCTGCGGCAGATGCTGATGGAAGAACTGGATCTGTCCAGAGAATTATCGGATAAAGAAATCCCTTGATGTGATTGATGAGCTGATTCTGAACCAGATAAAAAGATGTCCGTCTTGCGCTGAAAGAAAAAGGTACAGCTTCGTAGGAACTGTTTTTTATTCTGTCCGCAAACTGGATGTGCTTCAGGAACTGGTGGATGATGAGACAGTGACTGAGATCATGGTAAACGGGCCGATACTATTTTTGTAGAACGGGCCGGCAAGCTTATGAAATGGCATAAATTTTACTTCTGCTGAGAAACTGGAGAGGATGTGATCCAGCAGATTGTTGGAAAATGTAATCGTGTGATCAATGAATCCATGCCGATCGTGGATGCAAGACTGGAAAATGGTTCCAGGGTAAAAATGCTGTAATTTATCCGGTTGCATTAAATGGTCCGATTCTCACTATAAGGCGTTTTTCCTGAACACCCCATTACAATGGAAAAGCTGATTGCACTGGGAAGTATCACACAGGAATGTGCAGAATTTCTGGAGAAGCTTGTGAAGGCCAGATATTCCATGGTCATAGGGAGGCGGAACCGGAAGCGGGAAAGACTACATTTCTTGCAGCAATGTCGGAATATATCCCCAGGGACGAAAGACTGATCACAATAGAAGATAATGCAGAACTTCGCATCAGGGGAATTGATAATCTGGTCCGGCTGGAAGCAAAGATGGCAAACATGGAAGGAGCAGTTTCCGTTACGATCAGAGATCTGATCAAATCTGCATTACGAATGCGTCAGACAGAATCATAGTGGGAGAAGTCCGCGGCGGAGAGGCAATGGATATGCTTCAGGCATTGAATACAGGGCATGAAGGGTCGCTGTCTACTGCCCATGCCAATTCTGCCAGGGATATGTTATCCAGACTGGAAACAATGGTTCTGATGGGCTGATCTTCCATTGGAAGGAAGACGCGGAGTGGATATTCTGGTACATCTGGAAGAATGAGGGATAAATCAAGGAAATTGCTGGAAGTAACTGAGGTGTGCGGCTTTGAAAATGGAGAAATCCGTATCCGGCCGCTGTATCAATGGCAGGAAGGGAAAGGTCTTGTAAAGACAGCATCCCTCCTTCATGTGGAAAAACTGGAAAGAGCGGGGATTGAACTATGAAAGGAAAGAAAAGAACAGCTTTATCAGAAACGTAATTATGATCATTATCATTTTTCTATGAAAGAACTTCTGAAATATATGGGACAGGCACTGGCGTTGTGCATAATGGCAGATTATCTTTTTACAAAAGTAAATGGTGTTGCTTCTTATTGCTTCCGTTCCTGTGTTTTTATCTGAAATGGCAGAAAAATCGTATGATCAGGGGAAAGACGGAAGAATCTGAATTATCAGTTTAAGGATGCACTTACTTCGCTGAGTGTTGCGGTTCAGGCTGGATATTCGGTGGAAAGCGCGGTAAAAACCTGTGTCAGAGATTTGGAGACTCTACGGAAAGGGAACGGATATTGTGGAGGAATTTCGCTATATTGAAAGCCAGCAGCATATCAGTGTTCCGCTGGAAGAGCTGTTTCTGGATCTTGGAGAAAGAAGTCAGATAGAAGATATCGAAAATTTTGCCTCTGTATTTTATACAGCCAAGCGTACAGGTGGTGATATGAACCGGGTAATTCAGAAGGTGTCTCGTATGCTTGGAGATAAGATTGACGTTAAAAAAAGATAGAGGCTACACTGGCAGCAAAGAAGTCAGAACAGATGATCATGAGTCTTATGCCTGTGGGAATTATCCTGTACTTGCAGATGACTTCACCGGGCTTCTTAAGTGTTCTTTTATGGAAATCCCTTTGGAATTGCAGCAATGAGTATCTGTCTTGTCATTTATGCTGCGGCATACTGGCTTGGCAGAAGGATTGTAGATATTGAGGTGTGACAGTACAAATGTGGATACATGTTGTCATTTTTGTTATGATCCTGTGTGCACTGACCGGCTGGAAAAAGGATGGATTCCATCTTACGGAATCGGAGGGAAGGATGGTATCAGACTTTTTTGCGGTAGTAGCGATAGCCGGAAATCTGCTGGGCATGATCCTTACTTTGCAAAACGGTGGACAGGTGTATCCTCAGGGATACCGTCTGGAAAAGGAGGATACAGGATCATATGAGAAAGGAATTTATGGTATCCGTTGACGGAGAAAGAACCGGTCTCCATGTACATTCAGGTACCGGAGAAGGAATTGGAAGAGCAGGAGGAAGAACCGAAACAGAATAAGAAACTGACCAGAAAAAGAACAGGCACAAAAAGTATTGCAGAGGGCAGTATCCCGGTATAACGAGCAGCGCAGTGATCCGGATTATTATTATCTTCCGGATAAGCTGAATGGAAAAAAAGGTAAAATGGGAAAGTCCGGCAGACACTTCCGGAATGCTTCTGACAGGACTGTTTTCTTATTGCGGCAATGGCAATTCTTGTGATGAAAGGGAGAGAAGAACAGGTTCAGCTTCAGAAACGGTATGAAGAACTTCTTATGGATTATCCGGGACTGATCATGAAATTTACACTTCTGGTTCAGGCCGGATGACTGTAAGAAAGGCATTCCAGAAAATTTCTCTGGATTATGGAAGAAAGAGAAAGCGGAATCAAGACCTGCGTATGAAGAGATACGGATTGTCTGCTATGAGATGGAAAGCGGAGTTTCTGAAAGTGAAGCATACAGAAGATTTGGAGAAAGATGTGGTCAGGCAAAGTATAAAACATTTGCCACGCTTCTTATCCAGAATCTCAGAAGGGCAGCAGACAGATGGCTGATATGCTTTGAAAGAGAATCAACCGAAGCATGGGAAGAACGAAAGAGAAAAGCACGTGTTCTTGAGAGGCTGCAGCCACAAAACTTCTGGTGCCGATGATCATGATGCTTATTGTCGTTATGGCAATTGTCATGATTCCTGCTTTTATGTCTTTCTACGGAGAAACATGATAAGGTGCTGCAGTAAATTCTGTGCAGCGTAAAGGGTGCTTTTGGATATGGAAAAAAATGGGACAATTGATAAGACAGATAAAAAAGAAAAAACGGACTGATACGAAGATTCGCAGAGGAAGAAGACGCTGTAGGTGTTGTGGAGATCATTCTGATTCTTGTAGTCCTGATCGGGCTTGTCATTATTTTCAAAGAGCAGCTGACCGAACTGGTGCAGAGCATTCTTTCAAAGATCGCCAAACAGAGTAATTCTATTTAAGATGAAAAAGAAGGAGGTGTACTTCCTGTATGAAATATTGCGGAAAGGAAAGAGGAAGCATTACATTATTTCTTGCATTAATACTCAGTCTGCTTTTTGTCTCTTGTATGTACAAGTATAGAATCTGTACGTATGGCATCGGCCAGAACCCAAATACTCAACAGTATGGATATCGGACTTTATTCTGTATTTGGACAGTATGACAGGAAACTTCTTGAGGAATATGATCTGTTTGCGCTGGATGGTTCCATGGGAGGCGGGCAGCTTAATCTCGCAAAGATCTGCGATAATCTGGAATCCTATATGAAACCGGTGTTAAAAAGCAGAACAGTCAGAAACTTGAACTGCATCAGAGCGGACTTACCGGTTACCGGCTTCTGACAGATGAGTGCGGAGAGGTTTTTATCAGCAGATTGTGCAGTATATGCAGGAAACTCTTGGAAGTCAGGGGGGTACAGCTCCTTCTCAACAAAATGTCTGATCGAGAGAGAAAAACAGAAGAGGCGGATCTGAAAGCGAAACAGGCGGAGACAGGAGGCTCCATCGACAGATATGATTCGGAAATGAATCAGGCTTCTCAGAAAAGCCGGCAGGCAGCACAGGAAGCTGAAAACAGGCAGCAACAGGAAGGACAAATATCAACCCAGCCAGCACCGACGCAGCCACAGGCTGACAATCCCATCAGTATTATAAAAGAATTATGAAAATGGGAATACTGGAGCTGGTTTGCCACCCGGACGGAAATTTCCACCCGGACAGTCAGCAAAGACACAATGGTTTCAGGGGAAGACAGCTGCAACAGGGAATGGAGATGCCGGACGGAGTGACAGCAGATAGCAGTTATACTTCCGGGGTTTTGTTTCAGCAGTATCTGATGAATCATCTGGGAAATTACACAGATCCGTCAAAAGAAAGTCTTGCATATCAGATGGAATATGTTTTTGGAGGAAGAGACAATGATATAGATAACCTTAAATCTGTGGCATCAAAGCTCTTGTTCATCAGAGAAGGCGTAAACTTTGCATGTTTGATGGCAGATAATGTAAAAAGAACAGAGGCACAGGCACTCGCTGCAACCATTGCGTCGGGATTTCTGGTTCCTCCGGCAGCGGTAGTGATAGAGTCTGCATTGCTTTTATGCTGGGCATTTGCGGAGAGCGTACTGGATGTGAGAGAACTTTTTGCAGGAGGGAAGATTCCCCTTGTAAAACCTTCCGCAGACTGGCAGATTTCGCTGTCTAATCTTTCAAGTCTGATGGAAGGACTGGATTCCATGCGGAAAAACAATGACCATGGATTGTCCTATGAGGATTACCTTCAGGTTCTGATATTGCCTGTTTCAAAGGAAAAAGAAAGTGATGAGAGCTATGGATATGATCGAAGATGCGATAAGAAAGAAAGGCAGGGCAAATTTTTATATGGATTCCTGTGTTGTAGCTCTGGAGGCATTTGCGGAGGTAAAAGCAAACAGGAAAAAGGAATTTCAGGTGATACGTCAATATTGCTATGAATGAATTGCTGAAAAGAGGTGTGAAAAGATGCTTTTTACAGAAAAAAAAAACAAAGCATTGAAGAAATCGGAAAAAAGATAAAAAAATTTATGAAAGGAGAAAAGTCTCTCTAAGCAATATTTACGATCTTTTATTCCCCCAAAAGAGTCGGAAATATTTTCGGACAAATGCAAAAGAACATATTGGAGAAGTTTCTTCTGTAAAAGTATCTTTCTGCACCTCTTTTCGGGGAAAGATTAAGAAGGGAAGTCTGGCAGTAGAAACAGCACTTGTACTGCCACTGTTCTTCCTGGGAATGGTTACGCTGATTTCGTTTATGGATATATATAAACTGCAGACGGAACATCTGACTGCATTGTGTACGAAGGCAAAACAGGCGGGAATGTATGCGTATCTTCCGGGTGGGGACAGTGTTGATGATATTACGCTGCCGGATATCTACACGTATAAACCCTTTGGTGGACTGATACCTCTTCCGGATGTTGTAGTTTATAACCATGTAAAAAGTCCATGCATGGACAGGAACCGAATTTCCTGACAATGGAGGAGAGCAGGGAGGAAACAGAACCGATGGTTTATGTAACTGCCTCGGGCAGTGTGTACCATAAAAATCCGGGCTGCAGCTATCTGAATGTTTCATTAAAACAAATTCCCGGAAGTTCCGCAAAATCTGCATCAATAAGTACGGGGAGCATTATTCAGCCTGTGAAATCTGCAGCAGGAATCAGAATCCGGCAGGAGTGGTATATGTTACGGAACAGGGAAACAGATACCATAATCTGGAGTCCTGCAGTGGGCTGAAACGTTCGGTAAGACTGGTAAAAGCTTCCTCTGTTTCGGAAATGGGAGCATGTAGCAGGTGTGGCTGAATTCTGCCGGAGAGATGTATATGGAGATGAATGGCGTAAAAGAAATATGTGTACTTGGATTTCTGGGAATAAATTCATGGATAGATATCAGAAAAAAGCAGGTTTCTCTTCTGCTGATCATAATATTTGCAGTCTGCGGAACTGTGTGGACAATATATAGCAGAAGAAATGTTCGGAGGTTCTTATGTGCGTGGGGGACAGGTTTTCTCTTTGTGCTGATCAGCATCCTTACAGAAGGTGCTGTGGGAATGGGCGATGGCTGGCTGCTTATGGCACTGGGGACAGTGCTGTACCCGGAAGAATTTTTTTCAACACTTTTTATAGGAATGATCTGCAAGTGCAGTATGGTCCGGCATCATGATGATGGGATTTTGCAGAAAGGGAAGTACGGAAATACCGTTTGTGCCATTTCTGCTGGCAGGATATCTGGGAGGATTTTTGATATGAAAGATAATTTTTGTATAACAAATGAATACAGTATAATTCGTAAGGGAAGTTTTACAATCGAGACTGCCTGTGTCATGCCGTTGATCCTGCTGGTGTTGATGGGACTTATCTATCTGAGCTTTTTGTACATAACAGGGCATGGCTGACAGCGGCAGCTTATGAATCGGCAGTAAGCGGGAGCATGGAAGGGATTAAGAAAACGGAGAAATATATGATACTGCAAGGATGCGCAGTGAGGAGCTGGGGGAGTATTGGCTTTTTCGGGGCGGAGAATTTAGGTACCCAGACAAATGTGGGAAAAGAAGTGCAGGTAACCTATGACCTGGACACGATCTCATCGTATGGCAATCTGAGCTGGCATTTGAGGACAGAAGGGAAATCCGCAGTGATAAATCCGGTGAAACATATCCGCAGACTGCGGGCGGCGCAGGCGGTTCTGAGAGAAATGGGGGGAATAGAATAGTATGCGGACAGAATATAAGAGGGATATGAATCATAATTATCTCATTGTCTATGGTGAGAATGAGATCAATACAGATTCCTATCAGGTAAGGATGCTTGCGAGAAATGTGATTCCCTCTCTTCTGAAGTGCAGGATACAGGGGATGGATGGCAGATTTCTTATCTATTTTGATATTACTTCGAAACAGGCGGTGAATGTGCTGTATGAAGAAAAAGAAGATGGGAGTTGAAGATCTCAGGCTTATTTTCGGTGGTTTTGTAAAGGCTATGGAAGATGCGGCGGAATATCTGATCAATCCCGGACAGTTTATAATGTCGCCGGAATATATTTATACAGATATTGAAAAAAAAGACAGATTTATTTCTGTATGATGCCCGGATATGAGAAGGATATTAAAGAACAGTTTCAGCTTCTGACAGAATATATTCTGCCAAAAAAATAGACCATCAGGATCAGGATGCGGTAATCCTTGGATATGGAGTATATAAAGAGCAATGGAAGACAGTTTTCATCTGGAGCATATTAAAGAAGAATTATATAAAACTCAGAGTTCAGATGTAAATGGGGAGAAGAAAGAAAAAATAAATGCAAAAAAGACAGAGCAGGAGATGGAGTTTGCAGAAGAAGAGACTTTCCCGGAAGATAATGAAAACCGGAATGAATTTGTAAGAGAAGGAGAAGATTCAAAAGAACCCGGCCGACTAAACCCGGTCGGTGTTATTGTGCCGGCTGCTGTTCTGATCTGTGGACTGGCAACTGCTATCCTGAAGGGATATCTGCCCACATGTGGAAATGGAAACTATACTTGGTGTAATTGTTATAGCTATAGCGGGTATCATGCTGGGCCTGCGTATTATAAAGACAAAAAAAAGTTTTGCATCTCCCGGAACAGGCGTATGCATCAGGAGAAACAGTGAGACACATAGAAAAAAATAAGAAATATGCCATCATGGAATAAAACAGAAAAAGAAAACATCAGGGGAAAAGATCAGGATGGAAAGAAGCAGAAGGAAAAGTGTCAGAGCAGAAATGGGAGGGCAGATTATATGAAAACCTGTCCCAGACAGTGGAGAGAAATCAGCAAACAAATCAGAGTCAGCCGGTGAATGGGCAGAAAAATGTCAGACTGTGGACAAAAAACTTCCGAATCATCCCGGATACATATGGACTATGGTGAAACAGTAGTACTATCTGCCGGAATAGTAAGCGGACCTGCAAGTCTGGTGAGCAAAGAACCGGGAGAACTGGCGACCATTTATCTTAATGAAGATCTGACTGTGATCGGAAAGCTGGGAAACTGCCTGTGATGCGGTGATCAGCCTGCCTACCGTAAGCCGTATCCATGCAAAAATACGAAAAAAAAGAAGAAAACTATTTCCTTAGTGATATGAATTCCAGAAACGGAACGTCTGTAAATGGAAGATTACTTCGTCCGGATGAGGAATATCAGCTTGAACCGGAAGATGAAGTGGATTTTGCACAGGCAAGATATATATTTCTGGAATAAATGTTTTTACAAAATACAGGAGGTCTGCTACAATTAGTAATGGTACATTGTTTTTGAGATAAAGAAACAGAAAAGAGGTAAAACTTGGAAGAACTGAAAAAGGCACCGGTTACAGTGCTTCTCATTCTGGCGAATATTCTTTTTTTTTTACTGTGGAATTTACCGGAGGATCAGAGGATACCATGCATATGCTTCAGTGCGGGCGGCATATACTCCCGCCATTATGCAGGGAGAATACTATAGGATCTTTACAAGTATGTTCCTTCATTTTTGGACCGCAGCATCTTGGAAATAACATGCTGGTACTGTTTGTTTGGAGGCAGACTGGAGCGTACAGTTGGAAAACTGAAATATCTGCTGATCTATCTTCTGGGAGGAATGGGTGGAAATCTGCTGTGTCTGTTCCTGGAACTGGACAGTGCGGATTTTGCAGTTTCGGCAGGGTGCATCCGGTGCAGTGTTTGCTGTGATGGGTGCAATGATCTATGCTGTGATCAGGGGCAGAGGTCATATTGAAGATCTTTCTGCCAGACAGGTAGTGATCATGGCTGCTTTTTCGCTTTTATTTTGGTTTTTACAAGCGAAGGAGTGGACAATGCGGCACATGTAGGGCGGTCTTATCTGTGGATTCCTGCTTGCAGTTCTGCTTTATCACCCTTCGCAGCGTGCAGGATAACCGACCTTTATTCAGGGGATGTCGGCAGATAAATATAAAAGGCAGAACCCTGACCGGGAGTGCTGGAAACCCTGATCTGACCATGGTGTGCAGAGATGATTTCTGCTGTTACTGCAAGCCCGAGACCGGTTCCTTCCGGTTTTATGTAATGAAGGGATGAAAGATATTCTCAGTCTGCTTATGCGTCATACCACATCCGTTATCTTTAATACAGATGCAGATGCCGGAATCTGCAGGGGTGAGATTTACAATAATCTTTCCGCCTGGCTGATCGATGGCTTCACAGGAATTTTGATCAGGTTAAATATGACCTGACGCATTTTTATCCGGTCAAGAAAAACAGGTGAAGAAGTATGTTCCACATGTATTTCCAGCCGGATTCCCAGATAGTCAGAGTGTTTTCTGACAGGATAAAACAGTGGTCAGAAATTCCGCTCTGGGATTTACGGGAACAAAGTAACTGTCTGTGCATGGCTGAAGTCAGAGAGTTCTTTCAGCAGTTCTTTTACATATTCAAGGTTATCCATAAGACTGTCCCATTGTCTGTAACTGCACAGTTCGGGTGAGAGGAAGCCATCAACTGAAGTTCACTGTTGATCAAGCGTGACCGGATTACGGATTTCATGTGAAAGTCTGGATAAAAGAAAACGAAAATCTTTTTTCTGATTGTTTTGTTATTTCAATCTGCATATTATCACCTCAGGAAAAGTGTATCATTGTGAACTTTCAGCCGCAACAGATTTCGTCTGAAAAATTCGCAATAAAACGACAAGTATTACTGATTATTGCAAATCAAAATCTTGAATTTTAAGAAAGAAGGATTTAAAGATGGAAAATTGTATTTTTTGTAAAATCGCTAATGGAGAGATTCCTGCTGCAACACTTTATGAGGATGAGAATTTCAGGGTAATTCTTGACCTGGGCCCGGCGAGTAAAGGGACATGCGCTGATCCTTCCGAAATCGCATGCTGCCAATATTTATGAATTATCGGATGAAATGGCTGCAAAGGCAATGATTCTTGCAAAGAAAATGGCGACAGCAATGACAGCAGCACTGAAATGTGACGGATTTAATATTGTACAGAATAATGGCGAGTGTGCAGGGCAGACAGTATTTCATTTTTCATATGCATCTGATTCCGAGATATAAAAGGAGATCAGGTGGGAATCACATGGCACCGGGTGAACTCAGTGATGCAGATAAAGAAGAAATCCTGTTAAAAGTAAAGGAGCAGCTGTCCTGATATTCTGATACAGCACATTACAAAAGATGGAGAATATAGATTTTTGTAAGTATCTACAGGAAATACCGCTCGCGGGCGTTCAATATTGGAAAATTTATCCTTGGCGATGAAGATGAAGCAGAAGATGTCTGTCAGGATGTATTTGAGACTTTGTTTCATATGGGCCGGAGTGTGGATTTTTCAGATGAAAGAAACTGGAGAATCTGATTGTCAGAATCAGCTAATAAGGCGTCCGATCATCGCAAAAGGCCTTCAGGAAATATGAATATGCGAACTCAGATGCGATTCTGGAAATGACAGATATGCGGGTAAGAAAAAGGTAATCGTGTAGATGAGATTGTTCTGAATCTGGAAGGCAGCAGGATACCAGTCGATATTTGAAAAAACTGAGAGAAAAGAACAGGACAAATTATGAAATCTATGTCAGTGTAACGTTATATGACATACCAACGCGTCTCGTTGCCAGACATTATCATATCACAGAAAAATAATGTGAATAACAGAGTCATGAGGACGAGACGCTGGCTTGCCAGGGAATATAAGAAAATAACCCGGTGATTACTGTTTATTTACGCAGTCTTCGATCAGCCCGGTGATTTTTTCAATAGAATTCATATGACTGCTTTCTGACATGGCATGAACATAGGACTCTGTTCTGGTACAGTTCGCGGATTGCGTTTAAAAGTGTGCTTTCTGTAATCTCTTCTTCCTCAAGTACCATGCTGAATCCCTGACGTTCAAATGAACGTGCATTGAGGATCTGGTCACCGCGGCTGGCATTTGCAGAAAGCGGGATCAGAAGATTGGGTTTTTTAAAGCATTCAGTTCACAGATTGCATTGGCACCTGCGCGGGGAGATAACGATATCAGACAGAGCAAACAGATCGGCAAGCTCCTGTTTAATATATTCATACTGTACATATCCTTTTTGTGTCTTTGAGACTTTCATCCATTTTTCCCTTACCACACAGGTGGATAACCTGAAACTCTTTTAAAAGTTCCGGAAGGATTTTGCGGATATTTTCATTGACAGATGCAGCACCAAGACTTCCGCCGATCACCATAATTACCGGTTTGTCATCTGTGAAACCACAGAATTTTCGTCGGGCCTCTTTACTTCCGTTTAATAATTCCTGACGGATAGGAGTACCTGTAAGTACTGCTTTGTCAGCAGGAAGACTTTTACAGTCTCAGGGAAGTTACAGCATACTTTTGTTGCTGATGGAATGCAGATCTTATTTGCAAGTCCGGGGAGTCATATCTGATTCATGAATGATGGTAGGAATTTTACGTCGACCGGCAGCGATTACAACCGGGACAGTCACGAAGCCACCCTTGGAGAAAACCACATCTGGTTTTAATTGTTTCAATAATTTTTTGGCCTCACCGGAATCCTTTCAGTACACGAAATGGATCTGTGAAGTTTTTCAGATCAAAATAACGTCTCAGCTTTCCGGATGAGATTCCGTAATAAGGAATATTCATTTCTTCAATAAGCTTTTTTCGATTCCATCGTAGGATCCGATATAGGAAATTTCGTATCCAAGCTCCTTTAAGGCGTGGGATCAGAGCAATATTCGGAGTCACATGTCCGGCTGTGCCGCCGCCGGTGAGCACAATATGTTTCATAGAGATTCCTCCTGTTTTATTCTGAATAGTTACAACAATTCTATAAAAGACTGCAGGGAATATGTGAAATCCTGCGAAAATGTCCGATTCATTATTTTATGGAATTGCTATACGTTACTATTTAATATGAACCCAGGGGGGAGAAATTGTCAAGGAAAGTTAAATATTATGAAGAACAAAACAGATATACAGACAAAAAATCAGCAGATAGACAAAATACTTCAAAGAGCAGTATGATGCGGAAACCAAAATACTTGAATCCGCATTGCTGAACGTAGCAGGCAAAACCTCATGGGATGAATTTCCGGAAGAATCCGAGGAGAAGATCCGGCGGGGTATGATCGGCTGATCACCCGACTGAGAGAAAAAGGGGATTTCAATGAAGCAGCCAGGGCTGAAAAAAGACAGGAAGCACCAGGGCAGCAAAGGAAAAACTTGAAATTCTTGAGTATGACTGGAACAGGACTCACAGAATCCTGAAATCTGCAGCTGCCGCAGTGGCAGTAGTTATGTTGACTGCGCTGGTGGGAATGACTGCTATAGCTGACTGTCGATATCCGGATAAAAATACGCAGACATATCAGAAGACATCCGTTTTTTGAAAAAAATAAAAAATTTTTTTTTTTTGTGATATTTGCCGATTTGATTCGCATAGTATATGTAATGAAAGTTTGCGAAGCAGAAATCCGGCATTTTATTCTTCGGATAAGTGTGCGGATCAAAGGCTCGGAACAAAACGTTATATATTTATGCACTGACCGACAGAGAATCATTAAAATATCGGCAAATTTTTAAAAATTCTTATGTGGCAGATGCAAAGAAAGGCAGGAACAGTCGAAAAAAAACTGTTTCTGCTTTTTTATTTTCAGAAAAGATATTGTTAATTTGTTTCATTGTAGTGTATAATTAATACAATATAGAAGGATCATAAAAAGCAGTAAAAAGTTGCCGGGTTAAACGGGCAAAATGCAGCAAAACAATTGGGGATATCAAAAAGATTCCGAGAGTACATCAAAATCTGAAGGGAGGTTTTTATATGAAGATTACATTTATCGGGGCAACTCATGAGGTTACGGGATCCTGTTATTATCTGAGGCAGCAGGTCACAAGTTTCTTGTAGACTGCGGAATGGAGCAGGGACCGGATTATTATGAAAATGCAGAAATACCCCAGTGGCTTTGGGAGAGATAGAATTTGTTCTTCTGCCACATGCACATATAGATCACTCAGGTAATCTTCCGGCTATTTATGCAAAGGGGTTCAGGGGACCGGTATATGCCACAGATGCCACCAGCCATTTATGCGATATTATGCTCAGAGACAGCGCGCACATTCAGATGTTTGAAGCAGAATGGAGAAACCGTAAAGGCAGACGACAGGGCAAACCGGAATTTGTTCCGGCTTATACAATGGAAGATGCCATGGGAGTGATCAGAAACTTTGTGGGATGCCCGTACAATAAGACGATCATCCCTGCAGAGGGAATCTCAGCCGGTTTATTGATGCAGGCCATTTGTTGGGCTCTGCAAGTATTGAGCTGACGATCAGGGAGGAGGATACAGAGAAAAAGATTGTATTCTCCGGAGATATTGGAAATACCTGCCAGCCCTTGATCAAGGATCCTGAGTATCTGCATGATGCGAGATTATGTAGTTATGGAATCCACCTTATGGTGACCGCAGTCATGGGAGAAAGCCCGGATTATGTGAAAACTGTTGTCAGAAATCATCCAGGAAACCTTTGACAGAGGAGGAAATCTTGTGATTCCTTCTTTTGCAGTGGGACGTACGCAGGAAATGCTGTACTTTATCAGACAGATCAAGGCAGACGGACTGGTGTATGGACATGACGGATTTAAAGTATATGTGGACAGTCCTCTTGCAAATGAAGCTACCACGATTTTCTCGGAGCATCAGTATGACTGTTTTGATGAAGAAGCGATGGAACTGATCAAAAAGGGAATTAATCCAATCAGTTTCCCTGGATTGAAGGTTTCGTCACCAGTGATGATTCGAAGTCGATCAATTATGATGAGGAGCCCAAGGTAATCATTTCAGCCAGTGGTATGTGTGATGCAGGCCGTATCAAGCACCATCTGAAACATAATCTGTGGAATGAGAAGAATACGATTCTTTTTGTAGGATATCAGGCGGTCGGTACTCTTGGAAGAGCACTGATCGAGGGGCTGCAGATGTGAAACTGTTTGGTGAACCTGTTCATGTGGCAGCGCATATCTGCCAGATGCCGGGAATCAGCGGTCATGCGGATGTGAATGGCCTTTTAGACTGGGCGAAGGCATTTGAGGAGAAACCGCAAGAAAGTCTTTGTTACTCATGGAGATGATACAGTTACAGAGATTTTTGCAAAACGTCTGACAGATGAACTGGGGTATGATACAATGGCTCCGTTTAGCGGTACGGTTTATGATCTGGCAGACGATGTATGTCTGTATGAGGCAAAGGGTGTGAAAATCCAGAAAGCATCTGCATCACCGAAGGCAACAAGAGCAGCCAGAGCATTCGAGAAACTTCTGGCACTTGGTTACAGGCTTATTACGGTTATCAGGAAAAATGAAGGAACGCCGAATAAAGATCTGGAAAGATTTTCAAAGAGATGTTCAGTCCTGTGTGATAAATGGGACAGGACAGATATGTAAATTAAAAAATATCCCACGAAACTTTATCTATAGCAATCTTTGTAAATAATATATTGATTCAATTTACATTATTTAAGAGGCTTGCTATAGTTTTTCGTCAAGGATATTTTATATGGTCACCTGCGTAACTGTTCAGTAGTTCCACAGTTGTTTATTTGTTCAGAACTTCCTCAGTGCAGTGGAAAGCTGATCGGACATGAGGTATTCTTAAATCCGCATTTGATTCCTTTTAATCTGCTGATCACTTCCTCTGCATCCATTCCCTCTACAAGACTGGCTACACCCTGGGTATTTCCGCTGCATCCGCCGATGAAACGGACATTGTGGACTTTCTTATTGTCATCTACTTCAAATTCAATATGGCTGGCGCAGACACCTTTTTGTTTTATACGTCATGATATGTTTCCTCCTGTGTGAAAAAAATGTAACTATAAATGCTGCTGTTCATATACCACTACGTTACTGTTTACTTCGTTCTCAGTAACGTAGCCAAAAAATTTATTCAGATTGCCTGCGGCAATGGAATTTTTGGCTTGTATGTCTCGAGGATTTTTGGCATATTCATGCCAAAACACCTCGCGGAATAGTGATATGTGAACAGTAACATAAAAATAGCAATTGTATTATAACAGAGGATAAAAAAGTTTCCATATAAATAAAGTTTTGCTATAATAAAGAAATGTCAGGAACATTTGTCACTGTTTACACATCTGAACCTGATACCATGAAAATGAAAAATTACAATATACAAAGAAGAGGTGTTTTTAATAATGAAATGTATCGGAATTATCGGAGCAATGGAACAGGAAGTTGCAAAAAAAAAATCAAGGAAAAAATGCAGGATGTCACAATTACATCCAGAGCCCGTATGGATTTCTATGAGGGGAACTCTGGAAGGAAAGAAAGTAGTTGTTGTACGCTCAGGAATCGGAAAAGTAAACGCAGGTATGTGCACACAGATCCTTGCAGATGTATTTGGTGTGGAAGCGGTGATCAATACAGGAATTGCAGGAAGTCTGAATAATGATGTAAATATTGGGGATATTGTTCTTTTTCTACAGATGTTTTTGCATCATGATATGGATGCGATTGGCTTTCGGATATAAGAAAGGTCAGATTCCGCAGATGGATGAATTTTCCTTCCCTGCTGATGAAAAACTTCGTAAACTGGCTGCAAAAAGTATGTAAAGAAGTAAATCCTGAGATCAGTGTATTTGAAGGGAAGAATCTGTTCCGGAGATCAGTTTATCTCAGATAAGAGCGTTAAAGATGCCATCATTTCAGAATTTGGTGGATTTGCAGTAGAGATGGAAGGTGCTGCTATCGGTCAGGCTGCTTATCTGAACCATATTCCATTCCATTTTTTGTAGTAAGAGCAATCTCTGATAAGGCAGACGGAAGTGCTCACATGGATTACGCTGAGTTTGAGATGGCGGCAATTGAACACAGTGTCAAATTAACTGTAAGAATGATCCAGGAATTGTAATCTGACAAGAAGCAGATGAAATAAAGCGGCACGTGAACTGTATTTCGGCACAGTCGTTGCAGAACTTTGCATATACTGAAATAGACAATCGAAAAAGAATGCAGGATCGTACGATGTATCTGAAAGAATATTTTCCGTTTTATACCACATATGCAAATCCTCTTCTGTATGAAGGAGAACGGATGCAGGATAAAGAATTTAACCTGATGAAATCTATTATCCGGGGACTGTACAGCATATTCAGGAGAAAATAGAAGAGGAATGTGATCCTCATGGATTATGAGGGAAGCCGCCTTTATGATGAATATCCGGATAAATATATGATTTATCATTTAAGCTGCAAGATCAGGGAGAGTATGGAACCGGAAATAAGCACTCAGGCTATCAGGGAGGATTTTCTGGATGAACTGATACAGGTAATGCTTTTGTCAGGAAATATCCAGAAGAAGATGCCGCAGATATCGTTGCAGGAGATACTTTTAAAACAGATTGTAATTGCTCGGTAAATCGGTTTTGTTGGTACACCGGACAGTTACAACAGATTATATAACATTAACAGACAGAAAGAGCAATGAAAAAATTTAAGAGAATATTTAGAAGAACAGATAAATGAAAATCTGATACAGGCTGTTCTGAGTGCCGGCAGAAATAAAGATGGCATATCAAAAATAAAGATTCGTCCGATCCGGCTGAAAGGACAGATCTGTTATCAGGCATCTGCCACAGAAGGACAGAAAGTTCTGCATAAAAACTACGGGCGTACGGAACTGATTGAATATGTGGAAAAAAGAACTTGCAGAGAATTTCAGACAGTTTCAGGCACAGGGGTGCAGTAACAGACGGGGTTGTTCTTGTCAGTAAAAAGGGAAAAATGACTATTAAACAGAAACACCATGAACAGAAAAAAAAGTTCAGATCCAGGCACATAACCGGGTGAAACAATATATTCTTAAAGAAGGTGTTCCGGTTCCGTTTTTGATCGATCTGGGAGTTATGAATGAACAGGGAAAGATTATCCATGCCAGATATGACAAATTCAGACAGATCAATCGTTTCCTTGAATTTATTGAAGATATACTTCCCAGACTTTCCAGAGACAGAGAAATAACGATTCTGGATTTTGGCTGTGGAAAGAGTTATCTTTACCTTTGCCATGTATTATTATTTAAGAGAACTAAAAAGGATATGATGTAAATATCATAGGTCTTGACCTGAAAACAGATGTAATTGAGAAATGTAATTCTCTGGCACTCAGATACGGATATGAGAAGCTGCATTTCTATCATGGTGATATTGCAGATTATGAAGGTGTATCCTGTGTGGATATGGTGGTAACGCTTCATGCCTGTGACACAGCTACCGATTATGCACTTGCCAAGGCAGTGGAATGGGGAGCTGAAGTCATTCTTTCCGTACCCTGCTGTCAGCATGAAGTTAATAAACAGATTAAAAAATGAAATGCTGGAGCCGGTTCTGCGCTATGGAATCCTGAAAGAAAGGATGTCTGCGCTGATCACAGATGCTGTGCGTGCAGATCTTCTGGAGAGCAAAGGTTATGATACCCAGATCCTGAGTTTATTGATATGGAACATACACCTAAGAATCTCCTGATCAGAGCAGTCAGAACAGGGAAAAAAGATCAGACCAGGGTAAGGTGGAGAAAAATGCTTGCAGCCCTGAATATCCATCCCACACTGGACAGGCTTTGAATGAAAAAGAACAGGAAGGGAGTGTGCGATGAAAAGGATACTGAAAAAAGCAGGTATTCTTCTTCTGGTATTTTTGCTGGGTTACAGCAGGTACTGCACTTCTTAACAGTGAATCCACAGATAAACCGTTCTGATTTTAATGACGCAGTTTCCGGAAGTCATGGTGGATATGAATGATACGCTGATAAACCGGATGTATGGATATGCGCAGCCTATGCAGGCGGATTTTACCAGAGACAGTGTGACTCCTCTGGATACATCAAAAAACTGACATTTAAAGTGAATCCCTATGATTCGGAAGTAAAGAGTTTTTCTTATGAGATCCGTACATCTGATGGAAGTAAAGTCCTTGAAAATAAGAAGATTAAGAATCTTGTAAAAAGAAGATCAGTATTTGTCCGTAGACGTGGAGATTGGCAGTGATCTGCGCATGAATCAGGAATATTCCATGCAGATTGCCCTGGAACTGGATGAGGGTACAGCATATTATTATACGAGAGTTGTTTCCAGGTCACAGGTACATGCATCAGATTATGCAGCTTTTTGTAAAATATTTTTTATGAAGCGTGTCTTGACAAAGAGTCAGCAGATGCACTGGGAAGTTATCTGGAACCACAGACAACAGGAGCAGCAACGAATTACTCGGGAATTAATATTAATTCTTCCCTGAGTGAGATCAGTTGGGGGAATCTTGCCCGCAGCTGTGTCAGGAAGGAATTCCTGTGATCAAAAGAGATCAATGAGACAACTGCCAGCGTTGTGCTGGAATATCAGCTGACTTCGCAGAATGAGGATGAGGAAACGGAATTATATGACGTAAAAAGAATTTTACAGAATGAAATATCAGGATACCAGGATTTATCTGCTGGATTTCCAGCGTTCTGCAAATCAGGTCTTTGATGGTACACTGCCTGTTTATGAGGATGATGGGATTATCCTTGGAGTGCGCGATAAGAATGTAGAATATATGATGAATGATGCTGCTACTGTGATAGCTTTTGTGCAGGAGGGAGATCTGTGGTCCTATTCACCGGGCAATGAAAAAGGTAAATCAGGTTTTCAGTTTCAGAAAATCGAAGGACGGAGATTTCCGCGATTCCAGAACTCAGCATGACATCAAGATCGTCAGAGTAACTGATGAAGGAGATATTGATTTCGTACTTTATGGATATATGAACAGAGGAAGCCATGAAGGATATGAAGGAATTGCAGTTTACCATTACAATCGTGATAAAAACGTGGCAGAAGAAAGAGCCTTTATCCCTGTTTCGGAATCATTTGAATTTCTGAAAAAGATCTTGAAAAACTGTCCTATGTCAATGAAAAGAATGAGCTGTTTCTGATTCTGGCGAAGAATCTTTACAGGATCAATATCGAAGAGAACTCCAGTGAAATTCTTGAAAAAGGAATAAAAAATGCGAATTTTGTATCTTCCGATAATAATGACCATGCAGCCTGGCTGGTTTCAGAGGGGATGAAAAGGGAAATATCAAGGAAATTGATTTTTGATACCTGTAAAACCCGACTGATCGCACCGCAGAAAGGCCAGAGACTTCGTACAGTTGGATTTATGAATGAAGATCTGATTTATGGAATGCTGAATAAAAGAAGATATTCTTACAGATGAGGAGGGACATAAATCTGTTGGGATCCGCATTCTGCGTATTGAAGATTTTGAAGGAAATGTAAAAAAAAAGAATACCGGAAAGACGGACTTTATATCACTGATATTTCAGTAGGAAATACTCTGATCGAGTTTGAACTTTCTGCAAAATCCGGAGAAACCTCTTATGTTGCCCAGAAGAAAGATACGATCATGAATAATAAAAAAAGGCAGCGGCAAATACAGTAAAATCGAACTTATTTCTGCATCCAGGACAGGTGTTCGTGTGAAACTGGTATTTAACACAACCAAACAGACAGATTCTCCGCTGACTATGTATGCAAGGTAAGCAGTTCCACCGGAAAGATATTGTTCTGGACACTCAGATTCCTCAGGAAACAGCATATTATGTTTACGGACAGGGCGGACTGGACGGTATCTATACAGATCCGGCGCAGGCTGTATTGCGTGCAGATACGCTGGGAGGTGTAGTGCTGAACCGTACACAGCAGTATGTATGGGAACGTGGAAATAAAAAGACAAAAATGCAGATAGATACAGAAGGGGATTCCGGAGATTGTGCTTCAGGGAACCTATGATATTAAAACCCTGAAAAGAGCCTCAAAAAAAAGACCGGAACTGTGATCGATCTTTCCGGCTGCAGTCTGGACAGTGTGCTGTACGAGATAAGTGCACAGCGTCCGGTAATTGCCAAAACAGGGAGCAGATACAAGCGTGGTGATCGTAGGATATGATGAATATAATACCTGGCTGTATGATCCGGTTAAAAAGAGATCATCCGTATGGAATGAATGACAGTACGGATCTTTTTCCAGAAAGCCGGAAATGTGTTTATCACCTATATAGAAACAGTAAATTACTGATGAAAAGCATAACTGGCAGGCAGCTGAGAACGGAGCGAACAGTAACGCGACAGCAACCTGCCGGTTATTCATCCAAAAATTGTAAAAAATGCTTCTTTACATTTCACTGATATTTGAGTATTCTAAAAAAGGACAAACAGTGGCAGAGAAATTTATTGTTTAAACACGTTACTGTAAGAGTGAAACAGTAACAGCGAAACGGAGGAACGTACAGATGTTATATGAGAACATTAAAAATTAGTACAGTACGGAGTAGAAACAGGGTTTACACTGGCTGCGAGAAGAATTATACAATAAATCTTCTTCTGGATGTCTTTAAAGAAGACGAATATGTGGAACCGGAGGAAGAGTACAGGGATATCGATCTTGAAGAGAGGTATTAAATGCACTTCTGGATGAGGCTGTGAAGAGAAATCTCATAGAAGACAGTGTTGTGTACAGAGACCTTTTTGATACCAGACTTATGAACTGTCTGATGCCGCGTCCGGCGCAGGTACAGAATGAGTTCTGGAGCAGATATGAGAAAGATCCACAGGAAGCAACCGATTACTTTTATAAACTCAGTCAGGACAGCGATTTATATTCGTCGTTATCGTGTAAAAAAAAGATCAGAAATGGACAGTAGACAGTGAATATGGTAAAATCGATATCACCATCAATCTTTCCAAACCGGAAAAAGATCCGAAGGCAATCGCTGCTGCCAAGCTTGTAAAATCCAGCAGTTATCCGAAATGTCTTCTTTGCCCGGAGAACGAAGGATATGCAGGAAGAGTTAATCATCCTGCCAGAGAGAATCACAGAATCATTCCTATCACTGTAAATGACAGTCCCTGGGGATTTCAGTATTCCCCCATATGTGTTTACTACAATGAGCAATTGCATCGTCTTTAACAGTCAGCATGTTCCGATGAAGATAGAGAAGAATACATTTATCAAGCTGTTTGATTTTGTAAAGCTGTTCCCCACATTATTTCCTTGGGTCCAATGCGGATCTTCCAATCGTCGGAGGTTCGATCCTCAGCCATGACCACTTCCAGGGCGGACATTACACGTTTGCGATGGCAAAAGCGCCGATTGAGAAGTATGTGACCATCCCGGGATTCGAAGACGTGGAGGCAGGAATTGTAAAATGGCCTCTTTTTCAGTTTTAAGGATCCGTCATAAGGATGAGAAGAGACTGATAGAGCTTGCTACACATGTTCTGGAAGCGTGGAGAGGTTATACAGACGAAAGTGCGTTTATCTTTGCTGAGACAGATGGAGAACCACACAACACGATCACGCCGATCGCCCGCAGATCAGGAGATATGTTTGAACTGGATCTCACACTTAGAAATAACATTACTACTGATGAGCATCCTCTTGGTGTATACCATCCGCATGCAGAGTATCACCATATCAAGAAAGAGAATATTGGTCTGATCGAAGTAATGGGACTTGCTGTACTTCCGGCAAGATTAAAAGAAGAATTGGAACTTCTGGCAGAATATATTCTGGAGGGAAAAGACATTTCTTCCAATGAGAAGATTGAGAAACATGCAGCGTGGGTTGCAGAATTCCTTCCGAAATATGACAACCTTGATAAAGACAACATTCAGGATGTTCTCAGAAAAGAAGTCGGTAATGTATTCGTTCATGTACTTGAGGATGCCGGCGTATATAAATGTACTGCTGAAGGCAGAGAAGCATTTATGAGGTTTATCAATAAATTATAAGGAATATTTTCAACCATAAGAAAAACAGTGTTTACATAGCAGGATGACAAATCTGGTATTATTTACATATGAGCAGGTTGTGGCGGTTCTGATCAAAAAGCCGGGCAGTCTGAAGATGTTTTTGAATGATTGGGAATGCATAGAGAACGTCCCGCATATTTTATGTTGGGACGTTTTTGCAAAATGGAGGTAAATATGTACAGAAAAAGACACAAAAGAGGAAAGCGTCTGGCAAGTGTGTTTCTGACTGTGGCACTGATCACTGCAACAGTTCCCGTACAGGCAGCAGAGTTCGGCACTCCGGACAGTTTTGAAGAGATTTTCAGTTCAGGGAAGAAGATTCGTGCATAACTGATACAGAAAATACTTTGCCGGCAGCTTCTGATTCGGAGAAAGTAATGGCAGCGGAACTGTCACCAACACCAACAGTGACTTCGACACCGGAGGGTACACCGATGCCGTCTTCAACACCGACTCCTTCGGTCACACCGATGCCGTCTTCAACACCGACTCCTTCAGTCACACCATCACCATCTCCAACGCCGACGATTAATCCGGAGAAAGAGGTAATGCCCGGTTTATAGACGGAGAAGGAAATGAATGTGAACAGCTGCGAACAGTGATGTCCTGGGGTGAATCTTTGATCCTTCCCAATGTACCGGATACAGGTGCACCGGATATGTGGAAACTGGAAAAAAAATGAAAAACTTGGAGATGCGATCACTCTGAAGGGTGGGAGATATTCTTACTCTGAAGAAAGGCGAGAACTGGAATCTGTTTCTCGAAAAAGGCATCCTGAACTTCTATATGCCAAAGAAATGTACGGTTTTCTTTATAATAATTCAGGAACCAGTGTGTTTTCCAATGGAATTCTGCATGCATATGAGACAAAAACGTCATACTTCCGGATATGCCATCATCTAAATACATTAATTATGGATGGACAGATACAAAGGGAAGTTCTGCTGTAAAATATGAACTGAATTCAGAATTTACAGTGACCGGTGACACAGATTTTTACATTGTGCGCCGTACAGCACTTCAGGTGAATTTTAAGACCAATACGGGGGCAAGCAACAGTAAATTTACCAGACTGAATCAGAAAGTCGGAAAAGGACTTACAGTTACAATGCCGCAGGTGCCTGTCAAGACAGGATATCCAGTCTCTGGGATGGTCAAAGAGTAAAAAGCCTCCAAAGCTGACTATAAAGCAGGCCAGAATGTGACTATATCAAAAACACTGACTCTCTATGCTGTATATAAAGAAATTGCCTTACACAGTTACTTTCAATAACAATAATGGAACAAGTACCAGCAAAATTTATACTTCGCTCACCATGTATGCGTCAAAAATCAGAAAGTGACACTGCCTGATGTGCCGAAAGTAAAGGGGCTATACAAATCTGGGCTGGACAACTGAAAGGGAGAAACAGAACTGGAATATTCAGCCGGTGATACAGTAAAGATTACAAAGGCAACTCAGTTCTATGCAGTGCGCAGAAAGAGTAATTATTATACGGTCAGCTACTATCTGGGAAATGGAAGCACTAATGCGGCTTATCAAAAACTTACTCAGACAGTAGAAGAGGGAACGGTTGTTACCTTTTGCAAAAGTACCGGCAAGAACCGGTTATGTTAATCAGGGATGGTCAAGTAAGAAAAAATTCTGAGAAAGCAACAGCAAAGGCGAAATGTACAGTCAACAAAAATATCACTCTTTATGCGGTACAGAAGAAGGCAGTACAGCTGACTTTCCACAGATGTGACGGCAGCACCTGGCAGAAAACGACTCTGGCAAAGGAAGTTCTTATTCTCTTCGGGCGTAAGGGATGCAGAAGGTTATACTTTTTATGGGGTGGTCCACAAAACCGATGCAGAGTGTTTCTCCGCAGTATGAGGCAGAAGAAAAAATCACGGTAAATGGAAATGTGGATCTCTATGCAGTGGTATTTAACAGAACAACGGAAACAGACCTTACAGAGGATCAGCTTCCGCAGGTAGATATCTATAAATATAAACAGGTGATTTTTGTAGGTGATTCCGTACGGAATTTATGGAAAATGTTCTGACAGGAATGGGAGAATCTGTGACTAAAAATGTGAAGTTTGTCTGCTCGGCAGGAAAGGGACTGGACTGGTTTACCACTACAGGATGGGCTCAGCTTTTTATTCCATAGTACAGCACGATTCCAACAGTATTCTTTTTCAAAGAAAACCGCAGTGATCTTTAATTTTGGAGTAAACGACTTGTCAAAATCTGCAGATTATGCGGGTATTATAACTGGATTGCACCACAGCTTAAAAAGCAAAGGATGTGAACTGTACTTCATGTCTGTAAATCCGGTGAATCGTCTGATGCTTCCCAATGCGGGAAGAGCGGACAGAAGTGAGGCGGCAGTCAGATCATCCAATCAGTATATGAAAAGCAAATCTGTCTTCTGCTTATACTTATATTGATATGTATTCTTATCTGAAATCAACAGGATACAGCGCTTTGCCAGTGATCATTACGGAACCGGTACGGTAGATGACGGGCTTCACTATACTACAAGGACATATAAGCGTATTTTTGCAAAATGTATGGATTCATTGAGAGTGCCTGCCTGACCCAATGGCAGAGAGCATGATTTTGCTACACCTGACAAAAAAAAAAACATAGTTAAATACCAGATTACTCCTTGCGTGAAAACAGGGGGAATAGTCTATACTAAAGGCGAGACGGCTGTTATCTGAAACAGCGTTTCGTCTTTTTTGTGTAAGACCAGAACGATGAGGAGAAAGAGGAAACATAGATATGAAGTTAACAACAGTAAAAGAGATTTACAAAGAGAGAGAAAAATACCTGGATAAAGAGGGGTTACAGTAGGTGGATGGGTACGAAGCGTACGTGACTCAAGACATTTGATTTATCAGTGCTTCACGACGGAAGCTTTTCTTTGAGACTCTTCAGGTAGTTTATCACGATACAATGGAGAACTTTGCTGAGATCAGCAAATTAAACGTAGGTGCAGCGATCATTGTAAAAGCGTACACTGGTAGCAACTCCACAGGCAAAACAGCCATTTGAGATCCAGGCAGAAGAGGTTGTGATCGAAGGGCATCTGCACCGGATTATCCGTTACAGAAGAAACGCCACAGCTTCGAATATTTAAGGAACAATTTCTCATCTTCGTCCGAGAACAAACACATTCCAGGCTGTATTCAGAGTTCGTTCCCTGATTGCCTATGCGATCCATAAGTTCTTCCAGGAGAGGATTTGTCTATGTTCACACTCCGATAATTACCGGAAGCGACTGCGAAGGCGCAGGTGAAATGTTCCAGGTTACAACACTGGATATGGACAATGTTCCGAAGAATGAGGACGGAAGCGTAGATTATACACAAGATTTCTTCGGGAAAGAGACAAGCCTTACTGTAAGCGGACAGCTTAATGGTGAGACTTTACGCACAGGCGTTCCGCAACATCTATACCTTCGGCCCGACATTCCGCGCCGAAAACTCAAACACGACCAGCCACGCGGCGGAGTTCTGGATGATCGAGCCGGAGATCGCGTTTGCAGATCTGGATGACGATATGTTCGTGGCTGAAGCTATGTTAAAGTACGTCATCAACTACGTACTTGAGAATGCACCGGAAGAGATGAATTTCTTCAATTCTTTCGTAGATAAGGGACTTCTGGACAGACTGAACAATGTGTAGTCAATTCTGATTTCGCATGTTACTTACACAGAAGCTGTAGAGATCTTCTTGAGAAAAAACAATGATAAATTTGAATACAAAGTAACATGGGGATGCGATCTGCAGACGGAGCATGAGCGTTATCTGACAGAAGAAGGTCTTCAAACGGCCTGTATTCGTGACGGATTATCCGAAGGAGATTAAAGCATTCTACATGAAGCTGAACGACGATAACAAGACCGTTGCAGCTATGGACTGTCTGGTGCCTGGAATCGGTGAGATCATCGGTGGAAGCCAGAGAGAGGATGATTGAGAAACTTGAGAAACGTATGGACGAGCTGGGACTGAAAAAGAAGATTATGACTTCTATCTTGGATCTTCGTAAATATGGTTCCACACGCCATTCAGGATTTGGTCTTGGATTTGAACGTTGCGTAATGTACCTTACCGGCATGGGCAACATCCGTGACGTAATTCCATTCCCAAGAACTGTTAAAAACTGTGATTTATAATTTGACTGATATCAGTATTGTGGGGAGCATTGAAGTTGCAGAGCAATCCGCAGATATCAAAAATGTTATAGAAAGAGAGATTGGCATGAGATTTATTCATCTTGCAGATGTACACCTTGGGTGCAGTTCCTGACAGGGGCTGTCCATGGAGCAGCAGGCGGGAGGAAGAAATCTGGGAAACTTTCCGCCGGGTTATTGCGGGTATCCGCGAGAATCCGGTGGATTTGTTATTTATAGCAGGAGATTTGTTCCACCGCCAGCCTCTTCTACGGGAACTGAAAGAAGTAAATAACCTGTTTTTCCACCATCCCGGATACCCGGGTTTATCTGATGGCAGGAAATCATGACTATATTAAGGCTGATTCTTTTTTACCGGGATTTTCAGTGGGAAAAGAATGTGACATTTTTTAAGAATGAACAGCTTACCTGTGTGAAAGATGAGAAACTGGATGTTTATGTATATGGACTGAGCTATGAACATCAGGAAATAGAGAATCCTCTGTATGATTCTATACATCCTGCAGAGGGAGAGGGGGTTCACATTTTACTGGCTCATGGTGGAGATGCGAAGCATATCCCCATGAATATCAAATCAATTGCTGCGTCAGGATTTGATTATATTGCATTAGGACATATTCATAAACCCCAGATTCTGATCCGGGATAATGCAGCTTATGCAGGTGCGTTGGAGCCTGTTGACAGAAATGATCTGGGTGATCATGGATACATAGAAGGACATCTGGAAAACGGAAGGCTTAAGACAAATTTTGTTCCTTTGCCTGCCGTTCTATGAGCAGATTCTTCTGATGCTGCGTGAAGATTCTACACAGGCATCTCTGGAAGATATGCTGAAGGCGGATCTGGCGAATAAAGGACGCATGAATATCTACAGAATCGTGATCCAAGGAACCAGGGCACCGGAGCTTCTGCTACTTCCCGAGAGACTGAAGTCTTTTTGGCAATACGTAACAGAGGTTCTGGATGAATCAAAGCCTTCCTATGATCTGGAAGCACTTCAAAAAAAAAATATAGTGGAACACTGATCGGTGACTATATCAGTTATTTTCTTGAAAAAAGACAGAAATGCAGTGGAGGAGAAGGCATTATATTATGGTCTTCAGGCTTTACTGGAAACAAGCAGGTGACAGACAGAATATGATTATCAGACAGTTAAATATTAAAAAAACTCTGGAGAAATCCATGATAAAACTTTAGAGTTTTCTCCGGGAATTAACGTTCTGTATGGGAGAATGAAAGCGAAAAGAGCGATAGTACATACGTATATTAAAAATATGTTTCTCGGAGATATCAGTGAAGCAATCTACGATAATGCAGTTTTGCTGCGAAGTTAAAGAGTCCGACAGAACAGGATCTGGCTCGGGAACTGCAAAAAATTTATGACCGGCTATCGGGGAACTGGCAGACAGCTCCATGGATCTGGGACGGGCCATGCAGATGCTCAAGATGTCCAGAAAGGGTTATCTGGTCAGGCAGACAGAAAACAGAAAGAGACAGAACAGGAGAGGCAGAAACTTCTGACCAGGATGGATGATATCATAAGTGATCTGAATAATCTGAATGGAAAGCTGGATCAGATTAATGAGAAAGAGGAGTCGTTACGGATGCATCCCGGAGATGAAAAATGGTGCGGTTATTCTGGATGAGAGAATGGCACAGGCAAAAGGCAAAAAAGAAACAGCTTTGCAATGGGAATGCTGATATCGGCCGCTGCCGGCATCTTTGGATTGATTCTGACTGCGATTATAGCGGACAGTGTTTCGGTAAGTCTGATCGTAGCGGTTATTGCAGCTGCGTTGGTGGGATTTTGTGGAAAACAGCAGCTGAAGTATGCAAGGGAATTTCAGAAGAGAATACGGATGAAGAAACGCTGGGTATCCAGGCAGGAGAAACTCAGATGCAGTAAAGAAAATCTCAGACAGGACTATGATGAGAAAGAAACAGAACTTTGTAACCTTAAGGAAGAATACCGGGAATACGAAGAAAATTCTTTTCTGCTTACATCGGAAGAGCGGGAGGTACAGGCTCTGAATATGGCGATGGAAACCATAGAGAGAATGTCAGGAAATATTCATCTTCAGGTGGGACGAAAGCTGCAGATACGTACTTCTCAGATTTTGAGTGAGATTACAGATGGTGAATATCAGGACGTACAGATGGATGCGGCATCCCACATGACAGTAACTACCGGGAACGGAGTGGAAGCACTGGAATGTCTCAGCCGTGGCACTCTGGAGCTGATTTATTTTGCCATGCGCATGGCTGCAGGAGAGCTTCTGTGTCAGGAAGAAAGTCTGCCGGTGATACTGGATGATATCTTTGGGATGTATGAGGAAGAAGATCTTGAGGCAGTTCTTGGATGGATGTATAAGGAGAAAAAGCAGGTTATCATCAGTACCTGCAGTAAACGCGAGATGGAACTTCTGGACAGAGAGGGAATCCTCTTATGGGAAGCAAATTATTTCCTGAATTTTTAACCAGACTGCGAAGCAGTTATTCAGTGTAGGGCCGCATAGAAGAGTGGATTGCATTATATATAACAAAAGAGAGATTTCATGTACTGCAGGAATTTCGGATGAAACAGCCGGAACAGAACATGAAATCTCTTTTTATAAATTTTACAGAAGTTATTTATTTCTCATCATACTGAGCCATGTAACTGCTTACGCAGCGGTTGATCCTGTCAACCGGGTTGAGTAGATAGCTTACAGACTGATCATGATTAAGAGTATCAATGATCAGGGCGATATATTTACTCATATCACAGGAGATATAGTAATCTTTTTGCAAGAAGCTCAGGAGACTGATAGATCAGGTTTGTAGTGAGCAGTTTGTCAAACACTCCTGCCTTATGAGCCTCATCAAATTTCCCGAGTCCGTTTGTAAACAGTCCGAAAGTAGAGCAGATATAAATTCTGCCTGCTCCTCTTTCCTTGAGGAGAGAAGAAATCTTAAGAACTGTATCACCGGAAGAAATCATATCATCGATCAGGATCATATCTTTGCCCTTAAGGTTTGGACCGAGGAATTCGTAAGCTGCGATCGGGTGACGTCCGTTGATTCTCTTGGAGTAATCCAGACGTTTGTAATACATACCCATATCAACACCAAGGATATTGGCAAGATAGATTGCGCGGTTCATGCTTCCCCTCATCAGGGCTGATGATCATGAAATGATCGTTGTCGATGTGAAGTCCTTTTCTCATGGTTGAGAAGAGCTTTGATAAACTGATAGGATGGCTGTACAGTCTCAAATCCATGCAGAGGTGTTGCATTCTGCACGCGCGCGTCATGTGCGTCAAAAGTGATGATGTTTTCACACCCATACTTACAAGCTCCTGAAGTGCTGTTGCACAGTCCAGGGATTCTCTGCCGCTGCGGATATTCTGGCGGCTTTCGTACAGATAAGGCATGATCACGTTTACTCTGCGGGCTTTGCCGCCGATTGCACCGATCACACGTTTCAGATCCTGAAAATGGTCATCAGGAGACATAAGATTCTCGTATGGTCCGATGCTGTAGGTAAGACTGTGGTTGCATACGTCAACCATCAGATAGACATCGTCACCACGTACAGATTCCATGATCGTACATTTCGCCTCACCGGAACCGAAACGTGCTGTCTGGACCGGTATCAGATAGGAATCTCTCTGATAACCCTCAAATGCAAAAAAGAATCAAGCTCTTCGTGGCTGCGCTCTTTACGCCACTGTATCAGCCATTCATTTACTTTTTCACCCAGATCCTTACAGCTGATCAGAGGGATCAGACCAAGTCTGCCCACCGGAAGTGTAGTTAAATCTTTAGTTGTTGCCTGTGCCATGTTTTTTAATTTTCCTCCTAAAAAATTTTCTGTATACGGATATCCTTTCCTTCCAGCTTCACCATACGGTAGTTGCTGGCGATTCTCGAAAAAGGTTCGCTCGGAATAAGTATCCGAGAAATTTTCCAGTTTCAGATTTGTTGATATGATCGTAGACTTCCTGCGCATGATGCGTTCATTTATGCACAAAAACAACTGGGAAGAACAAAGCTGTTTGTAAGTTCAGTTCCCAGGTCGTCGATGATCAGCAGATCGCTGTCAAATACAAATTCCTGTCCTTCTGTTTTATCTCTGGAGAATTTGGAGTCTGCCAGCAGTTCAAACAGATCAAATGCGGAAAAGTACATAACACAGTAATGCTGATTCAGAAGATCATGAGCAATACAGTGTGAAAAGTCTTACCCCACCGGTATCACCGTAAAAACAGATTCTCAAAGGAACTGTCAAAATTTCTCACAAAACCTCTGGCAATATCATAAGCTCTCCGGGCCGTCTCTCTTTCTGTCAGTCCGGTAGCTTCGTTCTTCATTGTATCAGAATAATAATCAAAAAGAAAAGTGGTCAAAGTTTTCTTTTTTTGAGAATTTCTTTTAAATTGGACTGCGTATAGAGCAGTTCTATCTCTGCTTTCTTAAAACAGGTACATTTTTTGGCTTCCGACGTAACCTGTATCCTGACAGACCGGACACTTATATGGAAGTTCCAGATAATCCTCCGGATATGAGTTACATACCAGCAGGGCATTGCGCTCCTGGGACAGAAGAGAGATTGCAGCTTTAAGGTCCTCAAGACCTGATGATTCTCCGCTTAAGAGTGCTCTTGCTTTTTTTGGCGCTTAAGGTGGCAACCTCTTCATCTATTTCGTGGATGCGCGGGATTTTTTATAAATCTCTGAGTACGCTCCTCCAGAATACGTCTGTTCTGAGACTGGGTCTTGCTGTATTCCCGCATGATCGTATCATACTGATAATTCTGTAAAGGCATGACTTCACACCCTTTCGTTTGTTTTTTTGTAGCTGTTCAGTGACTTTCAGACGATTATGTCACTGCCGTTACTGATTCAGTAATTTCTTTTCATATTCGTTAAAGTCGTACTGTCGCTGATGGAAATTGTTAAACCGGTTTGATGCAGCCGGTTTGGAAGCTGCTTTTCGCTGGGTATTCTTTTCCAGCTTCTGGCGCTGATGCTGAGCATCGAGGAGCCGGACATCTGCAAGTGTACGGACATTTTATCTTTCCATCCGGAAAGGATTTTTATCTGCATATTGGAAACTGGGCTGTCCGGTGGAAAGGACAGTACGGCTGCAGGCTTCCTGGATGATATCCATGGTAAAACCATAATCATTCAGCCGGGTGTTCATAAGAGAAATCTCTGTATCTACCGGATTTTCGTCCGCTGATTCCCATTGATTTAAAAATAGTAAAAGTATTCTTTGGCATAACGGGAATTTGCCTCTTTTTGCCATGGTGACAGTGGTGATTCCCTCATCTGCCCAGGCAAGAGCAACGGTTTCTATGTAACGCATACTCTTATGCCCGCGGCTGACACTGTATTCGATCAGGTACTCGATCAGATCAGGCGAGAATTTCAGCTCATCATAGAAAAACAGGATCTTTTTTCATCTCGGTAGGAGTGAGCGTTTTGCCGAGATACTGTTCTGCGATATAGAGGAGCTGTACGATCTCATCATTTTGCTTTAATTCTTTTACACGGTCAGGAGACAGTGCAGTGGCTGATCTGGTGGTCTGCTTCACAGGCTGTGCCGGCGCAGAAGAAGTCTGGGGTTCTGTTTTTTGTGACAGGGGCTGCCGAAACAGTTGTGTCGGAAGCAGCAGATTTTTACAGGTGGTACATTCAATATGATATCTGCTATATCTTCGTTATTTCTGTAGGTTAAAGTAAAGGAGTTTTTTCTTTTTCTCCCAGTATTTCAGAGCGCGGATAATGTCACGTTCTGTACAGAAGAAATGATCAGCCATCTGCTCCAGACTGAAGGGTACAGAGGTGTCAGAAAGAAGCCTCAGAAGATAGATATATACTTTCACAAATTCTCCATTGGCCCCAGGCATATAGTTGTCTATAAATCGTTGGTTAATACAGTTACTTCCGCATTGCGGGAATTCTGTAAAGTGATCATAGCCATGAATTTCCACTCTCTTTCATAATAATAAGATGTTAGGGTCAAAGGTATTTTGCCCCTAACCTGATATCCACAATTGCTCCGCTGCAAAGCAGCTCCCACAATTCTCATAATAATAAGATGTCAGAGTAAAAAAGATATTTTTTCCTCTGACTTGATATCTATGAATTATAGCACAATATTTTTTAAAAGAGCCAGGGATTTTTGTCGAAATTTCATCCACATTTGAATGTGGATAATGTGGATAATGTGGAAAGGTGAAATGTGGTATATATTATTGGAAACCTGAAAAATGTTGAATTTCAGGGGAAAAACGGAGTATTGGGGACGAATAATGTCGAATTATGTTAAGTGATTTATGCACATATACATCCCACATATGCAGGCAGATGAAAATGTGTATAACGATGTGGAAAAATGTGGATAATTTTGATCTGAACTGTTATAAATAAAGGAAGAACTGAGGGGATAAAATGTTTATAACTTTTTAATTTGTCGACAGAGACACAAGTGTTCAGTATCTTCTGTTGCTATAAAGAAGTGCTATAAGTTGGGCAGTTGAAAAACAGGACAATTCTGAAAAAAATTATTTTCGAATTGTCCTGTGTAAATTTGTCAAAATATCTATGTCTGGCAGCGGATTGCAAATAACTGTCTGACAACTGTCTGTTATAATAGGAAGTTATCCGTGAAATATTATTTACCCAGCAGATGCTCCCCGATATTTACAACATCTCCGGCTCCCATGGTGATGAGCAGATCACCCTCCTGGCAGTTTTCAGGAGAAGATAATTCTCAATCTCATCAAAGGTAGGGAAATATTCGCATGGCGTTCCAAGTTCCTGGAACGTGCTTCTGGAGATCCTCTGGAAGAAATTCCAAAGAGTATCTGTTTCTCTTGCTGCATAAATATCTGCCAGAACCACATGATCTGCCAGGCTGAGTGCTTTGCAAACTCCGGAAGCAGAGCTTTGGTACGGGTATAGGTATGTGGCTGGAATACACACCATAATTTCTTATGGGGATAATTGTGTGCGGCGTTGAAAGTTGCTTCAATTTCTGTTGGATGATGTGCATAATCGTCTACGATCGTAACCCCTGCAACTTCTCCTTTATACTGGAAACGGCGGTCTGTTCCTGTGAAACTTCCAAGTCCTTTGACAATGACATCATTCGGAATCTGACCAAGCTGATGCCAGGGCAATGGCTGCCAGGGCATTGGAAACATTGTGAGTTCCCGGAACTTTCAGATAAAACTGCCGGCCTTAACGCCATCCTTCAGAACGGTAAAGGATGCATGTCCATATTTGTCATAAGTGATATCTGTGCCTGATACTGAGCTTCATGTTCCAGACCATATGTAATAATTTTGCATGAAAGGTCTTTGATAATATCTTGATAATGCGGCGTATCAGCATTAATGATCAGGGCTCCGTCTGCAGGAAGAAGCTGGGCAAATTTGCGGAAGGGAATGACGGATGTCGTCAATATCCTTAAAAAGTCCAGATGGTCAGCATCAATGTTTCAGGATCACACTGATCTTCGGGAAAAAGCTTAAAAGCTGTTGGTATACTCACAGGCTTCTGTGACAAATGTTTCGGACTGACCTACTCGGATATTTCCCCCGATAGAAGGAAGAATGCCGCCAACACTGATGGTCGGATCCGCATCTGCTTCGAGAAGAATCTGGGAGATCATGGAAGTAGTGGTGGTCTTGCCATGGGTTCCGGAAACTGCGATTGGGGTATCGTAGTTGCGCATGATCTGACCAAGAAGCTGGGCTCTGGTCAGCATTGGAATGCCTTTTTCCACTGCACTGGCATATTCCGGGTTATCCGGATGAATGGCTGCAGTGTAAACTACAAGTTCTACATCGTCTGTAATATTGGAAGCGCGCTGTCCGTAAAAGATGCGTGCACCTTTCCTGGTAAGGGAATCCGTAAGCGGGCTTTCTTTGGAATCAGAGCCGGAAACTTTAAAATCCTCGCCGAGAAGGATCTCAGCAAGTCCGCTCATGCTGATTCCGCCAATACCGATAAAATGGATATGAAGCGGTTTATGGAAGTCTATTTGATACATGTTAATCTCCTTATTCTAATCATTTTTCAGCGATTCAATATTATTGAAAGGAAAGCCTCCTGAATCGTTATGAATTTTTACAATTACTTTCATTTATTATACCCCGAACTGTGAAAATTGCAAAAGTATTTCTTTGGATAGTCGGTAACCAATATGGTTCACTCTATGACTGGTAATACGCTTTGCGCTGCATATCATGCAGAATACCTTTTTCAGACAGTCCCCAAAGGACTGTGACACTACTGTGCAAAATGAATAAAAAATAGTGGTCGAAGTTTCATTTATGTCGAAAAAACATGTACAATAACGATAAAAAATAAAATATCAACAAATAATTTGTAAAATATGTTTATTAAGCATGGAAAGTATGGTATAATGATAAATCATAACTACAACAAGAGGTGATAGCATGATTAAAAAAAGAAATGATAGCCATGCTCTTAGCCGGCGGCCAAGGCAGCAGACTTGGGGTACTGACAGAAAAAGTGGCCAAACCAGCAGTAGCTTTTGGAGGTAAGTACCGTATCATTGATTTTCCGTTAAGTAACTGTATTAATTCAGGAATTGATACAGTTGGAGTCCTGACACAGTATCAGCCTCTGAGACTGAATACCCATATAGGTATCGGTGTTCCGTGGGACCTGGACAGAACTGAAGGCGGTGTAACAGTACTGCCGCCTTACGAGAAGAGTACCAGCAGCGAGTGGTACACAGGAACAGCCAATGCCATTTTCAGAATATGGCGTATATGGAGCAGTACAATCCCGAGTATGTGCTCATACTTTCAGGCGACCATATATATAAGATGGATTATGAGGTTATGCTTGATTTCCATAAAGGCGAATAAAGCGGATGTGACGATTGCCTGTATGCCGGTACCTATTGAGGGAAGCAAGCCGTTTTGGTATCATGGTAACAGATGAGACTTTCCGCATAACTGAATTTGAGGAGAAACCAGAGCATCCAAGCAGCAATCTGGCGTCTATGGGAATTTATATTTTCAGTGCGGATATCGGTATTATGGATACCCAGGTATTACAAATCATATGGGGATGACGCCCTTCTACTCGCTCTTGCGGAGTTTTTATGAAAAGGGTGTTTTTATCGTGTGCAAAAACAAACGTAGACCCTGAACCGGGCAAAGAAATATTATAGTATGTGAACCAGAACAGAGATGGCGACATTATTTATAAGCTTGCCAAGATGATGCTGGAAATTCAGAACTTTTCAAAAGCAATCAAATACTTCGAGATGGCAGCGACGGGATTATGGCATCAAGGCAGCATATATGAGCCTTGGTTCAATTTATGAGAGCGGTTTGAACCGTGTGTGGATGAATACGGAAACAAGAGTGATTTTGTTGTTCCGGTTGATTTGGAAAAAGCCATGAACTGGTACAAACGTCTGGCAGATGCAGGCGATGCAAAGGCAAAAGGCTTCCTATGAGCGTGTATTATATGCAAGTTAACACATGGGGATAGTCTTGAATTTGAAGAAAAAAGACAAGTTTTTTATACCGAGATTTCCAACCGGAGAAAAAAGAAAAGGGAAAAGAACCGAGATACAAAGTGATTGAGGCGTCCCGGCTTCAGTATCAGTATTCCTATGTCCATAATCAGGTGGAGGGTTATATTCATAAGCTTCCGAAAGACTGGGTAAAGACTATCAACGAAGAAACCGGTGAAGAATATTATGCACCAAGTCTTACATACAAGGATTTTTTGCTATCTATGTCTATTACGACAGTATACCAAAGATTCCAAAGAAAACACTGGAGAATTATCTCGGTACTGTAATGATGCGTTTGATGAGGATTTGCAGTTAAAGGCATATATTACAGAATATGCAGATGGTATCTGTACAACCTATTACCATAAAGACCTGGAGAAAGGCATTGTGTCGTTTGCATTTTATCCAGGGCAGACGTCTTGCCTGCATGCGTTTTGTATGTGCAACGATGGAATTATCAGAGCAGTGCGTGCGAGATAATTTTGAGGTTAT
>VOFJ01003090.1_pt1 | contig 37011 bp, 51 predicted proteins | sample 5384081 | NCBI WGS metagenome assembly VOFJ01 (sample SAMN12384729, study PRJNA508395) | human gut metagenome | isolation source: healthy gut I | host: Homo sapiens
AGCTTCATGCTACCACACCAAAGGAGTGGTACAAGGATTATACTGTATTCGCTCCTGACTCTCAAGGAGGGAAATTACCGTGAAACAGCTAACGTCTTATAATCGTGTTGCAGGATACCTCAACAAGCTGTTCGACCTGCTCAATCAGCGTTTTTTGAAAGTGCACTGTCAAGACCGACCCACTATTCAATCCACCCGCGAGCATATGGGCACTTCTCTATGAGAGATGATAGCAGGTATCCGTCACCGGCAGCAGCAATGGAAATCAACATCGGGCCGGCCCACGCTCGCAAGACCAATCGAAAACATCTGCGCAACGCTGCTGCATGAGATGGTGCATTACTACTGCCACGTCAACGGCATCGGGACACAAGCCGAGGCAATACCCCACAATAAGCGCTTCAAGGAGATTGCCGAGAGCCATGGTCTGACGGTGAGCCATCTGAAAAAATACGGCTGGACCATCACTGAGCCAAACGATGAATTGCTGACCTTTTGCTCGAAAACGATTTGAAACGATATCCTCATCACCCGCAATGAGTTCTACGGCGTATCGGTTACAGGAACAGGAACGCACAGCAATACCCCCTCTCCCGCCGAAGCCGAGCAGCAGTCGGAAATATATCTGCCCCTGCTGCGGGAACAGTGTTCGGGCTACCAAGGCATTTCATCGCTTGCCCTTGGATTGCAAAGCCGATGATTCTTGCATCTTGAGATTCAATAAGAAATTATTATAGATTTCCTTTCTCTGAGCGACGCAAGGCAGGGGGCTATCCTTATGCCCCGAAGCCTCTGCGATTCACGAGAGGAAAAAAGAAAGGTAAATATCTTATTGAGCAGCGTGTTCTATCCCTCACCGGCACTATCCAATAAGGTATACCTTTACGACCACGCAAAAGCCGATGAATTTCCTGTCTGAGAACCACCAAAAGCAGTTTTTTCGGATATGTGCGGAAATTCATCGGCATTTTCAAGGAGGTTATCATGGAAAACCGAACCTACTACTACGCCCGTGTCAGCACCAAAAGAACAAAATCTTGACCGACAGCTCAATGCTTTTCGGAAGCTCGGCGCGACAGAACGGGATATCGTGACCGATAAGGGGTCTGGAAAAAGCCTCGACCGTTCAGGCTATCAGGCATTGAAAACAACCATTCTCCGTCAGGGTGATACGCTCGTCATCAAGTCCCTCGACCGACTCAGCCGCAATAAAGGGTGACATCAGAGTAGAGCTGCAATACTTCAAGGAGCATGGCATCCGTGTCAAAATCATCGACCTACCCACAACAATGACCGACTTCCCCGTTGGGCAGGAATGGGTACTTGAGATGGTCAACAATATTCTCATCGAAGTTCTCGGCACGATAGCAGAGCAAGAGCGCACGACCATCAGGCAGCGTCAAAGGGAGGGAATTGAAAGTGCACGTTCAAGGAAAACATCTTGGAAGGCCCCTCTGCAAAGGCCTGAAAAATTGGGAAGCAGTTCTATGCCTCTTGGCAGCACGGAGAATTGACCGCAAGAAAGGCAATGGAGCTGACCGGACTGAAACGCAGCAGCTTTGTATAAGCTCGCCAAGAAGATGGAGCAGTAAAGAGAACGCCCCCCATGCAGATTATAGGGCGGGATTCTCTGCATGGGGCGATAGTATCGTATTCTGTCTCTTTATGACGCGATTGGCCCCTTCAAATGTCTACTGCATCGCATTTGGTCAATAGGACTGCGGTTTTCAAGATTTGCAAGTGCCAATCTTGTCAATCTCTGTTTCCTGCGCTCCTTCTTGCAGTTCTTCAAGTCCGCCATTCCAAAGGTCTGAGCTCCCGCTTTTATGCCGGACAATCTGACATTGCAACAAGGTCCGACGTTTTATTGTGCAGGACCAGAAAGGTCAAAATACTGAATCTCATCATTCATATAGTCGTGAAATTCCTGTAGAAAATCCACGACAGGATAGAATCTATCCGATTCTGAAATCGTCATCCGATTTTCTATATTTCTTGCACAGTCAACATACCCGATATTTTTGAAATCGCGTCATCGCTTTATATACTATCATTATTTTCGTAATACCACCAATGACCGACCGCTTGGGTCTGCTCCATACGCAATCAAGGCGCGTACCCAATGTTTTTAAGGGTGGTATCATCTAACTTGCTGGACAATTTGGTTGCCTTCATCATAATTGCCAGCTTCAATTGCACTCTGAAAGCTATCCAAAGCAATGCTCTGATAGGTATCCCTGCATCAGTCAAAGTCTGGTAATTAGAACTGCCCCTGCTCATCTGAACTGAGCGCTGCATAAGACGCTTCTGCTTCACTGATTGCCGCCCCGCTTTCAATCGACACCTCACCAATGCCTTTTATCTGTTTTTCGGTGGACGTGACAGCTTGACTTTGCATCCCACCAAAGAAAGGCACACAATAAGCGCAAACGCAACAAAAGCCGACTTCTTCATTTTCTATCTCCTAATTCTCCATTTATTTGTGGTTCATGCTCTATCAAAAAAACGCTCGACTTGATAGTCATCATTCCCGGCAAATCCAAGGATAAGGTTACACTCTTGGCAGTACCATCACTTTCCGACTTAAAAGCCTCAATCGTCCCAGCCTTGATGAATTTACCTTCATCCTTTACATAAATGCTCTTGCCATCAAAATAGAAGTCCCACGAATCAGATATGCTTACTTCATTTGTCATATCGAACGTAAAGTTGACTGTTCCACCAGATACGCTGGAAATGCAGCTGTTGCTCATCGGTAAAGGAAAGCGACAAGAGAAGTACCGAGCCGCCTGACCAGATATCGACTTCGCGCTTTTATCCCACTGACAAATCCCATGGCCATCAGTCGCGCTCCAGCAAATTTGTCATTTGTCAAGGTGTCCTGATATCCTTGAATCGCAGAAAATGTTTCAGCGGTGTCCACGTAATCATGGTTATCCATCTGCCAATTCAGGTACTCATAAAGAAAAATCCTGCATCCATTTTTCATTTGCGTCATGCAGATAAAGAAACCCCAGGCATCTTTATAATCCCCTTTGAGAAATCAATGTATTTGCAAGTTCGTCCAAAGTGGATTTTAGCGCCTCGCTTTCCCTCACAATCCCGAAAAATCTCGGCTGCCTTCTCATAATCTCCTTTCTCCGACAAATCCTCACCATAGGAGAGCTTTATCTCTCCAAGGGTTTCCTGAGCGGGAGCATAGTCCTCCACTAACTCTTCCAGAACCAGAATGCTTTCTTCATAGTCTCCGTTTTTCCATCAGTTGCACCCGTAGAGCCGATAGGCTTCTTTTTTGCTAACTCGGCAGAGTCCCTTTATAATCCTCTATGATGAAAAAAATCGCACCTTGCTTTCCAGATACTCTCCTTTGTCGCAAAATTTTTTGGCTTTTCTATAATCCGAGGACTCGCATCCGGATAGAACAGCACACAGCACAACAAAAGTCAACAAACACCCGTTACTTGAATATATCGTTTCATTTTCTCCTACTACGATTCATTCTATATGATACCAAATTTCAAACGCGCTTGTTTCTGTAAGCGCTGGATAAAGCGTCATAACATCCTTATCCTTGTTGAATTGAACTCTATAGATGCGCTGCGTATCTCCGAGCCGTATTTTCACCTTGTTTCCAAATGCTGGTTTCCAATCAAACACATCAGCCGTCATATTCAGCCACTCATAACCAGTTTCAAATCGGTACTCAATTTTCATCTTTCGGAAATATCGAGCACCTTGATTATCGAGTCATCAAGGGCATACCAGTCCTTCGCAAAATTCTTTTTAAGGCTGGCTATGCTAACGCTATAAACTGCAATCAGAATTACCAGTACAGCGCATACCGCAATGCCTAAGTAAGTTGCTGTCTTTGAGGATTTTTTGACTACCAAAGTCGTCTGAGGTTCTTCTTGCTCTTCCGTAGCTTTGTTAGAAGTAACCTCGATTGTTCCCCATTTTCTAAGCTCACAGCAGAGGAACGACATGCCCTCTGCTCTTTCTTTGGAGTCCTTATGTTCCGAAATGCTGTCAAACATCTCTGCGCATCCTCTAAAGCTAAGAGGTGTTCTGCATCTCTGCATCATGACAAGCGCCTTTTGATAGGTCTGCTCATTCTGCTCATAGGGATAGCCGCAATTGGAACAAATAGAGCCATCTGCTATCGCGTGTCCGCATCTTGGGCAAAGGCCTTCCATGAACTCACCTCAAATCTTTTTTTTTTCAGCATTTCGGCTTTCTTTGCCTCAAATTCAGCCTCTGTGAGCACACCGTTATCCTTGAGTTCGGCCAACTTACCCAACTGCTCAAGCAACGACATTGTGTTATCTGTAGCTGCACCATTTGATTCGACAGGAGCGTTTAAGACTGGCTGCTGTGCGACCTGAACTTGTTGCGCAGCATAACTTTCCCTTGCACAGGTCTACAATTACCCAAATCAAGCCAAGAAAAAAATCCTCCGATGCCATGTTTTAAGCAGGTGTCATTCCCCGGATATCCTTTTTGCTCTTCATGATTTGATAGCAAATCACACTACACAATAACCACAGAATAATAAGTACTGCTTCCATTTGATTTTCTCCTCTCTAATTCTGTTCCTGATTCTTAAATAGATGGTCCTTAGCATTGTGTCCCTCTCTTTGCCATTATATATTGTCGTTTAATACACGTCAATAGTGCTTATCAGATTATTTTGTTGCACTCTCTTTTTGGATACACTGTCCATAAAGGTGGTGGAACATTTGGAGAACGAATATCTGAAACCCTACTTCGATAACACCGAGCGCTTGGAAAACCTGTCCTATGCGATTGGCTACTACCGCAAGGAGAAAGGCTTGTCACAGGAGCAATTGGCTGAGAAATTAGGCATCAGCCGCCAGCATCTCGCAGCAGTAGAGGCTCCAAGAATGAATCGTGGTCTGTCTCTCGAACTGCTCTTCAACATCGCCTCTGTGCTGGAAATTGAGCCATACCTGTTGTTGAAATTTCTTAGACTTCAAAAATGATTGAAAAATAACTGCTCTACCACTTGTAGCTTCTTACCAAAGTGGTAGGGCAGTTTTTTGAAATCATGCTTCCCACGAGCAAAGAGAAAGCCCCCAGCAAAGGATCCGCGAGCGGATCCTCTGCACAGGGGGCTATATGCTGCTAACCTATTCTGCTCAAAAAAAGGGATATTTTCTATATCAAAAAACGAGTCTTTGTCATCTGGTGAGAGTACTACCTCTCGAACTCACCCTATCTTCTAAGTCATCTTCCCATTCTCTTTGCTCAGAGTCTTCATCTTCTGTGTCTTCTTCTCTCCAAGCTCTGATAGCATCCTTTGCATAGTCTGGAAGACACTCTAACTCAGAATCATCAAATTTTTCATCTTCTTCATCCTCTAAGCCAAATCTGTCTTCACTGTCTTTCAAGTCAGTGCAGAACGCAGATAACCGTTGGTTTTCCCTTCGCCCTTTGTACTTTGAGCAATCCTGCGCTCTCAAGATGCTTAATGCACTCGCCTACGGTAGTAGGAGACAAATTCAGCTTAGTTGCAATACTCCTTGTACTCTCCCCATACGATACGTTCATCAGAGTCTTTTTCCAAATGCTCTGGCAAATCCATTTAGATATCCATACAGAAGAGCATCTGAATTCGATAATCCATCAAAGAACAATGCTCTATATGGTACCGATACAAATTTATCAATAAGCTAATTATTCATTTTTGTCCTCCTCAAATTTTTACATTAACCATAAAATTAATCCTTTTGTTTCTAAAAAATTATATTTCTCTTTAGATTCTATTATCCATTAAGCACTAAAGAAAAATTTAAGCTACATGAGCCTTTGGCGAATGTTATTGTTATCTTAATTTCAGTACTTAATCTTTTTAGTAATCTATTTTTAATCTTATAGTAATCTAATGGCAGCCTGTAAGTACTGGAAATACAGGATTTTTTGCAATTTTCACTTTTACACTTACCATAAGTTTTCTGAACACCTGTGTTGGATATTTGCATCACTCATACTCATGGACTGATTCAGTAGTGTCAGCATTTTTAGTACAGTAGTGTCCAGAGCAATATCACAGGAATGCTAAAAGCCTTGATTTATACGAAATTATATGGAATATTCTCAATTCCATTCGCTACAGCTCTTTTGCTTCTGTAGGTATAATAGCATATATATTTACATTATGTCAATAGTTCATAACATAATTTACATTTTATTCAATCTTTTTGAATTTATTCCTATTTTATTTTAATTTGAATAGTGCAGCATTGAATCTGTATATTTGAATACTCACATTGCCATAAGAACGCTCCTGCTCTTGGCAATTTCAACAATATCCCTATCACGCAAGCTCTTTTAGGTAGGTCTGTGTGATTTGGATGTTCTCATGTCCCAGCAAGCGTGAAATGGTGTAGAGGTCAGTCCCCATCTTGACGTGCTGTTGAGCGAAAAAAATGACGACAGGTATGGGGCGAAACGCGAACATCCTCTATCCCCTCTCCCGTACAGCTTTACGATAATTTCTACCGCTGTAACTGTCAGCATCTTCCCATGGAACGAAAGGAAGTAATAGTCATCAGTCTTCTTGTAGAGGAAATAGCTCTCTCTGACGCTCTCATACTTCATCATCGCTTTTCTGAGCACGGGTGTGATAGGAACCACTCGCTGTTTGTGATTCTTCCGTTGATGATGATATAGTCCTCGTGAACATCTTCTGGTTTGATACTGCAAAGCTCCAAGCAGCGAATCCCTGTTTCAAAGAACATCGTCAATATCGCGCGGTCACGAATGGCCTTGAAGCTGTTCCCACTGCAATTTTTTCATCATCCGCTTTACCTGTTCAGGCGTAAAGGGAGTAATGACAGGCTTTTCCTCTTTTGCACCAGATGAAGTTTCCCTTCGTGTTGAACGCTCCGTAGCCCTCTCCATAGCAATATTGAATAAAGGACTTCAAGCCTTTCAGAATGCCATTGATGTAAGTTCCCTTTCTGTGACTGGCTGTGAAAGCATTTTTACAAGCTGCCTCACTGTCGCTAAGGTAATTTCTTCTACATTTTCGACACCCACGGAATGGCAAAAACGCAGAAAGAGATTGATGTTATTGCGATAGCCCTTAATCGTTCTTGGACTATACTGTCTAACCTCAATCTCAATCAGATATATTCTTTGATAGCCTGTTCAATTTTAATCCCGACACCCTCTATTTTGACATGATGTATGTCACAACAGAAGCCGCCGTGTACGCCATAGCAGGACAAAGATATGTCACAACTGCGGGTATCACACTGCTGAAAAAGTCAGCATTTGCAAGGGGTTTAGTCCGGTCCCAGTTGTGGTAGGTATTTTGCACGTCCTCGTTGTCGTCGAGCATGTCGAGCAGCTTTTCCATGTTCTTGATGTCCCTCGTCGCTCTCGAGCTTCACGTAGGTCTGCGGGACAAGGCTGATGTCCGCGCTGACGAAGGCGTAGTTCTTCTCCTCGAGGGCCTTGACGACATCGTTGAAACGTCGGGGTCGGTCGTGATCTCGAAGACGTTATCCTCGGCATTGAAATCGTCGGCACCGGCGTCGAGCGCATCCATCATGACGGCGTCCCTCGTCGTAGTCTCCGTCCTCGTTGTCGATGATGATGACGCCCTTGCGGTCGAACGACCAGCTGACGCACCCTGCGCGCCCATGCCCTTGCCGAACTTTGTCAAAGTAGTGGCGATCTCCGGCGCGGTGCGCTGGCGGTTGTCGGTCAGCGCCTCCACGATGACGGCCACGCCGCAGGGACCGTAGCCCTCGTAGGTGACGGACTCATAGTTATCGGTGTTGCCGGAGCCCAGCGCCTTGTCGATGGTGCGCTTGATGTTGTCGTTGGGCATATTGGCTGCCTTGGCCTTGGCCACCACGGTGGCCAGGCGGGAGTTGTTTGGCGGGGTCGCCGCTGCCGCCCTGCTTGACGGCCACGATGATCTCCTTAGCGATCTTGGTGAAGGTGGCGGAGCGCTTGGCGTCAGCCGCGCCTTGGTCTTTTGGATATTGTGCCACTTGGAATGTCCGGACATAGTTTACTTCTCCTTTATGCAGTATTGGATGACCTCGCTGCGATGCGCGGTCGTTTTTATAACGGTGGCTGCGGGGAACACCTTTTGCAAATAGTCCACCACGGCGGCGCAGACCCCGTCCTCTGTGGGGAAATGCCCCGCGTCGATGAGGTTCAGCTCCGTGTTATCCAGAAACTCGTGATACCGCAGGTCGGACGTAACAAAGGTATCGCAGCCGACGGCAATGGCCTGAGGGATATAGTCGCCGCAGGCGCCGCCCCCCACCGCCACGCGGTGGACAGGGCCGGCATGCAGTCGGTATAGCGCAGACCATTGCATCCTAACGATTTTATCACAAAATGGGTGAACTCCACAAGGGGTATTTCGCATTTTAACGTGCCGACCCGGCCGATTTTTTCATCTGTCAGTGGTTTCAGGTCCCGCAGGCCCAGCTTTTGGGCGAGAATATCGTTGACGCCGCCCTCCGCCGCATCCAAATTGGTGTGCATACAGATGGCGGAGATATCATGTGTCACCAGCCCCATCAGGATGCGGCCCTGCCGGTCGTCAGTGCGCAGTGTCTGGACGGGGTGCCATGTGCAGTTCATCACCGGATGGTGGGACACAATGAGGTCGAAGCCGCCTGCGACAGCCTCCCGCACCACCCGCTCCGTGATGTCCAGCGATACCAGGACGCGGTGCACTCGCCCTGTCTCCCCGGGTCCCCACCAGATGTCCCACGTTGTCCCAACTGGCCGCCAGCTGGCGGGGTGCCCATTCATAAAGCGCCTGTTCCACTTGCCGTACCGTTGTCATATCGCATCCCTCTTTTCTTCCAGTTCCGCTGCCAGCGCCTCTGCCTGTGCCGCCAGTGCGGGGCCATTGGGATCGCTGCTGCGGCGCGTCCATGCTGCCGAGGGCGCGCCGCGGCTGCCAGATACGTGCCGTACAGTGGGTCACCCTCCAACAGGATGCCGCACAGGGCCTCCGCTTCGGTGAGGGAACGGTGCGGACCGCCCGTCACCGTCAGGATGGGATAAACGCGGCCCTTGTCCTCCACCAGGCATTCCGCTGTAAAGGTATATCCATTGTCAGCCAGCCAATGGCGCAGGTCAGCAGCCTTCGTCATGGGCTGCAGCAGCAACTTTATATGGCCGTTTCTCGTCCATGGCGCCGCGGACAGGATGGCGATAATCGTCTCGCCGCCCATGCCGGCGATGACGATGACATCCGTCTCTTCCGGCGCGATGGCGGACAAGCCCGAGCACAGACGAAAGTCGATGCCCGTTTACACCGTATTGCTGCGCCGTGCGGCGGGCGTGCTCCAGCGGCTCCACACCGATGTCGGAGGCGATGGCGGAGCAATCCCCCGCTGCAGCAGCCAGCCAGGGCAGATAGCCATGGTCGGTGCCGACGTCGGCCGTCGGGCGCAACCCTGCGGCACAAGGCTGCGCAAGCGTGGCAGGCGGCGGCTGAAGTGCAATTGGTTCTCATCGGCCCTCCCTCAACGCGAACGGACGCATACGGAAGCCCGTATGCGTTCCTCGTCTGATTTACTCAGCGATGGGCTTGTTAGCTTCCTCGTTCACCAGAGCCAGCAGCTTGTCCACATCGATACCGTGAACGGCGCACGCTTCCTCTACCGTCTCGCCAACGGAAAGAAGGGGCAGCCCAGGCAGTGCATGCCAATGGACAGGAAAATGGGGGCCGTCTGGGGGGCCACGTCCAGAATATCACCGATAATGGTGTCTTTCGTGATCTCGATCATGTCAAACCTCCAAAAATTCAGCAGGATAATATACTCCCTTAGTTATCCCATTTTTTCGAGAAAATTTTTCAAAGGAAAATCATGTTTGGCGTCCGAACCGGCACAGAAAATGAAAGCCTCCGCGGGCGCGGGGCGCGGCGGGACGTGAAAGGCGCTTTTTCGTCAAAACAAGGATCAGCTGCTCTGGCGCATCTTGGCGAAGCAATCGCTGCAGTAAACGGACGGTCGGACTTGGCTCGAAGGGGACCGGGCTTCGCCGCCGCAGGCGGCGCAGACAGCGGTGAAATACTCCCTGGGGACCGCGGGCAGCGTTCTTGCGGGCATCGCGGCAGGCCTTGCACCGCTGCGGCTCATTGGCAAAACCACGCTCTGCATAGAATTCCTGCTCACCGGCGGTGAAAACGAACTCCTGGCCACACTCCTTGCATACTAAGGTCTTGTCTTCGTACATGATGTTACCCCTCTTTTTGAATCAGATCCGAAAAAATATATTGCGCTCAGCTGTCGCTGAAGTCGCCGGAAAAGTTGCCGCGCAACTTTGCGCCGTATGCGCTGCACGGCGTTGTCCACGGACTTCGGAGACTTGCCCACGGCCTTTGCGATCTCGTGACAGGAAAGGCCTTCCAAATAGTACCCTAAGATCTTCGCCTCGAACTCGGACAAGTGGCTTGCGGGTACTTTCGAGTAGACTCTCCACGTGGTCCCGCTCCGCGATGAGGAGCTCGGGGTCTGTGTGGCTGGGGTCTAAAGTACCGGCGGTGTAAGCAAAGAACTGTCAAAGGAAGGGGTATCAAGGGATATGGATTCGTTCAGCGGATAATGCTTGCCGCGGGAGGCGGCACGGGCGCGGAGAACAGGCGGTTGCGAATGCAGATCTCTGCATAGGTGTGAAACGACGCCGCCTTGTCAGCATCATACTCCCGTATCGCCTGAATGAGACCGAACATGCCCTCCTGAATCAGATCCTCCCCGTCGCCGCCGGCGAGAAAAGCGGACGCGCACGCGCGCACCATTCCGTAATAGCGCGTGACAAGAAGCTCTTCTGCTTCCCCTGTCGCCCGCGGCGGCTATGGCGCACAGCTGCTCATCCGTGCAGGCTGCAAGCTCTTTATGATGGCTCTCACTCTGATGATACTGCATGTATTATACCTTCTGTGCTCAGGTTTTGTCAAGTATTTACGAAAATTCAGTATTAGCGCTAACGATTTTTACAGCATTTTTTATCACATTGACCAAATTCTCGGCCGCAAGAAGGGCGATTTGTTCTGTTTTTGCCTCAACCATGACGCGGATGAGCGCTTCCGTGCCGCTCGGGCGGACGAGCACGCGTCCCTCGCCGGAGCTTCCCCTCCTCCTCCGCGATGGCCGCGGAGAGTGCATCGGATGCCATGATGGCATCCTTGATGCCGCGCTCATGCGAAACGGCGACGTTGAGCAACACCTGCGGATACTGCGGGCAGACGGACGCAAGCTCAGAGGCCTTCTTCCCGCTGCGCGCGAGCACGTCGAGGAACTGAAGCGCCGTCAGCTGACCGTCGCCGGTGGTGGCGTAGTCGGTGAAGATCATGTGGCCCGACTGCTCGCCGCCAAGCTTGTAGCCGCACTCATTCATCTTTTTCGAGCACGTTGCGGTCGCCCACGCGCGTGCAGACGAGGCCGACGCCGTTTTTTCGCGGCAGAACTCGTGAAGGCCGAGGTTCGACATCACCGTCGCAACGATCGTGCCGCCCGAGAGCTTCCGCGGCGCTTCATGTCCGAGCCGCAGACGGCAAGCACCTTGTCGCCGTCGATAACGCCGCCCTGCTCGTCGACGAGCAGGCAGCGGTCCGCGTCGCCATCGAACGCGACGCCGATGTCATAGCCGCCCGCGACGACCTTTTGTGCAAGGTCGTCGAGATGCGTCGAACCGCAGTGGTCGTTGATGTTCACGCCGTCCGGCTCGCGGTGGATGAAGTCACAGAAGCAGCGGAAGCGGCCAAAGAGCTCCGGTGCCGTCGCGGACGACGCGCCGTTCGAGCAATCGACCAGCACGCGCAGGCCGGACAGGTCTCCTTCGATCGTGCCAGCTAAATGGTCGATATACGCCTCGCGCGACTGCCGCAGACCGTGGCGCAGGACGCCGATCTCGCCGTGCGTCGCGGCGGGATAGATGTCGGTGAGAATTTTTTCTTCGACCTGCTCTTCGATCGCGTCGGGCAGCTTGTAGCCCTTTTCGTTGAAGACCTTAATGCCGTTGTGCTCGTAGGGGTTGTGCGAGGCGGAGATCACGATGCCCGCATCCGCGCCTTTGAGCACGGTCAGGTACGCGACCGCCGGAGTCGGCAGCACACCGAACGGCATCACGTCGCCGCCGACGGAGCAGATACCCGCGATCAGCGCACTTTCGAGCATATCGGACGAAATGCGCGTGTCCTTGCCGATGGTGATGACCGGCTTTCTGCCCTTTTCTTCCTTCAAAACGGCCGCGATGGCCTTGCCCGTGCGGAACGCAAGATCAGCCGTGAGATTTTCTCCCACAACGCCGCGAATGCCGTCGGTGCCAAACAGTTTTCCCATGATTTTGATTCCTCTTCTCAAAAAGATTTGAAGTTTTGCCGTAAAGTAGTTTGCATTTATAGGCTAAGCTGTTCCGGCACTTCGTCCATGCTCTTCGGCACGGAGAGGCCTAAGTGCTCATATGCCTTGCGCGTGACGCAGCGCCCGCGAGGCGTGCGCTGCAAAAAGCCGAGCTGCATGAGATACGGCTCGTAAACATCCAGCAGCGTGACGGCTTCCTCGCCGATGGTCGCCGCCAGCGTCTCGATGCCGACGGGGCCGCCGCCGTAGTTTTCGATGATGGCGCGCATCATCCGGTGGTCGATGGGGTCTAATCCGAGGTCGTCGATCTCGAGCGCGCGGAGCGCTTCGTCCGCGACCTCCTTCGTGATGACGCCGTCGGCCCGCACATCCGCAAAGTCGCGCACGCGGCGGAGCATGCGGTTGGCGATGCGCGGCGTGCCGCGCGAGCGGCGCGCGATCTCGAGCGCACCCGTCGGGTCGATGTCGACATTCAGGATGCCCGCCGAACGCGTGACGATCTTCGCAAGCTCCTCGGGCGTATAAAGCTCCAGACGCAGCGTGACGCCGAAGCGGTCGCGCAGCGGCGCGGAGAGCGGCCGGCGCGGGTTGTGGCGCCGATGAGCGTGAAATGCGGCAGATCGAGGCGGATGGAGTTCGCGCCGGACCCTTGCCGATGATAATGTCGATGGCGTAGTCCTCCATGGCGGGGTACAGGATCTCCTCCACGCTGCGGTTCAGGCGGTGGATCTCGTCGACGAACAGGATGTCCCCCTCGCTCAGATTCGTCAAAAGCGCCGCAAGGTCGCCCGCCTTTTCAATGGCGGGGCCGGACGTGATGCGGATGTTCACGCCCATTTCCTGGCGGCAATAATGCCCGCGAGCGTCGTCTTGCCGAGGCCCGGAGGGCCATGCAGCAGCACGTGGTCAAGCGATTCGCCGCGCTTTTTCGCCGCCGCGATGAAGACGGCAAGGTTGCCCTTCGCCTTCTCCTGCCCGATGTATTCCGAGAGCGTCTTCGGGCGCAGAGAGCCCTCCTGCGCGTCCTCGCTCAGGAAAGTCTTGGCCACGATAGGCTCTTCATAAATATCGGTTCCAAAATCAATGCTCAAAATGTCACTTCCTTTCATCAAGCATCGCAGATTTTGCGACGCGCGCGGCGCAAACTGAATTCGATCGTGATTTGCCGCGACAGAAGGTGAATTGCCGCAGAGCGGCAAGAGAGGCCGCCCTGGGGCGTGCGCGTGGCAAATCACACCTTGCGCAAAGCGAGTGTCGAATGAGCCCGCCCGCGGCGGCTCACCGAGGCACAGAGCGGCGCGTATTCCTGCTCATCAAAAGTCCTGCGGACTTTTGATGAAGTTACTTTACCATTTTCTTTAAGCTCTGGCGCACGATCTCTTCAAGCGGTAAGTTTTCCACGTCCACGCCCTTCATCGCGACCGCGATGTCCTGCTGCGTGTAGCCGAGCACCGCGAGCGCGGCGGCGGCCTCGACGGCCTTGCTCTTCTCACCCGCAACGATGCCGGGGGCGGTCGGCATACCGATCTCCTGCTTCTCCTTGGCGAGCTTGTCCTTGAGCTCTAAGATGATGCGCTGGGCGATCTTCTTGCCGATGCCCGGCGCGGCGATGAGCGCCTTTTCATCGCCCGTGATGACGGCCATCGCAAGCCCCTGCGGCGTGCAGACCGAAAGTATCGCGAGCGCCGCCTTCGGCCCCACGCCCGAGACGCCGATGAGCTGCTTGAAGCTCCCGAGCTCACCCTGCGTGGCAAAACCGTAAAGGTCAAAGATCCCCTCACCCACGTGCAAATAGGTGTAAAGCTTTCTTGCTTTACCCACTTGCAGCTGTGAGATCGTCGTGCTGGTGGTCTTGCAGGCGTAGCCCACGCCGCCGCAGTCGATCACGGCGAGGTACGGCTCCACATGCGCGACCGTTCCGCTGACATAATAAAACATAAACTGCCTCTCTCCTGCTTAAATGGTCTGCTTGACGTCGTTCCCGCCCACGCGGCTCAGGAGCGACGTGGCGCTGCGCGCGTGGCAGATGGCAATGGCCAGCGCATCGGCAGCATCGTCGGGCCGCGGCACGGCCTTGAGCTTCAAGAGCCGCTTGACCATGTCCATGACCTGTTTCTTTTCAGCGAGGCCATAGCCGACGACGGCCTGCTTGACCTGCATGGGTGTGTATTCGTAGAGCGGCACGCCGCTCTTTTCCGCGGTACACAGAATGATGCCGCGGCCGTGCGCCACGGCGATGCCGGTCGTGATGTTGTTCGAAAAGAACAGTTCTTCGACCGCGATGGCGTCGGGCTTTAGCTGCGCGATGAGCGCTTCCATGTCCTGCTCGATCTGCACAAGGCGGCGCGCCAGCGGCAGTCCCGCGGGCGTGGTGATCGCGCCGTAATTCAATAGCTGCGTTCTGCCGCGGTCCGCTTCGATCAGGCCAAAGCCCACGATGGCGATGCCCGGATCGATGCCGAGTATCCGCATGCGCATCACCTCCCACGATACTTATTTAGAAATTATATCAAACAACTGTCCGAAATGCAACGAGAAATCACAGCATGAAAAAGGCCGCTCAAAGAGCGGCCTTCCAATTTTTCTTCTCTTTATGCCCGCGGATGCGCCTTCTGATAGACGTCCTTGAGGTGCTTTTTGACGACATGCGTGTAGATCTGCGTCGAGGAAATGTCCGCGTGGCCCAGCATCTCCTGAATGGAGCGCAGGTCCGCACCGTTTTCGAGCAGGTGCACGGCAAACGAGTGGCGCAGCGTATGCGGCGTGATGTCCTTTGAGATGCCGGCGGTCTCCTGATAGTGCTTGACGATCTTCCAGAATCCCTGGCGGCTCATGCGCTCGCCGTTCATGTTGACGAACAGCGCCGTTTCCTCCGGATCAGCCAAAAGCTGCGGACGCACCTCCTTCATGTAGTGCGAAAGTGCCTTGACGGCGGCGGGATAGAGCGGGATGATACGCTCTTTGCCCTTGCTCTGCGCGCGGATGAAGCTCGCGCTCAGGCTCACGTCCTCTTCATTGAGCGAAATGAGCTCGGAGACGCGGATGCCCGTGGCGTACAGCAGTTCGAGCATCGCGTGGTCGCGGTAGCCCTTAGCGTCCACGCACTGGGGCTGGTCAAGGAAGAGCTCGACCTCTTTGCCCGTGAGGATCTCGGGGAACTTGTGCTCCACCTTCACCGCGGCAACGCCCTTGGCTGGGTTCGCGCTGACCTCTCCGGTCATCTGGAGGTAGGTGTAGAGCGACTTGATCGACGCGATGGAGCGCGTGATCGTCGCGGCGGACTTGCCCTTACCGCCCATCCAGGCGACATAGCCGCTGATGACCTCCTGCGTCACCTGCGGCAGCGGCATGGGGTGGAACTCGTCCAAATACACGGCGAACTGGTGCAGATCGCGCATATAGGAGCTGAGCGTATTCTGGGAGGCGTGCTTTTCCGTGGCCAGATATTCTTCGTATTGCGCCAAAAGGTCGGCCATGATCGCACCCCTCCTTCCTAAAAAACAGCTCAAGACGCCGCCAGCAGCAAAAACTGCGGCACGAGCCACAGCTCCAGCAGAGCGGCAAACAACAAACAACACAACAAATGCCAAAGCGGTACCAGTACGCGCTCCCGTAGCTGACTGCGCGTCCCCGTCCCCCGCCGCCAAGCGAAAGCGACAGCAGCGCGCGGGACTTGTCAAGCGACGCGTTCCCGAGCAGCAGCGTGCATGGCAGCACCGCCAGAAGCCGGATGCCGAACAGCGCCAGCAGCAACGGAAAGCTCCCCCGCCCGAGCGAGAGCGCAAAGCAGAACAGCGAGTACGATAGAAGAAACCCCTGGCACGCACACACGAGCGGTACCGCCACAATGCCGATGGACGCAAAGCCCAGCAAAAACACGATACCCGGCGCGCGGAAATAGCACAACAGCGTTTCGCCCAGCGCCCTTACCGAAAACGGCCTGTTCACGCCGCCCGATAAAAACGCGTCGAAATACTGTTTCAGCTCGCCGCCCGCGCTCTGCAGCGACCGGAGCGCAAACACGTACCCAAGGATCACACCCAACACAATAAACGCCGATAACACCAGCATCGGCACAGGCACGCGCTGCGGCAGCGCGCCGCGGCGGTCTCTTCTGTTCGTTCGACTCAGCAAGTATGTCACCCCTCGTGAAGGGAAGCGGCATTCTGCCCGCGGAGCAAAACGATAGAACGTACCTATAAATATAGGCCGTTTGCACTCTTTTCGCAAGCGGAATTGCCAACTTTTCCCATTTTTGTTAATTATGTCAAAATATTATGTAAATTGTATTATGTAAACTATTGAAACAAATTGAAAAAGCGGCGGCATTTTACCAAGATATGGGGTGGTTTTCGTACCCGTTCCCCATATCTGGAAGCAGTTCTCCGCTTCACCACCCAAGTCAGAAAAAGTCATATTTTCCCGTCGCTCTTGCTCCATTTGTGCAAGTTGTTACAGCTTTTCGCGCCGCATTTCCTCCACCGCCGATCAAAAACGCGTGAATACGCCTATTGCTTTATGTTCACCTGCGCTTGCGGCGAGCGCGCGCCTTGGCGCCTCTCCCCTTTTTCCCGTTTCTTTGTAGTAGGAGCGGCGCCACCGCGCCGACCGCCATCGCCGCCGCCAGCTCGAGCGACCGCTCCGGTGTCAACCCATCATAAACAAAAAAGCCGATCACCTGCATCGTGACCCACGCGCTCGCCGCGCAGCCCGCCGTCATCATCGCACGCTTGCTTGTCTTCCTCGCTCCGATCATGCAGCCCAAAAACGCCGCGACCGCCGCGCAGACCAGCACCGCGCCGTTCGCCATCTCCTCGCTGATCGCACCGCGCAGTATCAGCGCCGATGCCAGCATCAAAAGCACCAGCTCCGTGCCGCAGCACACAAGCGTACCCAGCGCGCATTTTTTCGCGTACCACGCGGTGTTCACCGTCTTTTCCACGCAAAAACCTCCCCTGCATTCGCCTACATGAGCGTATGTCAGGGGAGGTTTTCTTATGCCGTTTTCTTTTTCGCCTTACTTGATCTCAGGATCGTAGCCGGGCTTATCCTCGGACTTTTCAGTCTTTTCCGCCTTATCCTCGACCGGCAGAGCCACCGTCTTGGCCTCTTCCTCGGTCTGAGGCTTTTCCTCAGCCTTCTTCTCCGCCTTGTCAGCCTTCTTGGCCTTGGGCGCAGCCGCCTGCTCCATCGACTCCGCAGACTGGATGCCCCACTTGGCAACCTCGATGCGGACGCGGTCCTCAGAGGTCTCGAACACGACCGTCGCGTCGTTCACCTGAACGATGCGGCCGACCAGACCGCCGATGGTGGTGATGCGCTCGCCCTTCTTGAGGCTGTTGCGCATGTTTTCTGCCTGCTTTTTGCGCTTGTTTTCCGGACGAATGATGAGGAAGTAAAACACCGCGATCATTGCGACCAGTAAAATCATGCTATCCATAGTACAGTTGTTCCTTTCAACACAAAGATATTATTATTATAGCGGATATTCCCCATTGTGCAAGGGGTTTCTTCGCGAGATCAGACTCTTTCCGACAGCTTCGTGCTGTACTCCGCTCGGAAAGCCGCAAACTCTCCCGCGTCGAGCGCGTCGCGGATGCGCTGCGTCAGCTTGTTGTAGAAATACAGATTGTGCATCACCGCAAGGCGCAGGGCCAGGATCTCCTCCGCTTTAAAGAGGTGGCGCAGGTACGCACGTGAGAAATTCCGGCACGTCGGGCAGTCGCACTGCTCGTCGATCGGCTGCTCGTCGAGCCTGTACTTCTCGTTTTTGAGGTTGATCGAGCCGCTCCACGTGAAGAGCTTGCCGTGGCGTGCGTTGCGCGCCGGCATCACACAGTCAAAAAAGTCCACGCCGCGCGCCACGCCCTCGATGATGTTCGACGGCGTACCGACGCCCATGAGATAGCGCGGCTTATCCTGCGGCATATAGGGCTCGACCGCGTCGATGATGTCGTACATCACCTGCGTCGGCTCGCCGACCGCGAGGCCGCCGATGGCGTAGCCATCGCAGTCAATCTTTGCAATCTCCTTCATGTGCCAGATGCGCAGATCTTCAAAGGTCGCACCCTGATTGATGCCGAAAAGCATCTGCCCCGGGTTGACGGTATCCGGCAAAGGAGTTTAACTTGTCATGCTCTGCCTTGCAGCGCTCCAGCCAGCGCAGCGTGCGCTCGCAGGATGCCTTCGCGTACTCGTAGCGTGCCGGGTTTTTCCACGCACTCGTCGAACGCCATCGCAATGTCGCTGCCTAGGTTTGACTGGATGCGCACGCTCTCCTCCGGCCCCATGAAGATGCGGTGGCCGTCGAGGTGAGAGGCGAATGTCACGCCCTCTTCTTTGATTTTGCGCAGGCCCGCAAGGGAAAATACTTGAAACCCCGCCGCTGTCCGTGAGGATCGGGCCGTCCCAGTGCATGAACTTATGCAGTCCGCCCATTTGGCGTACCACGTCGTCGCCCGGGCGGAGATGGAGATGGTAGGTGTTGGACAGCTCGATCTGACAGCCGAGCTCCTTGAGGTCCAGCGCGCTCACGCCGCCCTTAATGGCCGCCTGCGTGCCGACGTTCATAAAAACCGGCGTCTGCACTTCCCCGCCGTGCGCGCATTGGAATTTGCCGCGTCTGGCCTTTGCCTTCTTTATTTGATGACTTTTGAACATAGAATCCTCCTCAAAGGAAATGAACATCGCGTCGCCGAAGCTGAAGAAGCGGTATTTTTCTTTTACCGCCTCTTGTAGGCGTGCAGCACGTGCTCCCGCCCCGCGAGCGCGCTTACCAGCATGATGAGGGTGGACTCCGGCAGGTGGAAATTCGTGACAAGCGCGTCCATCACCTTAAAGCGGTAGCCCGGATAGATGTAAATATTCGTCCAGCCTGCGGACGGCTCCATGTGTCCGTCCTCCTGTGCCCAGCTCTCGAGCGTGCGGCACGACGTTGTACCGACGCAGATCACGCGTCCGCCGCGCGCCTTCGTCTCGTTGATAAGCGTCGCCGTCTCAGGCGGGATAACGCAGTATTCGCTGTGCATATCGTGCTGCTCGATGTCGTCCTCCTTGACAGGACGGAACGTACCGAGGCCCACATGCAGCGTCACATAGCCGATGTTCACGCCCTTTGCCTGAATTTTTTCCAGCAGCTCCGGCGTGAAGTGCAGGCCCGCCGTAGGTGCGGCGGCGGAGCCGTTGACCTTGGAGTAGACGGTCTGGTAGCGCTCCTGATCCTGCAGTTCCTCCTTGATGTAGGGCGGCAGCGGCATCTTGCCAAGGTGTTCGAGCACCTCGAGGAAAATACCCTCAAAGTCGAATTTCACCATGCGGTTGCCGTCAGGTAACACGTCCACGACCTCCGCTTTGAGCTCGCCGTTGCCGAACTGCATCTTTGCGCCCTTGCGCAGGTGCTTGCCCGGCCGCACGATGCACTCCCATGTTTTGTCGCCGCGGTCGATGAGCAGAAGCACCTCGCACGCGCCGCCGCCCGGTAGGCGCTGGCCCAAAAGGCGCGCCGGCAGCACGCGGGAATTGTTCAAGATCAGGCAGTCGCCGGGGTTCAAAAAGTCCGGCAGCTCATAAAAATGGTGGTGTGAGAGCTCACCCGTCTCCTTGTCAAGGCACATCAGGCGCGATTCGTCGCGCTTTTCGAGCGGCGTCTGCGCGATCAGCTCCTCAGGCAGGTAATAATCAAAATCTTTTGTCTTCATGTTGTTTCTCTTCCCTCATCGGATGCTGACATCCGTGTAGTAAAACTGCAAAATATCGCGGTAGGAATAGCCGAGGTTCGCCATCGAGTACGCCCCCCACTGGCTCATGCCGACATTATGCCCGTAACCGCTGCCGGAGATCACAAAGCTGCCGCTGCCGGACGATGTCGTCGTCCGCTGCACAAGCTGCGATGTGCCGCTCGACGTGATGACGTACACGTTGCCGGACAGCGCCGAGCTCTTCCCGCTGCTGTCGATCGCGCTCATAGAGCCGAGCGCGACGCTTTCGCCCGTGTCATTCACACTGTAAATATTCTCGCCCGTACCGCCGCCGATCGTAAAGCGCTGGCTGCGCAGATTCAGCAGCGTCCGGCATGCCTCGCGCGAAACGGTCTTGCTGCCGCTCGTACCGGTAAAGGGTGACGGAATAGACGTTACCTGTGTCGGTATAGGCCGAGACATAGGCGTTTTCGCCGTACCGATGCCGTAGCCCCGGTTATTGAGAAGGCTCGTCAGCTCCGACGCGGTAAACGTCGTCGACCAGTTGTACCGTGGATGATCGAGGCAATCTTGCCCTCATAAGGGTCGATCTTGCCTTTGAGATAGCCGACGTCATTGCCCCAGACGTTCAGGCTGTCCTCGCTCGCGCCGCCGTTGCTTGAATAATACACAGCCTCCTGCACGAGTCTTCCGCTGTAGTAGAGGAACTCCCCCGCCGTCTGGTCGACCGCAGCATCGGAATTCGCACCGCTCGCCGCCGTGCCCTGATACACCTGACAGTGCGTCGTCGCGCAGATATCAAAGCCCTGCGCGCGATGCTTCGTCTGACAGACCGCGTAGGTGCGCGCACAGACCGCCTGCGCCTTGAGCGCCGGCCAGTCCTTGCTCATTTCGAGGGGAATGACGACGGACATCCCTCGAGATCCACCACGTTGATGACATTAATGTTCCCGCCGCTCACGCGCTGGTATTCAAAGCCGCCGTAGTAGCGGTAGCCGCGGAACCACGTGACCGTCTTTTCACGCGTCTCGATCGGCAGGATGCCGAGGTTTTCGCTCCCGCCGCAGTCGAATTCAAAGAGGATCGTATCCGTTCCCGTCACGATGACCGTCACGCCCGTGCTGCTGCCGCCGACGGCAGTGCCGCCATATTGGGCTGCCGCGGACCGCGCCGCACTCAGGCTCGTGTAGCTGCCAGCGCGCATAGAACGCGCCATCCTCGTAGGCAGCGAAGCCGCCGCTGTACTGCGCCGCTGTGCGCGACGCGTCGCCGTAATCGTAAAACGTGCCGGAAAGCTGCACATGATAGGTCGTGTCCGTCGTCACCGTGATCTTTTCATACAACTGCGGCAGTGCGCCCAGCTCTTCAAAGCTGCCGTCCGCGTCAAAATACCCCAGCGCGTAGCCGCCGAAGGCCGAATAATTCTGAAGGTTCGCCGCACTCATCGCGTCCGAGCCGTACTTGAGCCCCACGCGGAGCGTCTCACCGTCCGTTGCCTGCGCGAGCGTGCACAGTGAAAGGCACAGCAGACAGGAAAGCAGGAACGTTCTGCACCATTTTTTCATAGTATCCTCCACAGCCAGTTTTGCAGAAGCGATCGCTCTGCGCCCGGCTGAACATATCCATATGAATCGTATTTTACATTATACGACAGTTTCCCTCTGCTTTCAAGCAAAACTGTATCTCTTTTTGGCCGCCGCTCCCCCTCTACCGTTTTGGCGGTCAAGCGTCATGGAAAGGGAGTCCTTTATGAAACCCTCGCGGTAAGCTTACTCGGCAGCGCCGTCGCTATCGTCACAATCGTTTTGCGGCGACGGTGTCGATCTTCGAAGCCTTCGACCGTCCCCTATCGAGCGCCAGATTCAAGGCGGCACCGACGCCATCGTCGTTCTGCGGCACAACTGGCGAGGCCGCGACGTTGAGCTAAATGAGCGCATGGCGCTCATTGAGCGCTGCGTGCGCACCGTCGACCGCCGCGTGCCCGTCATTGCGGCAGCGGCACAAACAGCACCGCATCCTCCATCGCGCTCTCCAAAGCCGCGCAAAGCGCGGGCGTCGATGCGCTGCTCACCGTCACGCCGTACTACAACAAGGCTCTCGCAGAGCGGTCTTGTGCAGCATTTCTCCGCCATTGCGGACGCGGTCGACATTCCGGTCATCCTCTACAACGTTCCCCGCATTGGCGCGTCGGCTGCAATGGCGCAGACCTATCAAGCGCTGCCAAGCATCCGAACATTGTCGGTGTCAGGGAGGCGAGCGACAACTTCGACCTCATTCAGGACACCCTCAACCCATGCCCGCCGGGCTTCACCGCCTGGAGCGGCAACGACGGCTCCACCGCCGCCGCCATCATGGCTCTTGGCGGCAAGGGGCGTCATCTCCGTCGCCGCGAATGTTGTCCCACGCGAAATGCACGAGCTGACGCAGCTCTGCCTTGAAAATCGCTGCTTGGAGGCAGGCACGCTTCAGCTCAAGCTGCATGAGCTGATCCGTGCGCTGTTTTGCGAGGTCAACCCCATCCCCGTCAAGGCCGCCATGGAGCTCTTGGGCCTGTGCAGCGGCGAATTACGGCTGCCGCTGTGCCGCATTTCCGAGCGTCATTTGGAACAGCTATCCAGTGCGCTAAAGCCGTTCCGAGCCTCGGTATAAGTGATTCTTATTTCTCGTTTATGCAATATTCATCGTGTATTCATTTTGTATTCACGTAACATTCATTGCGGTATTCATCAAATGTTTACTGTATTCATTCCGCCGTTTCGCTTTGTGCATTCAGTCAAAAAGCAGGACTCTGCGCTGAAAACGCGCAGAGCCCTGTTTCACTTTTTCGTTTACGTTTTTGTAATCAGCCTTGCTTACGCCTTCACGCGGTGGAAGACCTTCTTACCCTTGCGGGGACGATGACGCCCTCGCCCTCGAAAACGTTCACGCGCAAGGCTCTCGTCGATGGACGCGACCTTCACATCATCGATCGTCACACCGCCCTGCTGGACCAAACGGCGCGCCTCACCGCGGGACGGGCATTGCGCCGGTCGCGACCAACATCGAAAGGGACATTGATGTTGCCGTTTTCAAAGTCGGCATCCGTCAGCGTGCTCGTCGGCATGTTGGCGTTATTGCCGCCCGCGCCGAAGAGCGCCTTGGCAGACCTCCTCCGCCTTCTTGGCCTCCTCTTCCCCGTGGACGAGTGCGGTGAGCTCGTAGGCGAGGATCTCCCTTCGCGCGGTTGAGCTGGCTACCCTCCCACTTATCCATCTCGTCGATCTGCTCGAGCGGCAGGAATGTGAGCATACGGATGCACTTCAAAACATCCTGATCGCCCACGTTGCGCCAGTACTGGTAGAAGTCGTAGGGGCTTGTCTTGTTCGGGTCGAGCCACACCGCGCCGCTCGCGGTCTTGCCCATCTTCTTGCCCTCGGAATTAAGAAGCAGCGTGATCGTCATCGCCTGCGCGTCCTTGCCGAGCTTGCGGCGAATGAGCTCCGTGCCGCCGAGCATGTTGGACCACTGGTCGTCGCCGCCGAACTGCATGTTGCAGCCGTACTCCTGGAACATGTGGTAGAAGTCGTAGGACTGCATGATCATGTAGTTGAATTCCAGGAACGAAAGGCCCTTTTCCATGCGCTGCTCATAGCACTTGGCGCGCAGCATGTTGTTCACAGAGAAGCACGCGCCCACCTCGCGCAGCAGCTCGATGTAGTTGAGCTTCATCAGCCAGTCGGCGTTGTTGAGCATCATGGCCTTGCCCTCGCCGAAGTCGATGAAGCGCTCCATCTGGCGCTTGAAACATTCGGCATTGTGGTCGATGTCGGCCTTGGTGAGCATCTTGCGCATATCGTTGCGACCCGAGGGGTCTCCGATCATGGTCGTGCCGCCGCCGATGAGCGCAATGGGCTTGTTGCCCGCCATCTGGAGTCTTTTCATCAGGCACAGTGCCATGAAGTGGCCGACGTGCAGGCTATCCGCCGTGCAGTCAAAGCCGATGTAGAACGTCGCCTTGCCGTTGTTGACGAGGTCGCGGATCTGCTCCTCGTCCGTCACCTGCGCGATCAGGCCGCGCGCTTTGAGCTCTTCATAAATTCCCATTTGTTGATTCCTCCTGTATTTCTATTTTACTTCATTTCGGACATTTTGAGACGCTTTCGGATAGCAAAAAAACGCCCTCTGTCCGCTTGGACAGAGGGCGAACAAATTCGCGGTACCACCTCTGGTTCGCCGTTTTCTCGCAAAAACGGCCTCACGGAGTGCCGACACACTCCCGCGCGATAACGGGCGCTCCCGGGGCGCGCCTACTGGAAAACTTTCGTTCGGGCGCCGGCTCCGCGGTGTATTTCGGCACGTTTCCTCTCCTTCTTGCACCGGCCGAAGGCTCTCTGCGCAGGAAATCGCTGCTTACTTCTCCGCTTCATCACCGTAAACGCAGATATTGTAACGTAAAGAATCGTTCTTGTCAAGTATCAAGTATTCTGCGGATTGTAATACATCACGAGCTTGCACAGCCCGTCGCACAGGAGCGACAGGTTCTCCTCGTCGATCCCCGTCGCTTTCCGCGGCAGGATACAGCGGCCAAAGCCCTTGACCTTTTTGCACGCGCAGATGACCGTGCCGCCCGTGAACGCGCGGTTGTCCGAGGGATAGTGAACAAGTCCGTCGGTCTTCAAAAAGCAGGTCTTCCTCTCGCTGTTGCTGAACTGCTCAAGGATCGTGTCGAGCAGCTTGTCGTTCCAGCGGCTCGCCTTGCCCGGCAAAATCAGCAACTCATCGCCCTCACCCACGCAGTCGAGCACGACGACGCTCTTCTTTTTGAGCTCGGGGTGCGCGTGGATCAGGCGCTTGGCGCCTTTGCTCCCCTGCGTGCCACCGTCAAGGAACAGGAAGCACACCTCGCCGCGGTAGCGCGGCGTCAGCGCCTTTGCGACCTCGAGCAGTGCGATGACGCCGGAGGTGTTGGCATTTTTGTTGTTCATTTCGCTCTTGCCATACTTGGGATAAAAGAGCCCAACAACCAGCAGCAGCAAAAAGAGAGGCAGCGTCATATTCGGCATGTTGAGCGCGAACGTCACGCCGAACGAAATAAGGAAGCTCACCGCCAGCGCCAGCAGCGGCATCAGCGCCTCGTAGAGCATGTACGTCGCCGGTCGCGTCGGGCAAATGAGCGGCGGCAGGACCTCGCGCACGCCGGTGTCGTAGTGCGCCGCGAGAACGATCTTTGCCTTCTCGATGTCGCCGACGACCACATTCGTCACATTGCCGCCCGCCGAGAGCGCCGACGTCCCGCTCTCGAGCTTCGGCGAATAGCCGAGCTCCTTGAGTGTGTAGACAAGCCAGGTGCGGAAGTCTACTTTTTCTTTCTCCTTGCGCCGCACCGGAAAATCCCGCTCGATGCGCTCAGCAAATTCGTTCATCTAATGTTCCTTTCTTCGAAAAACGCCGCATCGCGGCGCTTTTCTCTGACATGTGATTTTGCTTTACAGTAGTTGATCTTTAAAGTTCTCCGCCGCGCAGAGCAGTTCCTCTGCTCCTAAGAGCATCGTCTCGCTCGGGTGGTCTCCCCCGCTTAGGCGGGCGATCTCGCCGCGGCGCGCCGCGCGGTCGAGCGCGACGACCTTTGTGAGCGTGCGGCCGTTTTCCTCGCCCTTTTCCACGCCGAAGTGCGTGTCGGCCATCGCCGCGAGCTGCGGCAGATGCGTCACGCACAGCACTTGCCGTGTGCGCGAGAGCTTGGCGAGCTTTTCCGCCACGCGCTGGGCAGCCCTGCCCGAAACGCCGGTGTCGACCTCGTCGAACACCATCGTCATCACGCTGTCCTGCTCGGCCAGCACGTTTTTGAGTGCCAGCATGATGCGCGACAGCTCGCCGCCGGACGCGATCTTCTGGATGGGGCGCAGCGCCTCGCCCACATTGGTGGACATCAAAAACGCCACGGCGTCCACACCGTCCTCGCCCATGTCCTTTTCCTGAAAGTCGATGGCAAAGCGGAGCTTCGGCATATCGAGCTCGCGCAGTTCCCGGGAAATACGCTCCTCAAGTTCCTTTGCCGCCGCGTGACGGCGGTCGGAGAGGGCCTGCGCCGCTTCGCGCGCAGCCTTTTCCTGCTTTTTGAGCGTCTGCTCGAGCTGCTGCGCACGGTCGTCTGCATACTCGATGCGGTCCAATTCCTCACGCGATTTTTCAAGATATGCAAGCATCTCCTCGACGCTTGAGCCGTACTTCTTTTTTCAGCCGGTAAAGCTGGTCGCAGCGCGACTCCACGGCGTCGAGCTCCTGCGGAGAAAAGTCGTATTCATCCTTCTTATCGCGGATCGTTTCGGCAAGGTCATACGCTTCACAGCGCAGCGCTTCCAAGCGCTCCGAGGCGTGATGAATTCATCGCCGAGGCTGCGGAGCGAACGCAGCGCATCCTCCGCCCTCCTTGATAGCGGACACCGCGCCAAGGCCCTCGTCCCCACCGTTCAGGCAGGCGTCCGCCTCGGAGATGGCGGAAATGAACTTTCGCCGTTGCGCAGAATATTGCGGCGGGCAAGGAGCGTCTCCTCCTCCCCCTCCTGCAAGTCCGCGCGCTCGAGCTCGCCGATCTGATGGTGCAGCATGTCGACGCGGCGCGCTTTTTCGGCCTCGTCCATCTTGAGCGCGTCGATCGCGCGGCGCGTCTCTTTCATCACGTTATAGCGCGTACAGTACGCTGCCAGCTCATTTTCCACGCGGCCAAAGCGGTCGAGGTAGACAAGGTGCTGCTCTTCGTCGAGTAACTGCTGTCCGTCGTGCTGGCCGTGGATATTGAGCAAGCTCGCGCCGATACGCTTGAGCTGCGCGACCGTCACTGGCCGTCCGCCCACGCGGCAGACGTTTTGCTGTCAAAGACAGCTCGCGCTGCAGCAAAAGCGTTCCGTCCTCCTCCGGCGTAAAGCCGAGCGCGGCGAGCCCCGGCAAATCTGCCAGGGACCGCGCTGAACGTCGCGCTGACAAACGCCTTCTCGCGCCCGTGCGGATGAGCTCGCGCGACGTGCGCTGGCCGAGCACCGCGCCGAGCGAGTCGATGACGATGGACTTGCCCGCGCCGGTCTCACCGGTGAGCGCGTTGAAGCCCGCGCGCCAGGAACGAGATGTCCGCGCGCTCAATGACGGCGATATTTTTCAATGTGGCAAAAAGCTCAAGCGTCGCTCATTCTCCTGCAAAATTTTGTTCTTACTTGGTCTGGCGCTGTCTCTGCATGTCCTCGATCTCCGAGCAGAGCTCGGCTTGGCGGCTCGTTTTCGCGCAGCACGATCGAGCACCGTGTCGTCGCCGCTGACCGTGCCGACGATGGCGGGGATCTCCATGCCGTCAAAGGCGGAGCCTGCCGCGGGGCCGAGGCCCGCATCGTCTTGATGAGCACCAGATTCTGCGCGCAGTCGACCGAAACGATGCTCTCGCGCAGGATGGTCTGCAGGCGGTCAGCCAAATTCAGGCGCATTTTCTGCGTCGAAACGGCGTAGCGGTAGGTGCCGTTGCCGGTCGGCTCCTTAATTAAGTGGAGCATGCTTGATATCGCGCGAGATGGTCGCCTGCGTGCAGGAGATCCCCCTCCTTGCGCAGGCTGTCGATCAACTGCTCCTGCGTTTCGATCGCCGAAGCGGCAATGATCGCAGAGGATCTTTTTCCTGTCTTTCATTCTTCATTGCTGGTTCCTCCCATCAACATTTTTTTTTGTAAGATCTCGCAGGAAACTGCGTTTGCTAAAGTCGAACGAGCTTGGTGTCGAATTTTGAGCGGCGCACTTCAACGGCGTCGCCGTTGCGCAGCGAGAACGCCCGCCCGCCGTCCACGCTCAAAGGACGGGCTTGTAGCTGTTTTTTTCCGTCTGCACAGTGATGACCCGCTCGGGCGAGCACGTAGGCATTGGCATGCACGCTGTGTGCGCGCAGATGGGCGAAACAATGAAGTTCCGCGCCGTGGGCTCGACGACCGGCCCGCCCGCGGAGAGCGAATAGGCCGTGGAGCCGGTCGGGCTCGCGACGATCACGCCGTCGCCCGCCACGTCCACGAGCTTTCCCTGCTCGGTGAAGATTTGCAGCCGGATCACGCGCGAGATTGCCGCGCGCGATGAGCGCTTCGTTGAGCGCAAGGTTGGAGTAGATGACGCGCCCCTCGCGCACCACGCTGACGTCGAGCATCATGCGGCTCTCGATCTCATTTTTTCCGTCCACAGGTCGCGCAAGCGCAAAGGTCTTTGCTCTCAAGCTCGGCCATGAAGCCGAGCGAGCCGAGGTTCACGCCGAGCACCGGAATGTCGCGGTGCGCCGCGGTCTTGGAAAGGTGCAGGATCGTGCCGTCGCCGCCGAAGGCGATGATCATGTCCGCGCCGCGCAGCTCCTGCTGGAGCGGACGGATATCGAGGCCGTAGCCCTCGGGCTTCTCCTCGTTGCGGAACGGCACGCACACGACGTTCGGACAGTGAACGCTGTCGAGAATGCGCTTGGCCTCCTTGGCGACGGCAGCTGTGGTCGCGGTAGGGATTCGGGCATAAGATGACTTTTTCAGCATCCCGCGCCCGCCTTTTTTGGTCGAGCGCCGCGTGTGACGCTCGACAAGGCCCTGGAGGTCATGGAACGTCGGCTCCTCCCAATCGCGCGGGAGAGATAGCCGAGATATTCAATGTTCCCCTCGGGGCCGCGAATGGGAGAGTACGTCAGGCCAAGGACAGTAAAGCGACTTTCCTTTGCGTGCTCCAGAAAGTGCTCGAGCACCTCCAGATGCACGGCGGGATCGCGCACGACGCCCTTTTTGCCGACCTTTTCCCGTCCTGCCTCGAACTGGGGGCTTGATGAGGCAGGCGACATGGCCGTCCCTCTTTTAAGACGCGGTGCACCGCAGGCAGGGATCAATTTCAGCGAAATAAACGACACGTCGACGCTGGCAAAATCCCAGCTCATCGGGGATCTGCTCGTGCGTGAGATAGCGCGCGTTCGTGCGCTCCATACACACCACGCGCTCGTCACTGCGGAGCCTCCAGTCGAGCTGACCGTAGCCCACGTCCACGGCGTAGACCTTTCTTCGCGCCGTTTTGCAGCATACAGTCGGTGAAGCCGCCGGTGGAGGCGCCGATGTCGGCGCAGATACAGTTCGTGAGCGTGATGGGAAACGCCGCCATCGCCTTTTCGAGCTTGAGCCCGCCGCGGCTGACGTAGCGCAGCGTGTGGCCGCGCACCTCGAGCGCCGCGTCGTGCGGCCCGGCGGTGCCGGCCTTATCGACCTTTTGCCCGTTCACATAGACAATGCCCGCTCATGATCATCGCCTGCGCGCTGGCGGGTTTGTTCCAGCCCGCGTTCAACGAGCAGCGCAAGTCCAGTCTTGTTTTATTACTCATTGCAGCACCTCCGCAGCCGTTTTTGCCAGCGATTCCGCGTCCAGCCCGAACTCGCGGTACAGCTCGCCCACTGTTCCCTGCGCATGAAACGCCTGCCGAGGTTGCAGAGCTCCAGCCGTTCGGGCGAAATTTTGTTCCAGCCCAGAATGGCCGCGATGCGCTGACCGATGCAGCCCACGCCCGAGCATTCCTCCGCGACCAGCATCGCCTTTGTTTTGCCGATGACCTCGCGCATGTCGCCGGTCGTAGAGCGGCGAGATGGCGTTGATCTTGACAACGCGTGCCTCGATGCCGTCCTCGTGCAGCAGCTCCGCCGCGCCGAGCACGTTGTTGATGAGCGTGCCGTAGGCGCAGAGCGTGATGTCCTTCCCTGTGCGCAGCTCGGCAAAATCCCCGGCGCTCGCTATCGGCGGTAGGCGCCCTCGCCGCCGCGCGGATAGCGGATGGCGACCGGGCCGGTCATTTCAAAAAGCGCGCGGCGCAGCATGGCGCGCAGCTCCGCGAAGCTCGCGGGGCAGAGCACCGTCATATTCGGGATGCCGGATAAAAATACCGTATCCATCACGCCGTGATGCGTCGCGCCGTCCGCACCGACCAGGCCCGCGCGGTCGACCGCAAAGACGACGTGCAGTCCGCTCAGCGCCACATCGTGCAGCAGCTGGTCGTAGGCGCGCTGGAGAAAGCTCGAATACACGGCGAACACCGGGAGCGCGCCCTGCTTGGCAAGGCCCGCCGCCATCGCGGCGGCGTGTCCCTCGGCGATGCCGACGTCAAAAAAGCGGTCGGGGAAACGCCCGGCAAAGGGCGTGAGACCCGTGCCGTCCTCCATCGCCGCGGTGATCGCGCATACGCGCGGGTCCTCCTCGGCAAGCTCCGTGAGCGCCGCGCCGAAGACGGAGGAAAAGCTTTCCTTCGCCGGCGGCACCGCGCCGGTCGCGGCGTCGAACGATCCGACGCCGTGGAATTTCCACGGCTCACGCTCGGCAGGCGCGTAGCCGTGCCCCTTCTGCGTGCGGACATGGACGAGCACCGGGCGCTTCATCTCCCGCGCCCATTCGAGCGTGGTGGTGAGCTGCGCGAGGTCGTGCCCGTCCACAGGACCGAGGTAGGCGAAGCCCATATCCTCGAACATCGTGGCGTTGGGCAGCATGGCCTTTTTGAGTCCCGTTTTGAGCGAGTGATTGAAGCGGTAGAGCGCGCGTCCGGCGGCCGTGCCGCTCAGCGCGTTGTGATACGCCTTCTTGAAGGCGAAGTACTCCGGCTTCGTGCGCAGGCGCGAGAGATGCTCGCTCATCGCGCCGACGTTGCGGTCGATGGACATACCGTTGTCGTTGAGGATAACGATCAGCGGCTCGCCGGAGGCGCCGGCGTTGTTGAGCCCCTCGTAAGCAAGGCCGCCGGTGAGCGCGCCGTCGCCGATGAGGGCAAGCACGCTGTAATCCTCGTGCAGCATCGTGCGGGCGCGCGCCATGCCGAGCGCCACGGAGACGGAGTTGGAGGCATGACCGGCGATGAAGGCGTCGTGTACGCTCTCGCAGGGCTTGGGAAAGCCCGAGATGCCGCCGAGCTGCCGCAGCGTCGGAAAGCGGTCCGCGCGTCCGGTGAGTATTTTATGAACGTAGCACTGATGCCCCACGTCAAAAACGAGGCGGTCGCGCGCCGTGTCGAACACGCGGTGGATGGCGACGGTCAGCTCCACCACGCCGAGGTTCGAGGCGAGGTGCCCGCCGGTGTGCGAGACCTGCGTGACAAGAAAGCCGCGCAGCTCGTCGCAGAGAAGCGGAAGCTCCGAGCCGTCGAGCGCCCGGAGGTCTTCCGGCGAATGAATTCGGTCCAAGATCAACGTAGTATCCCCTTGCAGTTGTTTTCGGGCGGCCCGGCAGGAGCGCGGGATACCGCCGTCATGTCAAATCATGGTCATTATAGACCATCGTGCGGAAATATACAAGATATACAGCGCGATATTCACCGCAAAATTTTTGTGAACGACGCAAAACAGGGCGGAGTCCCGAAGGTCTCCGCCCTGCCGGGCGTTACTTGTTCCGCGTTTCCATGCTGTGCGAGAGCGCGGCGAGGAAGTCCGCTTCTCCGCCGAACAGACCGAGCGCGGAGATCGCCTCGTCCGTCAGGCGCACGACTTCACGCTCGCACGCCGCAAAGGCCGAGGAGATCGACGAAGGTGGTCTTTTTCTCCGCCTTGTCCGAGCCGATGGGCTTGCCGAAGGTCGCCTCGTCGCCGATCACGTCGAGCATATCGTCGCGGATCTGGAAGGCAAGGCCGAGCGCGTCGGCATAGCGCTGCGCCGCATCCGCCTGCTCCGCCGTGCCGCCCGCGGCGGCGACGCCCATCAGGCAGGCCGCGCGGATGAGCGCGCTCGTTTTGCGCAGATGGATCGCCATCAGCTCGTCGCGGTCGAGGGAGCGGCCCTCCCATTCGAGGTCGAGCTGCTGGCCGCCGCAGATGCCGGCGTGACCCGCGGCGTGCGTCAAAATCTGAGCGCAGCGCAGCGCGCGCTCCGGCGCAAGCGGCGCGGAGAGCACCGTTTCAAAGGCGAGAGCCTGCAGCGCGTCGCCTGCCAGCACGGCGGTGGCCTCGCCGAACACCTTGTGGTTCGACGGCTTGCCGCGGCGCAGATCGTCGTCGTCCATGCACGGCAGATCGTCGTGAATGAGCGAATAGGTATGCAGCAGCTCAACGCCGCAGGCGGCGGGAAGCGCGGCGTGAACGTCGCCGCCGCAAAGGCGGCAGAATTCCAGCGTCAGGATCGGCCGCAGGCGCTTGCCGCCCGCGGTGAGACTGTAGCGCATGGCGCCGAGCAGCCGCGCGTAGGGCTCGTCCGCGGCGACGCATTGTGCATCGAGAAGGTCCTCGACCATCGTGCGGTATTCCTCCATGCGGAGGGCAAACAGTTCTCGTTCCATGTACTATTCCTCCGCAGCAAAGGAGGCTTCTACCGGCGCGCCGTCCGCGCCTTTGGTCAGGCGCACGACCTTCTGCTCCGCCTCGTCGAGCATTTTTCCGCAGGAGGTGACGAGCTTCGTCCCCTCCTCAAAGAGCTTGAGCGAGTCGGCTAACTTCGCGTCGCCGCGCTCAAGCTGCGACACGATCTCCTCGAGCCGCGTGATGTTATCCTCAAAGCTTTTTGCCATGGTTGTTCCCTCCTCTCGTTTCGTTGACCGTACAGGCCAGGCTGCCCCGTCCGAGCGTCACGTCGATCGTCTCGCCGACGGTCACCTCGTCCGCGCTGCGGAGCACCGTACCGTTCGCCGTCCGCGCCACGGCATAGCCGCGCGCGAGCACCGCGAGCGGGCTCATCGCGTGGAGCGACGCGCACAGCGCGGCAAAGCGCTGCCGCCGCTCCCCCACCTGCTTTTCCGCAAGCGAGGCAAGGCTCTTTTGCGTATAGTCGAGCAGCAGGCGCTTGTCCGCGATGAAGGCCATCGGGTCGCGCAGCACACGCTTCCGCTCCAAGGCGGTCAGCCGTTCGCGCAGCGCGGAAAGGCGGCTTTCCTCCGTTTTGGTCATGCCTCGCTCCAGCGCCGTGAGCCGGGCGCGGACGTCATTCCGGTCGGGCACGGCGATCTCCGCGGCGTTCGACGGCGTGGACGCCCGCGCGTCCGCGACATAGTCGGCGATGGTGACGTCCGGCTCGTGACCGACGGCGGAGATGACGGGGATCTCCGATTCGTAGATGGCGTGCGCCACGCGCTCGTCGTTGAAGGCCCAGAGGTCCTCGATGGAGCCACCGCCGCGGCCCGTGATGATGAGGTCCGCGACCTTGTATCTGTTCGCGTAGCGCAGGCGCCGACGATCTCCGGCGGGGCCTCGGTTCCCTGCACGCGCACACCGAGGAGCTTGACCTCCGTCAGCGGCCAGCGTGCGCGGAGGATACGGAGCATGTCGTGTACCGCCGCGCCCGCCGACGAAGTAATGATGGCGATGGTTTTCGGGTATAGCGGCAGCGGCTTCTTGTGCGCGGGGTCGAACAGCCCCTCGCGCTCCAACTGCGCCTTTAAGCTGCTCAAAAGCTACGTACAGGTCGCCCAACACCATCGCGCGGACAGTCCGCTGCAATAAAGCTGATAGGCCCCGTCGCGCGGGAACACGCTGATGCGCCCGAAGGCGATGACCTTCATGCCGTTCTCGGGCCGGAAGCGCAGACGCAGGGCGTTTCCCTTGAACAGCGCGCAGCGCATCGCGCCCTCGGCGTCCTTGAGCGTGAAGTAGTGGTGGCCCGAGGGGTAGAGCTTGTAGTTTGAGATCTCACCGCGCACGAAGATCTCCTGCAGCTGCGGCACGCGGTCGAGCAGAGCCTTGATGAAGTTGTTGGCCTCGCTGACCGAGAAGATCATTTGCTGTTCCATGCGTTCTCCTGTGAAGCGTTTTTCCTTTGCAGATACCGGATATACAAAGCAGAGCGCCGCCGTGCGCGGTGCTCTGCTTCTTCGCTTATTCTGCGCTGATCTCCGCGCGCACGAACGAGCCGAGGATGCCGTTGATGAACTTCACGGTCTCGGGCGATTCGTAATGCTTGGCGATCTCCACCGCCTCGTTGATGGCGACGGGCACGTCGCGGAAATAGAGCATCTCATACATCGCCACCCGCATGATGGCGGAGGCCACGAGCCAGGGAGATTGCGGTCAAAGCTCCAGCCCTTGGCGTACCTGGCGATGAATTCGTCCAGCTCCGGCGCGTGATCGGCCACGCCGCACACGAGCGCGCGGATATACTCCGCCTGCTTGGCGTTGGGCGCTTCGCTGTATAGCTCATCCTCGCCTGCCAGCTCGGCAAAGCCGTCGCGGCTCAGCCGCTCGGCGACCAGCTCCTCCGCCGTTTTGTCGGTGAAGCTCAGCTCATACGCCAGATGCACGGCAATCTCTCTTGCAGTATTGCGAACCATAGACGTTTCGTCCTTTTCTCTTTCTTGTTAGTTGAAGCTGATGCCGCCCACATGGACATTGACCGCCCGGACGGAGAAGCCCGTCATCGTCTCGACCGCGCTCATCACGGCGTCCTGCACCTTGGCGGCGGTCTCGGGAATGGCGAAGCCGTATTTCACCGTCAGGTAAACGTCCAGCGTGATCTCGCCGTCCTGAATGTCCATGCGGATGCCGCGTGCGGGCTTCTTGCCCATGAACTGCTCGGTGAGCTGCTCGGTCATGGTGGTCATCATGGCGCCGACGCCCTCGATCTCGCCGATGGCCTCGGACGCGATCGCGACCACAACATCCTCGGAAATGTTGATGCTGCCGTCGCTCGCGGACTGCGTCAGATATTCGCGGTTTTCGCCCATTGCTGTCTCTCCTTGCTATACGGTAGTGATACTCAGCATACGCTATGCTCAATTATTAGTATTCTACCATCCTTTGCCGCAAATTACAACAGCTAATTTACTTCTAATATTTTGATGCAGTCGGCACTGAGGTCTGTCTCCTGCTTGACGATGTCGGTGATCTTCGCGATGTCCTCGGTCTGAAGTCCGTCCTCGCCCGCCGAAACCACCACGCTCACGCCGTCGTCGGCCATGAAGACCACGCAGTCCGTGTAGCCCTTGGCGGTGATCATGTTTTCGATCTGCGCTTCGGCGAGCGTGTAGGCCGCGAGCGTCTGGATGCTCTGCGCAGCCTCGGCTGCGGCCGCCTCATCGACCTCCGCCGCGCCGCTCGCCTCCTGCAGAAGGCTCAGCGCGCTGTCGCGGGCCTGCTGGCGCGTGAGCCGCGCGGTCGCAAAGTAGTCGCCCGGCAGCGCTTCGCCGGAGACCTCCTCTGCGTCGCCCTCCGTGCCGTCCACCAGCGTGGCCTGCCCGAGGATCTTGTCGGTCTCCTCCACCTGCTGCGCGTAGCGTCCGTTCAGAAAGATCGCCCCGCACACGAGCAGTAAGACCGCTCCCGCCACCATGTTCCGTTTCCACAGCTTTTTCATGTTCTTCCTCCCCAAAATAATGATTTTCATGGTTTCCCCTGTAATACGGTGATCTTGTCGCTCGGCAGCGCCGTCAGGGCGCTGACCGCCTGCGTCACGGCAAGGCGCACGCCCGCGCTGCCGCCGCCCTCGCAGACCACGAGCGCCCCAACGTAGCGCGGATAGACGCGGTTCGTCACCACGACCTCCTGCGTGCCGCTGCCCGTACCGACGACGACCGCCTCGCTCTTGCGCTTCATGTCCTCGCTCCCGCTGCGCTCGGCGGTCGTGTCCTGCGCCAGCTCGCGCTTCGTGCCGGAGTCCACGGTGAGCATCAGCCGCAGCTCGCCCACGCCGTCGATGGCGCGCAGGATGTTCTCCATCTCCTCCTGCACCGCGGCGCGGTCGAACGCCTCGGCGTCCGGACTGCCGGCTGTTGGCTCGGCCTCCGCATTTCCTCCCGGCAGCAGCATCAGCACGATGCCGAGGAGCGCCGCGAGCGCGGCGAGACGGTATTTTTTCAATCCCTCGAGCCACTTCCCCGCCCGCGCATCCTTCATCTCTCCGCCCTCCATTCCTGCTTCTCCGGCGCGATCCCCAGCTCCTGCGTGAGGAGCGCGGAGAGCTCCGCGTTTTCCTCGCCGAAGAGCACCGCGCGGTCGGGAAAGAACGCGCCGTCCTCCTCGCGCACCGTGACCTCTGCCGTGACCTCAGTGCCGAGGGCGTGTGCTTTGTCCTCAATATATGCGCCCGTCCGCTCCGCTATGACCGCCGCGAGCGACTGCCCGCTCACGTCGCGGTATTGCTCCTCCAATGCCACGCGGTCGGCGGAGGACCGTCGAGGTCGAGCGCCAGCTCCCACGGCTCCGCCGTCCCGAGCGGGCGCAGCATACAGAGAATGAGCACCAGTCCGCCGGAAAAGCGCGCGAGCTTCCGTACGCTTCCCTCGGGCGTGAGCTGATCGAGAAGGCTCACGAGAAAGGCGCAGCTCACCACGCCGAGGAGCCATTGTCGTAAAAATGCCATCACATCACCACCATGGAAATGGATACGAGCAGTGCCGCGAGCAGCAGCGCCGCGCAGGCTGCCGTCATGCCGAGGACGAGGGCGAAGGCGTCGCCGAGCTGCTCGAGCAGCCGCTCAAGCGGCTTGACGCCGCTGACCGCCGAGACGAAGCCGCCGCGCGGTAGAGCAAAAACTGCACGCTCAGCCGCACGAGCGGCGCGAGGCAGGCGAGCAGCACGCCCAGCACGCCGGCCGCCCCGATGGCCGCGCGCAGCGAATGGGCCGCGCTGAGCACCATCTCGGCGGACTCCGCGAGAATGCTCCCGACCACCGGCACCGCGCCGGAGACCGCCGTCTGTGCCGCCTTGACCGCCGCGCGGTCCGCGCTGCCGGTGAGCACGCCGCTGACCGACAGATAGAGCGTGAAGGCCGTCACCGCGCCGCACAGCAGCCAGGAGATGAGCTTTTTGAGTCCGTCCGCGAGCTTGTCCAGACCGCTCTCCGGCAGCGCCGCGCCCGCCGAGGCAAGAGCGATGTGGCAGTAGACCAGCGGGAGCAGCAGCTCGTGGATGAGCGTTGTGAGCGCGTCGGCGGCAAAGAGCGTGCCGACCTGCCAGGCGCTCGCCGTGAACACGCCGCCGCAGCCCGCGAGCGCCGCCGCCATCGTCGGCAGCAGGAGCTTGGTGAGGTCGGCAA
>VOFJ01003736.1_pt1 | contig 36964 bp, 58 predicted proteins | sample 5384081 | NCBI WGS metagenome assembly VOFJ01 (sample SAMN12384729, study PRJNA508395) | human gut metagenome | isolation source: healthy gut I | host: Homo sapiens
TTCATAATATTGAATTGCGTCCGGGACAAGGTGCAGCTTTGGTAAGATCGGCTGGTAATTTTGCTCAGTTGACTTCAAGAGAAGGTAAGTATTGTGTAATCAAATTGCCTTCAGGTGAAGTAAGACAAATACTTAGTGCTTGTAAAGCTACTATTGGTAGCGTAGGTAACTCTGATCATGGATTGGAAAGCTCTGGTAAGGCAGGTCGTTCTCGTTGGCAGGGACGTCGTCCTCGTAACCGTGGTGTTGTTATGAACCCGGTTGATCACCCGATGGGTGGTGGTGAAGGACGTGCTTCAGGAGGTCATCCAAGATCACGTACAGGCTTGTATGCTAAGGGCTTGAAGACAAGAGCTCCTAAGAAACAGTCTTCTAAGTATATTATCGAGAGAAGAAAGTAATAACTGATTAATTGAGTAAATTATGAGTCGTTCATTAAAAAAAGGTCCATATATTAACGTAAAACTGGAAAGCAAAGTGCTTGCTATGAATGAGAGCGGCAAAAAGAGTGTCGTTAAAACTTGGGCTAGAGCTTCAATGATTTCGCCTGATTTTGTAGGGCATACAATTGCAGTTCATAACGGAAATAAATTTATTCCTGTTTACGTTACAGAAAACATGGTAGGACACAAGTTGGGCGAATTTGCACCAACACGTACATTCCGTGGCCATGCCGGTAACAAGAAAAAATAAGCAGGATAATCTGAAGAAATAATAAAGTAATAAATAATGGGAGCAAAAAAAAAATATCGGCTGAAAAGAGAAAAAGAAGCCCTTAAGACCATGTATTTTTGCAAAGTTGCAAAATGTTCCTACATCTCCACGCAAAATGCGTCTCGTGGCTGACATGATTCGTGGTATGGAAGTGAACCGTGCACTGGGTGTCTTGAAGTTTTCTTCTAAAGAAGCTTCTGCAAGAGTGGAAAAGCTATTGCGCTCTGCTATTGCTAACTGGGAACAGAAAAACGAACGTAAAGCAGAAGACGGTGAATTATTTGTAACAAAGATTTATGTTGATGGTGGTGCAATGCTGAAAAGAATGCGTCCGGCTCCACAGGGGGAAGAGGTTACAGAATTCGCAAACGTTCAAATCACGTGACTTTGTTCGTTGATTCTAAGAATACTAATGATAATCAAAATTAAAACTAGATGGGACAGAAAGTTAATCCGATAAGCAACCGTTTAGGAATTATCAGAGGATGGGATTCTAACTGGTACGGTGGCAACGATTATGGTGATGCTTTGTTGGAAGACAGCAAAATCCGTAAATATTTGAATGCCAGACTTGCAAAAGCCAGCGTTTCAAGAATTGTTATAGAACGTACACTGAAATTGGTGACAATCACAGTTTGTACAGCGCGTCCAGGTATTATCATTGGTAAAGGTGGTCAGGAAGTTGACAAACTGAAAGAAGAGTTGAAGAAAATCACGGACAAAGATATTCAGATCAATATCTTTGAAGTGAAGAGACCTGAATTAGATGCTGTTATCGTAGCTAACAACATCGCTCGTCAGGTAGAAGGTAAGATTGCCTATCGCCGTGCCATTAAAATGGCTATCGCAAATACTATGCGTATGGGTGCTGAAGGTATTAAAGTGTTGATTTCAGGACGTTTGAATGGCGCGGAAATGGCTCGTTCTGAAATGTATAAAGAAGGAAGAACTCCGTTGCATACTTTCCGTGCAGATATCGACTACTGTCATGCTGAAGCTTTGACTAAGGTTGGTTTGCTGGGTATCAAAGTATGGATTTGCCGTGGTGAAGTGTATGGCAAGAAGGAATTAGCACCGAACTTTACTCAGACTAAAGAGAACGGTCGCGGTGGAAATGGCAACAACAACGGTGGTAAGAACTTCAAAAGAAAGAAAAACAATCGCTAACGGATTTGAATTTTAGGAATTATGTTACAACCGAAAAAGACAAAATTCAGAAGACAGCAGAAGGGCAGTCAGAAAGGAAATGCTCAAAGAGGAAACCAATTGGCTTTTGGCTCATTTGGAATTAAATCTTTGGAGACTAAATGGATTACAGGTAGACAAATTGAAGCTGCACGTATTGCGGTAACAAGATATATGCAACGTCAAGGACAGATTTGGATCCGTATTTTCCCGGACAAACCTATTACTCGTAAGCCTGCTGATGTGCGTATGGGTAAGGGTAAAGGTGCTCCCGAAGGCTTCGTTGCTCCGGTTACTCCGGGTCGCATTATCATCGAAGCAGAAGGTGTTCCTTATGAAGTGGCAAAAGAAGCTCTGCGCCTTGCAGCTCAGAAACTTCCTGTTACTACTAAGTTTATAGTTAGACGTGATTACGATGCTCAAAACCAAAATGCTTAATTTATTATGAAGATTGCAGAAATTAGAGAAATAGCTACCAATGAATTGGCAGAAAGAATTGAAGCTGAAGTAGCCAATTACAATCAGATGGTTTTAAATCATTCTATCTCTCCGCTGGATAATCCTGCACAGATTAAGAAATTACGCAGAACAATCGCGCGTATGAAAGCAGAATTGCGTCAGAGAGAACTTAACAAATAATAATGGTCCTCATGGAAGCTAGAAATTTAAGAAAAGAAAGAACTGGTGTTGTAGTAAGCAATAAAATGGATAAGACCATTACTGTTGCTGCTAAGTTTAAGGAAAAACACCCTATTTATGGTAAATTCGTTTCTAAGACGAAGAAGTACCATGCTCATGATGAAAAAGAATGAATGTAATGTAGGTGATACAGTACACATCATGGAAACTCGTCCTTTGAGCAAAACTAAGAGATGGAGATTGGTTGAAATAATTGAAAGAGCTAAGTAATTATGATACAAGTAGAATCCAGACTTACAGTGTGTGACAACAGTGGTGCTAAAGAAGCTCTTTGTATCCGCGTTTTGGGCGGTACAAGGAGACGTTACGCCTCTGTAGGGGATGTCATTGTAGTTTCTATCAAGAGTGTAATCCCCCTCTAGTGATGTTAAAAAAGGTGCAGTATCAAAGGCTTTAACATTTGTACGTACTAAGAAAGAAATCCGTCGTGCTGATGGTTCTTACATTCGTTTTGATGATAATGCTTGCGTGTTATTGAATAACGCAGGTGAAATTAGAGGAAGTCGTATCTTTGTCCCTGTAGCAAGAGAGTTGCGTGCTGCAAACATGAAAGTGGTATCACTTGCACCTGAAGTACTTTAATTTTGTAAAAAGATTTAAGTAATGAGTAAATTACATATTAAAAAAGGCGATACAGTTTACGTAAACTCTGGTGAAGATAAAGGTAAAACTGGCCGCGTGCTAAAAGTTCTTGTTAAGGAAGGACGTGCACTTGTAGAGGGTATTAATATGGTATCTAAGAGTACCAAACCTAATGCAAAGAATCCTCAAGGAGGTATTGTTAAGCAGGAAGCTGCTATCCATATCTCTAACTTGAATGTGGTTGATCCCAAGACTGGTAAACCGACACGTGTGGGAAGAAAAAGAAAGTTCTGATGGAAGAACATTTGTTCGTTATGCTAAAAAAAAAATCGGGAGAGGAGATTAAATAATGAGTAATACTGCTAGCCTTAAGAAAGAATATGCAGAGCGCATTGCGCCTGCATTGAAGAATCAGTTCCAGTATTCTTCATCTATGCAAATTCCCGTACTTAAGAAGATTGTTATCAATCAGGGCTTGGGTATGGCTGTTGCAGACAAGAAGATTATTGAAGTTGCTATTAATGAGTTAACAGCAATTACTGGTCAGAAAGCTGTAGCAACAGTTTCACGTAAAGATATCGCTAACTTTAAGTTGCGTAAAAAAATGCCTATTGGTGTAATGGTAACTTTGCGTCGTGAAAGAATGTATGAGTTCCTTGAAAAACTGGTTCGTGTTGCTTTGCCTCGTATCCGTGACTTTAAAGGTATCGAAAGCAAGTTTGATGGACGAGGTAACTATACATTGGGTATTCAGGAACAAATCATTTTCCCTGAAATAAATATCGATAGTATTACTAAAATTCTCGGAATGAATATTACCTTTTGTAACTTCTGCTCCGACAGACGAAGAAGGTTATGCCTTGTTAAAGGAATTTGGTTTACCGTTTAAAAACTCAAAAAAAAGATTAATATATTATGGCAAAAGAATCAATGAAGGCTCGTGAAGTAAAAAGAGCCAAACTTGTAGCCAAATATGCTGAAAAACGTGCTGCGTTGAAGAAGATTGTTAATTCAGGTGACCCTGCTGAAGCTTTTGAAGCTGCTCAGAAATTACAGGCTCTTCCTAAGAATTCTAATCCTATTCGTTTGCATAACCGTTGTAAATTGACTGGTCGTCCTAAAGGTTATATTCGTCAGTTCGGAATTTCAAGAATTCAGTTCCGCGAAATGGCTTCTAATGGATTGATTCCGGGCCTTAAGAAAGCAAGCTGGTAATTCTTTTTATTTTTAAATATTGTCAGGGTGGTCCTGATTAATTTAATTAATTATTTATATGACAGATCCAATCGCAGATTATCTCACCAGATTGAGAAATGCAATTAGTGCAAAGCACAGAGTAGTAGAAGTGCCTGCCTCAAATTTGAAAAAAGGAAATCACTAAGATTCTTTTTCGAAAAAGGCTACATTCTGAACTACAAATTCGTAGAAGATGGTCCTCAAGGAACTATCAAGGTGGCTTTGAAGTATGACACAGTAAATAAAGTAAACGCAATCAAGAAGTTGATTAGAGTTTCTTCTCCTGGTTTGCGTCAGTACACTGGTTACAAAGACATGCCGAGAGTAATTAATGGTTTAGGTATTGCTATAATATCTACTTCCAAAGGTGTAATGACTAACAAAGAAGCTGCTGAACTGAAAATTGGTGGTGAAGTTCTTTGTTACGTATATTAATAGGAGGATAAGCAATGTCAAGAATAGGAAAATTACCCATTAGTATTCCCGCTGGAGTAACAGTTACTCTGAAGGACAATGTAGTTACTGTAAAAAGGTCCTAAAGGCGAATTAAGCCAATTTGTTGATCCCTCTATCAATGTTGCTGTTGAAGATGGACATGTGGTGTTGACAGAAAATGAAAATGCGATGTTGGATAACACAAAGCAGAGACATGCTTTCCACGGCTTGTATCGCTCATTGGTTAACAACATGGTTGTTGGTGTTTCTGAAGGTTACAAAAAAGAACTGGAACTTGTCGGTGTAGGTTACCGTGCTTCAAACAATGGTAATATTATTGATTTCGCATTAGGTTATACTCATAACATCTTTATGCAGTTGCCTCCTGAAATCAAAGTAGAAACTAAGTCAGAAAGAAATAAGAACCCTCTTATTATATTGGAATCTTGTGACAAACAGTTGTTAGGTCAGGTTTGTTCAAAAATACGTTCTTTCCGTAAGCCGGAACCTTATAAAGGTAAAGGTATTAAGTTTGTTGGCGAAGAAATTCGTAGAAAGTCTGGTAAGTCAGCCGGTGCTAAATAATTTACATAAAATTGTATTATCATGACAACAAAATTAGAAAGACGAATCAAGATCAAATATAGAGGGGTACGCAATAAGATTTCAGGTACTACTGAACGTCCGCGTATGAGTGTGTTTAGAAGTAACAAGCAGATTTACGTTCAAGTTATCGATGACTTGTCTGGTAGAACTTTGGCTGCAGCTTCATCTTTGGGAATGGAAGCTATGCCTAAGAAAGAACAGGCTGCTAAAGTTGGTGAACTGATTGCCAAGAAGGCTCAGGAAGCTGGTATTACGACTGTCGTATTCGACCGTAATGGTTACTTGTATCATGGGAGAATAAAAGAAGTAGCTGACGCTGCTCGTAACGGTGGACTTAAATTTTAATCAATTATGGCAGTTAATAATAGAGTTAAGATAACTAACGATATAGAGTTAAAAGACAGATTGGTTGCTATCAACCGTGTTACAAAGGTAACAAAGGGTGGTAGAACATTCAGCTTCTCTGCAATTGTAGTTGTTGGAAACGAAGACGGTATTATTGGTTGGGGTCTTGGTAAGGCAGGTGAAGTTACAGCTGCTATTGCTAAAGGCGTAGAAGCAGCTAAAAAGAACCTTACTCGTGTTCCCGTTCTGAAAGGCACAGTTCCTCACGAACAATCTGCTAGATTCGGCGGTGCCGAAGTATTCATCAAACCGGCTTCTACCGGTACTGGTGTTGTGGCAGGTGGCGCTATGCGTGCTGTTTTGGAAAGTGTTGGTATTACAGACGTTTTGGCTAAGTCAAAAAAGGTTCTTCTAACCCGCACAACTTGGTAAAAGCTACAATTCTGGCTTTGGGTGAAATGAGAGATGCTCGCATGGTAGCTCAGAACAGAGGTGTAAGTATGGAAAAAAGTATTTAGAGGATAAGGAGGAAATATGTCAACTATTAAGATTAAACAAGTAAAAAGTAGAATTGGTGCTCCTGCTGATCAGAAAAGAGTACTCGATGCACTGGGACTTCGCAAAATGAATCGTGTGGTTGAACACGAAGCAACTCCTTCAATTCTTGGAATGGTAAATAAGGTTAAACACTTGGTTGCCCATCGTTAAGTAATTCATTGTTAATAAAAAAAAAACTAATTACGATATGAATTTAAGTAATTTGAAACCTGCAGAAGGATCTACAAAGACCAGAAAAAGAGTTGGCCGTGGTGCCGGTTCTGGCTTAGGCGGTACTTCTACAAGAGGTCATAAAGGAGCTAAGTCAAGATCAGGCTATTCAAAGAAGATCGGTTTTGAAGGTGGTCAGATGCCTCTTCAACGTCGTGTTCCGAAGTTTGGTTTTAAGAATATCAACCGTGTAGAATACAAAGCAATCAATCTTGAAACTATTCAGAAATTGGCTGAAGCTAAAAAAATCTGACTAAAGTGGGAATGAATGACTTTATCGAAGCTGATTACATTTCTTCTAATCAATTGGTAAAGGTACTAGGTAACGGTAGTTTAACTACTAAACTCGATGTAGAAGCAAATGCTTTCTCAAAGAGTGCAGTAGCTGCAATCGAAGCTGTTGGTGGTAATGCAGTAAAACTCTGATTCAATGAGAAAATCTATTGAAACATTAAAAGAATATATGGAAAATTGAGGATCTGAGACAAAGGATCCTCATTACTATATTATTTGTTGCAATATACAGGTTTGGTTCTTACGTGGTTCTTCCAGGTATTAACCCGGCTATGTTAACTCAGTTGCATAAACAAACGAGTGAAGGTTTGTTAGCCTTGTTAAACATGTTCTCTGGAGGAGCGTTCTCAAATGCATCTATTTTTGCATTGGGAATTATGCCATATATTTCGGCATCAATTGTGATTCAGCTTTTAGCGATTGCTGTTCCCTACTTTCAGAAAATCCAACGTGAAGGTGAAAGTGGTAGACGAAAAATCAATCAGTATACTCGTATATTGACAATTGCTATCTTGATTTTCCAGGCTCCCTCATATCTGATTAACTTAAAGATGCAGGCTGGCCCATCACTTAATGCTTCATTAGATTGGACATTCTTTATTATTACTTCTACCATCATTTTGGCAGCAGGAAGTATGTTTATCCTGTGGCTTGGAGAAAGAATCACTGATAAAGGTATCGGTAATGGTATTTCATTCATTATCCTGATTGGTATTATTGCTCGTTTACCGCAATCTTTGTTCCAGGAAGTTGTTTCCCGTTTGTCTTCTCCGGGTGCCGGTGGTATCGTTATGTTCTTATTGGAAATAGTATTCTTACTATTCGTTATTGCAGGAGCCATTTTGTTGGTTCAGGGAGTTCGTAAGATTCCTGTACAATATGCAAAACGTATTGTAGGCAATAAGCAATATGGGGGTGCCAGACAATATATTCCTTTGAAAGTGAATGCTGCGAATGTAATGCCTATCATTTTTGCTCAGGCAATTATGTTTATTCCTATTACATTGGTAGGCTTTTCTAATGCTGCTACAGCAAGTGGTATTGTACGTGCATTTGTAGATCATACTAGCTTCTGGTATAACTTTGTTTTTGCAATATTGATTATTGTATTTACATATTTCTATACTGCAATTACAATAAACCCGAACCAGATGGCAGAAGATATGAAGAGAAATAATGGTTTTATTCCGGGAATAAAACCAGGTAAGAATACAGCTGAGTATATAGATGCGATTATGTCTCGTATTACTCTGCCGGGTTCTATTTTCTTGGCTATTATTGCTATTTTCCCTGCTTTTGCAGGTGTATTCGGAGTAAAGGCTGAGTTTGCCCAGTTCTTCGGTGGTACATCGTTATTGATTCTTGTTGGTGTTGTCTTGGATACTCTCCAACAAGTTGAGAGTCATTTATTGATGCGCCATTATGATGGATTATTGAATTCCGGAAGAATTAAGGGTCGCTCAGGTAATGTCGCTGCATATTAATTTAGTCTGAAGATGATATTTCTTAAGACAGATGATGAGATAGAGCTGCTTCGTCAGAGTAACCTACTTGTAGGTAAAACTCTGGCTGAAGTTGCTAAATTGATAAAACCAGGTGTAACAACCAAGGAACTGGATAAGGTAGCAGAAGAGTTTATTAGAGATAATGGTGCTATTCCTACTTTTTTAAAGGTTTTCCAAATCAAAATGGTGATCCATTTCCCAGTACATTATGTACTTCTGTAAATGATCAGGTTGTACACGGCATTCCGAATGATATTCCTTTAAAAGAAGGTGATATTGTTTCTGTTGATTGTGGTACTTACATGAATGGTTTCTGTGGTGATTCAGCCTATACATTTTGTGTTGGTGAAGTTGACCCGGAAATAAGGAAACTTTTGAAAACAACAAAGGAAGCTCTTTATTTAGGCATTGAGAATGCCATTCATGGGAAGCGATTGGGTGATATAGGTTATGCGATTCAGCAGTATTGCGAATCAAATACTTATGGTGTGGTAAGAGAGTTTGTGGGACACGGCATCGGTAAAGATATGCATGAAGATCCACAAGTACCCAATTATGGTAAAAGAGGATATGGCACTCTATTGAAAAAAGGAATGTGTATTGCCATTGAACCAATGATTACGTTGGGCTCTCGTCAGATAGTAATGGGAGAGATGGATGGACAGTACGCACGAGAGATAGGAAATGTGCTGCTCACTTTGAACATACTGTTGCAATAGGAGTAGGAAAAGCAGATATTTTATCCTCATTTGAATATGTCGAACAAGTATTAGGAGATAAAGCAATTTAATATGGCAAAGCAATCCGCAATAGAACAAGATGGAGTTATCGTAGAAGCATTGTCAAATGCAATGTTTCGTGTTGAGTTGGAAAATGGGCATGAGATTACCGCTCATATCTCTGGCAAAATGAGAATGCATTACATTAAAATATTACCCGGGGATAAGGTCAGAGTAGAGATGTCTCCTTATGACTTATCTAAAGGAAGAATCGTTTTTAGATACAAAAAAGAAATAAGATATGAAAGTAAGAGCATCATTAAAGAAACGTACGCCGGAATGCAAAATCGTTAGACGAAATGGCCGTTTGTATGTTATTAACAAGAAAAATCCTAAGTATAAACAACACGTCAAGGATAATTTATTATTTTTGCAAAAAAAAATAATTTAGTATATGGCTATAAGAATAGTTGGTGTAGATTTGCCTCAGAATAAGAGAGGCGAGATTGCGTTGACCTATGTATATGGTATCGGACGCAGCAGTTCAGCAAAAATCTTGGATAAGGCTGGTGTTGACAGAGATCTTAAAGTAAAAGATTGGACAGATGACCAAGCAGCTAAAATCCGTGAAATCATCGGTGCTGAATACAAAGTTGAAGGAGATCTTCGTTCTGAAGTGCAATTGAACATTAAGCGATTAATGGATATTGGTTGCTATCGTGGTGTGCGTCATCGTATTGGTCTGCCGGTTCGCGGTCAGAGTACAAAGAACAACGCCCGTACACGTAAGGGAAGAAAGAAAACAGTTGCAAATAAGAAAAAAGCTACTAAATAATAATTGTAGATATGGCAAAAAAAACAGTCGCAGCTAAGAAAAGAAATGTGAAAGTTGATGCTATGGGACAGTTGCATGTTCATAGCTCATTCAACAATATCATTGTATCTCTGGCAAACAGTGAAGGTCAGATTATCTCATGGTCTTCTGCAGGTAAGATGGGATTTAGAGGTTCTAAGAAGAATACTCCTTATGCAGCACAGATGGCTGCACAAGATTGCGCTAAAGTTGCGTTTGATCTTGGCCTGAGAAAGGTGAAAGCTTACGTTAAGGGTCCTGGAAACGGACGTGAGTCTGCTATCAGAACTATCCAGGGAGCTGGTATTGAAGTTACTGAAATTATCGATGTAACTCCGCTTCCTCACAATGGTTGTCGTCCTCCGAAGAGAAGAAGAGTATAAAAGATAACCCTATTTTTATATGTAACTTGATTTTGTTAATAATGGATTGCACTTTGCTTTCTGTAATCGCGGCTGCAACAAATTAAGTTCATTAGTAACAATTAAATTAGAAAAAGAAAATGGCTAGATATACTGGACCAAAATCAAGAATTGCCCGTAAATTCGGTGAAGGAATCTTTGGAGCAGATAAAGTTTTATCTAAGAAGAATTATCCTCCCGGACAACATGGTAACAACAGAAGAAAGAAAACTTCTGAGTATGGTGTCATGTTGGCAGAAAAACAAAAAGCTAAATATACTTACGGTGTATTGGAAAACAATTCCGTAACCTGTTCGAAAAGGCAGAGAGTGCTGCCGGTATTACCGGTGAAATCTTGTTGCAGAGTTTAGAGGCTCGCCTTGACAACGTGGTGTTCCGTTTGGGTATTGCTCCTACTCGTGCAGCTGCTCGTCAGTTGGTGGGTCACAAGCACATTACAGTAGATGGTAAAGTGGTAAACATTCCTTCATACGCTGTAAAACCCGGTCAGATTGTAGGTGTACGCGAAAGATCTAAATCTTTGGAAGTGATTGCAAATTCACTGGCAGGATTCAATCATAGCAAATATCCTTGGTTGGAATGGGATGAAAGCATTAAAGCAGGTAAGTACTTACACACACCTGAAAGAAAGCAGACATTCCTGAAAACATTAAAGAACACTTGATCGTTGAATTGTATTCTAAATAATAATTAATTTCATGGCGATATTAGCATTTCAAAAACCTGATAAAGTATTAATGTTGGAAGCGGATTCCAAATTTGGTAAATTTGAATTCCGTCCACTCGAACCCGGTTTCGGTATTACCGTAGGTAATGCTTTGCGCCGTATTCTTCTTTCTTCACTGGAAGGATTTGCAATCAACACGATTAAAATCGAAGGTGTAGAACATGAGTTCGCTACTGTTCCCGGTGTAAAAGAAGATGTTACCAACATTATCTTAAATCTGAAGCAAGTCAGATTTAAGCAAGTAGTAGAAGAATTTGAAAACGAGAAGGTAAGCATTACCGTTGAGAATTCTAGTGAATTTAAGGCAGGTGATATAAGTAAGTATTTGACTGGATTTGAAGTGTTAAATCCTGAATTGGTTATTTGCCATTTAGATTCAAAAGCAACTTTACAGATGGATATTACTATTAACAAAGGTAGAGGTTACGTTCCGGCCGATGAAAACCGTGAATACTGTACCGATGTAAATGTAATTCCCATTGATTCTATTTACACACCGATACGTAATGTAAAATATCAGGTAGAAAACTTCCGTGTTGAACAGAAGACTGACTATGAAAAGCTGATATTGGAAATTACTACCGATGGTTCCATTCATCCGAAGGAAGCTTTGAAAGAAGCAGCTAAGATATTGATTTATCACTTTATGTTGTTCTCTGATGAAAAAGATCACTCTTGAGACTTCTGACGTGGACGGCAATGAAGAATTTGATGAAGAAGTATTGCATATGCGTCAGTTGCTGAAGACTAAGCTGGTTGATATGGATCTCTCTGTTCGTGCTTTGAACTGTTTGAAAGCTGCTGATGTGGAAACATTGGGTGACTTGGTACAGTTTAATAAGACCGACCTGTTGAAGTTCAGAAACTTCGGTAAGAAATCGCTCACGGAGCTTGATGATTTGCTCGAGAGTCTGAATCTGTCGTTTGGAACTGACATTTCTAAGTATAAATTAGACAAAGAATAAAAAATGAGACATAATAAAAAATTCAATCATTTAGGTCGTACTGCTTCTCATAGAAGCGCTATGTTATCTAACATGGCTTGCTCTTTGATTAAGCACAAAAGAATCACTACGACTGTTGCAAAGGCTAAAGCTTTGAAGAAATTCGTTGAGCCTTTAATTACAAAGTCTAAAGATGACACTACTAATTCACGTCGTGTAGTATTTAGCAATTTGCAAGATAAAATCGCTGTAACAGAATTATTCAAAGAAATTTCTGTAAAGGTAGCAGATCGTCCGGGTGGTTATACTCGTATCATCAAGACAGGACATCGTCTGGGTGATAACGCTGAAATGTGCTTCATCGAGTTGGTTGACTATGATGAAAACATGGCTAAGACTGCAACTGCTAAGAAGGCAACTCGTACTCGTCGTTCTAAGAAGAGTGCTGCTGAAGCTCCTGCTGCAGAAGTTGCAACTACAGAAGAAGCCCCTAAAGCTGAGTAATCTGTACACAACTATATATACTAAGGGTCGTAATCAATTGGTTACGACCCTTTTTTTTATTTGTTTGTAATTGTTGAACAAATTCTCTTGTTGTTTGTTAATTTAATATAGGAAATGAAACAGGGAAGATGAATTTTTCTATCTTTGCAATAGGAAAATAAAAAAAGATGAAAGGATTCATAGCAATCATATTATTCTTTGTGCTTGCATTGGCAGGAGTCAAGACAGGACATCTCAGCGTAGCTTCTTCGATAGCTGTGCCGGGGCAATGTGCTGTGCAAGATGACTGTTTCACTCACTCACATTCTGTGAATGAAGGTGCTATTATTCCTTTGGAGAGAGAAAGATATTTGGCTGACATGGAGTTCAGCGATGCCTACACATTAGCTCATCGCGTAAGTACTTCAGCAGAGCGTTTATATCGTTTCTCTTCTATAGAGACTACAATGACAATATATTAAAGCCTTATTGCGCAAACTGGCCACACGTATGGACGTGCTTACTCATTGTTCAAGACGTGTTTATGATACTTCGCGCAGCCAAAGTTGGGATGATGCTTGCGAGCATTATATCTTTGGCATGAGGCGTATTCTGATTTAGATTTTATTCTTTTACTTGTGTTTTTTATGCATTGATTTTATCTTGTTGCAGCAGGGTAATAAGTCGGTGTATAAGGATAATTATATTTTTCTTATTAGTAACAGAATAAATTTGAAGATTATGAATAATGCAGTTTCAGCAGATGTCACTCTGTTTTCAAGAGTACATCCCGATATAGTAAAACGTATCAGTGTTTCATCAGTTATTGTTTCGGCTTTACTTGCCATTGGCGGTATTGGCGCTTTCGTTACCTCTTTGCGGATGGGTGATGCTACATCCACCATGAGCATGATATTTATGACGGTCGGTACAATTCTGATTCTTACTGCCCTTTTCCGACTTTTCTTTTCTGGCGAAGCAAAGAATGGGTTTACACTCCTACGGGGAGTGTGACCAAAGAGGGGTCTTGTTTCTTTGATGTATGCGATTTGCATGTGTTGACAGCCCGGTTGGATAAGAAAACATTTGGCAAAGACAGTGATGTACAAGTAAAGTCAAACGGTAACGTTCGGATGGATTATCTCATTTCTCATGATAAGAGATTTGCGGCTGTCCAGTTATTCCGTTTCATCCCTTATACGTATGAAGCAGCATCTTCCGTGTACTATCTGACCGGACAAGATGCATTAGATTTCACACGTTGCTTAGAGACTAATAAATTTTGATTTTTTCTATGACTCTTTATGTTATGAAAGTAAAGCAAGCCTGTGAAGGTGAACCTTACTTGCTTAAGACGTTAATGTGATAAATTGTTGGGTGGGGTTAGTCGTTGATGACCAGCCCCATCTTTTCCATTAAAAAGCATGCATTCATGTTGCGGGCAACGCCCTCACGCATCTTATAGGAAAAAAGTCAGCTCATTGTTTGTAATATCTGCCTCAAAACAATAATTATGGATTTCATCGGGAAAGTATTCGATTAATTTGCCCAGCAAGAGGTCGTGTGTAGCGATAATGCCATTTGCTTTCAGTGTCATCAGCTGTTTGACAAGGGCAAAAGACCCTTTCTGTTTGTCCATCGAATTGGTACCTTTCAAGATTTCATCTAAGATGATAAAAAGTTCCTCACCCGAGTTCAGTCGGTCGATGATTTGTTTTAAACGTTTCAGTTCGGCAAAGAAATACGATTCGTTATCGTTGAGCGAATCCGAAGTCCTCAAGCTGGTTATGAGCCGGGCAGGATAGATTTCGAGCGAGTCGCAGCACACCGGACTGCCGATACAGGCAAGTACATAGTTTACTCCGATGGTACGCAGATAAGTACTTTTCCCGGCCATATTCGCTCCGGTAATGATGACAAAGAAAGGTCTCGAAGGAATTTCTGCATCGTTTTTCACACATTGGCTTACGGGCATCAACGGATGTCCCATCTCCCGCGCACAAAAGACAAACGGTTTGTCGGCTATCACAGGATAAGTATAAGCAGGATGATTGAACGCAAAAGTTCCCATCGAACAGAGTGCGTCCATTTCGCCGAGCATATCCAGCCAATGAAGAAGACATCCTCCATATTTTTTTCTCCACGCTTCGATACGCATCACCTGGCGGAGTTGCCAAAACAAAGATCCCTCCAAGAGTACGTACATAATTTGGTTGTTCCTCAAGTCCAGTTTGTCCAGTTCGGTAGCTAGTTCCTTCAGTATTTCGGAAGTTCTTTTTTCCATCCGTGCCGAACTTTGCTTTGAGGCGGGCGAGCAATGGTGCTTTCATCTCTTGCCTGTCAATGAGCGCAATGAGTTTGGCATAAATGGAAAGGATGCGGAGCTTTTTGTCGTATATCCCTTGCAGGTTTGTGACGTGTTTGATAAGCCCGAAGCTTGCCACCACAAAAGTACCGAACGCAAGCCCGAACCAACTCATTGAAATCACTCCTGTCATTCCCAGTGCCAGTAGGATGATGTTGGCCGAAGGCACAAGGCAAAGCATAGGACGGCTCCACCACATTCGGCTGAAATAAGCAGAAGATTCCGTCCATTCCTTAATCTCGTTTCGGTCATCGGCTTCGCCCTTGTAAAGCAGGCCGGTGATGCGGAAGCATTCGCGGAACTTATCATACCCGGCAAGTTCGCTGACTGCTGTCTGCCGTTCCCTTATTTCCTCTTTCTTTTCCAAAGGTTCTTGCAGCCATTCCGCCAATTTGTTTTTTCCGAACGAAGTGCAGGTGCGGTTCATTGCCTGAAACAGTGAATGATGTCCGAAGATGTCGAGGTCTAGGGAATAGCGGTGACCTGCGTTAACAAACTCCGCCCCCTCGTCAAACGGCTCATAGTTATTATCCAATGCGGAAATCTCGTCCTGATTGACGCGAATACATGTTTCCAGCCATTCTTTTCGGAAGAAGAGTCTATTGTGAAACTTCACCAGTATCAGAAACGGTACGAAGGTGAGTGCAGTGATCAAGCATAAGGTAGCTGCTCCGGCATCATAGCCATATATCACTCCGAAGATACCTGCCAAAAACAGGACAACCCGCAGACTGCTGATGCGCAGAATCTTGTTCCTTACTATTTGAAGTTCTCTTTCCGTTTCGTCAACTCGTTGTTGATATTGTGTCTTTAATTCCATTTTTATTTGTTCATTGATAATACTTGCGGGCAAATATAGGGAAAAATATCCCTTTTTCGTTAGTAATTATGTTATTTAGCCTTATCTGTCTGTCGTCTTGCAGCGATAAGAAACTTTAACGGAAAAATGGATGTTTTCTCTCCCGAAAGGTGTATTTTTATCCATAAAAAGAGTAAATAAACACATAGCTTATGGAAAAAGTAGCATTGATATTGCTTTCCACCCTTATCCTATCGGGATGTTCTTCTTATGGTATGCAAGGGAACCCGGCGGCAGTGCAGGCAGGTGCGGCCATCGGAGGTGTGCTGGGTGCCATTGTAGGTGACAGGGCAGGCGGATACAATGCTTCGCAGTTCGGAGCTTTGGCGGGAACAGTAGCCGGAGCTGCTGTAGGCAATGCAGTGACTACGCTCCGACAGGACGGTGGTGCGGAAGAGGAATATGATAATTATGCCCCGGCTTATTCAGGCTTGCATGTTACAAATCTCCGCTTTATCGATGAGAACCGTAACCACACGATTGATGCCGAGGAAGACAGTAAGCTGGTATTCGATGTGGTGAATGACGGTGATACTCCCGCCTACAATGTTACTCCCATAATTGAAGAAGTGACCGGCATGAAACATATTCTTATTTCTCCGGCACAACAGATTGCCTATATGCCGGTGGGAAATACGATTCGTTATACGGCAACTATTCGCGGTGGCAGAAGGCTGAAGACAGGAGAGGCTGTGTTCAGAGTTTATACCACGGAGAGCAATGGTGCGATGAGCCGGACACATGAGTTTTCTTTGCCTACGCAGAAAAGAAAGAAATGATTTATCAAACCAAATAATACAATGAAAAAGAAAAAACTATTTGCGATACTGCTCTTGGTGGCTGTGTGTGCAGGATGCGGAGCGGAAAAAAGAGCAGACAACGATGGTCACGGTGGATATTGCCACCGAACATTCCGAGAAGGAAGTAGTTCTTCAGGATTTTATGGATGTGGAATACATTCCGTTGGAGACAAGTGATGAATTTGTGACTCAGGGGAGCGTGATGGATATAGGTGACAAGTATCTGTTGGTGAAGAACTGGGCAAACGATGGCGACATTTTTGTTTATGACAGAAAAACCGGTAAAGCCATACGGAAAATAAACCGGAAGGGACAAGGTGCCGAAGAATATAATTTTATCAGCGGAATTATTCTGGATGAAAACAACGATGAAATGTTTGTCAACTGCGCTGCAGCGAAGAAGATTTATGTGTATGATTTGTCGGGAAACTTCAAAGCGCGCTCTTTCGCTCATCCCAAAGATACCGAATACATGGATGTTCTCAATTATGACAAAGACAATCTGATTTGTTATGATGCGTCTGTTTATTATAAGGACGGGCAGTCCAGAGAGGAAGGGAAATCTTATCATTCGCTCATTTCTAAGAAAGATGGAAGTGTTACCCGCGACATTTATCTTCCTTATGATATAATCAAGACCCCTTGTGTGCATCAGGGAGACGGAGTGGCGATGACTTCTGTACGTCCGATTATTCCGAATCGGGGAGAATGGCTGCTGGTTGACTGTTCTTCGGACACAGTATATAATTATGTGCCCGAAAAGAATAAACTGGTTCCGTTCTTTGTGAAAGCACCTACCAAGGACCCGGAGATACTTCTGACAATGGGGGCTGTCACCGATCGTTATTATTTTCTTCACACTGTAAAGAAAGAGTTTGATTTTACTACCGGGAGAGGATTCTTTATGAACGATTTTATGTACGATAAGCAGACCAATGAGCTTTATAAGGCAAAGGTGCTCAATAGTGATTTTGTAAAGAAACGCAGTGTGGATATGTTTTTGCATCCAATCAATAATAATGGAATCGCGGCTGTTCAGACATTGTCGGCCGGTCAGCTTGTCGAGGCTTATCAAGAAGATGGATTGAAGGGCCGACTGAAAGAGGTGGCAGCGGGATTGGATGAGGAGTCTAATCCGGTGGTTATGCTGGTAAAGTATAAGAACTGAGATAATGTGACGGTATCTTATATCCCAAACAATAGGTATTGTTCTTGAAGACTGTTACTACTATTGGAGAAAACTTTCCCTATTGTTTGGGAAAGGTCTTAAGAGACCTTTTGGGTACATATTTACGGATTTTCTTTCGGCAAAAGTGTTTGAACAGAGATAAATACAAATCATGTTTCACACATATTGTGGGGATAATACATTGATTTATAATGGATTGATGTGAAACGTGTTACATGGATAAAATCTGTCACAAAGAACCGTTATAATGAAAAAAAAGGCGGAAGGCTTTTTCGTGATAACAGTTCCCTGATAAAAGACCTGGGTCTTTTAAAAAAACTCTTTCATCTTTTTCAAAAACCTCAAGGTCTTTTTTTTCAAAACCTCAAGGTCTTTTTTGAGCACTCCTTCGTCAATTCTTATTAACGATGCTTTGAATTTCTTGCAATGTTAAGTTTCCGGTGATGATGATGATGGTAAGCTCATTCTGTTCCTCGCACAGCAATACGAATTCTTTTTTGCTTTCCCTCATTCTGTTTCTGGAAAATCGTAACTTTTTCACCTTCATCGTTAATACGTATCAGCTCTTGATAGCCGTTCTTGGGACTGATGTAGCTGATATCTTTCTTTATCTGTGCAGTGACAGATGCTTTTTCGCAATTCAGAATCTGAATATTGTCCAACTTGCTTGCCAGCTCTCCGATATAGATTTCCTCTGTTTTCATATCGGGCATCAGGCTGAGCATCGCCTTGGATATATATACGGACGTAACGCCTTCCATGTCGGCATACTTGTCAAAAAAAGACTCTTGCGCATAAGTGAATAATGAGCAAAGGGACAATAGCAGGGTAATAATATATGTACGTTTCATTGTCTTAAGTTTTTAAATCGTTTCAACTGTTGGTTTACATTCTTTTGTACTTTTTCGGTGGTTTCGTGCACCGTTTCCATTTGTTGCACTCCCTTGTTAAGTGCTGACGAGAACATGAACAGTGCCTTCTGAGCTTCTGCGTATGCCTCGGTGGGAGAAGAGCAGGTGTCTTGCGGAGTGGGAGGAGTGTAAGGTTTGTACAGATACATTCCTACCGAGAACAAGATGAGCAGACTGGCGGCAATGCTGCCCACCCACTGTAAGTGGATGATGCGTGTATGCTTTTTTATCTTCGTGGTTCGCCGTTCATGCGTGTCCCATTCGTCTATCAGACCGCTTAATTTACTTTCCAGTCCTTCGGGTGTCTCCGGTTCAGGTTGTGAGGCGAGCTGCATGAAGAGTCTCTTCTCGGCAAGTAAATGTGCCGGAACGTCCGCTTGGGCAAAGAACTCTTTCAGTTCCTTTTCTTCGGCCTCGTTCGTCTCGCCGTCATAATATCGGACCAGTAATTCTTCTATTTCATTTACTTTCATAGTTCATAATTTCATTAAATTGTTCACGTATCTTTTTGCGGGCGCGGCTCAGCAATACACGTATATTGACGGCTGTAAGCCCGGTGACTTGTTCTATTTCTTCGTAGGAACAGTCATTCACGTCACGCAGCAAGATGATTTGTTGCTGTGACCGGGGCAACTGTCTAATCAGTCTTTTTACCTGCCTTGCTTCGTCCTTTTGTTCTATCTCGCGGGCGATGTTGCTGTCTGTCGGAAGCTTAAGCTCTTCGGGCAGTCGGCTGTCTTCGTCCGGTCGGCAGGAACGCAGGGAATCATAGCACAAGTTCTTGATAAGCGTCACGCAATAAGCCTCGATGCTGGCAACTTCGGAAAGTTCGTCGCGCTTTTTCCACAATTTCAGATACGCTTCCTGCACCATATCCTCGGCATCCTGAACGTTGCCCATCAGCCGGAAGGCCACTCGATAGAGTTTGGCATGGCAAGGTAGAAATTGTTGTTTAAAACTAGCGGCGTCCATGTTACATCATTTCTTCTTTTGCCAGTAGTTTGGCTATTTTTTCTTTGCTTACTTTTCCCTTTAACTGTACCAATGTGCAATCGCCGTTCCCGGTGCAGACGATGAGCAGTTCGCGTATCACGTCGTTCTTACTTTTTGCCAGAATGTGCACTTTTTCACCTTCATCGTTTACCTGAACCAGCGTTTCGTAGTCTTTAATTCGCTGTGCGTTTATCTTTTTGCTGAAGCGTTCCTTTACGCTTGTCGAGCAGGCTTCCAAATCCAAAATTCTTATTGATTTGAACTTTCGGGCAAGCTTCGCATCGCTGTCGTTGCCCATGAACATCTTTCCGATAGCCATCATGAAAGGTGAAATGCTAATACAGTCTGCGTTAGGCTCTTTCTTGAATTCATCGAACAGAGAATTAAGGTCTTGGGCAAAACCGATGTGACAGACAAACAACAGTGCTAATGCCAATATATACTTTTTCATGGTTTTATTTTGTTTATGTTTATACTTCAGGTTCTCTTTTTTTAAAAGCGCTTTCATCTAGATAGACGGAAGCAGAGAGAATGTTGTTACAAAGAAAAGCATAAAATTATTTTTTTCTATTCAATATAAAATGTATATTAGTGTAATTGTTAACTTTAAAATTGAAATACTTATGAAAAGGAATTTATTATTGTGCACTTTGGCTGTGTGCGAGTATAGGCTTATATCTCAAGTAGTTAATGAAAAAAGGACCTGAATCCTTTTTTCAATGTTGATATATCTGTATGACCTTGAGAAACATAAATATTATGCGGACAAAATATTTCCTTTTGTTGTTCCTGTTATTGCTTGGAGCAGGGTGCGCTACTTCACAATATGGAAGTGAAGCAACGGCTGTTTTAGAAGAAGGAGAGCCATCGATAGCAGATACTACATTCTTATATGATTCTCGCGTTATTGCCTTAGAGACGAAAGACGATGCGCTGATTGCCCGTGTCAACAGGTTGATAGAATGGAAGGGGAACCTTTATATACTTGATAAAGCGGGGAAACAAGTGGTTGATGCGGAAGGCAATTTCATCAGTAGCCGAAAATTGCCCGGTTATTATCACTCTATTGCTTTGGACGGAGATTTTATTTATTTGGAGAATGAAACTTACGCCAATGGCCGGTTGTCGGAAAATTCTATAACTGCGATTCACGGGGAAGAGACAACGGGCTTGTTGGAACCATTGATAGAAATTGCCCCATTTTGTTTTATAGCAGGGCATCAGTTGAGTGCTTCATCGCCTGTGCTGTTTACCCGGAAATTTGATAATACAATTTATAAGTTAGAAAACCAATCGGCATCTCCTTCTTATACTATTGACTTTATGAATGAAACATTTCCGGAGGATGCAAAGGATAAGGTGTATGAGTGCCGTGACTTGAATAAATTCTCCACAGAGAAAGGCTTGGTTTATTTGATGACGGATGTGACCGAAACTTCCGAACATTTATTGTTCCGAACGAACTTGTTTGATAGGTTGTATATCTTGTCAAAATGGGACGACGCTGTTCGTAAATATGATTATATATTCCAGTCTGAATACGGGTATAACTTGCACGGTTATACTCCGGTGGGCGGTGAAAAAGAAAGGATATGCTTTGTGGCTATGGCAGGAAGCTTGATGAGCTTGAAGTCTTTGGTTGAAACTTATCCGAAAGTCAAGGCAAAGACCACCGTGAAGATGCTGGAATTGTTAAACCGGGTGGAAGAGGATTCTAATCCGGTCCTTTTTTATTACAAGGTAAAATGAAAGTGGTTGCCTGTGATAGGTTTTTCGCTTTTTAATTTCTTGACGGGCAACTTGACCCATAACCATTTGGGAATAAGCCTCCAGAAGAACACCAGCACTTGATAACGCCGGTCGATGATGACGGTGCGTTTCTTTTTGTTGAGTGCATTGATGATGTGGGCGGCGACTGCGGAAACGTTCATCAGCAGAGGATATTTGTCGTCTTTCAGTAGCGGGGTGGCTACAAATCCGGGACGGATATCAGTAAACACAATGGGCAGGCGGTTGATATGCGCCAATTGGTCGAGAGCCTCGATATAAGTATTCTGAAAACGTTTGGTGGCGGAATAGGCGGGAGCCGAACCCAGTCCTTTGGTTCCGGCAATGGAACTTATCACAGCCAGATGTCCGTGCCCTTGCTGTTCAAAATAATGATAGGCTGCCGTCACCATGCGGATGAAACCCTCCACATTGGTGGCGGCAGTCTGTAATTCGATATCGGGTGTCAGAGAGAGGTTTTGTTTACCAATGCCTGAGCTCAGCAAAAATAAATCCACCTACCTCCCAACTCGTCTATCAGTTGTTTCAGCAAATAGGGTGCATCTTCGTGAGTGACGTCCAAGACTTGGGCACACACCTGTCCGGGGGAGCAGTCCGGCGGAGCTTTTCCAATTCCTCTTCCCTGCGTCCGGCTATGCCTACCTGCCATCCGGCCTTCAGGTAGCCTTTGGCTACTTCCAGCCCGATGCCCGAAGTGGCTCCGATGATAACAACCCGTTTGACTGCCATGGCTTATCTTATTTAATCTGTTCTAAAGCTTGTTCCAGATCGGCGATGATGTCGTTGGCATCTTCGATACCTACCGACAGGCGGATTAAGTCGGGAGCAACTCCGGCTTCCATCAATTGCTCGTCCGTCAACTGGCGGTGTGTATGGCTGGCTGGGTGTAGCACGCAAGTACGTGCATCGGCCACATGAGTCACAATGGCCGCCAGTTTCAGTGCATCCATAAACTTGATGGCCTCTTCGCGGCTGCCGTTCAGTCCGAAAGCGATAACACCGCAAGAGCCGTTCGGCATATATTTCTGTGCCAGTTCATAATATTTGCTGCTTTTCAGACCGCAATAGTTTACCCATTTCACCTGTGGATTGGCTTCCAGCCATTCGGCCACTTTCTGTGCGTTTTCACAGTGACGGGGCACACGCAGATGAAGTGTTTCGAGTCCCAAATTCAGCAGGAACGCATTTTGCGGTGACTGAATGGAACCGAGGTCACGCATCAGTTGCGCGGTAGCTTTGGTCATATAGGCCATTTTACCGAATGCTTTGGTATAAGTCAGTCCGTGGTAAGATTCATCCGGCTGAGTCAGTCCGGGGAATTTGTCGGCATGCGCTTCCCAATCGAAATTGCCGCTGTCTACGATGGCTCCGCCTACACTGGTGGCATGTCCGTCCATATATTTGGTGGTAGAGTGAGTCACAATGTCGGCTCCCCATTCAAACGGACGACAGTTGATGGGAGTGGCGAAAGTATTGTCGACAATCAGAGGCACCCCGTGCTTGTGGGCAATACGTGCAAACTTCTCAATGTCGAGCACATCGATGCTGGGGTTTGAGATGGTTTCTCCGAACAATGCTTTGGTGTTCGGGCGGAAAGCCTTGTCAATTTCTTCTTCGGGTGCGTCGGCATTGACAAAAGTGCATTCGATGCCAAGCTTCTTCAACGTGACTCCGAAGAGGTTGAATGTTCCGCCATAGATGGTAGAGGAGCAAACAAAATGGTCTCCTGCCTGGCAGATATTGAAAATGGCATAGAAATTAGCAGCCTGTCCCGATGAAGTAAGCATGGCGCCCACACCACCTTCCAATGCAGCTATTTTTGCCGCCACTGCGTCATTGGTCGGGTTTTTGCAAGCGGGTATAGAAATAGCCCGTATCTTCAAGGTCGAATAAACGAGCCATCTGTTCGCTGGTATCATACTTGAAAGTTGTACTTTGATAAATGGGCAAAACGCGCGGTTCTCCTTTTTTCGGCTGCCATCCTCCTTGTACGCAAAGGGTGGATGGATTTGCTAAACTTCTTATCCATGTCTATTCTTTAAGTTAATGGTTTCACTTTAAATAAATTGAACGCAAAAGTAAGAATAATCTCTTATTTAGTGTTCTTTTTATTAGGAAAAAGTATTATATTTGAATGAAATTAATAAGCATAACTATGGGAGAGGAAATAAAATTCAGGCATACGATGCCGGTACAAATACGGTTCAGTGACGTAGACCAGTTCGGACACGTGAACAATTCGGTTTATTTTTCTTTATATGATTTGGCAAAGACAACTTATATAAAAGATGTGTTGGGGAGTGCGGATTGGAATAAGATGGCCATTGTAGTAGCAAATATCAATGCCAACTTCTATGCGCCTGTATTCTTTTCAGACCATTTGGTAATAGAGACAGCTGTTGTTCAGTTAGGGCATAAAAGCTTCACATTGCTGCAACGTGCTGTGACAACGGATACGCAGGAGGTAAAATGTGAGTGCCGTACAGTGATGGTGGGTTATGATATTGCAACCAAAGAGCCGAAGCAGATAGCCGAGGAGTATAAACAGGCGATTTGTGCTTACGAGGGTAAGACAATGGACGATTTGGCAAAGAAGTGACTCTCTTTCCTGATATAATAAATTAATTTATGAATTGTTCGGTGATTTATTAATATAATAGTTCGCCGAATTATTTTTTTTATACTTTTATGGAGGGGAGTTTTGCAGGGTGCCGGTCTTCTTTCCCTCTTTTTATTCTGTATGAAATTTAAATGATTTATACTTACTTTACCTTAAAGAAGGCTTCAATAACAGCATCTTGTTTTAATTCTTACTTCTGTTTAAAAAATAATCGTTATATCGTAAAATATTTCATTAAATCTATTTGTGTTATTAAATTAAGTTCCTATATTTGCGCAGTCGAATTGATTTAATATAAATGAAAAACAAGAAAATCTATCCTTGGGTGGTGGTAGGTCTTTTTGTGGGTTGTGGCACTTCTCAACTATATGGACCGCCAGATGCTTTCTACTATGCAGGAAGCAATGAAAGTGGACATTGTGGAGCTCAATAAGGCTGAGGCTTTTTGGAGCTTTGATGGCTGTATTTTTGTGGATTTACGGCTTTATGAGTCCGGTAGCCGGTGTTATTGCTGATCGGGTGAGTCGTAAATGGTTAATCGTCGGTAGCCTTTTTGTATGGTCTGCCGTGACTTATTTGATGGGTTATGCAACTGATTTCCATGAACTTTACTGGCTGCGTGCCACCATGGGGGGGTGAGTGAAGCTCTATATATTCCTTCAGCACTTTCACTGATTGCCGACTGGCATCAGGATAAATCCCGCTCTCTGGCCATCGGTATTCACATGACCGGTCTGTACACCGGACAGGCTATCGGAGGTTTCGGCGCAACGGTGGCGGCCGCTTTCTCCTGGCAGCTTACTTTCCATTGGTTTGGTATTGTGGGTATTGTCTATGCATTGGTATTGGTGCTGTTCCTGCACGAAAATCCTACTCATATAAAGATAGAGAAACTTGCAAAAGAAACGCCTCGCAAGAAAGGGTCTGTGTTCAGCGGACTGGCAATTGTACTATCCAACTGGGCTTTCTGGATTATCCTGTTTTATTTTGCAGCTCCCAGTTTGCCGGGATGGGCAACCAAGAACTGGCTTCCGACATTATTCTCCGAAAGTCTGAATATCCCCATGGCTGAGGCAGGTCCGATTTCTACTATAACCATTGCTCTGTCATCATTTATCGGTGTCATTGTGGGTGGTGTCCTGTCGGATAAATGGGTGCAGAAGAATATCCGCGGACGTGTTTATACCGGTGCCATTGGCTTGGGGCTGACGGTTCCTTCCTTGTTGCTGTTGGGTTTCGGACACAGTTTTGTGAGTGTGGTGGGAGCCGGCTTGCTCTTTGGTGTGGGTTACGGTATCTTCGATGCCAACAATATGCCGATTCTGTGTCAGTTTGTTTCAGACAAACATCGTGGAACGGCATACGGAATCATGAACATGACAGGCGTATTTGCCGGTGCAGCCGTAACGGAGCTTTTAGGCAAATGGACTGACGGAGGTGGATTGGGACAGGGCTTTGCCATGTTGAGTGTCATCGTTCTGGTTGCTTTGGCTCTTCAGTTGTTCTTCCTGCGCCCGAAGACAGATAATATGGTAGATTAAATTATACAAAAAATAACGATGATAGTTTCAAGATTAGAGAACAGTTCGCGGATAGAAAGCCTTCATCCGCTGTTCAAACAATTATTTGATTATGTAAAGACGCATGACTTGCTGAATGCTCCTTTGGGACGCATTGAACTGGATGGCGATAACTTATTTATTAATAATGTAAATCCCGAATGTGTTCCTGCCGACAAGCAAGTGCTGGAAATGCATCGCGATTACATTGATGTGCATATCCTTTTGACGGGGCAGGAAACTATCGGTTGGAAGGCTGTTGAAACGTTGGAACATCAGGCTCAGGCTTACCAAAAGGAGGGAGACTGTGCGCTTTATAGCGATAGACCCACCTTGTTTGCCACCTTACAACCCGGTGAGTTTGCCATCGTTTATCCCGAAGACCCGCATGCTCCGGTTATCGGTGAAGGAAAAATCAGAAAATTAATAGGAAAAGTAAAACTCTAAAAGAAATAGTTATGGAAAAGATTATCGGACTTATTGACGCACCTTTTTACCCCGTTTTATGAAAACGGAGAAGTGAATTATGAACCGATTGAAGCTTATTGCCAATTGTTGGTAAAGAATGGTCTTCAAGGAGTATTTATCAATGGTTCTTCCGGTGAAGGTTATATGCTGACCGAAGACGAGCGCATGAAACTGGCAGAACGTTGGATGGAAGTTGCTCCTCAAGGTTTTAAGGTTATCGTACATGTGGGAAGCACTTGCGTGAAGTCCAGCAAGCGTTTGGCTGAACATGCCCAAAAAAGATTGGCGCATGGGGTATCGGTGCCATGGCTCCTCCCTTTCCGAAAGTGAGCCGTATTGAAGAACTTGTGAAATATTGCGAAGAAATCGCTTGCGGTGCACCCGAACTTCCTTTCTATTTCTATCATATTCCTGCATTCAACGGTGCATTCTTGTCAATGGTGGCTTTCCTTGAAGCTGTGGACGGACGTATTCCAAACTTTGCCGGTATCAAATATACTTTCGAAAGTATGTATGAATATAACCAGTGCCGCCTTTACAAGAACGGTAAGTTCGATATGCTTCACGGACAGGATGAAACAATTCTGCCTTGTCTTGCCATGGGCGGTGCTCAGGGTGGTATCGGTGGAACAACCAATTATAACGGTAAAGAACTGGTAGGCATCATTGAAGCATGGAAAGCCGGAGACTTGGAACTGGCCCGCGAACGTCAGAACTTTGCACAGGAAGTAATCAATGTTATCTGCCATTATCGCGGCAATATTGTCGGTGGCAAACGCATTATGAAACTGATTGGGCTGGATTTGGGTAAGAACCGCACTCCGTTCCAAAATATGACCGATGAAGAAAGAAGCTGCCATGAAGAAAGAACTGGAAGCAATTAACTTCTTTGAAAGATGTAATAAATTCTAAATAAAACATTTGTTTTTATGAATGTAAACGAATATTTGTCGAATTGGGCAGCATGCTATAAGAAGGATCTGACCGAAAACATTCTTCCGTTTTGGTTGAAAAACGGTCTTGACCGTAAGCATGGTGGTGTATACACTTGCCTCGACCGTGACGGAAGTCTGATGGACACCACCAAATCGGTATGGTTTCAAGGACGTTTCGGCTTTATCGCAGCTTATGCCTATAATAATATAGAGAAGAATCCCGAATGGCTGGCTGCTTCAAAAAGCTGTATCGACTTTATCGAGGCTCATTGTTTCGATGCCGACGGACGCATGTATTTTGAAGTGATGGAAGACGGAACTCCGTTGCGTAAACGCCGTTATGTCTTTTCGGAAGGCTTTGCCGCCATTGCCATGTCGGAATACGCCATTGCATCGGGAGACCATACTTATGCCGAAAAAGCACTGGAGCTGTTCAAGCGTATCATGCATTTCCTGAACACTCCGGGCATATTGGAGCCGAAGTATCTGGATACGTTGAAATCGCAGGGACATTCCATCACAATGATTCTGGTAAATACCGCTTCACGCATCCGTGCGGCTATCAACGCCCCGTTGCTGACAGAGCAGATAGACCGTTCCATCAAGGCATTGCGTACTTATTTCATGCATCCTGAATTCAAGGCATTGCTTGAAATGGTAGGTCCTGACGGAGAATTTATCGATTCTATCAACGGTCGCACCATCAATCCGGGACACTGCATCGAGACGGCCTGGTTTATTCTGGAAGAGGCCAAGTACCGCAATTGGGATAAAGAATTGGTGGATATGGCATTGACTATCCTTGACTGGTCCTGGGACTGGGGATGGGACAAAGAATATGGCGGTATCATTAATTTCCGTGATTGCAAGAATCTTCCTCCCCAGGATTATTCTCAGGATATGAAGTTCTGGTGGCCGCAGACAGAGGCCATTATTGCCACTCTGTATGCTTATCAGGCCACGGGCAATGAAAAATATCTGGAGATGCATAAGCAAATCAGCGACTGGACCTATGCCCATTTCTCTGATAAAGAATATGGTGAATGGTATGGTTATCTGCATCGTGACGGAACAGTGGCACAGCCGGCTAAGGGTAATATCTTCAAGGGGCCGTTCCATATTCCCAGAATGATGATTCGCAGCTATACGCTTTGCGAAGAGATAATGAAGAAATAATATTAGTTTTTAATAAGATTGAAAGCCGCAGTAACGTTGGGAAACGAAGCTGCGGCTTTTTAGTCTTATTTTAAGAGTTATTCGGCCAGGACTTTGTTCAGCCATGGCAGTACAAATTCATTTTTGAAGTAATGGTTCGGCCCATCTACATTTACAGAGTCATAGAAAGAGGCTCTGCCGAGTCCTTCAGGCAAATTTTGAGCAGTATTACGTGTCTCCGGTGCCGTATATTTCTGATAATGATGTGTTTCAACGTTTTCCGGATGTCCGCTGATTTCATAGGCTCGTTTTACTAAATTGAAGTCTCTGTCCAGTCCTCCTTCTGTGAGAATGATGGGGCGAGGGGCAAGAGAAGCCACTATATCAGGAAAGTTAAAGTATTTCCAAAAGTCGGGTATTAAATGACGGATGGAATTGGGAAAAGGGCGACGTCCCCTTTGGTCCGGTTCTGTCATCACGATAGCCCGTTCCTGTGTTTGGCATAAGAAATCGTTGTAGATAAAAGCGTAAATGGAAGGGTCCATGACGCCCAATACCATTAAAGGTTCAGTTCCCAAAGAGAAACCACTGACAACAATGCGGTCTTTGCGTATGAAGGGTTGGCATTTCATCCATTCCAAAACTTGTTTATTTAGAAAAAGAAGTGTAGCCTAAATAGCTCCATCCCAATTCCAGCAAAATGCGTGACGGAGTATCATAATCATAACTTGTTCCTGTCAAAGGTTCCAAGGTCGGCTGCCTCTCCCGCTGCCGCATTATCTACGGCAACTGAGATGTATCCTTGTTTTGCAATGTTTAAGGCCATAGCCGCCCGCATATTGTTGGCGGAAACTTCTCCGATGAGGTTTTCTTTTGTCATACCCGAGCCGGGAATGCAGAGTACGGCAGGACCGGGTATTTTAACTTTATCGGGAATCAGTATATAAAAAGTAGAAACACAGTGAGGCAGTGGATAGAACTCCCATTTCTCTTGCCGATAACCGTCTTTCTGTATTTTCTCTATACAAACAGGTATTGGCTGACCGGTGATGTGGGGATGATGCATGATTTCTATCATGGCTGTCCGTACCTCTTTTTGCCATTCGGCAAATTCTTGCCGGGTGAAATCATGCCGGAATGCATAGAGTGGTTTGGTATCTTTGAGCATGGCATGTACTACTCCGTAGGTGCTGAGATAACGTCCGTCACTTCGTTCAGAACAAACAGTTTTATGTTGTTCGGGGGAGAAATGCTGTTTGCGCGAATAGCATTGATGATGACAGGCAAACGGTGAGGAGAATTACCCATTTTTTCATTTTTAGTTTTGTTTTCTGCATGATTAGATGATATAAGGTTGTCATTTTGAGGCTAAGATAAGTAATTAGAGATGAATTGCGGCAAATTCATCATAGAAAATTAAAGAGGACACCCTCACGGGCATCCTCTTCCAAAATCAATGTTAAAATCGACTATATCTGTAATACAGATGTTTTGATTATTAGTATCCCGGTGTTTGAGTCAATTCAGGATCTTTGGTAATCATATTGGTTTCTATCGGCCAGTATAGTTTGTAAGCTTCGGCTTCAGTTAAGATAGCCTTTTGACCATCTTTGCTGCCTTCCGGACAGAATACCAGATGTTTGCCTCCTTTGGTCAATGTCATACGTTTCAGGTCATACCAGCGTTGTCCTTCTCCTAACATTTCTTTATCTTTTTCATGTAGGATAGCCAGCTCGTTTTCTGTAAAATTACCGTTGGTGTAGCCATATTTGGTTGCGTCCCAATTTTTACCGTAAGCACGCTCACGTATTTTGTTTATATAGGAAGCTACATCTCCGCCTTCCATATTTGCTATTTCAGCCATCATTAGATATACGCCCGCCAAACGATAGACAATGACATCAGCGTCCCAAATATAGCGATTGATGGATTCATCGAAGTGTCCCATTATTTTTTTGTACACTGTACCTGCCAATGAATTGTCTTTACGTGAATAGGCTCCCAGGAATGTCGCATCGCGGCGGCTATCTGTCTTGTCATAAGACAGGTAGAACTCCGGTAGATATTCTATGCGCTGCATTCCTGTGGTGCTAACTTTCAGCGTATCTCCCATAGGTTTTCCATTTTCATCGTTGAAACCTACTGTTTTGAAAGCTCCGGTTTGATAGTTGTACATGAGAGCTGTAAATGGATTTGATGCTTCTCCTTCCATATATCTTACAGCGAAAATTACTTCATTATTGCCTTTATTGTTTACGCTGAATATATCTTCATAGTTTGACTGTAAGGAGAGATCATAATTATTCATCAGGCTTTGCAGATGATTTTTGGCTACGCTTAAGTCTGCATTGTTTGCTGTATTGTCATCTACAGAAACCTTAGCATTCCATAAGTAGACTTCAGCAGCCAAATATTCAGTGGCAGCTTTTGACCAATAGCCTTTTAAATTCTTACGGTTATTGGGGTCGAAAGAGTTATTATTGCCAAAGTAATCGAGTGAAGATTTCAGGTCTGCTTTGATTTGTTTCATAACTTCAGAACCGGCAGAACGCTTCATATAAAGGTTGTTTGGGTTAAAGTCACCATTTACTACCGGATTTGGATCTAAGCGCAGAGGTAAAGTACCATAAGTGCGGTACAGTCCGAAGTAATAGAAAGCGCGTAAACCGTAAGCTTGCCCCAGATAATAGGCCTTTTCTTCTTCGGTCATATAGTCGGCTTCCAGAGTCTTCTGCAACATGATATTTATATTCGCAATACATCCATATATGTTACCAAAGTTTGTGATTCCCGGAGACTCGGCATTCAGGGCTTGATTTACGATACCCTGATAAGAAACCGAAGTTCCGTCTACAGCAACATCGGGAACACTGGTTCCACCGCGTGCTTCACCTAATACATATTGTTGCTGGAATATTTGGTCACGGAAATTTTTGTGTATTCCGTCCATATAAGCGATTACATGTTCTTTTCTTGTCCAGAAGTTACCGCTTCCATAAGTGTCAATGGGAGCTAAGTCTAAAAAGCATCGCAACCTGTCATGCCGACAGCAAAAGCAAATGCACTGAAGCGAAATGCTAATTTTAATATTTTATTTCTCATAATTGTAGTCTTTTTTAGTTATTAAATTAGAATGTTAAGTTAACCCCAAACAGAATAGTACGTGGTAATGAATAGCCTTGTCCGACTGCACCGTTGTCTTTTGGGTTGGCTTCAGGAGAGCCTACATTTTTCGCACCGGTGATGTAACCCAGGTTCTGTCCTGTAATAGAGACTTCGGCACGTTGCATCTTCAACATTTTAGCTACAGATTCAGGCAATGAATAGCTCAGCGAGATTTCGCGGATAGCTAAATAGTCACCTCTGTATGCAAACATGGTGGATGCTATGTAGTTGTTTTTTCCGTTTTGGTCGGCAAACAGATAGCGTGGGTATTTAGCGTTCGGATTGCTTTCTGACCAAGTATCATAGTACATTGTCGGTGTATTGTATGTTCCTTGGTAACATCCCATGAACCATGGAGTAGTACTTTGTGTCCCACTATTTTCATACAACCAGAAGCCTAGAGCATAGTCAAAGCGTCCGTATAGTTGGAAGTTTTTCCATCTGAGAGTAGTATTGAAACCACCGGTCCAGCGTGGAGAGGTAGCTCCCACTTTTACTTTATCGAATTCATCGATTACATCATCGCCATTTACATCATGGAATTTCGTGTCACCCGGTTGGATAGGGAAGTTCGTAGGTGGCATTTTGTTGCTCTGCTGTCAGTTTGTTCCATGCCTCAGGTCCATAGTAAGTTCTGGAGCCATATTTTCTCACCAGATTGGCGGGAATTTCATCGTATGAGCGGTAAATGCCATCTGCTTGGTATAAATACAGTATGCCCGGTTCTTGACCTTCCTGTTGTCCGCCTACCCATTTTTTCTCATCTCCGTTTCCGGTATATACTTGGAATGCATTGATACGGTTTCTTTCCATACCATTGTCCGGTAATGAAACGATTTTATTCTTGTTGAATGCGATATTTCCTGAGGCGCTCCATGTCCAGTCTTTGCTATCGATAATTTTTCCTGAAAGTTCGATTTCGATACCTTGGTTGCGGAATTCACCATTATTGTTTGTTACAGATGAGAAACCAGTAGAGGTCGGGAAACTCAATGCTGCATATTTGTCTGATGTCAGCCGGTTATAATATGTCAGGTTAGTGTTCAGTCGGTTGGCAAAGAAGCTCAAGTCTGCCCCCCCACTTCAAAGGTAGCGGTCTTTTTTCCCATCTCAGGTTAGGGTTGGGAAGTTCTGTGATGAGATAAGAAGTATTTCCGTTATAGTTGAATGAACCGTTGCTGTTGCTTGAACCGTAGCTTCCCTGTAAGGTATAGGCACCAATACCTGACGCATTACCATTGATACCGTAGCTGGCACGCAACTTACCGAATGACATTACGGGAATCGCTTCTTTAATGAAGTCTTCGCGTCCGAAAATCCATCCGGCAGATACTCCGGGGAAGAATCCCCAACGGTTGTCACCTAACAGAGAGGAGTAACCGTCGCGACGGAAAACGAATGACAACAGGTATTTGTCCTTAAAATCATAATTTAAACGTCCGAAGAATGACAGGATGCGTTGTTTCTCATGCCATGAATTGATAGTACGCTTACCTTCGCCCTTATCGGTCAGTGACAAATCGGGGAGGTCGTCGGTAGGTGCACCTTGGCCTTGTGCCTCAAATCCGCGTTGGTATTTGTTGTAGTATTCCATACCTAACATCACTTCTACATGATGGTCAAGGAAGAAGGTTTCGTTATAGTTTAATACGGCATTGTATGTTTGGCGGAAATCGCGGTTATAATAAGCTGTAGCCGATCTTGTACGCACGAAGTTTCCGGGAGTATTTTCATAATCTTTTGTGAAACTTTCCTGATATGTTTCAGAGTAATACCAGTTCATGTTGGCTGTCAATGACAGATTTTTCAGAATATCAATCTTAAAGGATTGGCTCATTGTGAACTTATCGCTTTGATTGTCATTCCACCATTGGTCGGGTTGGTACATTTGGTTACCATCAGCGGTGCCCGGACCTAGTTTCATGTTGCCTTCTTCATCCTCAAAAAAAAGAACAGTAGGAGGAAGTGAACGTACTCGTCCGAAATAATTTAACTCAGAACCGTTGGAGCCGGGCATGTTTTTTCCAATTGGCACGATTATAGTTTAGTGACGAAGTGGAAGTTAGCCAGTCTGCAATTTTTATAGCTGGCGTTGGTAATGAATGAATAACGTTCGTAGAATGTATTGACAGGAACACCTTCCTGACGGTTGTATCCCAAACCGGCGTAGTAGGTGCCACGGTCATTACCACCAGACATATTGATGTTGTAGTCCTGTGAGAATGCGGGATCATTCAGGTTATATTTATCTACATCCGTATTCTTGTATAAAATTTCTTTACCGGTAATAGGGTCTGTCACTGTCTGCCATCCTCTGCCCAACAGATATTTGTTGTCTTCGTTTAAGAACTGAGTACTGTAAATGTCCTGATCCAGGTTGTTACCGGTACCGAAAGGTTGTTTACCGTTCAGGTAACTTTCCCAATTACCCCAATAAGTTTTTGTGTTTCCGTCTTTGTCTTGAAACAAGTGTCCTGCATCCCAGTGTGCTTTACGCATAGCTTTGATATATTCGCCTGCTTCCAAAAAATTCATAAGGAGTGCGTGCATAGCTCAAACCTAATTTAGCCTTGAAGTTAATTTCGCGGAAACCTGCTTTACCTCTTTTGGTGGTAATAAGGATTACACCGTTACTGGCACGTGCACCGTAAAGTGCAGTAGCACCGGCATCCTTTAATACATCCATAGACTCAATGTCTTCAGGGTTGATATCACTCATAGAGTCTCTAAGTTGTCCGTCTACTACAACGAGTGGAGAACCGGTTCCATCCAAGTTGGTACCACCACGCAAGATAATGGTAGGAGTTGCGCCGGGGCTACCTGATGATTGGATAACCTTCAAGCCGGCTACGGCACCGGATAATGCTTGTGCAGGATTGGAGTGCATACCTACGTTTAAGCTCTCCTGTTTTACTTTCGAAATAGAGTTAGTTACTTTGGTACGTAACTGTTGACCACCGTAACCGGTAACTACAACCTCTCCCAACATTTCCGTGTCGTCTTTTAATGTAACGTTTAGAGGCTGACCATTCCATTTTACTTCTACCGTTTTATATCCAACGAAAGAAATCTGGATAATGTCTCCTTGTTTGACATTGTTTAAAGAGAAGTCACCGTCAATACCGGTGATTGTTCCGTTGGTGGTACCTTTTACTACCACAGATGCACCGATAACGGTTTCACCTGTTGTGTCTTTCACAATACCGGTACAAGAGCCATTTTGTTGTGTGATTTTCACATCGGTTATACCGGATTCGGCAACCGCGTAAGCTGTTCCTGTAGAGACGCCCATTAAGAACAGCAACGTACTGACTGACTTTAGCCTTTTTAACATAGCTGTGATTTTTTTTATTAGTGTTTATTATAGCATGAAATTATTTTCAAATAAAGTTCTTTTTAGAACTTTGCAACATACAAAGCCTGTATACCATTTGATGGGTTTACGCTGCAAATATATTATATTATTTATTAATTCAACATATTTAAAAATTATTTTTAATATATTTGATATTTTATTAAGATTACGCAACCAACCTCTCCAAATCTTATATAAACAATCTTATATAGCTATAGATAAATAAAATAAATATTAGCCACCAATAATTTTTTATAATTAGGTAGAATAAAAGTAGATAAAAAGCCATATTATATATACATATACTCCATCAAATGGTATACAGGCTTTGTAGCAATGTTGCAAAGTTCTAAAAAAGAACTTAGTAAATGATTAAAATGTTGTGATATGGGTTTTCTTTAGACAACGGAAAATAGAGGGGGGTGAAGGGGGTGATGTTATCGAATGTTGTCGATGTATGAAGAATCTTGAATATAAAGAATGTGGGAGAGTAGAAATATAATGTAAAGAAGGGCTATGGCAAAGGAAATCAAGCTATAGCCCTTCTTGTATTTATCGATAAGACTTTTCTAATATATTCAGTATTTCGTCATCGGTTATGGGATGTGGGTCAAGTGTGAATAAACCGCCCATGGTGTCACGTGCATTCTGCAATATTCTAGGAAAGTCATTGGGCCGGATGCCATATTCACTTAATTTTAAATCTTTTACTTTGCATTCTTTTTGCATTGTTACTAGTGCATCGATGAAGTCGGATGCACGATTACTCTTCTTTTCGGTCATCACTTCGGCCATTTTCATGTAGCGTTTGGTGCAGTCGTGACGGAAAGTTTCAAAATAAGCTTCGGAAAGTGCTATTAATCCGGCTCCATGGGGAAGTTGCGGATAGTAGGCACTCATGGCATGTTCCAGTGAATGTTCGGAAGTACAACTGGAGGTAGATTCTACCATTCCGGCGAGTGTACTCGCCCAGGCAACTTTGGCGCGTGCTTTTAGATTTTGTCCGTCGGCTACGGCTACCGGCAGGTATTTATATAATAAGCGGATAGCTTCCAATGCATATAGGTCGCTGATAGGGGTTGCACAGTTGGCAATGAAACCCTCGGCAGCATGGAAAAAGGCATCAAATCCTTGAATAGCGGTAAGTTCGGGCGGGATGGATACCATTAATTCAGGGTCTACAATGGAAAGGGTAGGATAGGTGAGGGGACAGCCGAAGCCTATTTTCTCCTGTGCCGTTTCATGAGTGATTACTGTCCATGGGTCCATTTCAGTACCTGTGCCCGCTGTTGTCGGAATGGCTATAATAGGCAGAGCTTTGCTGATGGGACGTCCTTTACCTGTTCCTCCTGAAACGTAATCCCAATAATCACCATCATTGCATGCCATTACAGCAATGCTTTTGGCGGAATCGATAGAACTTCCCCCTCCCAGTCCGACCACAAAGTCACATCTTTCTTCACGACAGATGGCGGCTGCTTCCATTACATGTTCTTTGATGGGGTTGGGAAGTATTTTATCGTAAACTACCGTTTCTACATGATTCAGCCTCAGTTGGGCGAGTACTTTTTGCAGATATCCATATTTCCGCATGGAAGTTCCGGCAGAAATAACAACCAATGCTTTCTTTCCCGGTAGTTTTTCACTTGATAACTTATTGATTTCCCCACAACCGAATATCAATTTGGTAGGGATGTACAAACTAAATACAGGATTTGCTTTCATGTCTTTCGTATTTAAAGTTTCAATGATAACAAATGTAGAAAAATAATAGTTTGGGCGGAAGAGTAAATAGTTAAATTTTACATACTGTCGGACTGTATGTTTCTTCTTCGTTCAGGATGAGGCAGATGCATTCGAAAGAATTTGATCTATGCGAATGAATAGTTGGAAAAAGAAGGTTATCTTTGCACTCAATTGAAAAAAAGGAATGCGTCAAGACTAAAATGGTCTATTACTTTGTCATTCTGAACGAAGTGGAGGATCTGTTGCTTGTATCTATTTATTAACAATATCTATTTCATGGAAAAACAATTATCAGAAAAACTGCCACGTATCGAAGTGGTAGATGCTTTGCGGGGATTTGCTGTGATGGCAATTCTCTTGGTACATAACTTGGAACACTTTATCTTTCCGGTTTATCCTACAGGTGATCCCGGATGGTTGAATATTCTGAATGACGGAGTCTTTAACATTACTTTTTCTCTGTTTGCCGGGAAAGCTTATGCTATTTTTGCTTTGCTGTTCGGATTTACATTCTATATTCAGTCGGCTAATCAGCAACG